>Ga0209664_1000541_pt1 | contig 22630 bp, 15 predicted proteins | sample SaaInlV_150m_DNA_FD_184668 | JGI IMG/M metagenome (GOLD analysis project Ga0209664, IMG submission 184668) | Marine microbial communities from expanding oxygen minimum zones in the Saanich Inlet - Saanich Inlet SI073_LV_135m_DNA (SPAdes) (version 2) | ecosystem: Environmental > Aquatic > Marine... | reverse complement strand
GTAGATGAGTTGGTTCTTGTATCATGTCATAAAGAATTAGATAATAAATATGAAGCTTTGTTAGTTAATTTTGGGTTAGATCAAGTACAGTTGATATATTCTAAATGTCCGTTAAGTAGATATCCAATAGAAGTATTATATAATGGAATTGAATTAAATGAGGTTGACTATGATTTAAAAAGTACAACTTCTTATTTGGACATTTCAAATAATATTACAAAATGGTTTAATTATGATGAACCAATATTTGGTTTAAGTTATTAGAATGTACAATTCATTGAAACAAAATTTTCTTCAGGATCCATTAATGTTTCTAAAAATTCAATAGTTTTTTTATCACTTAAATATAAACAGAAATGAGGTAAGCTAATTTTTTCTGAGTAACTCAATGGATAAAAACTTTTAAATAAAATTAAAAGTTTTTCTTCTCCTCTTTTGTAAAACAAAATTAAATTTTCTTCAATAAAAGATATATTATCATTAAATACTTCTTCTAAGTGAGTTGATAATTCTGGCTCATTAATGCCAATAAACAAACTAAATTTCTCTAAACTTGTATCATTATTAATATTTTTCATAATATAAGATGAATTAAAAATATCAACTAATTCAGAAATACTAGAATTTAAATAATGTTTATATACAAATTCTAAATATAATTGTTCAATATTATTATAATCGATAATATCTAGACCTTTATCAAGTTTAAAATAATGTATTAAACTGATATCAGTTGTAGATAATACTTTTATTCTATTCCAAACAATGTCTTCCATTATAAGTTGTAAGAAAAAATATTAAATTCTAAGAAATACAATATAAATAATCTATACTAATATATAATTATCAGTACGTTGATTATAATTATTAGAATATGGCGATGGTACTTACTTCCAGATGTAGAAAATTTTAAATTGATATTATAAAAATATTGAATAATAAATGAATAAGCTAATATACCATATTTATGTGTTCAATTAGCGATATAGAAGATTATAAAATAAATATAGATCCTCATGGTAACAATCAATTTGTTAAGAAAACAAAATTATTCACAAATAATTATGATAAATTTGTGAATTTTTTTGATGATTTTTATAATAATTGTTCTAATGATTTACAAAATGAATCAATAGAAAAAGCTTACAATTTATTAAGAAAAAAATATAGAATTAATCCTAGTAAAAATCAACTAAGATTTATTTGGAATGAAAAATATAATGGTGATCTTTGTAAAGTATCAAATAATTTCTCTAGATATTTGGTAAAAAAAGGCACAAGATCCGAATCTGGTGTTCTTGTAACAACTATTACATTAAGTCCTAGTAAATTTTCTTGCAGTAAAAACTGTTATTATTGTCCACAAGAATACGATCTTAAAGGAAATCAATCTCAGCCTAGATCTTACATGTCAAGTGAGCCTGCCATGAGAAGAGCACTTAGATACGATTTTGATGTTATGGGGCAATTTTATGATAGAATTTATTGTTACATAAATACTGGTAATATAAATATGAATGATAAATCGCCAAAAAAAATGGAAGTTATATTATCAGGTGGAACCTGGGAATGTTATCCTCAAAGTGAAAGAGATAGATTTGTTCTAGAATGTTATTACGCAGCTAACAATTTTGGAATAAAAAAAGAAGATCTACCTATCATTAAAACAATGGAAGAAGAACAAAGGATTAATGAAACTACAGAATATAGAATCATTGGTATGACATTAGAAACAAGACCAGATTTTATTACAAAAAAAGCTATATTGGATTATAGGAGATATGGCGTAACAAGAATTCAAATAGGTGTCCAACATTATGACGATGTAATCCTACGGAAAATAAATAGAGGTTGTTATACTAAAGATACTGTAAAAGCTATTAGACTTTTAAAACAATCAGGATATAAAGTTGTTGTACATTTAATGCCCGATTTACCTGGTTCTTCTCCGGAATCAGATAGGTGGATGTTTAATGAAGCAATTAATAATCCAGATCTTCAGTTTGATGATCTTAAAATTTATCCAACTGCTATTTGTAAATCACATGATGATCAACACGTAGTTACATCTGTAATATCTGATTGGTATGAAGAAGGTAAATATAAACCCTATTCAGAAGAAAATTTAAATGATTTAATTGATGTTATTTCATATTATCTAATTAATGTAAAACCTTGGGTAAGAATACAAAGGTGTATTAGAGATATTCCTGAGATTAGCATTGAAGCAGGATATAACAAGATAAGTAACCTTGCTCAAATTATAAAGGAACGAATGAAACCGTTTGAAGAATCAAATGGAGAAACCAAAACTTATGAGATTAGAAGTATGGAAGTTAGAAATAATGAATATATTGATTACGAACCTAGACTTGTTGTAAGAAAATATATCGCTTCAAAAGGAATTGAATATCATATTTCTATTGAAGTGTATAAAGAAAATATTTCTCAAAAAATTTTATACAATTTATGGAAGATCTATCAATATGTATATAATTACACATTCCATCTTTTTCTTCATGAATTTTTTCCTAAAAAATATTTTTCTGGATCTTCCTGTTATGTAGGATTATTTGGATTTTTAAGATTAAGAATTGACGAAGATCCTGGTGGCGATTTTATTCCTGAAATAAACAATTCTGCTTTAATTAGAGAAGTTCATGTATATGGAACATCAATATCAGTTTCAGATAATAATAAAAAATCGCCTCAACATAAAGGATATGGAAAACTATTGGTGCAAACTGCACAGAATATATCTGCAGATCACAAAATAAATAAAATAAGTGTAATATCTGGAGTAGGTACAAAAGAATATTATAAAAATAAATGTGGATTCAATCATGAAGGAACTTATATGACTAAAAATATTGAATTTATTCAATCTTTTAGAGATATTAAAAGGATTTTAATTTTTGTAATGTATTGTTGTATATTGTTATATATATATGTCTATTATAATTAATCTAATAGATGTTCTACCTCTCTATTTTCATCATTTTCTACTTCTAGACCAAATTTTTCTTTTAACTCATCTAAACTTAGAGAATTTTCTTCTTTATCATCTATTTCATCTAATTCTTTAATATTTGAATTATCTGGTTCATTATTGCCACTTACTCCCATCATTTTACTAAGCATATCTGGCATATTACCCATTTCTTTATCAAAATTTTTTAATAATTCTTCAGGCATACTTTCTTTCATCTTATTAATTAAATCTTCTGGAGATCCACCTTCTCCTCCTGGGTTAAGCATTTCAAACATTTTTCCGAATTGTGGATCTGATTGCATACTATTTAACATTTTTAAACCATTGGTTAAATTCATACCCCCTTTCTTTTCACCATCTTCTTCTCCTAATTCAACATTATCAGTAGAAAAATTATCATCAATAATTGTTACTTCTTTTTCTACTTCTTTTTTTCCCATTGCTGATCCATCTAAACCAAAATTAGCAGCAATTTTATCTAATCCAGGTAATTTATTTTTCATATTATCTAAAAGATCTTCTAGTTGAATTTCACCAGACTCTATTTTATCGGTATACTTACTTGCTATCAAATTTGTAATATCCATAATACTTTCCATCGGATTTTGATCAGGAGAACTATTAACTTTTTCTTCGAATGAATTAATAATATCATCAATCATTGAAGTTGTACTAGAATTTAATTCGATGTCTAGCAATTTATTAGCAACATTTTTTTTCTTGGTACTTTCATTTACTGAAAGTTTCTTTAACATCTCATTTGAATCAGCTGATTTTTCTAATGTACTTTCAATTCTTTTTTGATTAGGGTCTCTTCCTTCTTCATCATTATTCATTAATGTTTCATTTAATAGATAAAAAGTGTGTAAATAATTCCAAATAATATCTTTTGTTTTATCAGTTTGTTTATTTACAAGTTTTTTTAATGGAAGTCCTTCACCTAACAAACTATTAGATAAACTATTTGTTTGTTCATTTTTACTTGAAAAGGAATTTACTTTTTTATTCAAAAATAAATCAAAACAATCTTCTTCTTCTAAACAAGAATGAAATAATTTTCCTCTTTTTAATTTATCTTCGTCTTTTTCATTTTTAATATCTGTTACAATATCAAATTCTGTTTTTGTACTATCATTATTTTCAAATAATGATACTAGTTGAGAAAGAAAGTTATCAAATTCTACTAAATATGACTTGTTTGTGTTATTATCAAACATATTTAACATTATTATATAATAATCTTTAAATAGAATTTATTTATTTAGTTGATATAAATTATAAAATGAATTTTCATTTTTTCTTTTTTTTACATCTTTGTATCTTAAATATAAAATAATAACAATGAACAAAGTTATTAAAAAAATACTAATATTACTTTTTAGAAAATCGAGAAATATAAAACAATAATCATTATTATAATCAGTAGCTAATACTTTATTTAAATTAGGTCTTTTTAAAGAATATTTTATTTTGGATAATAATCTTTCATCTACTAAATTTGGATTTATCATATATAGAAACTGAGATTTCATTTTAATAATCTATTGATTAAATTTATTAAAAAATATTTAGTAATTCTATATAAAGTTTCAAAATAATATTAAATATATTAATTAGATGAAAATTCTCAGAAAGAGGGTTGGATCATTTTTTATTGATGGAACTGAAGATGAATATTGTGTTAAGGATGATTCAATATATAAAAATAATGAAATTGTTTTTAATTTCCTACCTATTAAGAATCTTTTATTTTTTAATTTAAACTTTAAGAAGTCATCAATAGAAAAAAAGTGTTGGGTATATTTAGACTTAAATTTAAATAAACTTTATGATTTTCTTATTGAAGGTAATTTTCTAACAAATAGACAAATTTTATTAGAAATGATAAATGGGTCTTTCAATAAAAATAAGAAGTTAGATCTTAACGAAATATACCAAAATCTTGGTGAAAAAATAGAATATAATTTAGATAGTTTAAAAAAAATAGATTTTGATAAAAGAATGAAGTTATATGATAAAAAATTTGTAAAATTTGGTAAGATATTTTTTGAATTAGAGAAAAAATTAATTACTGTAAACAAATGTAAAATGAAAATTATTAAAATTCCTAATTTTATTATATTGAATAATTACTATGAGATAAGTATATATGATAGTTTATTAAATATTTTTAAAAATGAAAAAGATAATGAAAATCTAGTAATTATTTCTAATACAAATGAAGATGTATTAAATAAATTATTTTTAAAGAATAATGGTTCTAATTATATAAAATTTAAATCAGTTGTTAATTCAGAAGATCTTAATTATAAAATGAATAATTATTACAAAAATATAATTTCTAAGAATAATTCTTCTTCAGATGATTTTTTAGAACAACTTAATTTTGAATCAAAGAATTTTTTTTATAGAAAAAAGAATATATTCATTCTTTGTAAAAATTTAAATGAATATTCTTTCAGTTATTTGTCAAATTGTCAATTTGATAATATATTTATATTGGATTCACTTAAAATTAAAAAAAATTTAAAAATTATTTTAAAAAATTATAATGATTACAGAATTGATTATAAACAAAGTAATCTAATAGCTTCTCAATATATACTTTTAAATAATATTTTTAAATTAGAATTAAATGATAAATGTATATTGAAAAAATATGAGATTGATGATTTTCCATTAGAATATTGGAAGAAAATATCTGATGTTCATTTAATGAATTTGTGTAAAAAAAATAAACAGATTTCTAATTTTATAAAAATTGGTATAAAATATGAATGGAATATTGATAGTATTAATAAATTAGAAACATTACAATCTGAAAATAAAAAATATGAAAAAAAAATATTAATTGAAAAATGTCCAATTTCTATGAGTGAATTAAATTCTTTTTCTATAAAAACGTGTTGTCAACATAAATTTAATATGAAAGGAATAATTGAATGGTTGTCAGAAAATAATGATTGTCCAATCTGTAGAAAATCTATAAATTGTTCAAATTTTGAATTTAATTATTTTCCAAATTTAGAAAATATTTTTAAACAAATCAAAAATAATAAAAATTGGATTATTGTTATTGATAAAATGTGGAACCAGTATTTAAATTTAAATGATTTTGAAGGTAAAATAATTAAACAGAATGAATTATCAAATAAATCTATTAATCAATTTGTTAATTCACAACCTTCAAATTATGAGATTCTTAATTTAACATCATTAAATAACCTTGATATAAAATTCCTTTTAGGTATTAATATTGAAACATCTAGTACTTTTATTGAATTGATAGAACAATAATTTTCTACCATTTTTTCTACCATTTTTATACTTCTAAAAATATATAAATTAATTCAATAAGTAGAATCTTTAGATGGTATACCTATACATATTCGAAAAAATTGATAAATATAATTAAAAAAAACCTTTAGTAAATTATATGGAACCACTTTTAGACCCAAAAAATAATCGTTTGACAGTATATCCAATTAAATATATGGATATATGGAATTGGTACAAAAAAATGCAGGCTGCCAATTGGACTGCAGAAGAAATTGATTTTAGCAACGACTATGATGATTATCAAAAAATGAATACTAATGAACAACATTTTATAAAGATGGTTTTAGCATTTTTTGCTGCAAGTGATACTATAGTTAATATGAATTTATCAGAAAATTTTATAAGAGAAGTTCAAATTAGAGAAGCAATTATAACATATGAATTTCAAGCAGCTATTGAAAATGTTCACTCTGAATGTTATTCACTTATGATTGACAATATAATAAAAGATATTAGTGAAAAAAATAAATGTTTTAACGCTATAGAAGAATTTACATGTGTTAGAGAAAAAGCTAGATGGGCTTTAAAATGGGCTAATTCTAAAGATTCTAAATTTGGACAAAGATTAATCGCATTTTCAATTGTTGAAGGAGTATTCTTTTCTGGTAGTTTTTGCGCTATATTTTGGTTAAAGAAGAAAAATTTAATGCCCGGATTATGTGATTCTAATGAACTTATTGCAAGAGATGAAAGTATGCATACTCAATTTGCATGTTCATTATATAATTATCATATTAATGATAAAATTTCTCAAGAAACTGTTCATGATATGTTTAAAGAAGCAGTTGATATCGAGAATAAATTTATTTGTGAAAGTTTGTCATGTTCACTTATAGGTATGAATAGTACATTAATGACTCAATATATTCAATTTGTTGCTGATAGATTATTATTAGATTTAGGATATCAAAAAATTTGGAATTGTGAAAACCCTTTTGATTTTATGGAAAGTTTATCTATGGAAGGAAAAACTAATTTCTTTGAATCAAGACCAACTCAATATCAAAGCTCTCATGTATTAAATGAAAGTAAAAATGTTAATTCATTTGAAGTTACAGATGAATTTTAAAATATAATATAGGATTTGTCAGTTTATTTTTATGAAAAGAAAGATTTTGAAAATCAGATTGAAAATCAGATTGAAAATCAGATTTAAAAAATCTTTCAATTTAATAATTTTTTGAACAATTAATAATAATAAAAATATACATTGTTTGTAATTGACTTTTATATTCAAAAATATTATTTTCAATATAATTGTCTTTATTTTAATTATATTGCCATTGCTTTTTTACGAAGTAATGGCATTATCGTAATAAATTCAAAATCGAATCTTTATTTATTACCAACTATATATACAAGTAACAATATCATCGCTATAAATATAGCATAAATTAACGTTTTTGATTTATCATTTTTTTGTTCTTGTTCTTGTTCTTGTTCTTGTTCTTGTTCTTGTTCTTGTTCTTGTTCTTGTTCTTGTTCTTGTTCTTGTTCTTGTTCTTGTTCTTGTTCTTGTTCTTGTTCTTGTTCTTGTTCTAATTCTAGTTCAAATTCTAGTTCAGATTTTAGTTCAGGTTTTTGACCCCAATGCGTTTCTACATCACCTGGTATACCATTTTTTGTGCACCATTTGTTGAAATCAACTTCTCTGGCAGTACACCCAGCAGATGTTTTAGAAGATATATGGGGATCTACAAACCAAACTAATCCCGTCCCCCCAGAACCGGGATCACTTAATGTTTTTCCACAAGAAGTCTTCATTTTTCTCCAACATTGGTCGGATGGTTTTGTTTCTACATCACTTGGTATACCGCCTTTCGAGGACCACGATAGCCCTTTATTATCGCTTGGTCCTGACCCTTTATATACACAAAAATTTCCGTCAGATTGCATAATAGCAAACGATTCACCGTTGTTCTGCGTTACCGAGTTCCAGATTGCTGTCTCGTCGAATTTATTGCTTGGTCCTGACCCTTTATATACAACAAGATTTCCGTCAGATTGCATAATAACAAAAAACTTTTTATTATCGGACACGAGGTATTCATTAGGAGCCAAATATTGACCGGATTGTAGCACACTCCCTTTATTGAGTGAAGAAGTTGTAGGTTTTTGCCCACTAAAATTTTCTATAAGATTTCCATTAATTAAATAATTATATTTCATATATATATTTAGTAGATAAAAATTTTATCTACGAAATATAAACTTCTATACTCAAATATTTAAATAATTTTTTTATTGATAAATTCTTTAGTTAGTCAATATAATATTTTATTTCATTTTTTTATTTACTACCACTTGCCATTATATATAAAAGTAACAATATCATCGCTATAAATATAACATACCCTATCATTTTTGATTTATCATTTACTTCTGATTCTGAATCAGATTCTGATTCTGGAACTGGAACTTCTTCTGATTTAGATTCTAGTTCAGATTCTAGTTCAGATTCTAGTTCAGGTTCTAGTTCAGGTTCTAGTTCAGGTTCTAGTTCAGGTTCTAGTTCAGGTTCTAATTCTGGTGTTGACACTGGTATTGGAACAGGAATAGGATCTTTTACAAGTATAGCTGGTATTTGTTCATTTGTTGGTACGGGGATTGGAACAGATACTGGTCTTGGAACAGATACTGGTCTTGGAACAGATACTGGTCTTGGAACAGATACTGGTCTTGGAACAGATACTGGTCTTGGAACAGGTATATGTGGTATTTGTTCGTTTGTTATTACGGGTCTTGGAATTAAATAAGGACCTCCAATTTTTGGTATTCTAATCCCAATTTTTGGTATTCTAATCCCAATTTTTGGTTTTAAATAAGGACCTCTAATTTTTGGTATTTTAAAATTTTCTATAATATCTTGATCTTTTATTTCATCTATAATAAGATTACCGTTAATTAAATAATTAAAGTTCATATATATATTTAGTAGATAAAAATTTTACCTACTAAATATTAATTTTTAAATAATAATTCTATCTTTTTAAAAATAAAATAGCTAAAATTAATAAAGATCCACCTAAAATAAAATATAAATTAATAAAATTTGCTTCACTAGGACAATTACCTTGACCTGGTTCACATGCTGTTTTATAACCATTTTTATGTATACATGATTTTCCTCCATTAATAGCTGGTCTAACTATTTGATATTCCATTTCACATTCATTATTACAGTTACTAAATTGTCCAATACAATCAATTGGTCCAATATCTGTTGGTAATCCAGGTGGTCCAGGTAATCCAGGTGGTCCTCTTACACCAGTAGCTCCAATGTCACCTTTTTGACCTGTAGAACCAGTAGAACCAGTAGAACCAGTAGGTCCGATATATCCAATATTACCTTTATCACCTTTACTTCCTTTTAGTCCAGTATTACCTTTATCTCCAGTAGATCCAGTATTACCTGTCGCACCAGTATTACCTGTATTACCTTTATCACCTATTGATCCTTTAATGCCTGTATTACCTGTAGCACCTGTATTTCCAGTAGATCCAGTATTACCTTTCGCACCTGTATTACCTGTCACACCTGTATTACCTTTAGAACCTGTGTTTCCTTTAATACCTGTAGCACCTGTAGCACCTGTAGCACCTATAGCACCTGTAGAACCTGTATTTCCAGTAGATCCAGTATTACCTTTCGCACCTGTATTACCTTTATCTCCGATTGATCCTTTAATGCCAGTATTACCTGTAGCACCTGTATTTCCTTTAATACCTGTATTACCTGTAGCACCTGTCGCACCTGTATTACCTTTATTTCCGATTGATCCTTTAATACCTGTATTACCTGTAGCACCTGTATTTCCTTTAATACCAGTAGCACCTGTAGCACCTGTATTTCCAGTATTACCTGTAGCACCTGTATTTCCTTTAATACCTGTATTACCTGTAGCACCTGTATTTCCTTTAATACCTGTATTACCTGTAGCGCCTGTATTACCTGTAGCACCTGTCGCACCTGTATTACCTTTATCTCCGATTGATCCTTTAATACCTGTATTACCTGTAGCACCTGTATTTCCTTTAATACCAGTAGCACCTGTATTTCCAGTATTACCTGTAGCACCTGTATTTCCTTTAATACCTGTATTACCTGTAGCACCTGTATTTCCTTTAGCACCTGTAGCACCTGTATTTCCTTTAATACCTGTATTACCTGTAGCACCTGTATTTCCGGTAGCACCTGTATTTCCTTTAATACCTGTATTACCTGTAGCACCAGTAAATCCAGGGATTCCTTGTAAACCGGTTGATCCTTTAACACCTGTAGATCCAGTATTACCTTTCGCACCTGTATTACCTTTCGCACCTGTATTACCTTTATCTCCGATTGATCCTTTAATGCCAGTATTACCTGTAGCACCTGTATTTCCTTTAATACCTGTATTACCTGTAGCACCTGTATTTCCTTTAATACCTGTAGCACCTGTATTTCCTTTAGCACCTGTATTTCCTTTAGCACCTGTATTTCCTTTAGCACCTGTATTTCCTTTAATACCTGTATTACCTGTAGCACCTGTATTTCCGGTATTACCTTTAACACCTGTAGATCCAGTAGATCCAGTAGATCCAGTAGATCCAGTAGATCCAGTATTACCTTTCCATCCTCTAACACCTGTTGATCCAGTAGCACCAATAGGTCCAATAGATCCAGTAGATCCAGTAGCACCAATAGATCCAGTAGCACCAATAGGTCCAGTAGATCCAGTAGATCCAGTAGATCCAGTATTACCTTTCCATCCTCTAACACCTGTTGATCCAGGGATTCCTTGTAAACCGGTTGATCCTTTAACGCCTGTTGATCCTTTATCACCTGTTGATCCTTTATCACCTGTTGTTCCTTTAACACCAGTAGGTCCAGTAGATCCAGTAGATCCAGTAGATCCTTTATCACCGGTTGATCCTTTAACACCAATAGGTCCAGTAGGTCCAGTAGATCCAGTAGATCCAGTAGATCCAGTAGATCCTTTACTTCCTTGTAAACCTGTTGATCCTTTATCACCTGTTAATCCTTTATCACCTGTTGATCCAGGAATACCTTGTAAACCAAAATCACCAGTTGGTCCAGTATTTCCGTCATCTCCTTTTTGTCCTGGAATACCAGCGGTACCAGATGTTCCTTCTGGACCTTGTTTCCCTTTATCTCCTTTTGATCCATTTTCTCCATCTGTTCCATCAGCGCCTTGATTACCTTGTGGTCCTCTTGGTCCTGGAGGACCTGGAGGTAATGGACAATCTCCTTCTCCTTGTAAACAATTTTCTTTAAAATTATTTTCATAAGGACAATCTGATCCTGTTCCTTCTTTTTGTTGAATTATTTTATATACCTTTTCACAATCTTTATTACATTTAGACCAATCACCGATACAATTTTTTTTACCACAATCTCCATCATATTTAAAACAATTAATTTCACGAGAACCATGATCTTCATCTTTTACTCGTGTACTTGGATCAGGACAAGTTTTTGACATGTTAGAAGATTTAGGTTTTAAACAAACATTGTAATTATTATTATCATCGCCAACTGCAACATGATCAATATATGAAGTTGGGGTTTTTTTATCCCATTCTTTCCACATTCTAATCTTTTCTTCTTTTTTACAAGAAGTATTACATCTACCAGTTTGGATTATTTCTTCTTTATTAGTATAATTATAATAACAATCAGTATTTTTATTTACTTCTTTACATGTTTTACCAACAATAACTTCGCTGTAACTTTTTAACATTTCTTTTTCTATTTTTTCTTGAGGAGTTAATACTTTTTGGCATCCACACCCAGCAATACCACGCGGAGATCCATATGATACAAATCCAGGATCACACTTAGGACATGAAGGTGGTGGCGCATTAGTAATTAATTTATTTAGATTTATGAATCCAAACTTCTCTTTAATAATTATTTTTTTTTTTAAATTATAATTATTTTCAAATCCTAAAAAATATTCTTTGTTTTTTTCCAAATATATTTCAGAAAAATTTTTCATTTATAACAACACATAGAATAAATAATAAATTATTCATTACTAATAAATATAAACTTGTATATTTAAATATTTATCTAACAGTAAAAGATATTAATATTAAAATCAATATTATTCCTATTACAAAATATAAATTTGTCATATTCATTTCATTAGGACAATTACCTTGACCAGGTTCACAACCTGTTTTATAACTATTTTTATGTATACATGATTTTCCTCCATTAATAGCAGGTCTAACTATTTGATATTCTTTTTCGCATTTTTCATCACAATTACTAAATTGTCCAATACAATCAATTGGTCCAATATCTGTTGGTAATCCAGGTGGCCCAGGTGGCCCAGGTTCTCCCTTTAAACCAGTAGCTCCAGTGTCACCTTTTTGACCAGTAGATCCAGTAGATCCTATGTTACCTTTATCGCCCTTACTCCCGTTTATTCCTATAGAACCTGTAGATCCGGTAGCACCAGTAGCACCAGTAGATCCTATGTTACCTTTATCGCCCTTACTTCCGTTTATTCCTATAGATCCTGTAGCACCAGTAGATCCAGTAGCACCAGTAGATCCAGTAGCACCAGTAGATCCAGTATTACCTTTAGTACCTGTAGATCCAGTAGAACCTTTGTCACCAGGAGTACCTATATCTCCTCTTAATCCAGGGATTCCTTGTAAACCGGTTGATCCTTTAACACCTGTTGATCCTTTATCACCTGTTAATCCTTTATCACCTGTTAATCCTTTATCACCTGTTGATCCAGGAATACCTTGTAAACCAAAATCACCAGTTGGTCCAGTATTTCCGTCATCTCCTTTTTGTCCTGGAATACCAGCGGTACCAGATGTTCCTTCTGGACCTTGTTTCCCTTTATCTCCTTTTGATCCATTTTCTCCATCTGTTCCATCAGCGCCTTGATTACCTTGTGGTCCTCTTGGTCCTGGAGGACCTGGAGGTAATGGACAATCTCCTTCTCCTTGTAAACAATTTTCTTTAAAATTATTTTCATAAGGACAATCTGATCCTGTTCCTTCTTTTTGTTGAATTATTTTATATACCTTTTCACAATCTTTATTACATTTAGACCAATCACCGATACAATTTTTTTTACCACAATCTCCATCATATTTAAAACAATTAATTTCACGAGAACCATGATCTTCATCTTTTACTCGTGTACTTGGATCAGGACAAGTTTTTGACATGTTAGAAGATTTAGGTTTTAAACAAACATTGTAATTATTATTATCATCGCCAACTGCAACATGATCAATATATGAAGTTGGGGTTTTTTTATCCCATTCTTTCCACATTCTAATCTTTTCTTCTTTTTTACAAGAAGTATTACATCTACCAGTTTGGATTATTTCTTCTTTATTAGTATAGTTATAATCACAATCAGTATTTTTATTTACTTCTTTACATGTTTTACCAACAATAACTTCGCTGTAACTTTTTAACAAGTTTATTTCTATTTGTTCTTGAGGAGTTAATATTTTTCGGCATCTACACCCAGCAATACCACCTGGAGTTCCCCATGATTCTTCACCAGTATCACACTCAGGACATGCCCCTCCTCCTCGCAACGAGTTCATGCCACCTGAGTTCATGCCACCTGTGGGTCGCCTAGCAAATGCGAACTTTTCTTTAATAATTAATTTTGTTTTTAAATTATAATTATTTTCAAATCCTAAAAAATATTCTTTGTTTTTTTCCAAATATATTTCAGAAAAATTTTTCATTTATAACAACACATAGAATATAAAGTATTTTATTCTTTATTGATATTTTATTTTTATCATATCTTATTAAACCAATAATTCAGTAATTTATAAAAATTAATTTAAAATTTACGTTAAACTTGAAAAATTGAATCTAACTTCCTTTAATGTCAACCCAAAATGTTATGTTTGTAACTAAAAGGAATGGAATAACTGAAGAAGTTAAATTTGATAAAATTACAGAAAGAATAAATCGGCTTGTAAATGAAGATGAGAAAAAATATATAGATCCAATACTAATAGGTCAACGAGTTGTTGCATATCTACATACAGGTATAACAACAGAAATATTAGATATTGAATCTGCTAATATTTGTATAAATCTTTGTACGAAACATCCTTTATATTCAAATCTTGGAGGAAGAATACTAATAAGTAATCTACATAAAAAGACTACAGATATTTTTTCACACAAGGTACGTACTATTCAAAAGGACATAAAATTTTTTGATGATAATTATTACAAATTTGTATATAAAAATGCAAATGAACTTGATGATATAATTGATTATAGTAGAGATTACATGTTTGATTATTTTGGATTTAAAACCCTTGAAAGAGCATATTTAATTAAAAATGTAGAAACAGGAGAAGTGTATGAAAGACCACAAGATATGTTTATGAGAGTAGCATCTTTTTTAAATCAAGATAATATGGAAGAATTAAAAGAAACATATGATTTAATATCACACGGATACTATACACATGCATCTCCAACACTATTTAATGGTGCTAGTAGAAGAAGTCAATTATCATCATGTTTTCTTATTGGAACAGATGATAGTATTGAAGGTATTACTAATACATGGAAATGTGTTTCTCAAATTAGTAAATATGGAGGAGGTATAGGATTACATGTTTCCAATATTAGATCAAAAGGTTCTATTATTAAAGGAACAAATGGTCCATCGTCAGGAATTATACCAATGTTACAAGTATATAATAGTATTGCAAGATATATTAATCAGTGTTTTGTTGGAACTACAAAAATTTATACAGATGATGGTTTAACTGAAATACAAAAATTAAAAGTTGGGGATAAAGTATTTACTAGTGATGGTACTTTAAAAGAAATTAAAAAAATATATAATGATAATTATAACAAAGAATTTATTGATATTAATATTACATATAATTTTGATATACCAACACGGGTAACACCAAAACATCCTTTTTTGGTAGTTAAAAATAAAAAATTGATGAAATCTGAATGGTGTGAAGCTAAAAATATTACCATTAATGATCTTGTTAATATTCCTATTCCAGTATATGAAAAGGATTATGAATTATATGATGCATCCGATTGTTACTTTTATGGCATTATGATGAAATATGGAAATATTAATGAATTAAATCAATGTTGTATTACAACAGACAATATTTATCATGTTGAATCTATTAAAAAATATTTAGATCTTCAACTTATTAAATATACAACATCAGTTAAGAACAATATTTGTTATATAGAATGGTCATTATCATCTAAATTCAAATTTAGTAAAAATCAATTTTATAATGATAATTCAAAAAAATTCGATAAAATAATATTAAATTTACCTTTAGATAAATCTAAATGGATGTTAAAAAGTATAATTGATACAGATGATATGACGATTACTATGTCATCATTAACATTATTAGAATCGATTAAATATTTATTATTAAGAATGGGTGTATTAACTTCTGGTTATTTAACTAAATCTACTGAAATGGATTCAGTGAAACCTATCTGGGTTTTAAACATTCCTATGACAAAGGAAATTTGTGATTTATTACAAATAAAAAATGATAATTATGTTGAATTTATTAGAAATGGTGATATTTTATATACTACAATTAAATCTATTCAACCAGTTGATAAAAATAATCAATATGTATATGATTTAGAAATTGCAGATAACCATAATTATTTAACTGAAATTGGATTAGTACACAATGGTGGTAAAAGAAAAGGTTCGATTGCTATATATTTAGAACCACATCATGCAGATATTTTTGAATTCTTAGATTTAAGGAAAAACTTTGGCGATGAAAACAAAAGAGCTAGGGACTTATTTTTAGCTTTATGGATTTCTGATCTATTTATGAAACAAGTTAAAGATGATGCTGACTGGTATTTAATGTGTCCTGATGAATGTAAAGGACTATCAGATTGTTGGGGAGAAGATTACGAAAGTTTATATTGGAAATATGTATCAGAAGGAAAGTTTAGAGAAAAAATTAAAGCACGTAAGTTAATGAAAGCTATTTGGGTTTCTCAACAAGAAACTGGTACACCATATATTTCATATAAAGATACAGTTAATAGAAAATCAAATCAGAAGAATTTAGGAACAATTAAATCATCAAATTTATGTAATGAAATTGTAGAATATTCGGATGCGAATGAACATGCAGTTTGCAATTTAGCTTCTATTGCACTAAATAAAATGATAGTACCATTTGAATACAAAGGAAAAAAATGGATAATTTACACAAAAGAAAATTGCAAATATTGTAAATGGACAAAGTCGTGGCTAGAAGATTATGAAGTAGAAGAAATTAAAATAGATGATTCATCATTCAGTTATGAAAAATTATTGGCAATACAAAAGTTGGCAGATAATATGGAATTATTAGGAAAAATTAACAATGATAGTCCATTTACATATCCACAAATATTTTGCAAAACAAATGATGAATTAAAATATATTGGTGGATTTGAAGAACTATTCAATTTTACTAAATCAACATATGATTATGAAAAGTTAAGAAAAGTATCATACATTGCAACAAGAAATTTGAATAGAGTCATAGATTTGAACTATTATCCAACAATAGAAACTAAACGTTCAAACCTAAAACATAGACCTATTGGATTAGGAATACAAGGAATGGCAGATACTCTAGCACAATTAAGAATTGATTATGAGTCTGAAGAATGTATTGAATTTAATAAAAAATTTATGGAAACAATTTATCTTGGTGCAATGGAGTGTTCATCAGATATTTCTAAACAAAGACAAGAGACTATGAAAGATTTGATTCATTATATAAATATGGAACTTAATATTAATAATATACCAGAACATTATGATTCATCATTTGAATTCCAAGAAAAAGATATTTTATCAGGTGAAATATATTTCGAAGAACTTTCAGTTGTAAATGAAATGTATCATAAATTAAAACCACAACGATTAGAATTACAAAAAAATAGTAACAAAACTACATTAGGATCATATTCATCTTTTGAAGGATCACCTTTCTCAAAAGGAATTTTTCAATTTAATATGTGGGGTATAGAAAATTCAGAAACTAATTATCCAAATGAATGGAATGAATTGAAAGAAAAAGTAATAAAATATGGAACTCGAAATTCATTATTAACAGCACTAATGCCAACAGCATCAACTAGTCAAATTCTAGGAAATAATGAATGTTTTGAATTATTTACAAGTAATATTTATACAAGAAATACTTTAGCAGGAGATTTTCCAATAGTTAATAAACATTTAGTACACGACTTGGTAAGAATTAAAGAATGGAATAATGATATAAAAGATTTTATAGTTGGAGACAATGGAAGTATTAAAAATTTAAAAATGTTACCCGATTCAATAAAGTATTTATATAAAACTCAATGGGAAGTAAAACAAATTTGGGTTCTGAAAAATGCAAAAGCAAGAGGACCTTTTGTAGATCAAACTCAAAGTATGAATGTTTTCTTAGAAAAACCGGATGATCAAAAGTTAAATTCTTGTTTATTTTGGGGATGGGAAAATGGATTAAAAACAGGTATTTATTACTTGAGGTCAAAACCTGCAAGTAATGCAACTAAATTTACAATAGATCCTAATATTGTTAAGAAAATACAAGAGGAAGAATGTGATAATTGTTCAGCTTAATAATATTAAACGTTGTCATCCATTCTGATTATGATTCTAAAGCAGAGCTTAATCACCTTGCCATTTTTGCTTAGAAAATATCAAGATATTGTAAGCAAACACTAATAAAAAAATTGAAAAACAAACAAACTATTCCAAACTAAGATTATTATATAAAATGAACAATCAACATGAAATAATTATAGGCCAAGTGTCAGGAGTATTCGGAAACTCACTTTTTAGTGTTCTTATAAATAAAAGGACTACGGTAAAAGCAAAAACAAGAGGAAGTATGACTAAAATTAAAAAACAGTTTAAAAGTATAAATGAATTAAAAAAAGGAGATTGGGTAACAATGTCTGAATTAGGTTTAAAAATGAATGGTGGTGTACGTCATCATATAGAAAGTAAATTATCAAAAAAAGATAAATCAGTAATATATACCGAAGATGAAAATACAGATATATCAAGGAATCTAGATATGTTTAAAAAAGAAGAACATAATGAAGAATCGTGTGAAAATAATATAAATTTTGATGTTTTGTAAAAATAAAGATCACATATTTCCTCCGTAAATATATTAATTCTTTTGCGTAACAATATGAAGATCACTATTATTAATGAATAATCCTACTAATTTAAAAGAAAAGATATTAATTTAATAAAGTTAGTATCAAATTAAAATAAAAAAATTGAACTCAAATTATATTTTCCTTTATTCTTAGAATGTAATGATCGAAGAAGTAATTGAATATGCCAAAATTATAAAACCATTAGGATCGTCAAGATTTCAACTTGAGACACTTAATGGTCAAATAATTGAAGCTGGATTAAAAGGTGAATTAAAAAATAAATCTAAAAATAATAAAATTGATAAACTAGACTGGGTTAGAATACAAAATCTAGGAATGTTAGTTGGTGGATCGCATTATAAAATTGTTGAAAAAATAGGAAACGAAAAAGATAAATCAGTTAGAGATTTGAAAAAGTGTGGATTATTAAATTATAAAGAAATTAAAAAAGAATCAAATATTACTAACAATGATATGTTTGATACTAATGAAGACAAAAAAGAAATTAATGAAATTGATGAGAATATTATTGATAACTTGTAGTTGTTTTTAATAATGTAAATTATGAGTTTACTATTGATAGCCTATAGTAGTTTTTTTAATAATGTAATTGAAAATTAGTTCTTTCTCATGATTTTTTTTAGATAAATTAGTAATTCTTTCTTTTTTTATTCCTAATTTTTTCATTACTGACACATGATTTTCATAAAAAGAGTTTGCATAATTTCTTATATATTCAACCAAATTATATTTTCCTTTTAAAATTTTATTTACTAATTTTTGAACAAGTATATTAGGTTTAACTGTTGGATTTAAAAGTCTATGTTCTAAATACCAAAAACACCAAGCCATACAATAACCACCAAAATCACCTGGTTTCAATTCATACTCATTATTTTCAAATGCTAGAAATTGAAAAGATGCTACAGGCATATAATCACTTGGTTCTAAATAACTAAAACCAGTATTCCAAGTTAATTCTTCCTTTAAAATCTCATGAATATTTCCACTTTTTCCATTATTTCCATATGGTTCAAAATATTCAATAGTCTTGTTTAAAAAATTATAAATAATAACATTTGCATGTAATAAATCTTGATCCCTATTAGTTAAATCTACTGATACAAAAACTGTAGCAAAATCATATTTTTTCTCATTATATGCATTTTTTATTAGAGTATTTAACATAGGATGTATAAAATAGTTTTTTTCATCTTTATATAAAATAAAAAATGGAAAATTATTATATTGTTCAATTAATTCTCCAAAAATACTAGTAAACATTGTACTAAAAGTTAAAGAGTGACTTGAAGTTTTAATATTTTTTGGAAGATATAATTTTTTATTTTTTTCATCTAAATGAATAAATCCCAATGAAACAGGCATAAAATCAGCTTGAAAAATATTATGATCAGAATATTTATAATTTGTAAGTTTAATATTATCAGTTTCTTCTTTTACCGATTTAATTTTCTTAAAATATTCATACCATCCAGCTTCTCCCGTCTCTTCTGCTTCATCAACTATAATTTGTCCATAACCATTTTTAATTGATAGGTCTAATTTTTTACCTTTTAATATTTTATGATACTTTTTAAAATTAAAATTTATTAACATTGATAAAATAGTAAATTTCTCTACATTTAATTTATTCCAAATTGTATTATTTTTTAAAATATCAAATTCTAATTTTGTAGGTGTTTTATCTGTGTCATTATATTCAGCTTTAATATCTAATAAACCAAAAGCAATATTTTGTCCATTAAAATTAGTCTCTTCCCATTTGACTTCTTTTTTAATTTTATTCCAAATATATTTGGCGATATCATAATATATTTTTTTACCAGTATCTTTATACATCCTATATGAATTTAATAATGGATGCATAGTATTGACATAATCAAATACATCTAAATCTATTTTTTTTACTTCAACAAAATATTTTAACAAATCTAAATTTCTAAATTTAATAACAAAATTTATAATTGAATTGCCTCTAAATACAATATTTTTTAATAAATCATTATCAATAGAATCATAAATTTTAATAATATCTGAATTTTTTAAAAATGCATTTCCAAATATTCTAGTTAAATAAGTAGTGTCCAAATTAAAGGTAAAACCATCTTTTGATTTTTTAAAGTTATCTATTAGAGGAACTATATAAGTATTAAAAATATAATGAATAAAAGAAGAAGATCCACTTTGAAAGATTTTATCCAAAAAAGATTCGCTACTTTCAGGAGATTTCCAAGTTAATAATCTATACCAATCAGTTTTTTTATTATTTTTAACAAGTTTAAAAACGTTATCAGTAGGTTCATCAATCCAATTTAATAAATTACGACCCCAGTGATCATTATTATAAATATATTCATCATATTTTTTTAAAAAGTAGTCAATTATTTTATAATCTTTAGTTTCATTAGCTATTTTTGCTGAAAGATGGATACCTTGTAATCCTTCATGATTTTCTTCATATATAGGATGTTTTGCAAATTTTAAAGCGTTTAAATTACCAACCATTATTAGGTAATGAAATAAGTAATTACCTAAAAATAAAGGTTCATCTATTTTATTATTTTTAGTAAATTTTTTAAAACTTCCTTTTGAATTTATATCACTAATTTTTTTTAAATCTATCATATATAGAAAGAATTAGAAAATCTTTCCATAAATAGAATCAATAATTATATTTTAATTCATAAAAATTGATTTAAATATACCCAAACTATTGAAGAATATATATAATGTCTAGTGAAATAGGACTTTCCAAATTTAAGAATATAGGAGGCGTCACTTGTTATATGAACTCTATTCTAGCTATTCTTCAACAAACAGATATTTTTTGTGATTACATTATATTAGGTAAATTTAAAGAAAATCTAATTAGTAATATTAATTCAGAAGAAATAGAAGATAGTATAATTTTTCAATTACATAAACTCTTTTCAGTAAGTTTATCAATAGAAAATGGTATTGTAACGCCTACAACACTAAGAAGAGTGTGTGCATCTAAAGATACACTATATAATAGATGGGGCTCTCGTGAACAACAAGATTCTCCAGATTTTTTATTATTTTTATTAGAAAAATTAATAGAAGAAATTGGACAAAAGGTAATATTTATACCTGGAAAAATTAATCATTCAAATCAAAGTATAGAAAATTCATTTGAATTATTAATATCTACAATTGACTATAATAAATTTTTAGAGAAAGAATTTTCTCCACTAACAAATCTTTTTAATGGATTAGGTCATGCTACTACAACATGTAAAATTTGTAAAAATAAAAATAGCAAATTTGAAACATTTAAAGTTCTAGAAGTTGAAATACCAGATGAAGAAACAGATCTAAATATTTATGATTGTTTAGATAAAAGGTCTGAAAATGAGGAATTAGATGATGATAATAGGTATCAATGTAGTTTTTGTGGTGTAAAATCAAATGCAACTAGAAAGCATCTAATAATGAAAACTCCAAAAATTCTAATTATACATTTTAAAAGATTCAAAAAAGATATGTACGGTAGAATATTAGGTAAAAATAATAAAAAAATAGATTTCCCAATATCTGACTTATCAATTAAAAAATATATCAGTGATTCTTCAAAAGATAAAGATAAAAGTAATTATAATTTGTTTGGTGTTAATTGCCATTATGGAATGGGAAGAGGACAAATTGATTATGGACATTATATATCAATAGTTAAAAATAGATATGATAACAATTGGTATAATTTTAATGATTCAAGTAATCCACAATTAATAACAAAAAAAGATGATATTATAAATCAATATTCATATATATTATTTTATGTAAGATCTAATTGATATTCATTTTTAAAAATACAAATACAACATTATTTTCTTTAACAATATTAAATTGTGTAATTAATTTATTATTATTACAGTATGCTATTAATTCTAAAAAATTATAATTAAAAGGGAATTTTAAAACAACAAGTTTTATTTTATTTAAAAGATATATCAAATCAATGATTTCAGAAAAACTATTATCTCCTAATTTTAGATCAATATCTTTAATATATTTATATGATGGACCACCCCAAGGAGGATCAA
>Ga0209664_1000533_pt1 | contig 22936 bp, 18 predicted proteins | sample SaaInlV_150m_DNA_FD_184668 | JGI IMG/M metagenome (GOLD analysis project Ga0209664, IMG submission 184668) | Marine microbial communities from expanding oxygen minimum zones in the Saanich Inlet - Saanich Inlet SI073_LV_135m_DNA (SPAdes) (version 2) | ecosystem: Environmental > Aquatic > Marine... | reverse complement strand
TAAAGTATCAAGATGTATAGGTATAATATTTATCCAATTTATATATAATTTACTTGAACTAATTTTAATAGTTTCTAAAAGAGATATAAAATTATGATGTATCAATTTATAAATTAATTGTTCATTGTTGTCATCAATAAATTTTAATTTATTTTTAGATTTATAAGATCCTAATAATCCCAATGTAAAATTACTTATTGGAAAGTAATTTTTAAGTGCATCTTTCATATTCATTTCATCAATATCTTTAGGTAAATTTTGTTTGTTTAAATAAAATAAAATTTGGTTAAGATCATTAATTTTTTTATATAGTCTAAAATTATCTTTGTCATCTATAAATGGTAAAATTTTTAGTATAGCAGATTTAATATTTCTAAAATTATTCTCAATCCAAACATTTTTATATATTGAATTTTCTTCAAAATAAAATTTATTTGAAATAAAATTTATAAGATAAATAGTTAAATCTAATAATATTGTGTGATCTTCTTTATTAAGATTTGGAAATAGAAAATTTATTTGATTGATAATTAAATTAGATTGAATAAAACTATCTTTTGAATCAACTTTGTTGATTTCTTTTATCTTATTAAATAATTCTTGATTTAAACTCATAATAATATAACCAGGAATTTATTTATTTTAGAGTTAAACTTTAATATCTATTGAATAAACATAATCATAAAACCATTACTTTGTAAGTAAAGATACAAAGCAAAAACGCTATTTAATTTTCATATATAAATTTTTCTATTAAAATATATATATGATATATAATAAAAATTTAGTAATTTTTATCATTTTAATAATACTTGTTTTAGGGTGTGTATATTCAGTAAATAATTATTATGAAAGAAATATAATTTTAAAATTTTATAATAATAATCTCGAAAAAAATTCATTAATTCCTTCAAAACCAATATTAGATTCAGGATTAATTCTAGATTATGTAGATAAATATTATTTTGATAAAAAAATAGAAAAAGAAATGAGTGTTTTAAGATGGTTTGAAGAAGAAGTTAATAAAAAAAATAACTTAATTACAAAAGATATTTGCAATAATCATTTAAAAATTATTTATAAATGTTATTATTTAGTTGTTAATAAAATGGAAGATTTTATAATTGATTGTAAAAGAATACTAGAGGAACTAAATGATAGAATAACATTCTATTATAGATTTATAAATTTAAATGGATTATTTGATATTAATTATAATAATAAAAACATTAAAGTGATTAAAGTTTCTAAACATCATCATGCTGTTGAATGGATTTATAGAAATGTAAAAGATAATCTTGGAACAGTACTACATGTTGATAGTCATGCAGATATGAATCCTATAGGAAATGACTGTAAATTTATTAAATCTTGTATTGATAACAGTGATTTCAGTTTTAATAATTTAAAAAGAATATTTGATACAGTAGATAATATTGGCTCAGTTCTTGTCCCTATGTTATCTCCATATAATTTTAATAAAGGAATTGTATGGTTAACTCCAGATTGGGTAAAAGAACCATTATGTGAATCCAAAAATATAATAACAACAACTAAAAATACATGTACTTTTATTGGTAAGTGTCCGGTTAATTTTCCAGTAAAAATTAACGAAAAAACACTAACTCAAGTAATTTTTAATGAAGATAATAAAAAATTAAATATTATGACATCAAATATTAAATTTAAGGATAAGATAATTGAAAAAATTTCTGATGATTATATATTAAATATTGATTTAGATTATTTTGTTACTTTTGGAACTGATAGTTATCTTCCTGGAGGGGTAGATGCAATATCTGATAATAGAACTATATTTGATCCTAGTTTTATTTTTAAAAATCAAATGAAATATGTATTTATTAAAAAAGAATTAGATCTTGAAATGGATCTAATCAGAAAAAGGATAGATGATTTCCTTGATTTAGTAATATGTCTAAAAAATAAAGGTAAAATACCTAAAATTATAATAATTTGTGATAGTACAAGAGTAGATTTCACAAATGATCAGTTGGGTCAAGAATTTATGACAAAAAATGAAAGTGAATTGACAAATGAATTTACACCAAAATATTTAACATTTTGGTTACATAATACAATTCATAGACATATTAAGTCTATATTCACAATCGATGATTAATAATTAGGAAGATCAGATATAGATTTACCAATTAATTTTTTCAAAAGTCCATTTATTATTTTCAAAAATTTTAGTGATTGCACCTTTTGGATAATGAAAATCATCTTTTTCTTTTAAAGTTGAATTTGCATCAACCCTAATTTCAGAAGCAGTTGGTTTATTTTTACTTTTAGATATAATTTTATGTATAACATCAATAACACCTTGGTGAGTAACTAAAATTATATTTTTTTCTGATTTATAATTATTCATAATAATTTCATTTAAAAATGTTTTTACTCTTTTTTTAAAATTTGATATTTTTTCTGGAAATTCAACTTCAGTTGGTTTAATTGATGAATTATAATTTTCGTCTGAATTAAATGACTTTGAAATATAGTCTGGTAAAGTAATTGTATAAGATTTTTTAGGGATATTATCTGATTGATATAATTCAGTAAGTGAATAATCAAGTTTAACAGGTAATGACGTTCTCTTTGAATATGGGAATATAGTTTGTAGTGTTCGAACATATGGAGATGAGTAAATAGAATTTATTTCTAATTTAACTAGTTCATCAGATATTTTTAAAGATTTATCTAAACCATTTTTTGTTAATGGAGAAAAAAATGTTAAATCCATAGTTCTATCTTCATGTCTCAGTATATATATTTTCATTCTAATACTATATTCAAGAAATTTAAATTTTTTATTATAAATCAAAATTAGTATACACTCTTTATTGTTGTACACATCCTGGTACGTCTTCTTCATTAGAAGTAGGTTTAGAATTAGATTCTCTAAATTTTGTTTGGTTATCACTTAAACTTTCTAAATTACATTTTTCAAATTTTTCTGAAAACTGTTTGTTAGTTGTAATTTCATTTTCTAATGTAATTTCATTCTTACATTTTTTTGATAAAAGTTTTTTAAGTATTGTTAGTTCTTCTTTACTATAATCATCAATATTAGGATATTTAATTTTGAATTTAATTATTAAATCACCTATTTTACCATTTTCTAAATTTCTCATACCTTTACCTTTTATTCTTCTTAAAGAATCATGTTTAGTTGTTGTATCGGTAGATATGTTTATAATTTTACCATCCATATGTGTTATCAATTTATTAAACCCTAAAAGTGATTGAAATAATTCTAGATTAACAACTGTAATTAGATCTTCGTCGACTCTTTTAAACATTTTATCCTCAACAACTTTAATTGTAATTAATAGATCTGTTTTGTAATTTTTAAAATCATGACCTTGTCCTCGTAATGATATTCTATTTCCACTATTTAATCCGTTTTTAAGTGGTAATGGTATCTCTACTTTAGATGTATTATATGACTTTCCATTACATGTTATACAATTATCTTCTTTTTTCGAAGTTGCTTTACCAGTTCCTCTACATGAATTACAAGCTTGTATTTGTTGAGAAATCATTGGACCCATCTGTACTACTCTTATAGTTTTACCTTGACCATCACATCCTTTACATTTAGGAGAAATCTTATTTTTATTTCCAGTACCTTCACAATCTTTACAATATATTTTTTTATCATAAGAGATTTTAACATTTTTTTCATTATAAATACTTTTTAGATCTACTTCTAGATTTATATTTATATTTTCTTTAGTTTCCTGATTATTTCCTCCGCCAAATGGGCCTCCTCCGGAAAATGGACCTCCTCCTCCTCCAAATGGGCCTCCAGCTCCAAATGGACTTCCTCCTCCAAATGGATTACCGCCTCCAAAAAACTGAGAAAAAATATCTTCTGGATTCATTCCTGAAGACCCTTCATTATTTATTGCATCCATTCCAAATTTATCATAATTAGATCTTTTTGTAGGATCAGACAAAATATCAAATGATTGAGAAATTTCTTGGAATTTTGTATTAGCTTCTTCTTTATTATTTGGATTTTTATCTGGATGCCATTTTAATGCTGCTTTTTTGTATGCTTTTTTGATTTCAGCTTCATTTGAGGTAGTAGATATTCCTAATCTGTCGTATAACAATGTTTCTTTTACCATTAATATAAATTATTCTATTATTATTTATTTAAACATCAATTTTTAAATTACTCCAAAAAATTTTAAATTACTCCAAAAAATTCTAAAACTGAATTTAATTTTATAAAATCATAATAGACTGAATTATCAGTCAGATTATAATTTTTAATTATTGGCTTTATATAGTCTTTACCGTATTCATTCTCTAATATTCTAATTGTATCTTTAATACTTGGAGCATAAGTATTAATTCCCCATAACTTAATTCTTCTTAAATTTTTTAAATTAACATGAATGTTAGGCCATACTTTAGAATCAATAAAATCTGGAATAATATCAGCATGCATATCCATTTTAGAAATAATTTTTTCTAAATCTTTTTCTTTTGAAATAAAATTAATTAGACTAACTTGAATGCCATTTTTCATTTGTTCTTCAGGTTTATACCATCTATTATCAAATTCAAGATTATAATCATATAATTTTTTATTTCTGAATGCTGCATATCCACACCATTCTCTAAATTTAGATCCATCAAAAATTATATCTATATCATCATCATGAAGTATGTGATCTTTTCTTTCATATTCTATAAGATTACCATAACAAATAAAACATTTTATTCTTAAATTATTAAATAATCTCATAATTTGATAAAGAAGCTCTTTTTTATATTCATAAACGGCACAGTAATTTTTTTTTGTTACAGTAATATTTTGGTTATGTTGAAATTTAACCATTTAAATAATTTTAGATTTAATTTTTTTATAAAAAAGTATTTTAGTTATATTTAAATGGTTAATATATATATTAATTTCGATAAAGAATATTTTAAGTCTAAAACATCAATACCTCGACTTAAGAAGTGTATTAGAAAACTTGTTGACGATGGTTATAATTCAGAACTATTAGAAATTCATGTAAGTTTAAAAGATTATTTAAATGAGAATCTATGTAAAAACAAACAATTAAAATTTAATAGAGTAGAAGAAGACATATTTATTAAATTAATTGATAAGGAGAAAGAAGTTAAAGATAGTCATAAAATTAAATTAAAAGAACTTGTAGATATAAGAACTGGCGTTAAACAAAGAGAGTTAAATGAATTAAGAAAAGATGTTAAAAATAATAATGACAAGCAATTGTATAAAAAATATGATATACTAAAAAGTATATATAATGCTCCTATTGAAAAACCTCATGTATTAATTAAAGAATGTGAAAAATTTAGAGATCAAATTGAGATATTTGCAAGTGGTTTTATGGAGTTTACTGAAGATGAAAGAATTAATGATATGGTAAGAGATTACCATAGAATTATTTCAGATAGATTAGGTTGGAAACTATTGTCTATGAATGAGTTTATTGTAAAATATTATAATGAATCTGGTAATCCAAAAGATATAACTAATTTGGAAATTAATAATGATTCTGAGACTGAGTCTGAGGGCGATTAATAAAGATGTAATTCTTTAATTAATCTCTCTTCTTTATGAGTCCATTTTTTTTGACATTTTTTTCTTATTTGTTTTCTTTTTTCTAAAATTTCATCGAAAGAAAGATTTCTTCTTCTCTTTCTATGAGTATTTTTTTTTAGTCTGCTAAATGGTTCAATTGTATCTTCTAATAATGTATATTGTATAGTTGTTGGAGGTTGCCATGTAATTTCAGTTTCTATAATTCCTTGGACTCCTAAAGAATGATTTTTAGAGGACTTTAAGGTCTTCTTATTCTTTAGGTATAAGTCTTCGAAGGAATAAACGAAATCATTACGGCAATATGGACATTTTGTTTGATGTAACTTAAGGTAACATGCAAAACACAAGCAATGGCCACAGGATAGGAATTTCTGAAATCTACATCTGTTATTAAGGTTAATTTCTGGTTTTTCAGTAAATTCAAGGAAGCAAATAGAACAACTCTCCATGATTAACTTACTATAGATTTTTTTTTATATATGGTATATTTTTATTTTTGAAAGAGACTGATATATATATATATATAAATTTATTTGAACAAAGGGACTATATTTAAATAAATATTATTTTTACTACAAGTTTTAAAAAAAATTCACTATTAAAGTAACCAGTAATGACACTTGATATTAATTTTTCTGAGATTCTAAAAAAAATAATTAAAAGTGAAAAATCTAGTAATTTAATGTTTAGTTATTTAAAAAAATTAAAAAAAAAGGAAAAATTAGATGATATAATAGTCATTTTCTTGATTAAATCAATTTTAATAATTGTATCATACTATCCTGATAAAATAAAAAGATTATTAGACTTTTTTAATATATTGAATGAAACTAAAAATGAATCAAAAATAGATTTAATTAATTGTTTAAAAAAAGTAATTGATTTAGAAGATTATATTTCTAATGGCAAGGTAGATTCTAAAAATATAACTAATTATTATTTAGATAAAATTATTTTTAAAACATTCAATTTTATAGATATTGTAATGAATATAAATAAAGGATTAATTATTACATTATTGAGTGAAATTTCATTAAATATTATTAAAATAAAATCAAATAATGTACAACTAAAAATGAATATTTTTCTATCATTTATAAATAATTCAATAGAAATAGTTCATAAAAATAAAAATGGTCAAATATATTTAAAAATAGTAGAATTATGTGGTAATACTACTAAAGTTATTAATAATTATTTAGTTTAATTAATGGTATTTGAAAAATTTGATATATTTTTTAAACATTGTTTACTACAAAAATAACAATTTATTCCAAATAATTCTGTTACAATATGTATCAGAAAACCAGATATAAGAAATGATAAACATAATTTACGTCTTTCTATTTTTTTTTCATTAGTAACATTATTACCAATTTTTTTGGAAAATGAGAAAGGATTTTTAGAATCAAATAAATCTAAAGCAATTTTTCCTATTATTAATGTAGCAATCCCAGTTAACAATGATTCTCCAATTAAAGATATTATTCTTGGATACTCATCTGATGGTGGTTCAATAAAATTAACCTTATTTACTGTATAATTCAAAGACATTAAATAAAGTTAGAAATTTTAAATTAAGTTAAAGTAATTTTAATTAGAATCAACTTTGTAGATTCTAAATATCAAGATCATTGACAGGTCCATCATCCTCGTCAATCTCTTCATTTTTGAAAGTAACATTTTTCCAGCCTCTCGATGTACCTTTTCCAATTTGGTCATCCAAGAATCTATATAACTGTTCACATCTTGGTAATTTATTACCTTCATGAAACTCCTTAAACCATATTTTGAAATCAGAATAAATAGCTTTCTTAGAAATTACAGAATTAGCAGATTCATCAACAGTTTCAACTCTAGTGTCAAAATAATCCAAGAAGTGATCATTGTCTGCTTGATATGCATTAGTTGTGTATTTAACAGCTTCTGGTTCAACAAGATAATCTGACTTTTTATATTGACTATTGTAGATATGAATCAAATAACCAAGAAAGAATGATCCCCATTCTTTGATCTTTTCTTTTAATCTTGTATCAATCTTAAACTCGTTTGGTTCTTTTGGATCATTGCAAAATCTTGAATTGAATGCAACTACTCTCAATCTTCTCCAAGTACCACCATCTCTAGAAGGAACAATTGGCAAATCATTACAAGTCAAAAAGAATTTAATCTGAGGTTTAATTTCTCTAGGATCTTCAAATAGACCTCTAGCCATGAAAGCATCATTTCCAGTTAATTCTTTCATTAGACCAACATTTAAAGTTTCTGTGTTGTCAGGCTCTTGTAAAACACCAATTCTTTTTCCTTTAATTCTTGCAAGTTCTGGAGAAGCTTGTCCTGAAGCACCTCTTTTCCTAGTCATGATAGTAATTGGACAAGAAATATAATATTCTCCAAGAGCAAGATTGACAAGCTCAAATGTAAGACTCTTACCATTAGAACCTCTTCCAGTAGGAATATATAATTTTTCTTCTCTATTTTCTCCTGAAAGACATGTACACAGAGCTTGAAGAAAGTAAGTTCTAACATCTTCATCTGGTAAAATTTGTGAGAAAAACTTTTTGATATTCTTACATTGTGATTTATTGGCATCCCATGCAATATAAGAGTTTTTAGTAGTAAGTGTAATGAAATCATCTGGTTTTCCATTTCTAAATTCACTTTTCTCTAAATCGTAAACTCCATTCTCACATCCAATCAAAAAATGATTTTCATCTAGTTTATCTTCAAATCTTTCGTCATAAAATTGATATCTACACTCTTTCATAACATTTTCTTTGAATCCTAGATTAAGTAGCTTGTCTGATACTCTTTGAAATCTTGAAGCTTTCTTCTGTAAATCTTCTTTTTCAAGTCCAGTTGCAGATATAGCTGCAGTGTTATAATCACTTGCAACTTTTAGATATTCGTTTACAAACTCTTCTGAAATAATATTCATTAGAGTGTAACCCCCATCAACTGGGTACCATCTATGTCCTCTAAATTCATACCATGAATTATGTTTAATAGATGCGCATACAAAACGATCATAATATTTGGTATATAGCGCTTTTGCTACAGTAAATGTGTCACCCTGTAGAGACTTTTTGAGTAATTCTTCAAATTCAACTTTCATGTACTTGTTATATTCATGAATGTTATCTTCTTTTGCCCATGCTTGTAGTGATCGTATTGTTAATCCACCTTTCATGTTTTGCCATAAATTTCTACATTCTTTTTCTTTATATTTGCCTGGACATTGTTTTGAAAATTCTAACCATACTGGTAAAAGAGATGTGTCTACATTATGTAGTGCCCATCCAACTTTTACCCAGTCATGATATGTGTTTGCTCTTTCGGGAGATAGCAGAGATACCAGATACTTTGCTTTTCTAAATTCATCTTCTTTTTCCATTGGTAAAATTTCTAAATTAGATGTCATTGAGTTATCAACACCATTTTGGAAGCATTCTTGTTCAACATCATTTTTTGAATAGTCGCTGCTTAGTGGTGTTTCTTGGTCTTTATTCCAGACACTTGATTGGATTGAAAATAATCTTACTAATTTATCTTGTGATTTTTCAACATCTGTTTCTTGTGTAAGATTATCAATATCTAATTCTGAATCATCGTGTGCTATTAGTTGAGTTAATTTATAAGGAGGACAGTTTGGTTTTGAATTTCCATACATTATCCAAAAATTTGAACTAACGATAGATCTATCAAAAATGTCATCAACAGTTTTTGAATATTTTTTAAATATTTTTAAATCTTTCGCACTATTAACTACTTCATTTCTAATACAATGTCTTACTTTAAAATGAGAACAAATTTGTGGAAATATTAAATGCACACCATCTTTAATTACAGTTTCTTTTTCTGTCATATGGTCTTTTTCTAAAACGCAAACTTGAAGCTCAGTATCATTGACATCTAAATATTTTTTGATTGAATTTCTATAGAGATCAATTGATTTCAAAATAATATCATTGTCATATAATCGTTTATTCTTTTTAAATTTTTCTGATTTATCGTAATCTTCTTTTTCTAATTCAAGATCAATGTCAACCATGATTGGAGCATATTCTTTTGGTTTTTCTGCTATACCCAAGTTTACACCAAGTTTATTAGCTTCTTTAACAAGTTTATTTAACTTCTTTCTTTCATCTTTATTAAATGAGTATTTACCTTGAAACGTTGGATTTAAAGTTATGTGTGTAATGCTTTTAGTATTTTGTTCATCATGTCTTCCTGTAAGTCTATTCTTATTCAATAATTCCTCTAATTTTTCTTGGCATTTGGCCTTTTTGTTGGGATTTATGGTACTTTTTAATGGCATTATATATATATACATTTGAATTTTTTAAATTATTTTTTCAAATTTTTTTATTTAAGGAAAAACTCATGATGGTACCAACTAACGATTATTTTCGTATTTTTGATATAATCAATTTTTAGATGAAAATAGATATTTAGTTATATTACAAGTATTATAATTGTATTTAATTTTTAATTAATTAAATACATTTATTACTGTATTAAATTTAAAGAATAAATTACGTATTTTAATTAATGAGTAATTTGAATAATACAAGTAAATTACGAATAGTTTCAGATTATTTAGACTTTGAAAAAAACAAACCTGAAGGAATTTATTTTTATATGGATAAAAAAAATATTTTTAAAAATTATGCTTTAATAATTGGTCCAAAAAATACTCCTTATTTTGGAGGATACTATTTTTTTGAAGTTATATTTCCTACAAATTATCCTGACTCATCGCCAAAAATAAAGTTATTAACTATCGATGGTAAAGTAAGATTTAATCCTAATTTATATGAGTGTGGAAAAGTATGTTTATCTATATTAGGAACTTGGAATGGACCAGGGTGGACAAATGTTATGACTTTAAGAACAGTATTAATTTCTATTCAATCATTGATGGGTGAATTTCCACTCAGAAATGAACCTGGTCTTGAGGATGTTAAAGAAAATGATATACGTAATATATCATATAATAATTTTTTAAATTTTTATAACTTAGAGTTATCTATAATCAATGTTATCAATAATATTATTGATTTAAAAAATAGTAAAAAAAGTAATAAAATTAATGATAGATTTATAAAACTAAATGAAGTAAAATATTTTGATGACATTGTATTAGACAACTTTAAAAATAATTATGAAGAAATAAATAGTAACATAAAATCATTACAAATTATATTAGGTGAAATTGAGATTAGAAAAAATGTATATTTTCTTCCAACCGTTTCTCATTTAGATTTTGTATCATTAAATGAGACATTTGATAATTTAGTCCAAAAATTAAAAAAAATGAATTTATATTGACTTAAAAGCAACTCTTAAATCATTAATATTATGGTATCATTTTGTCCTGAATGTTTGCATTCTTTAGGAATTAATAAAAAAGTTTCTCAAAATATTGAGAAAAAAGTATTAGATAAATCTGATGAATTTATTAAATTATTTATTTCAAGTAATTTTGATTCAAATACTTATCAATTAGGTTTTACAAAAGATGAGTTATTGAAAAATAAGAAATATATAAAGTTAACATCAAATGAAAAATTAAAAATAGACAATCTTTTTACAAGTTCAGTTAATAATGCTGAATTATCTTGTGATAATTGTGGTTACTCTGTAGAAATATTAGAAACGATAAAAGTTTACGAATATAATGTTTCAGATGAAGTTAGAACTAGTAGATCTTTGGATGATAATAAATTATTATCGAAAAATCCTATATTACCTAGAACAAGAGATTATACATGTAAAAATTTAGAATGTCCTACTCTTGATAAAAAAAAGAAAGTTAATAAGGAAGCAGTATGGATTAGAAATAAAAAGAATTTTAGTATTGAACATATATGTACAACATGTCATCATTCATGGAGTTAAAATTCTAAATGATCTTTATTTAACTCTGACATCTCCCAAATTTCATAAGTGTTATTTGGAAGTGGTCTTTTTATTTTAAATGGAGTCATATTTTTTTTTAACTCTAATACCGCCTTTTCTTCATATGTTAAATCATCTGTATTTTTTATCAATGGTTTAGCTCCCATTTTAAACTGTTTTGTCCTCTCTCCAATTATCCTAACCATCTCATATTTTGTCATTCTAGGATTTGTTAATCTTTCAGAGTTATCTACAATTTTATTTATAGAATCAAATGAATTATCTTTATTACTATTTTGATGTAATAGCAAACTATTATAAATAATTTCTTTTGGATCAATTGAATCAATAGTATCAGATTTAATATCTGTAAATTCTGTTTCATCATTTGTTTCAGAGTCTACATCTTCAGTAAAAAATTCAGAAAGCTTGGTTTCAGTATTTTCATAATCATTACCTGAATTTTCTGAAGCAGTAAATATAGAATTATCTTGATCTGACTCAGATTCATCACTAGAATCTGAATTTTCTTTCTTAGAAGAAGAACTTTCCTTCTTCTTTTCAAAAACAGAAGTTTTTTTAGTACTTTGTTTCACTATAGATTCAGGTTTTTTTGTAGATTTTTTTACTGACTTTTTTTTATCATCCTCTTTATTAGCTGTCTTTTCTTCTTTTGTAGATTTTTTTACTGACTTTTTTTTATCATCCTCTTTATTAGATGTCTTTTCTTCTTTTGTAGATTTTTTTACTGACTTTTTTTTATCATCCTCTTTATTAGATGTCTTTTCTTCTTTTGTAGATTTTTTTACTGACTTTTTTTTATCATCTTCTTTATTAGATGCCTTTTCATCTTTTGAAGATTTTTTTACTGGCTTCTTTTTATCATCATCTTTATTAGATTTATTTACAGGTTCCTTTTCATCTTTTGAAGATTTTTTTACTGGCTTCTTTTTATCATCATCATTATTAGACTTTTTTGTAGGCATTATATTACTATTGTATATTTTTTTAATTCATTTTAAAGTCAATTTTTATTTCAAAATTATAAATATATTGATTATATTTATAGATTTGTTTGTTCACTATTTAAAGATTTACTATATAGATAATTTTTTTTAATTAAAATTTTTTAACATTTCTAATATTTTTAATATTTCTTCATCCTTTCCTACTGATGCAGATTGATTATTTTTATTTTGAATCTTATTTTCATTCTGATTTTCAATCAATATGTTGTTCCGCAACATCCTAGGATGATTCGTGATCTCATCTTTAGTTTCTATAAAAAATTTATTTCCGTTACAGAATTCTATTGATTCTATATTATTAATTTCTTTTAGTTCAGCTATGTTTTTTATTGAATTATTATTTATATATCTAATTGTTTCACCAACTGGCAATTTTATATAATTTTTTAATAAAGATGGATCATATTTAACTAAATAAATATATGTAACCTCTTTGAAATCTAAAATGGAACTTAATATTTTTACTTTGGTAGATGTTTCTATCTTATTAGATTCTAAATTTTCTAAATGATTTGTTGTAAAAACAGATATTGTTAAACCTGAAACCTGATGATAATATGGATCACTAAAATTTTTATAAAAAGTTGGTAATATATCACTATATCTATTTAATAATATTTCTTCTGTTATTATATCATTTGAATTATTTGAATCTATAAATTTAATAGTAATTTTTTGTCCTAAATATAACCAATTTGATAGGTCATCTAAATTAATTCTTTCGGGAAAATAATTAGTATTTACATTACCAAATCTATTAATTTCAAAATTATTTATTTCTAGTAAAATGTTTCCTTTTCTTAGTCCTGCTGAATAAAAATTTGATTTTTCGCTAATACCAGAAATTAATACTCCATTGTAAACTTCATTATCTATATTTTTAACATGTTTTTTATATTGTTCTATTGTTTGTATAGTTTGATAATTAAATAAAAACTTTGGTTTTAAATACAATTGTTTATTTAATGTTGGTATACTTTTCTCATATATAAGATATTTTAAAATTGGTACTGCATATCCAACATTGCTTACTTTACTAGATGTAATTTTAGATACATTTACTCCAATTATTTGATTATCTAATATTAATGGACCTCCAGAATTTCCAGGATTTAATGCTGCATCAGTTTGTATTAAAGAATCTTGAAAACCATTAATTGAACCTCCTGACACTTTAATAAATTCTGAATTTAATGGATATCCATATACATATACTTTTTGATTATTATCGTATTTATATGTACTATCTAAAACTTTAAAACTTAAAAAAGAATTTATATTAGTTAGTAAATTTTTAGTTTCCTGATGATTTCTATTTATAATAACTAATGCCATATCATCATCAGGAAATATTTTTAAAATATCAACTGGAATTTTAACTTTATCAATACTTCTATGAGAAATCATTATATTTATACTATTACTTATTACATGATAACATGTCAAAATAATATCTTTATTAATAAAAAAACCTGAACCTGTTGATGATGAAGTATCTAATTCAAGATCAGGATGTTGTATATTTAATTGTCTTTTTTCAACAAAAATTTTAACTATTATATCTTCTACTTCCATATAGTTTTACATAGAAAAAAAATTGAAATATATATTCTAAAATACAAGTATAAATAATTACCCCGAAATGTATAGCAATACGCAAATCAGATATAACTATTTTTATCCTACTAACGTAGGTATTCCTATTAGAATTCAATCAGGATGTGTCAATCCGTTTATTCAACAAGGTGTGCCAGGTGGCATGTCTGGAGTTAGGTATTATACTATAGGATAGTATAACCTAAATACCAAATTATAGGACACTTAAAGGTAAGTTAATATTTGCACGCAATTTTAACCATTCATGAGATATAATATCATTTATTGATATTCTTTCTTTTGGATCAATTTTTAACATTTTGGAAATTAAGTCAATAACTAATTTTCTTTCACTTTCTTCTTCAACTTTACTAAACAGCTCATTATGATCATAAAATTCTCTAAAATCAGTGTCTATCAAGTCACCGCTTCTATCAAAGAATTTATTATAATATTTTGTTGTTTTTAGGAACTTTTTACTAAATCTACCTGAAAATTTTGATATTTCAAGTAAATGGTAATAATCACGTGAATATGTTTTATCCTTTTCTGGATCAAATAAAAATTCACCATTAATTAATTCATAAAGAATACATCCTAATGACCAAACATCTATTTTTTCTGATATTTTGCCCATAAGTATAACTTCTGGAGACATATAATATCTTGTACCGAATTGATTTTCATAAAATTCATCTTCAGTACAGGTTGCTCCAAAATCAGCAATCGTAATATCAATAGATTCATCAAATGTAGGATATGTTTTTTTATTTTCAAATTCAGTTTTGATCAGATTAAAATCATCATTGATTTTTTCTGTAATTTTTTTATGAATATTTTTTCTAATACTTAATTTATCTTCAGATTTCATTTTTTTTATCTTGTCTATATTTTTATTTAAATTTATTGTCCAGTATTTAATCTTTTCTTCACTATATTTTTTTAGGAAATTTAGTTGTTTATAATTATTTATATAAAATAAGTCTTCTTCATTTATTCCTTTTACAAGTATATTATCTGTTTTTAAATCACAATGTGTCATTTTACATTTATTATGTAATGTTCTTATTCCATCTACTATCTGAATAAATATATTTTTTGCTGTATTTATTGGAAAACCATTATTAAAATTTCCTTTTCTAAGTATGCTATCTAAATTTGAATAATGCAAATCATAAACAGAACATAAAAATTTATTTTTATCTTGTTTTTTAACAAAACACTTTATTAATTTTAATAAATGATCCTCTTGAGGCAATTTTTTAAGTATATTAATTTCTTCAACACCATCTTTATAATCTTCAGGATTTTGAATTTTGATAGCATAAAATTTGGAATCACTAATGCAATATGATAACCATACACCAGAATATGAACCTCTACCTACTAACTTTATTATATTATATTCTTCTACGATTTTACCTTCAAAATCATAAAAAGTATTTTCGTCAATTACATCAGATTCTGATGTAGACATACTATCAGTACTTTTTATGCTATTACTCTTGTCACTATTTTCGACAGATGAACTCATTGTTATTATTCATTTTTTAATTTTAAATATTTTTTATTAAATATTTTTTATTAAATTTTTTTATTAAATTTTTTTATATATCTTCCATTTTAATGTCAGATAAGAAATGTGTAGGAAATTGTATCAAAAATAATGAAAAAACAATACATCCATTTAATTTAACAATTATAGAAAATTTAAAAAATAATATTATTTGTCCTTCTAAAAATTATTATGATAAAAAAACAAAGAAAACTTTAGAAGTAACTGATGATTGTAATAATATTACTAGAAATGAAATTGTAAATTTTATGGATAAACCATATGTTCATATTAATAACTTGTATCTATTACATAATGTTTTTAAAATTAATGAAGTTGATGATATTTCAGTATGGGTTAATGATAACATGTCTAAACCAACTAGATTTATTACTAGAATATTAAATATATGGATAAAAACAAATTTAAAAGAATTAAAAAAATATCAACAATTACTTGTAAAGATAATTGGAGATATCGTTGTTAGAAAGAAAATAGTGATTAAAAATAAAGAAAAAATTATAAATAGATTATTACCACAATTTGTAAAATTGTGGATAGAAAAGATTAATCCTGACAATTTTTATTTTGATATTTTTCTTGATTTAGAAATATATCTTAAATAAAATTATCTAGGTTTTTAATATGAGAATAAGAAAGTATTTTGTTCCTCCTCCTTTTATAACATCCTATTTTGAATATCAGGATTTAAATAAAGATAAAAAAGTAATTATGACTGTAGTTCAATATATTTATGAAAAAATATTAGTTGAAATTTCTAAAAAAGGAAATTTAAAATTATCTAAAAAATTAGATAATGAAGAAGGTTTCATTCTAATTTTTAAGTTAATGGAAAGATATATTACAAAAAATAATTATAAATGGTCAAATTGGCAAGATTATTATTATCCTTTGAAAGGATATTTGTTGGCTTATATTGACAAATCAATTAAGTAGATTAATAATATCACGTTTAATTTCTAATTTTATATCATTTTTTAGGAAAAATATTACTTTTGCTAATATATGTTTATAATTGTAACAAATAATTATATCTTTTATCAGATTAATAGTCTCTTCTGATAAATTATAACTGTTGTATTTTTCAATGTCTTCTAATGAAAATGTGTCACTAGTTTGATGTAATATTAAAATTTCTGATGAAAAAAATGAATGTTTCTTAAAATTTGTACTATAATTTTGGTTTATTATAAAATTACATAATGATACAAAATATCTTACTTTAATAAAACATAATTTAGATTGATTAAAATTTCTTACGTATTCATTTATATAATTAAAATAACTTTCTGTTAAATTTTCTCTTGTAAAATCATGATTCGATATATCAATATCATGTATTACTAATTTCTTTACAATATTTAAACAAATTTTATTTATATCAGATGTACTATCTATTGATATATTTATCAATTCTTTAATTTCATTACTAAACTTACAATGATTACTCTCATAATTTTCATTTAATTCATCATATTGATTATAATTTGGAATATTTTCACAGTTATCCAATATACTTGTACACTTTTTATATATATATGAATATTCTTTTCTAAATGTATCTTTTTCAAATAGTGATTTTAATATGTTATATAATATGTCTTTAATATTGTAGTTTGTTTCATAGCTGATTGCACTAAATATAGAAAATTTACTTGTATTTAATTTTGAATATATATTATCATATAATTCTTTATAAAATTTACATGATTCTTCAATTTGATTAAATTTATGATTAATTAACGTTTTTAATTTACCTATTGTGTTTATATCATAAGAAATAAAATGTTTTGGTTTTATTGATTGGTATATAGAATTTATAAAAAATATTTCATTATTTGATATTTCATTTAAATTATTTATTCTATCTTTAAAATTTAAATTTATAAATATATATAAAAATGGCTTTATAATTTTCTGAAATTGTGAATAATTATGTCCCAACTTAAAATTTATGTTTAATTTTCCATAAAATTCATCACTATTAATTTTAGAAGTGTCAAATTCTTCTTTAAGATCTGGTGTAAATTTTGATATATCTCTTAATAATTTTTGAATATTAAACCAGTTGTATTTTCTTAATATATTATAATCCTTGTCCAGTTTATGTATTATTGAAAAATAATTAGTTGGTTCTAACATATCCCAAAACTTGTCCTCACTATTATTCGTTTCACATAAATGTCTAATAAAATCGATAACTTTTAAATTCTTCTCATAAACTGTAATTTTATCTTGGGACATCAAAATCAAAAATCCAAGTTTGTTATATGAAACAGTTTTAAATTTTAATACATTTATAAAGTTAAGAAAATTTATCCATTGACTATCTGGATTAAAATGATCAAGCAACAAATCTTTAAATTCATTAGTACTAAATTCTTTATAAATTATTTTGTATAATCTTTTTATATTTATGAAATATGATTTTTCCTCCTTTTTAATTATTTTGTCAATATATTTTTCAATAAATGCTATTATTTTAAAAATTCCTATTGTTCCAAATTTATCTTTTTTTATAGAAGACATTAAATAGTTAAATCCAGTATCATCAAAACTAACATTATTACCTAATAAATTATTTCCTATCTCGATCTGACTACAAAACTTTACTTTAGTATTTATAGTTATTTTTAATTTTTTTAATGTTTTACTTTCATATTCCATTCCACAACTAAAACTATTTGATTTTAAATTACTTATTAATTTATTATCGTAATTTGAAGAATTATCTAATGTAAATACAGTTGAATAATTTTCTATAAAATGTCTACATCTCGATGTTATTATAAATTGCAATTCCAAATTTGAATCAAATGATTTTTTATTTATTATAAATTTACCCTTGGCTATTCTTGATCTTATATTTTTTTCATTTAATATTAATGTATTATTATGTGGATATGATAACTTGTATGTTATCTCTTCATTAGTAGAACTATTTTTATTTGATGAAAATCCTAATGATCCAGCAATATAATTAAACTCTTCAGCTTGTATTTTTAGGTTTTTTGACTTTTTATTTAAATTAATATGATTAAAATCAATTTCTATTTCAACAGCTCCTAACTCTTCCATTATTTGACAAAATGATCTTAATTTATATTCTGTCAGTTTTAATTGAAATTTATTATAAGGTACAAATAATAGTTTATCATGTATCTGTAGTTTTTTATATAACATATTCTTGAAATGATCACCTTCATCAAAACAAATTTGAAAAGGAATTGAATTTTCATTTGGTTCATTTTCAGAATCTTGTAAATCTTTATTATGAATATTAATTAATGATTTTATGTATTGAATAGAATCAATAGATATAAATGCTATTCCCGGAAGATTTTCTTCACAAATATACCTTTTTTTAGTAAAAAATGCAAACATGTCTTTGCATGTTTTATTTCTTAGTTTATAATCATCTGTATATATAATTAAATCAAAAGAATCAAATATTTTTATAACATCAATTTCACTCATTAATGATATATTATATTTTGAAAAATATGGAGAAGGGAATTTATTATAATAATTATCTATTCTTTTCTTATTATTAGCATTATTTGGATTTTTATCTGAAGAATTATTTGGATTTTTATCTGAAGAATTATTTTGTTCTTCCCAATCATTTAATTCTTTTTTAGATATAAATATACTTTTTTTATTATTAAATATATCATTATTTTTATCTAAATTATTACAAGATGTGTTTTCTGATGAAATATCATCAGATATTAATGTATCTATTGAATTATCATTATTAGAATATTTTTCATCGCTATTATTACTAAATTCATCATTAATTATAATTTTATTTCTTCTTGTTATATTATTTGGACTTAAACCTTTTGTATTATATACTATCATTTCATTTTTATTATTATATAAATGTTTGAAGTCTATATCAGAAGCATCGCTTTCTTCTTCACTACTATTATCCATTAATAATAGATATAAAATAATTTTATTACATTGTTAAATTTTAAATAGTCAATCGAATAAATAATGTTTATCGATTCTCTAAGTGAATCAAAATATCTTAAAGAAGTTTTGACTTAGTTATTAAAAATGAATTATACTGAAGATATATTAGTAAAAGATTACTTTAAAGTACATGATTTTTACTCAAAAATTTATGGAACTGGTAAAACAATTATTGCAATGAGAGTTGGATCTTTTTATGAGATATATAACAATAATACAAAAGGATTAAGACATCTAGAATCATTAGCTCAAGAAATTAATGTTGTTTGTACATCAAAAAAAGGAGATGTTGATATTTCTGAAAAGAACTGGAGAATGGTTGGTTTTCCATTTCATACAATAGATAATTTTATTGAAAAAATAGTAAATTTAAATTACACTGTAGTTATTGTTGATCAAATTATTGTCAAAGATAATGAAAATATATCTATAAAAAAATTAAGTAAAAGTAAAAATGGAGATGATTTTTATAGAAAAGTTACTAGAGTTGAATCACCAGCTACATTTATTAATACCAACAAAATATCAAAAGTCTGGGAACCATCAACAATAATATCTATCTATTTTGATAAAGATAGTAATTTAAATAATCTATTAATTATTGGAATGTCAAGTTATGATTTATTTACAGGTAAAGGATGTTTTTATGAAACATATTCTACTAAAAATGATGTTAATATTGCATTAGATGATACAATTAGATTTATGGAAACTTATCCCCCTAAAGAAATTATTATTGATTTTAGTTATGATGTTGATGAGAAAGTATCAAATTTAACTCAAAATGAAATACTATCTTATTTAAAAATTAGCAAAGATAATTCACATTTTATTGACGTTAAAAAAAATGGTTATCATAAAGTGAAGAATCAAATTAATATTTTAAATAAAATGGAATTTGATTTTAATAATCAATTAACAATTATTCAAAATTTAGAATTAGATAGATTTAATTGGGCAAGAATATCATTAGTATGTTTAATTGAATTTATTAAAAATCATCAAGATAATTTAATTAGAAAATTAGAAGTACCTACAATGTATCAAAATCAAAGAAGTTTATATTTAGGAAATAGAGCTTTGGAGCAGTTAAATGTACTTCCAAATTCAAATTCTGATATGAACAAATCACTTTTTGATATTATTAACTACAATAAATCAATTTTAGGAAAAAGATTTTTAAAAGATCAATTAGTTAATCCATCGATTAATATTAATGAATTAAATAAGAGATATGATCTAATTAATATCTTTTTAGAAATGGATATTAATAGTCATATTAATTTGTATTTGGAATCAATCTATGATATAGATAAGATAGTTAGAAAATGTGAAATGAATATTGTTGACCCTGTAGAATTATGGAAACTATATTCATCTTTAAAAAGTTTTAATTCAATAATTGATTATTTTTTATCAGTAAAGTCTACTCATGATGTATTGAAAATACTTGAATATAGTAAAATAAATATAGAAAAGGTAAAAAATATACTTTCTTATTTTGAAGATACTTTTGACCTTCAAATATTATCTGAAAAAAAATTTAGTCCACTGTACAATGAGGATAATGAAACTTTTTTTAAAGACGGATATAATGATGATTTAGATGGAATAAAAAATGAAATTGACACATGTAATAATTTTTTGGATAATTTAATTAATGGTATATCATCTTTAATTGGAGAAAAAAATTATATGAATAAGAAAGTAAAATTATGTGATGTAAAATTTAATGATAGAGATGGTCATTATTTGATATTAACAAAAAGAAGACAAAAAATGATGATTGATAATATAAATAAACAAGCTGATTCTAAAAATGAATTTGCTGTAGGTTCAATTAAGATGAATTTGGATGAATTAGAATTTACTGATCTTCCTAAAAGTAATAATGTTAAAATTAGATGTAGTAAATTAAATAACTTATCAGGAGAATTAGTTAAACATAAAATTAATTTAGTTAAAAAAGGAAAAGAATTATTTTATTCTTTTGTTAATACTTTTATGAACAACAATCATAAGTTAATAAAAAATGTTTCATTAACAATCTCATTTATTGATTTTATTAATTCTGGTTCATTGTGTAGTTTAAAAAATCATTACGTAAAACCAATTATTAATGAAAAATCTAAAAAATCATTTTTTGACGCTTCTGAAATGAGACATCCTATTGTAGAATATATTAGTGAAGATTTCAAATATTGTCCTCATGATATTTCTCTTGGAAAAGATCTTAACGGTATGCTAATTTATGGAATTAATAGTTCTGGTAAATCAACTTTAATGAAATCTATAGGATTAAATATTTTATTAGCACAAATTGGATATTATGTATCAGCAAAGAAATTTGAGTATTTTCCTTATAACAATTTATTTACTAGAATTGTAGGTAATGATGATATATATAGGGGATTAAGTTCTTTTATGGTTGAAATGATTGAATTAATGAATATTTTAAAACGTAATGATGAGAATACATTAGTTATTGCTGATGAAATCTGTAGAGGGACAGAAGAAAAGTCAGCTAATATTTTAGTAGCTTATATGTTAGAAACATTAGATAAATCGAACACTAACTTTTTAACAGCATCTCATTTACATAAATTATCTACGATGGAAAGTGTGAAAAAGTTATCTAATGTTAAACCATATCATTTGAAAGTTAGTTATGACAATGAAAATAAATCTATAATATTTGACAGAAAATTAGTAGAAGGTGTTGGAGAAAATTTCTATGGTTTACAAGTAGCAAAATATTTAATGAATGATTTAAAATTTAATAATCGAACAAATGAATTATCGAAAGAATTTGATGGTATTGTTGAAAAAAATTCTTTATATAATTCTAGTTTAGTATTAGATGAATGTAAAATTTGTAAAAGTAAAAATAGATTAGAAACTCATCACATAAAAATGCAAAAAGATTTTAATAAAAATGAAATAGATGAAAATAATCTTGAAGTGTATAAGAATAAATTATATAATTTAGTTCCTTTATGTACTTCTTGTCACGATAAAGTTGATATTGGATTAATAGATATTAAAGGATATAAATCAACAACTTCAGGAAATGTATTAGATTATCAAATAAATGAAAATAAAAATAAAAAGAACCTTAAGTTTGATAATAATCAATTAAAATTAATAAAAAAAATTAGTAAAAATAAAGAAGTTAAAATTGCAAAAATAGAATTATTAGAAAAACATAATATTAAGATATCAGCATCTACTATTAATAAAGTT
>Ga0209664_1000522_pt1:17500-23287 | contig 23287 bp, 10 predicted proteins | sample SaaInlV_150m_DNA_FD_184668 | JGI IMG/M metagenome (GOLD analysis project Ga0209664, IMG submission 184668) | Marine microbial communities from expanding oxygen minimum zones in the Saanich Inlet - Saanich Inlet SI073_LV_135m_DNA (SPAdes) (version 2) | ecosystem: Environmental >... | reverse complement strand
TAATTCATTCGCATTTCGGAACCCATATTCCCAGTTACCATTTTACCACAATTCAATCCAATACGATGTTGCATAGAATAAACAATCTCTGGCCAATCTGCTTCTGATTTCCATTTATTGCGAAGCTCATCTAATGCATCTTGCATAGCTAACGCTGTTTTACAGGATTTTTTTTCATGATCGTTTACTGAAACCGGTGCCCCATAAAAAGCAACAATGGCATCACCAATATATTTGTCTAATGTGCCCTCATTATCTAAAATGACTTTCGACATGACAGTTAGATATTCATTCATAAGTGCAACCATACGTTCCGGGTCTAGTGCTTCGGAAAAAGTGGAAAAATTCTGGATGTCAGAAAAAAAGGCCGTATGATATCCTTCTACACCCCCAAGTTTTGGAGCTTGTTTTTCTTCATACATTTTGTCCAACACATCAGGCGAAATATAAGTTCCGAATGTTTCTCTTAAGAATTTTTTATCCTTTTGTTCATGAAGGAATTGGAAAATAATATTACTTGAGTAGGTAAACATCAATCCTGCAATAGGAGCTATAATTGGCATGATAAAAGATTCGCCCGGTGCAGGCAACGCAACTTGAAGTTGGTCATAAAATACTTCATGAATTGATTCAGGCAAAAAATTAGCGACAGTTGATTTCCAAAACCACCAATAATCATTGGCAAACATGCCCATCGAAAAGGCATAATACAGTAACCCTTCTGAAAAAATAACAACCCCTGCAACAATTGGATGTAATTCTATTTTCATCAATAAGATATAAGCAATGATACACAAACCAAAAATCAATAAAATATTTTCCAGTGGGTAAGGTGCCCCTTCTACCATATATCGAGTTGTTTTTCCACCAAAAACTTGAATATAATTACTATGGATCATGGTTTGGATCGCATTTGCGTGAGTTTCCATACCTGGGGTCAATTGGCTCAAATTCAGATAATTATAAAAAGGAGTAGATTTCACATCATGAAGTACTTCTACCGATACACCCAGAATTACAATTTTATTATAAAACGGGGATTGGGTAATATCATAACTCTCACCAAGACCTAACATGACCATCATTTCATTTCTATCGGTTTCGTCCTCGATGGAAGTAACCCACTCAGGGATTTTCCCAGGAAGAAATTGGCTCATCCAATCTAAATCTTCAGGTAAATCATAATCCTGTGTATCCAAAATCTGAGACAAAGAAAAACGAGGAAAAGTTCCCCAAGGTTTTAATTCATCCCTCCCCGGCATTTTATAACCGGAAGGTGGACCATAATAATTCACAAGAAAATTATTTGTACGCCCGTAAGACGTAATATTTAAATCACCATAGGTCCATTTCAAACTGTCACCATTAAAAGATGGCACTGCATCGTCAGGAATACCTTGGAATGCTTTCACACATTTTACGCCCAATGTTAAATAAGCTTTATCTGGCTCATGAGCCATATAACCTGCAATGCTGTATTGTCGAGAAAAACCATCAATATCAAGCATATCGTTAATTAAACCGGTTTCTGGATTTACCCCCATTATTTCGGGTACAGGATAAGCAATATAATTTGGTGGGATTCGTGTTGGCTCTCTAACCATTTTTACATCCATTACAACCTTAGTCCCATTTTCTTGAGCTCGCTGAATGGATTCGGCCAAAAGAATATCTCCATGTCCCGGAAGATATTGCTGAAATTCGAGAGGAAGATTTTCACTAACACTCCGTAAATATTCGCTTCTCGCATCAGGAGAATCAAATTGAATATCAAATGCAATCACTTTTGCTCCAGCATTTGACAAATTATCTACAGCTTTTGCCCAAATATCACCTCGTGGATAAGGCCAAGGAACTTTGTTATCTTTTAATAGTCGCCAAGATTCATCATCAACTTCAACCAGTACAACATCTGTCCCTTTTTTAATGATTGTTGAATCGCTCGCACGCCACCCCGTTAAGGGGCCCCGTACTGAATGAAACCGATAATCATACGTTTTTAATTCAAGAAAATCAAAAACACCTACCCAATGGAGAAAGCAGGTAAAAAATATTGCTCCAATTGTTAATCCGAAATCAACTACATGATTGTGGAAAAATCTTATTATCTTTTTAATCAAAATCGGTATCCCAAGGACAAGTTAAATCCAGAACTACTTACCATCCAGTTTTCTCTGGATTCGTCAATTAAACCATTGTTGTCATTATCGATCTCATCCGTTTTATAAATTTTAATATTATTCATACGAATCGAGCTATTAAAGGTCAATGTCATTTTTTTCATAATATCCCAGTCACCTCCAATTTTACCACCATAGAGATTTGTTTCAGATTCATCTGTTTCGCCATTCGTCATAAAGTCCAAGCCGCCTCGAAACCTAACTGCATTTTTTAAAAAAGAGTATTGAGCTGTCATTCCCATAGATGTCCAGGTGCTTTCATCTTTATAAGGTACATTATTTTCATTCATATAAGGAATAAATAATTGCGTTCTATTATAAGAAACGGACGTTTTTAATGGAATCTGAAATCGCGTTGAAAATGTTAAAGAAACGGATTGAGTTTCCGCTTTTTGAAATAGAAAATCTCCTTTCCTTTCTGCCGAAAGATTATCCGTATATGAAATAGAATTGACGTTAATGGATGTGGTGGTGGCTAGATTTCCAAAGTTACCTGGAAGATTAACCGACGCCATAATGTTTAGTGCTTTAGAATTTTCTCTATTATCCGAAAGAAAATTCCCATATTGATCGAATTCCGCAGAATCAATTCCGTTCGTACGTCCAATCGTTTGAAGATTCATTATAATTGAAGGTGCACCTGGACCTGGAACTAACGTTGTATTGATTGAAATAGTCTTTGTCGCAACCGGATGAGCAACGGTTTCAGATAAATTATTGTCACGATATTTATATCCAGCAACAATCATGAGTCGCCTCCCCAACAAAGATAAACGGTCATTGAGCGTAAATTCACGAATGTTATTCGTAAGATAGGGATTTCCAAAACTTTTGAATTGTGAACCGTGTTGTTTGTACTCAATTAAAATATTATTAAAAGAATAACTTCCCTTTACCCTTAAGTAATAGGCTGAAGCGGGCATATTTAAAAAAGCTTTAAAGACACTTTTCTGAGCAACAAGGGGATCAATAGGAGAAATAGGCGACATGTATAAAGGGTGAATCGTAAAAATATCCTTATAACTTTCAATAAGATCACCAATATCTCCTACTGGATATCCTGTACCTTCAATATAAGTAGTATCTTCATCATATTCTCCCATGATGTATTGGTCTGTAGTATCATCCATCAAGAGATCTAGTGAATCTTTGCTGGCAATACCAGCCCAAATATTTGAGTTTGTCATACTCATATTCCATCCCATTTGAAATAATAACTTTCGATTGTCTAATGCCGATTCAAAATCGAAACCCAAAACCAAATTTTCTTCTGGAGATCCATCGTCCCAATTTTTTGGTTTTACCAAAACTGAATCGCCACTAATTGCCAAAGAATCAGCAAATTGTGCCAACGTGTAATATTGAGTTAAGGAATCTCCAAAAACAGATGTATCAACTGTGAATAAACTTGATGTTGGACCTTTCACATTTATCTTGTCAAAATCGTCCTTAGCTTTTAGGAAATGAATCCCTCCACGATATTTATTAAATAAAGAGAAACCTAATCTAGTTGATACAACATCCCTAGGAAATGTATAGCCCTTCCGACTTATTTTATAAATAAAATTACCATAATCGTCATATTTAGTATCATTTGTAAGCAGCTCATATGCACCATCAATCCCATTTTGATATTGGACATCTCGAGTTAGTTTTCCAAAAACAGTCTGAAGTTCGAAAGACCCTGCAATCTCCCATTTAAATAATTTGAACCCATAATTAAAATCGGCATGAATATGCCGACCATCAACACGTTTACCATCCAAGAGATAAGGTGAAATAGATGGATAAACATCACCATTTTCAATTTTTAAATAATCGGTAATCTGTAAGGAAAGAGTCGAGCGGTTCAAAGGTTGTCTAAATCCGGATTCTCGACTAGAATTTCGAAATGAATACCGACCCTTAATCCAACTTAATTCTCCCGAAAATTTCCCAGATTTTTCATCTTCATCTATGGTAATAGATGAAGATGAAGTTGTTGATTTTTTCGCAGAAAATGATCCTTTATAAATAAAAGATTTTGCCAAATTCTCCATCCCTCTATTCACATTAAATGACCATTCAACGGGGAAAATATCCATTCCATAAGTTGATTTAAATAACAGTTTAACTTTGTGGAGACCCACATCTAATTCACCATCAGGAACCAAAGATAATACATCTCCAAAAATAACAGTTTGATCTGTGAAATCTGTACCATCTATCCATAATTGGAATTGGGTCTGATCAACAATAGGAGCATTAAATAATGAAACTGAAATAACAACCTCATCAGGGCGATTTAATGACCCATCATCAGGAGAAAGAATTAAAATATCAGCATCAACATAATCACCTGAATATTCGGTGGACCGTTTGACATAAGTGTCTGTTAAAAAATCATCCTTTTGTTTAGATTGCCCCTGAGTGACTTTAAAAGAAAGAGGTGTGTCAAATGGACTATTTGATAAAGGTAAGGCGATCCGACCACCATCCTGTTTCGTTAAAATAGTGACATATTCAATTCCCGGTTGTGTAACGCGGTGGCTCGGTATATTTCCAACCCATTTTCCACCCTCATATATCATGGGAACTTCCTGATAACTTATTTCGCCTTTATTTCTAAAAAAAAGGAACCCATGTGAAATAGGATCCTGAGTAAATAATAATTGTGAAATATAAACATCTTCTCCAACAAAAACGTGATTCGGATTTTCGTGGAAATATATATGGTTGGATTGAGAGTATGCTAATCCAATTAAATAAAAGAATGAAGCCAGAAATATTTTCTGTGAAGTGCCGAGTCGCATAGATGAAAGTTTATAAGATTTTTATGCGAAAGTGAAAAATTATTGATATTCAATAACTAATACTTTTTGTTCCCCGTTTGGACCTTCTAAATAAATTTTAATCTGAGAGGGGCCGTCTTGTTCATCACTTGGATCATCGGGAATAGAAGCAGGATTAGTTTCATCAAGACCGATATTTCCATCAGGAGTGGAGATTCCAGACATCCCTTCTGTAACTTCAACTTCTTGGCCTGTTTCGCTATTGACTAAACTAATAATTCCATCAATACCAATGACTTGATCACCGGCCACTGGATCTGTTATTAACCAAAAATCAGTTCCTTTTACGGACGCAACAGACGTGGGAGTTTGAATCACAAAATCTGTATTTTGCTTTTGAATTGTTGCCCTTACGGTTCCGATATCCATATTTATTTTTTTTGAAATACTGGCCGCAGTTCTTTGACCAGAAATAACAGCTTCTGTATTCCCTTTAATTTTAAGGGTTGATTTATCGTCAATAAAAATAATTGCGGCAAATCCTGTCCGTCCTGTCCTAATTTTGTCACCGTCAGATAAAATTGTTCCCGATTTTAAATCTAAGAAATCTTTTTTCCCGGTAGGCATTATCTCAACCAAGCCTTTCACTTTAGTTGCAACAGCAATCTTGTTTCCAAATGCAATTGAAAAAATAAGAACTGAAAAAACAATTAATTTATAAATTTTCATTATTCTACCGTGATTGAATTAATTTGATAATTATTACTCAGAAACTGATTCAGAATGTAATTCACACTCGCTTCATCTACATTCACTCCATTAATCAACAATTGCCC
>Ga0209664_1000522_pt1:0-10000 | contig 23287 bp, 10 predicted proteins | sample SaaInlV_150m_DNA_FD_184668 | JGI IMG/M metagenome (GOLD analysis project Ga0209664, IMG submission 184668) | Marine microbial communities from expanding oxygen minimum zones in the Saanich Inlet - Saanich Inlet SI073_LV_135m_DNA (SPAdes) (version 2) | ecosystem: Environmental > Aquatic >... | reverse complement strand
AGTGTAAATAAGTTCCGCATAAAAAAAATTCCCCTATCCAGAGATAGGGGAATTTAGTTAAAAGTTGCAGTTATTGTATAGGTTTAGCGTATTAATAACATTTTCTTTCTTGCTGTAAAAGATTTGCTTCTTAATTCATAAAAATAAATTCCAGAGGCAACTGAATTACCCATCATATCCGTAGCGTTCCAATCAACTGTATACGTGCCAGGAGTCATTACACCACTCACTAAGGTGTTAACATTCTGACCCAAAATATTATAGATATTAATCATAACTTGGTCAGAACCTACTGGGACATCAAATGAAATCTGAGTGGATGGGTTAAAAGGATTTGGATAGTTTTGCTTTAAAGAAAATTTATCCGGTACAACGTCTCCAAGATCTGCTGATAAGTTAGATGTATTAACAACATTTGGATAACTTTCATCAGGATAGCCACAAACCACATTTAAAATATCAGGATCCATTGAAGTACCGGGCAAGTTTGCTGTACTGAAATAAAAAGATATCTCACCAGGTAACGATCCAACTCCATTGGGTAAACCATATGTTATATTGAATAAGTTACCTTCAACACCGTCACCGGCAGTTGATGCTCTCGATGTATTGTAAGCTAATACTTTTACAAACCCATCTAATTGATTGCTTAATAATGTCATGGTACGTTGAACACCATCTTCATCAGTAACTTCAAGAAGTTTACTTCCTTTAGTCACACCGGAACCAAAAGCATTCGATGACCATGAACCATCACCATCTAAATCCGTATAAGATTCACCAGCATCATAGTTACCGTTTCCATTTGCATCTTCATAAGGTTCTGGGCCAAAATGAAGCGCATCGCCAGCGTTATGAATAACGTCCAATTCAATTCCACGAATCGATTCATTATCTACAATATTTACAGAAAATGTAACAGTATTGTCCGTTGTGGTAACACCATTCACAAATTCCAAACAACCACAAATACCGGTAGCAATTTCTTGACCGTATGTGGGGTTGGGTGTTCCATCAGGCAACATGGTGCGAACATCAATGTGAATTGCTGAATCAGCAGGACAGTTCATATCTGCCCAAGCATTTGTCATTAGCAATCCGCTTGTAAGAATTATTCCAAATATATTTTTCATAAGATACTCCCTATTGGGTTGGCCCGAAATTTAATTATTTGATTTCAATTGTGCAATTGTCTATTCTATTTAATAAAGGCCAATTTCAGTGATTTTGAATAATCACCTGAGTTAACTTTCATAATATAGACACCAGTGGATACGAGTCGATTTGTTTGGTCATTTCCATGCCATTCAACTATGTAAGATCCCATTTCTAAATTGTCATTAACCAGTGTATTAATTAAACGTCCTGTTAAGTCATAAATACTCACATTTAATTTTCCGGATTCTGGTAATTGAATTTCAACATGTGTTGATGGGTTAAAAGGATTTGGGAAATTTTGACTTACTTGGAATTTTTTAGGTAACTGAAGATCATTGGGTTCAATAGATGTTAAGGTCAAACTATAATTCCCTGTTCTCTTTGCATTCCCGCGGTAAGTCTTCCAAGAGTGTCTTGAGCCCTTATCAGATTTGATATCTATGACATGCAATCCTTGAGTTGTCCCAAAAACAATTTCATAATTATCATCATTATCTAAATTTCCAATCGCGGGAGAAGATTCAATATTTCCAGGAACAGTATAAGGGAAATTCTTGAAAAGTGACCCATCATGATGAAAGATAAATATCTTACCTGACTTCATTGCTGTAACAATTTCTAAATCGCCATCATTATCCAAATCTGCTGTAACAGGACCGGATAATGCATTATATCCTAAATCGTAAGGCCATCCGTCTAATTCAGTTTCGGTCAATGGATTCCAAACATGAAGATTATCATCGTATCCAACGAATAACAATTCAACATCGCCATCATCATTTATATCTGCAACACTAATACCACCACGGATATCATCACCCACATCAAAAGTAGTCATGAGAGTTCCATCGTGATGTAGGATGTAAAGATTCCCATCATCATTTCCAGCAACAATTTCAAGATCATTATCGCCGTCTAAATCAACCAGAGTTGCAGGAGATTTGAACCGATGAGACGCCACAAATGGGAAACCATCCTTAATAGTTCCATCAGTATTAATTGCATAAATATGATCTTCATAGGTTGTAACAACAATATCAATAGATCCATCACTTTCCAAATCACCGACGGCTGCTCCGACGACCATTATTTCACCTAAATCGACAGGAAACCCATCCAAGTTAGATCCAGTATGATGAATGGCATAAAGTTTGCCAGAAGATCCACTTTGTGTTGTAAATACGATTTCTAAATCTTCGTCACCATCAAGGTCATGGAGAGCGGGCGCACCAATAATAAAACCTGATTGAGAATAAGCTAACTCCTGATCGCCATTTGTGTCTATGATATAAAGATTTCCATCATGTGAACCAAATACGATTTCATTATTCCCATCTAAATCAACATCACCTGCTGCGGGACTCGATTGAATCTTATCGCCGGCTTCAAATGGGAATCCACTTATTAGATTTCCCGCAATCATATAACTGTAAAGATTGTCATCTTCTGAACCAAAATATATTTCGCTGTAAGCATTATTATCTAAATCAGCAATTAAGGGAGAAGATTTAATATTAATTCCTTCAATTGGAAAACCATATTGGTTTAGCGATAAAGAAACTGAAATATCAAAATCGATTTCATAATAGGGTTCAGCATCCCCGGCTTGTATATGGACCGAACATGGAATATTTCCCAATAATGCATCATCAAAAGAATAAATCAAAAAGTGATCCACTAAAGTAAAAGATGACCCACCAGCAGGAATGGGATCACTGAATGCGATAACATTATCTACGATTGCAATTCGATCATCTTCAGTTGATAAGGTCGCAATAACATTATCCGCATCAGCCCATCCAGTTTCATTTGCTATGACTAATTTCATCTTTACTTGTTCACCCGGATTAAAAACGCCATCACCATCTGTGTCATTTTGGTAATTAATGTCTTGAATAGACAAACTGGGGTAAAGCCCAGCTGTTAAGGCTTTATTAATATTTAAACGCCCAGATCCTAACATACCTTCTAGGCTTGTTCCTTGACAAGAGCTTGTCATATCATTGAAAACGTCTGTGGTTGAAATGATTCTATCTTCAATCCAAGCTTGATCAGCGGAAGGGAATTTTGACCAAAGTAGCGCCACAGCACCAGCTGTTATAGGTGACGAGAAAGATGTTCCCCAAACGGAGCCATAGCTTCCACCGATACTTGTTGTAAAAATGTTTTCACCTGGCGCACATAAATCGACAGTTTCTCCAGCAGTTGCCCAACAATTAAAATTATCACCGCTTCCTGTTGCGGTAACTGAAATAACATTATTAAGCCCTGAAGGTGAATGATAACCAAAATCTGTGTTTCCATCTTCCCCGCCATTTCCAGCACTGGCAACAATGATACACCCATAAGTATTGTATGCTGTATTTATTACAGATTGATTTCCACCTCCAACGGCACCCCAACTACAATTAATCACATTGGCGCCCATTTGAGCGGCACCCAAAATACCATTATATCCTGTTTCAATATAAGTTCCATTATTAGAACATCTAAATGGCATGAGCTTAACTGACCATCCTGTCGAAGCAATACCGGTATTATTATTTGTTGATGCAGCTACACAACCACCTACACTCGTACCATGACTCAAACTATTATTTGGATACATGGGATCATTATCATTATCTGCCATATCCCAGCCAATAAAATTGTCGATATAACCATCATTATCATCATCCACACCATTTTCATCATCGGGATCAAAAATCCAGGAGCCTCCACTTTGGACAAGGACAACGCCATCGCCATCAGCATCTTCACCCAAATTTTGCCAAATATTGTTAATTAAATCAGGATGATCCCAATCCATGGCATCGTCAGAAATCCCAACAATCATTTGCCCTTCAGACATTTGACCTGGAAGATCTCCGCCGTCAATATCCCATAAGTCAAAAGCTTCATCAGCCTCGATATTTTGCATATACCATTGCTGATTCCAATATTGATCATTTGGTGTATAAGTAATGCGATTAATTGACATCGTTTCGGAAAAACGAATTTCTGACATAAGACCAACATCATGAACCAAATTTTGAATATCTACCCGCGTAGATGATAAGTCAATCACATAGTATCGATTTAAATAAATATCGCCATCTCGATCGGTTGGGCGAGCGTTTGGTAACCATTGACGGATACCATTTGCTGCCAAATCATCTAATTTTTGATTTAAGGGTTGAAGATTTGTCCATCCTGTATTTTCATTGATTTGAAAATTGTCCACAGAGTTATCGATATATACCAACAGTCTGTCGGAATAGATATCGCCAAAGCTTACACTTAGGACGAATAGATTTAATAATAATATTTTTTTCATAGGGGTCTCTGGTCAATTAAAATCGGGGTAAAAGTAATTTTACCCCGATTTTAAAATGGTTGATTTATTTCATCAATACCAATTTTTTGGTCGATGAAAAGAGTTTCTGCCCATCATCTTCATGAGCAGTCAATTTGTAAAAATACATCCCAGATGGTAATTCACTTGCATTGAGTCCGAAAACATAATGACCAGCACTCAAATTTCTTTGTACAAGAGATTTTACTTCACGACCTGTAATATCATAAAGCGCTAGTGATGTAAATGCTGAAGATGCTAAATCAAATTCAATTGTGGTCGTTGGGTTAAATGGATTTGGATAGTTCTGTTTTAATCCAAACGTACCTGGAAGCGTTCCAGAAAGATTATCATTTAATCCAAGAACATTGACTGAATCAACATCTACCCGAATCATCATCGCCCCATCGAAGAAATCTCCGAAAGGTAGCCATCCTGAATTTTCATAATCTAAAATGCTATTAGCTGCGTTATTATCTGTATCAATACCAATGGGAGGTGTTTGATCGGTTCCCATAATACCAACATAAAAACTTCCTTCTGTAATCTCGATATCAAAATCATTTAATAAAAGCTGTTGCCACGTATCTCCAATCATGGATAAAGGGAATGCATTTAATAAAATTGTTCCGGGTAAACCGTTTTCACCATCATCGTCCCAAACATGTAAAAGACCTACACCATTACTCGTTCCTACCGTAAAGATACTCGCGCGATATAAATCCACAGGATAAGCAGATGGCGTAAATTTCACAGCAAGAAAATTTAATGCACCGACGTTAAAACTCGTTTCGGCACTCCCATCATCATAAGCAATTTGGTAAACAGTTTCTGCTTCTGGAATTGCACAAACGGGTCCTGCAAAATCACTTTCTTCTGTTCCATAAATCGCTGAAACTTTGTAACAATACTCAGATCCATTTTCAGCCAAATTATCAACATAAAAATTTGTGCTAATATTTTGCCCATTAAACATGAGTTGCCACTCGCTTCCATCTAGCCCGGGATCGCGATAAACATTAAATTGTGGCTCCGTAGCTGTTCCTGTTGTTGTTACCGTAGCTCGGATAAGCCATTCACCTGGAACATCAAGAATATCATTAATTCCAAACCAATCATCTGAATTAAATTCAGGACTGGAGATATAAGAATATCCCGTTGTGGCATTTTCATCAATATTCATGTAAACATTTGAATCAACTGCCATCGAAATTAAAAAATCACCTACAAAAACCCAATCGGGTAAGTCAACGTCTGTCCAATCCTGGCTAACGAGCGTTGCAGATAATGTATAAATGGGTTCCGATTCAGGAATTCCATTGACAGAAACATTATAGGCTTCTATTTCAGCTTCAATCGGTTCATCATTTAATGAATTAGGTGCAAAACTTGCGGTATGCACAACGACAGATTCTGTCCCATAAGGCATATCGAAAACTGCACCATATTTTATTGTTTCTAAACCCCATGCCCAACTATTTTCAGGAGACCCATCATCGTGTGCAATTTCATCATTATCATATAATTCTGATGGTGGCATGTCCCAGGTAACAGTCACCTGATGATCCGCTGATTCAATATTTAAATTTTGAACGGTTGGCACAACATTGTAATCCACTTCCCATACATGAAAATCGTCCAGAAAAAAGCCTTCGCCATTTCCACCGTCATGATTATCGTCCAATCTCACTCTCCAGCGGAAGAGCACATCTGCGCCGGCATAATTGGTCAAATCTAAAGGAATATTACCATTGAAAGGTTCGCCTGCATCGTACGTATCCCATCCCAAACCACCAGGTCGTGTAATATCGCCATAATCGTAAAAAATTTGTTCCCACGCAAACGTAAGACCATTCATTGGAATCATATGGTTTTCATCGTCTGCATTGTCCACAAATGCAACATCTCCATTGCCTGCGGTAACAACAATATTATCAACCATAAATCCGATTAAACTGCCATCATCACCTGTAGAATAAGCGGGATCAGACCCAAAAGCAAAATTAATAATCACATCTTGTCCCGCATAAGCACTTAGATCAAATGTGACTTCGTGCCAATCGGCTTGGCCACCCCAACCCGCAGCAACATCTTCCAAAGTTCCACCACAATCATATTCTTCATCGTTGTAAAGCCAACCATAACCATAGTTGAAGTCGTAGGGATCATCACCTTCCAGTAATTGCCAAGTTTCACCACCATCGGATGAAATGCGTACATTTGCAGCATCCCAACCATCCGTACATGTTCCCGCAACCGAAGCACCAGCATAGTCTTCAATACCCCATTTCATCATAACAGACATGGATGGGTCCATAGTAGGAATGGTTACTGTTGGAGATTGTAAAAACTGAACCCATGCGTCGCTATAGCCCCCAATTGCCGGATCGGCACACCACCAACTTTGACCATCATAAGCGTCCGTGGAATCTTCATGGAAATACACAGGTACGTCCGTCACATTGGCGATATCCACCCAGTAATAATCTTCAAGAGAATTATCATCATCACCATCAAAATCGGCCAAATTGCAATTCAGAGCGAAATTGAAACTAATTCCAGAAAATTCATCCAATTCTGGTAAAGAAACAATTGGAGAAATTAAATCAGATATAGCATCAAAATTGTCATCATCAATATGAAAACTGTGCGTTGCACTATTGGATTGATCTTCTGTTAAAACCCACTCCGGGTCTGCAGTCCACCCAGCAACATCTCCTTCAAAATCTTCAAAAAATATTGTGGTTGTATCTTCACGAGAAGATCGAGATAAAATACCTTCTTGTCCACTTGTGGACAGTAATTGGGATTGATTAGTCGGTTTTGGTTGGACTGGATAATTAATCTCTTTTGCCAATAAAAGGCTTAAAAATGTAAATAATATTAAAGTTGAACGCATAAGGCTCTCCTGTTGATTATATCTATAACGATAAAGTGGGGCACTGCCCTCACAGTGCCCCACTTTTTTCTTCGATTATTTTGAGTCCTAAAGACTTATTTCATTAACACGAATTTCCGTGTTTGTGAAAGTTGATTTGATGTCATTGTATAGAAATAAACACCACTAGCCATTTGAGACCCATTAAATGTGAACTCATAAGATCCGGCAGTTTGTTTCTTGTTAATAAGCGTTTTGACTTTGGCACCTCGAATATCAAACAAATCTAAGGTTACAAGTCCTGGCTCATTTACATCATAACGAATTTGAGTCAATGGATTGAATGGATTTGGATAATTTTGCTTAAGCGTAAAAGCTTCTGGCAACATTTCATCACCAATGGCTAACTCAGTATATTCCCAATCGTTTTCATAAATACCTACATAAACCCAATTTTTATAATCTTCATAACCATCATTATCAGTAATGGTCATGACATTAGGGTCCATCATTTGATAGAAAACGCCCACAGTTTCATCCATACCTTGATTGGCCAAATGTACTCCAGATTCTAAGGCTGCTTCCGATGGATATCCACCTTCAGCAGCAGCACCTGATGTTACTGTATTTGTTACATTTTCCACTTCTGACCAATGATGTCCATTATCAGTTGATTTCGCCATGAATACATCAATATCAGTTGGAATATAAGTTTCTGTACTATCTTCATCATACTCAGTATCATACATAGACAATCCTGATATTGCAAACCACATGGTTCCTTCAGATTCAGCACTCATAGTGATATTTGGATAAAAATACTGCATCGTACCTAAATAGTCTCCAGATCCATCATGGAACAATGTTCTAATATTTGAGCTCGTCCAATCAGCATCGTAATCAATAGACATGTCATGAATAAAAGATGCAGTCCAATTATCTACACCCGCCATTGGGTCAGGACTGTAAACATGTATGATTCCTTGACCACCCATTGATATATTAATAAAGGAAGAGTCCGCAAACCCGTCGCCATCACTATCATCACAACCACCATTGTAATCCATACAGATATTTCTCAACATTGGGAATACAATATGTAATCCACCCTCAGCATCTGTTCTCATTTCAAATGTATAGAAGACAATCCAACCCGGCGTCATCAAAAACGGAATTAGCGTACCATCTTCTAACGTGTCAGCTTCATAATAAAGTGAGTCACCATAATGATAATAATATTCATTCTCTTCTTCTGTCCAAATTGTATAGAGTGAATCCGTTAAGCGTAAGGCAACATCATCAGGGAAAACTTGGTATCCAGAATTTTTAAATCCACCATCATCTGTCCAAGTTTCACCAAAATCATCAGTCGCTTTAATAAAAATGCCCTGATTATTATCTGACATTAAATCAACATCATTATCATCACCATCAGTATCGGTAAGATTTCCCCAACCCATTTGGACTAAATACCCATCACCATTAGAATTAATATGATAATCTGGTGTTGAAATATACCCAGCACCCAACCAAAGAGAATCTAACTCGTCTGTCACTTCCAAATCATCTGATAAGATATAAGGATCACTCATCAAATTATTCCCGCTAGTGTGATAATAGCTTGTAAGCATATAGGTCTTTTCTTCACCTGAAGCCCAAGTAGAATAAGCACCTAAGAATTTATAATCCCCCATACTCCCCCCACCAGTTGGAATCAGCATCGCATTTCCGTTCCAAAGATCAGGTGGATCGCACGGTAAATTACCACATCCTGTATTTTGTGATACTGGGTCAATCCAATATGAATCTTCGCCCATGCCTAAAGAATTAAAAGTATGAAGAGGATAACCACCGGAGGTGCCACCGCCTTGCGTATTTAATGTATATTCATTCCAAATCGCTGTAGGTTTTGCACCTTCAGAATAACCTGCACTTGGATAACGACCTTGTGGTTGACCATTTGCAGTAGGCAAATCGGGTGATTCTTCACCGGTTGGATATTTCATGTTCAATTCTTGTGATGTAGACCAATCTTCACCATCTTCTGATTGCGCTGCACCTATAACTCCATGTGTTGTCATTTCTGTAATCCACTGACGATAAACAGCGAAATAACCTTCACCAACACCATACGCTAATGGGTTTGTTGTTTTATAATATGCCCCATACCCATTTCTAGATGAATCAATTAGTGTAGATGAAAAATGTCCATCACGATTGTTTACTTGGGGCGCTCTACCATGATTGTAGGTGACACCGTGCGTTTGAAATGATTGTTGATTATCAACAATTTTTACGCGGTCTTCAATGAGCTTAGAAATATCCTTATGCTGTGCAACCAACGATGTTGTTGCAAGCAAGAAAAAACTAAACACAACAAATGAAATAGCCTTTTGTTTCATGACTAACTCCTTTTTATTATTATTTTAATATTTGATTCTAAAGCCAATTTTTAACCTGACCCGTTACGCTAGGATTATTATGTGAATCGGACACGAAATATAGCCACCAACACTTATCAAAATCCATCATTAAAATTCAAGTCCAATTGCAAGTTGGTTTGTGTTTTTCAGAACATCATAATCCACAAAAGCGAAGTCAACACTTAATGCCATTTTACCCAGACGGAC
>Ga0209664_1000502_pt1 | contig 24024 bp, 36 predicted proteins | sample SaaInlV_150m_DNA_FD_184668 | JGI IMG/M metagenome (GOLD analysis project Ga0209664, IMG submission 184668) | Marine microbial communities from expanding oxygen minimum zones in the Saanich Inlet - Saanich Inlet SI073_LV_135m_DNA (SPAdes) (version 2) | ecosystem: Environmental > Aquatic > Marine... | reverse complement strand
ACCTCAAAGTCCAGACTGATTGCAAAGTTTTAGACGGATTTTCTGGAAAACAATAATCTCAGATAGAAAAATTATAAGCTTATACGACTAATTTTCAATCCTAACTTGGTGCGTTACTTTCCAAATCTTAAATGCCACAAAACATTACTTGAGTTGTGGTAAATAGTATCATCTCTGGGCTATGTTCAAAATGTAGCAAACCCATGAATGTAATGGTTAATCCAAAGTGTCCTCATTGTGGCACAGTCTTTCGAGTTAGACACTTGACAAAATCCTACTGGGGTAAGAACCCTGACAGTGGCATTGATGTATAGTCTGTTTTCTTTTACCATACTCATCTAGTTGTTTATCCCCCTGTATCATTTAATTTTCTGAGTCCACAATACATTATTCTATTAACGATTGTAATACAAAACAATACTAGGCTTATTCCATGACTAGAATTAATTATAAAACAATTTCAACGTTTTAGATTATGTTGAGGATACTAACCTAATTTTGGGGCTTTGTATATTATTCGTCAGTAATAGAACGAATGTATTATCTCCTAATACTAAGATGAACCCCTCTCAATATACGAGGTGTCTCCAATACTTTCTTCATAAAATTTGTCAATGTTGATTTCAATCCCATTGTAAGAATAAAACATGACAACCGTTGAAATTTTAGATTCTATTGTAGATGCTTTATTCTTATGAGATAAACTGTTAGCATACTTTAGCAGTAGTCTCTCAATGTCAAGTGTATCCATGTTTGTCAGTTCATCCAAGTTGGACTTACAACTAAACTCAAGATACTTTCTAATTATACTCGAGTGTTGGTTATCCTTTAACACCCATCTATTCTTTCTCATCTTTTAAACTCTCCAAACTCGCAGGCTGTTTTCTTATCTTGTTTTGTTTTATTTTGAAATCAAGTTTAGGATTAGTCGCTAACTGTTCAAGGTCAAAGATTTTTAGATCCATAGCTCGGGCTAAGAATTTCTTAGCAGAGCCATAAGACCTTGAGTAACAATTAACACCACGCGAAAATAGGAATTGTTTGATGATTGGTTTGTATTGTTTAGGGTATAATTTCTTAAATTCATCTATGAATGAGCTAAGGTCAACATAGCCCTTACGCTGTTTTAACCAAAGTTGATAATCGTCTAAAACTGTCATTAGGTTCTTAACAATTATATCATATTTTGCTTGATCATCCGATGATAGTTTATTCCTATAAGTTTCATCAAATTTTTCATCAGTCATAATGATTGATTCCTAGTATCTCGTACTATTTCCTCAAGGTTCATTACGACATTATTCTTGATAACATAGCCCAGAGACTTCATGGTTTTTGTCATTTGTGTAAGCGTAACATTGATTCCAGTTACTTCTCGACAGTGCTTGATAATAGTCATAAGAGGTTTTTTGGTTTCATCAACACTTGCTCTGTAATGCTTATCCAAGTATTCTAGTTCAGGACTTGCGACACCCTCCCATTCAGATTTTAGAGATTTGGCATCCTCGTATTTACAGTCTTTATCAGGTATGTTTAGAATCCATGAAATGATTTTTTCCCCCTCATCATTAGCGATTCTTTCTGCAAAACCTGAATCCTCAGGATATGGTTCGAGCCTTGTATTTTGGATTAGAGATAATCGTCTAGTGTACATGGCATTTTTCTCAGATTCTTTTATCTCAGGTAAATAATTAGCAGAAGCCCAAATCTTTAACTTGTTTTCAGCAACATCGTTGTCTTTCTGAAAACCTCTAATGTTGATATTATGCTCGCCAGTTAAGACTTTGAGTTTTGTAAATTCTTTCCATTCTTCCGGTATATCTTGAAAATAGAGTAATCGCTTTCCCTTGACATTGGCTTGAGTAGCTCGGTCATTTAGAAAATCACTCAGCTCAACTGGATAAGCATACTCTCTGCCAAGAACGGAACATAAGATGTCCATCGGAGTTGACTTGCCCATTCCACTTTGACCATAAATTATTGAGATTCTTGAGTCATTTCTTCCGTTAAAAATTGCTTTTAGTCCGGCTTTAATTCTAGGATGTTGGTATTTTGGCACGTTGTCAAACAACACTTTCAAGAATTTCTTTGGCTCATTCTTTTTTGATTTATCAAGATAATCATATTCTCTAAATCCCATGTCAGCAATTTTATCAGTTTTAATTGTCTTTGACTTTTTAGTGCTGAATTTTGCATTTTTAAAAACTACTAAATCCTTATCAGTTTCCGGCATCTCGTTGGCTCCTGATTCTAGTTTGAATAGTATGGAATCTTGATCAGCTCTTTCAATCTCCTTGTTTTCTTCATACAGTTCTTTTTTCAGAGTATTGTTGATTCGTTCTAAGAAACCATTTTTGTTTTCAAAAATATCATGTGTCTCAACATCAGAGTATAGTTGTCTAGTTTCTAGAATCGCTTTAGCTATTCCAGTTCTATCAATGGAATTATCATCAGTCTTTTTTGGTCTGCCTTTTGATACTGTGAGATTTTTTTCATAAACTTCATCAATCTTTGTTAAGATATTACTAAAAGGTCTGTCAGAAAAATTATCAGTAGTTGACCATTTATCATAAACCTCTCTGATTTTTTCAATGGCATCAGGCTTTGAGAGTCCTTCAGTATTACAAACTTTAGATGCTTCATGGAAATAATCATTTGATTGTCCTTTCTTTGGAGTTTCGCCTTTTGAAAATTGGTCTCTGAGATGTTGATAACTACTTGCACTTGATTTCTTTTTACCCTCAACTTTTACTTGCTTACATAGTTCATCAACAAAGTTTGTGTAATCGTTACCTTTAACATCATATAGTTTTAGACTTCCTTTATTTTCATAGACAATAATTTTTTCTAATTTATCATGTAAGATAATACTACCAACACCGACACAGTATTGTTTTGGACTTTGTATCTCGATTATTTTTTTAGTTGGCTGATATTTGTAATCAAACAGTTCTATTTTTTTGATATTCCCAGTTAGTCCGATTACTGGAATGTGCCATCCCATACCGGTTTCAATTACCATGTAACCTTGATCGATCATGCGTTCAGCATAATTACGGTATCTTTCTTTATCATCAAAGTCAATTATGGCATTACCCTTACCCAATAATGGAATCACACCATAGTTTTCAGCCTCAGTAATGGGTTGATTTTGTGTAGTTCTATTAGCATCATATCTCCTATCAGCTATTTTTTGATTAGATGGGATGGGAAAACAGTTGTAACCATGCTTTCTGAATAATGCTATGTATTGTTCCTTAGTTGTCATCTCCACCTCTCCAATCTCTTTTCTACTCTGACTAACTGAAATTCAGTATCACACATTCCACAATAAACTAAAGATGTGCCAATTTTGGATTTTAGAAATCCTCCACAACAAATACCGACAGCCGGTAAGGTCATTATTTTAGACTCTCCTTTAATTTTCGTACTTCACTGTTAGAAAGTGAATGTGCTTTTCTGATATGTTGAATAACATTTGTGTAAATTTTATGTCTGTTATTTGGTTTATCAAACACGCATAGTGGACATCTTATATTTACGGATGTCTTGGATTTATTCATAAGAACCTCCTCGATTCACAGTTTGGGATTTCTTGGATGAGTTTGGCGACTCATCTATATTTTTTTTATCTTCTAAGAATTGTGTAATTAGATTCTCAATAACTGCAGACCTTTTACTGCTAGGAATTGCTTTATGGAATTTTGCTAATGTTATGTATCCACATGAGAAAGATGAGTTTGCTTTAATTATAATAAATAACCTCCAAGTATTATTCCCTCAAAGTTTTTCCTCTTTGTTGAAATACAACTTGGATTCGCATTATGCTGATTTGCAGTTCGATGCTTTTTTGCTATTTGCTTTTGTGTTGTAATCATGTCTGTACTAATTAGTAAGTAACACCATAGCATAATAGTCTCTTTATTTTTGTTCTATTAACGATTCTGTGTAATGGGTTTATAAAAAAAATGTATAATGGAAAATAATGGTTAATCTAAAGTGTTCTAAATGTTCTGAGGTATTCCATTACTTTTGTACATTACATAAAATCAGTTAAGTGAACAAAAAACAAGTCCTAAAACAATAGAACATTTAGAACATCATTTTTCATCTAAAATCTGATTTGGATTGTGTTGTTTTTTGTTTTTCTAAACTCAGAAATTAATATACATACATACACAGTCTGTATGTATGTATTTTTTTTCACATAGATGAGATATTTGATTTTAACTGTATTTTGTGCCTAAAAGATCGCTAATCTGAGTATTTTTCTCTCATTTTTTGATTTTAAGAATTGTTTTACATCTTAAATTTCACAATGGGGAAATCTGAACATTGGAAATTATCGTATCAAAAACAATTACTGTTTTACTTTATCCTAGAAAAAATGCTGATAAGGATTTTAGATTCACACACTGTCATAAATGTAACAAAGAATTTGTTTGTGGGGAAAAAATACTTTCAAGGAGATGCAATAAAACTAAAAGGTATCATTATGATTGTGCTGTATTAGTTAACCTCCAACCTGAACTTTATGATAATACAGGGGGGAAATTATGACAAACCTTAACGTATTCTTTTATCAAAAACCTCGTACTGATAAACGACATCGAGTTACACATTGTCGTCAATGTGGAATCGTGTTTATTGTCGGAGAAAAAATAGTATCTAAAAAATCGTTTGGATTTAAAAGGTATCATTTCAACTGTGCTGTATTAGTTAACCTCAGACCTGAACTCCATGATGAAACTGAATTGAGGAGTCTCTAAAATGAAAATTCTTAACGTGATCTTTTATCAAAAACCCCATGTTGATAGAAAACATAAATTCACACATTGTCGTAAATGTGGAATTGCGTTTATTGTCGGAGAAAAAATAGTATCAAAAAAAGCGTGTAGAGTTAGAAGGTATCATTATGATTGTGCTGTATTAGTTAACCTCAGTCCTGAACTCCATGATAATACTGAATTGAGGAACCTGTAAAATGAACTGTCTAAAATGTGATAATCCATTACGACTTTTGGTATCGAATCTGTCAAAGATGTATCACTGTAAAGTCTGCCATACAGTAGAACCACTATCTAAAGATGGTAAATCATTGGGGGTTTATTCAGCATGATTCTTGCTTTTATCGGGGGCTTAGTCTTTGGTATTGCTGTAACCTATCTGTATTACAATAATTGGAGTGTGCCTTTTGTTTAATCTAGGTAAAAAACCTCAAAGACCAAACATTATGAGAAGTTTGATTGGAGATTCGATCAAGCGTACAGTAGGAAACGAGCAAGCTAGGAATAGATACGTAACTGTATGGATTCAAACCTAAAATAATCCTCAAAACATTCACGTTTTATGAACTTTGGAGAAAAATCTAAAATAAAATCTAAAGAAAAAATAATAGAATTTTTACACTCTGAGAGAATTGGCAGAATTTCAACAATTGATGAAGATGGGTTTGCTTTCATTACTCCAATGAATTTTGTATATCATAATAATGCAATATACGTACATGGGTTTCCTAGAGGGGAAAAATACACCAACATAGAGAGGAATCCAAAATGTGGATTTGAAGTAGATAAGGAACTGGCATTTTTGCCATCATATTTCTTTGAACCAACTACTGATGCATCCCAGACAGATACATTGTATGTCAGTGTTGTAATCAAAGGAACTGCAGAACCTGTCACTGATGTTAAAGAAAAAACTAATGTCTTGAATGCATTTATGGAAAAAAATCAAACTGAAGGTGGCTATGAGAAATTAATCCCTACTATGGCAACTGTTCGAGGTGTAAGATTACTCAAAATTATTCCTAATGTGATGACTGGTAAATATAAACTTGGAAAGTATTGGAATGAGAAAGAAAAATTAAGAATAGCAACAAGACTTGTAGAACGTTCTGTAAAAATGCCTAAACAAACTCTAAATTTACTAAACATTGCAGGATTAGAACAATTAGATGATGAATCTACAAAGAATTTAGCATGGTTGCATGCAATCGAATTAGTAAAAATGATGGGATATGAAAACACTGCAAAATATCCTGATGTATTATTATCTCTGATTGAAGATGTAGATTGGTAATCTTGGAAATTTATTTTTTATGCCTATTTGATACCGAAATAATCAATAAACATGTTTTAATCTTACCTGACTTGAATTCTAAAAAATTCTAACTTTCATAATCCTGTAAAATATTACGAAATTAAAATTACATTTCCATAAATGGTAATATTTGGTTTTCTTTGACAATCACACAAAAAAATCAACTTTACATGATTCAAAAAAGGATGATGTTACAACATAATATGACCGAAAGAATAACAATCATGCTAAATAGTGATATTGCAAAAAAATTACGAAAGTTACAGGCAAAAAAACTCACAGAAACATCTTCATCAGTTAGCTTTTCAAGAATAGTAAATGAAGTTTTAGAAAAAGGTCTAAAATAATTCTAAAATTCATTTTTCATAAAACTCTCAGTCATACAGATTTACAAAAACTCACACTTTTGTCTACTACAGGTTTACTCAAAAATAGTATCTTTACCCACATGTTAATAATATAGAAAATATTATTTTCATAAATAATGTCTAAAAATACCATGAAATTTAATAGATTTACATTATTTTGGACTATTGGATTAGGACTTAATCTAACATTAATCGTTGGATTATATTTTACAAACATATCCATTGAGATAGAGTATTTCTCAGACATCATATCTCTTCCATTATTCACAATAATTCCAGGAGCTCTTGTATTACTAGGAATTTGGGCAATAACAAAATCTGAAAAGATTAATGATATTTCAAAAAAATCATTAATATTTTTAGTTATAGCATTTGGATGTTGGTTTGCAGCAGAACAAACATGGAATTTATACGAACATGTTTTAGATATAGATCCATATCCTTCAATTGCAGACGTATTTTATCTTGCAGCTCCAATTTTCATGTTATATGCACTAATACTATTTTTAAAATCATTCAAACATCAAATTTCAAAAAAAATTATGATTTTTGCAAGTATAATCTCCATAATAGTTTTAATTCCCACAGTGATTGTAACATATACATCAGGTGTAGAAGATGAGCCATTTGAAATTTTTGTTGCGTTACTATATCCAATTATAGGTGCAATAATATTAGTTCCAACAATTATTGCAATTTCACATACAATACTAAATAAAAAAAGTTTTTTTTGGATTGGAATCTTAATGGGACTGATAGTTTTATTCATAGCTGATACAATATTCTTGTTTCTAGTTATCAATGACACATATTTTGATGGTCATCCAGTAGATATTTTATTTATTTCAAGTTATACGATTTGGACTTTTATGATATATTACATAATTAACAATGCCAAATATCAAAAAGAACCAGAAAGGAAAAAAGGTGAAAAATATGGAATTAGTTACAGTGAAAAATATGGTGTTATAGCTACAATAATTATAATTAATGTGATTGTCGGAGTAAGTATTTTGGGCATGAATTATTTTGCAGAAAGTAACTTAAGTGATAAAGATTCAACATCTTATTTTTCATGGATGTTGGTTATGATTGTAGCAATATTCTCTAGCATCATAGTATTGTTGAATTCAAAATTAAATAGAGTACTTCAAAAAAGAACCAGAGTATTAGAAAAAACAACAGAAGACCTCGTCAAAGCAGAAAGATTTTCTGCAATTGGGACTTTAGCCTCAAGATTAGCTCATGATTTAAGAAATCCACTAGGCGTTATCATGACAAGTAATTCAATAATAAAGAAAAAAGTGACAGATGAACAAATTGTGAAAAATACAGAGTATATTTCCAGATCAATAGACAGGATGGAACATCAAATTAACAATGTACTAGATTTCGTAAGGGTAAAGCCATTGAAGATTGAAAAAATATCAGTTCAAGAATTAATAGATGACTGTTTGGATGGCATGAAAATTCCAAAAGACATTGTAATTAAAAAACCATAAAAAGATATAAAAATAAATTGTGACAAGGAACAATTTTTAATCCTTATGTACAACGTGATATTCAATGCCGTTCAAAAATTAGTTGATAAAGGAAGCATTACTATAACTTTTGAATCAAATGATCATGAAAATATAATAGAAGTTCAAGACTCGGGAGAAGCAATACCAGAAAACATAATCAAAAAAATATTTGAGCCATTGTTTACTACAAAACATAAAGGTACAGGACTAGGTTTATCTAGCTGTAAACAAATCATAGAAGAACATAATGGAACAATACATGCAGAAAATAATCCCACATCATTTGTAATAAAAATTCCAAAAGAGGTAACCTAGATGGTAAGAATAGTGATAGTTGATGATGAAGTAGATTATACTGAAATTTTAAAAGATTATTGTGAACTAAATGATATAGAAGTTGTAGGAACAGGTCATAATGGAAAAGATGCAGTTAAACTTTGTAAAGAACATTCACCAGATTTTTTGTTACTTGATTTATCTATGCCGGAATTTAATGGGTTTTATGCATTAGAGAATATTCACAAAACAAAAAGTGTAAATAAAATAATTATTCTGACAGGTTTACTTACAGAAGAGAATACAAAGAATCTAACCCAATACAACATATTTTCAACATTAATCAAACCAGTTGATCCAGAAGAAATAATCAAAAAAATACAGAGTTTGTAAAATTAACAAATTTTCAACTGGTGTAATAAAATAAAGAATTTGAAATAATCATATCAATAAATTAGAATTATTTTTGATGATATTGACTCAGCTTAATTCATCCATGCCTAAAACATCATGGTATGCCTTTGGAATCATCTGCTGAGCCTTAAAAAAGACATTATTTGCAGCAGTATCTAAAACATAGGTTTTTGCCCAGTCATCTTCACTCCGAATAGAACGTCCAAATCCTTGTAACAATTTTGTTAAAGTTTGAGAGGTATACCACAAAGGGAATTTAGCCATTTTTGCTTTGGTTCTTTTTTCTGTGTAGTTAGGATAAGGAACTTTTGCGATAATTTGGAATCTAGATAAATCATCTTTAAGATCAACACCTTCCCAAAGAGATGAAGAAAGCAATACACCTGTAGGATCAGATGCATGTTCAGTGATCACCTCATCTTGAGTCTTATCATCTTTGTTTTTACTATGACAAATTCTAATACGTCTAGTATTTTTTGGTGACAAGTATCGAAGAATTTTTTGACATCTAGGGATGGATGAAGTTAAAATTAATCCTCGTTCAGTTGAATGTTCATCTAAAATTCTGTCAATTATTTTTATTACTTCAATCTCATCATCTTCAGTAGAACCATAACTGAGTCGTTTAATGTTTAACAAGTCAATTGTTCTGTGAGTTATTGGGAATGGCGATTTTGGAGTGTCAACAAATGCAACATCATCTTTTTTTAGTCCCATATTATCACAAAAATTTTGTTTGTCAATTGTTGCAGACATGAAAATTTGGTATTCAGTTTCAAAAAAACTGTTTGCAAATTTAGAAACATCTATGGGTTTTACCGAAATAGTTCTAAAATTACCATTTAGATCTTTTACAGGATCATTGACTACAAAATTATCTTTGTCAGTCGCAATGTCAATTTTTGCTTGAGCTGCTTTATCATAACGTCGTTCTAATTTTGAAATCAATTCATAGTCAGGGTCATTTTTGAATATTGTACTCTCTTTAATATTTTTAATTTTATCTGCATAAGAATATGCAATATCATCAGTTAGTTTAATCATAGAATCTAAATCAGTGAAATCATATTTCTCAGAATTAAGATTGCATTCATCTACCTGACCAGCAAAAATATCAAATCCAACAAATTGAATTATCTGGTCCTCAATTTTATGGGCCTCATCAAAAACAGAAACTTTTCTATCAAGATAATCTTCAAAAAGTTTTTTGTTGAATTTCATAATTTGGAAAAACGCATGATAATTCCACAAAGAGTGTTTTGATACAAGAGCATCATATTTTTGAAGATAATAGTGACAAGATTGAGGGTCAATTGTATTATCTTCAACTTTTTTTATTGTGGGTTTGAATTTGCATACTTCAACTATTTCTTTTCCATTTTTACTGATTCTTTCTTGACATACGCCCTTATCGCATGTTAAACCCCATCTCATTGCCCGTCTATCATTATCAACTTTTTCTGAAGACATTAATTTTAGACAAGGAAAATTTTGCTTTCCTTTAACAGGTTTTAAAAAAGGAATATCTTTGATGTATTGATCCTGTAGGTGTTTTGAGGCAGTTACAGTAAAAGAACTATCAAAATATTTAGAAATAGTTGCACCTACAAGTGATTTTCCTACACCCGTAGGTGCACATAGAATGATTTTTTTAAATCCTGAATTTATTTTTTCTTCAATTTCTCCAATAATTTCTTTTTGAATAGATCTGGGACTAAATTGACTAGGAAAGTTTTCTAAAAGAGACAGAGTTAACCTTATTTTTTCTCAATATTAAAAGGATGGAGGTTCTAATAATATAAAAAATGTGCAATCTAGTTTAATATCTAGTACATTCACAGTAGATCATGGAATTATTAGAAGATAAAATGAGAGTATGGTTAGATAGTGCAAAATTTGTAAAACCAGTTTCAGGAGTATATGTCCTATATACAAGAAATAAAGATCCAATATACATTGGTGAGACATCAAATTTAGAAAAGACATTTACAAAATATGTTGATGAGTCTTTTGAAGAAAATGAGTGTATGAAAAAAACTCAATTTTATCAAAGGGAGTTTATCGAGAATCCAAAAGATCGACAATTACAATTAATTGAAGAGTTCAAAAATGAGACTGGAAACACACCTGTTTGTAACTCTGAACTCAAAATAGAGACTATTTAGAGTTCAGTGCATTGCAGTGAAAACTGATTTTATTAATATCTAAAAAAGAATTCTCTAAACATGTCAAACGCATTAGTATACATAGGAATTGCAGTAGGCGTAGCTGCAATGGCAGGAGCTATTGCTTACGGTACAGCAAATCAAGCAAACTACGTCCCAGAAGACGCAGTATTATCCCAAGCAGCAGAACAAGGCCTATTACCAAAAACAGGTGGCCTAGGTGCTGATTTGAATAAGGAACAATGGCACTCTGATCCTTATGCAGATGAAGCAGCAAAAATTAGAGCTGAATGGGAAAAGAATAACGGTCAATAATCTGATTTAGATTATTTTCTATTTTATTTTTATTTCAAAAAGACAAAACACAGATGCATGTATTATTGAAAAAATCATAATTTTTTAAAAAATATGAGGAAATGTTGGAGAAAGGGATTAATTCAAGATATGCGTATAAGAATAATGCATCAGTGCTATTATTGTGAACAAATATTTGATTCAAAAGAAGACTTGTTTGAACATGTAGAAATTCACTCAGACATGGAAAGAAACAAAGAAATCATGGATAGAAAAAAACAGGCAGATAAAAGAAACAATACTAATTAAAAAAAATAGAGTAAATGTCAAAATTTATCAAATTCTGGTAGGGATATAACAATTCAGATAGAAAGTCATATGGACTGGGTTGAAGCATTGTTAAGAAAATCGTGTGATAAAACACTAACAAAAAGCGAAGTACTTCATAGTCTATTTCACATGATTGAGATTAATGAAAATACCATGAACCATATTCAGAATGACAAAAATGATTTTGGTCCAGAGTTAGAAGAATTAAAACAAACAGAAATTAAAGATTTAGACTTTCATTTAAAATATTATCGAGGATTGGTAAATTATATCAACTCAGTTCCAGAAAGTAAAATCATTGAAAATAAAATATAATAATTTACAATCTCAATTTATTAAAAATTAAGTGGTACTCTGATTTTTTTTCAAAATTTTGGCCAAAATCAGTGTCTTCATCATATTTTTGACGTTGTGTGTCCAATAATTTTTCTAATATTTCAATTTCAGATGTAATCATTTTACCAGAATCCTCTTTTGCAAATTGTTTTCTTTGATCTTCATTTTTACCTCTAGTAAGAAATTCTTTTTTATAAAATTTATTTTGTAATTTTTCTAGATTTTCATTTTTTGTTAATTCTGCCAAATCAAAATGCCCTTGCTCATGCTTTAACAGATCATTAGTGGCATGAGCATTTCTAACAGAAGACAGTAAAGGATAAAATTCTACAAACAGTGCAATGTTTTCTATTAAAAATACGATTTGATCATCAATAGTATCAGAATTTACAGTCCAAGTGAAACGATATTTTATTGTACTGTGAGAGTCTTCAAAAAGTGCAGGGTTGTGCTCTGCTTTAAAATCAGACCATTTAAGAAAATGATCAGTAGACCATTCAATCAGATCATTTTCAACCATAATAATTCATTTTCTTCTTAATTTGATCCTAATTAATTTCTCTTCCCATCACGGCCACTAAATTTTCCAAAAGATTGGGATACATCAAATCCAAGCCAAGAATAGTTTTTGTTAGTCAGAGATTCATGAAATTTTTGATGTTCAATAAGTGTCAGATCACCCCAACTTCCATCATAAAGAAAAGGGCATTTCTCAAATTGGGAGTTTTTACGAATGCCCTTACACAATATGATCAAGATAGTAGTATTACAGATCTAAGTTGAAAAATGTTGTGAATAATGATGTTTTTTGAAGGATTATTGGATGCAGTATAGTATGAAAATAAAATCAGGCATGTGTTTCTATTAATGGATCGCTTTTTCAACCCATTTTGATTAAATTTCAAGACATGTTTTATTTTAAGAATTTTTGAATAGTAAATTTTAGAAATATTGGAAGCAAGATGATTGCGGGTTTGATGTTTGTATGTAACTCCCAAAGAGTCGATGAAAAATGACATCAATTCTGCTTGCTTTCCAAATTCTATTTATAATTAAATCAAAAAATCATATCAAAAATTCATGAATTAATGGAACATCATATGCATGATTTTATATGGACTATTCAAAGAAAATTGTATCATGAGTGAAGGGAGTACGGAAAAACCAAAAAATAAAATCGTTTTTGTCACCATAAAGATGCCAGATGATAAAGAATATGAAATCCCATTGCCTGCCAAAATTTTCAGTTCTGGAAGAGAAGGGTTCTATGCTCAAATTCCAGCATTAGTATATGAAGATGAAGTGTATGGAGGTCAAATTCAGATTTGGAAAAAAACACCAAAAAATTAAATTAAGTGAATGCTATGAATACTAAATTTTATGTTACAATGGGAATATCAGTTGTAGCATTATCTGTGGGCTTGATATTATTATTTGTTGATTTTTAAAAATTTGATATTTATTGATCAGCATAATGGATGAGGGTCAATAGAATAATCAATTTGTTCTTGTTTAGTAAATAATTCCGGATTGAGGTTTAATAACGGATTGATATTTTGGAATGCAGGACATTTTTTGTCTACTGAAAAGAGTTCTTCGCAATTTGGACATTGTATAATAGAATGAGAGCCCCAATCACATTCAACATCATCGATTATCTCAAAAACTACATCATCATTACAAATGCACTTCAAAGGAATTTGAAATTTATCAGATATGTCATTAGTCATATTTTTTAAAAATTAAATATGTTTTATTAATGTCACAGTATGACGGTAGTAGTATGACAGAATGTCCAACATGTAAACTTGCAATGGAATCACACTCAACATCAGAATTAATGGAATGTTGTATGAAACAAGTAGGGGATGAATTTGTCGAGGAGGAAGTAGGATCTTGTCCCAATTGTAAACATGAAATAAAGAAACACACAGATAAGGAATTAGCAGAATGTACGATAGAATTTCTGAAATCAGGCATCAAAAATCAATAAACAAAGATTAAACGACAGAAAAATCACAAATATTTTATGAATCAATCCACTAGAGAATTAATTTCAAAATATTCACCAATGTGGACAAACAAACAGGTTTGGGAATTTGATCAAGTAAATGAAGAATTAAGTTTTGATATGGTTTATGTCAAACCAGGTAATTATGATGATAAACTATGGAAATCAAGGGATGCACACCCAGATTCATACATTCGTGACGTAGTAGTTAGGACATTTGATAATTTATTGGATAATGAGGAATTATGGATTGCAAATAAAGGGCAAACCGGATTAGATGAGAAACATAGAGCATATCTCATGGCAGTAGTGACAGATGTCATGATAGAAGAAGAAGTATGTCTTAATTTTCGAATAGAAGAGAATTGTCTAGTAGTTAACATAGACAGAAATGCAGACATAATTGATTGTAAAGAATTCTTTGAGGAATTTTATCATTTAGCTACAGGGTTCAATTACGATATCAATACAGGCATACCAGAAGATGAGACAGAAGCTGAAATGTACCTAACACGATTGCAAGAGGAATTTGATGAGAAAATGAAAGTGCAGTTAGGAGATACGTATCTGCCAGGAAATAACGACCCAGATACATTAAATGCCAAATAATTACACGAATAGAACATAGTTTAACATAATATACTAGAAAATATTAAAAAAAACATTGTCAGAAAGAAATTCATTTAGAGGATTCAGAAAAAGAGAACCGACATTGTCTACTGAACAGAAAATTGAGAGTTTTATTTTAAGGAATTCAAAGAATGGATACTTTACCAAGGTATCTACAATCCCATACAAATTTGAAATTTCAGAAAGCAGAGCATGGGATATTGTTGGAGAATTTTTGTCAAACGGATCATTGGAATCAATCCATGATGAGAATACAGGAGATATGAAACTTTGTGAGTCTGGAAAGACGTACAGTATAATGGATTTGGAGAAAAAACGAAATAGAGAGAAATATAGTAAAAACAAAAATCAAAAAAACACTAAACAAAAGAAAGAAAACATTAAGAAATAAATCTAAAATTACAAACTCTTAATTTGTACCAGCCATAATTCAAATAAAATGGATGATGAAAATTTACCATCACAGTGTCACCCAATAATAAAATCAAAAAAGAAAAAACAGGATACAAAAGATGAAACAGTGTAAATTATGTGGAACCCCTCTTGGAAAAGAACCTACAACTACAGAATTAGACAATCATTGGAAAAAACACCATAATTGGCATAGAGACGAAAATAAAGATAAGACACCAGAAGATGCATTATTGAAAAAACGCGATTAAACAACGTCTTGGAGTAGTGGTCGTTTATAGCATGCCTAGACCACTAAACGAAGACGTTAAAGTAAATAAAATTTCAATGTATAAAAGAAAACAGTTGCAGTATCCAAACATCTGTTTGATTTAAATTAAAAAATGAAACTAATTTTTAGGATTTTAGACAAGTCATTTATCAATTATTCTTACAATAGGATAGCATGAGAGATGATTTTGCAGAATATACAAAGTGTGAGCCATGCAATAAAGCATTAATTTATTGTGATTGTAATTGTCCGTACTGTGGGAAACGAGACAAATGTAATTGTGAAATGATGCAATTATCCATCACACCATAATCTCTTTTTGTGCCTAATCAAAAATTATTTTTGGACTAAAAACTATGAAAAAATTCACTTGGTATTGGTAATAGTAAATTAGTGAAATAAAATATGTCAACAATAGAGGCATATGATGTCAAGGCACACAAAAAAGTGCTAATGAAAAATCCACAACCATACCTTATGAAAAATGGAACATGGGCAGTAAAAGGGACTAGTTCTGAGACGGGGATCAAGTTGTTTAGGATTGTTGGAAAACAAAAACCTACAATAAACCAGTCAAAACTTAATGCATTCAAAAATTTGTTTACCAGTAGACAATGTGAATGCAATAAAACATGCTAGTCATCATTTTTTTTAAAAAAAGAGATTCAAAGATCATTTGTATGATATTTAATCATAAATTAAGAACAGTAATTTGAAAACATTAATTTGATAAATTTTTTTAGCATACAGTATGTCATTTGAAATTGATTGGTATAGAAATTTCTATGGCATTACATGGGGAAATGAAAAAAATAAACTGGTAATAACAACAGTATTTGAAGATAAAGTAGATGCCACAGTAATTTCCAAAGAAATTGAAAATTGGAGCGATAAATTTACAAGATTAACAATTATTGAAAAAGATGAGGACGAATTTGCAATTTGTTTCTATCAAGATCCTCAAATATCAAAAAGTGACAAACATGTAGGATTATTCAGGACAGGTATGAGACAAAGTAGCGGCTATGAACAAGCAAAACCATGGATTGAAGAAAAATCGATTCTTTTACAAATTTCTTATGCGGCAGATGTTAGAGACATAAACACGTATGAGCAAATATCCAAACTAGTTCCAATGAGAAAATGTAGAATAATTCCTGAGAAAAAATTAAAAAACCAAGAGTTCTATTATGAAAGAACTGCAAGTATTGAAAATTAAAAAAAAATAGTGAGATTCAAATAAAAAAATGAATCACTCACCATTCATGGTCGGGTACATGGTATAACTCAAATTTAATATAAAGAATCACTATCAAATCATCCATAGAATTCATACAGACAAATCGTTCATCTTTGTTAAATAGAAATTATAGTATTCTAAAGTATGAAAAATAATAACAATCAAGAATCATGGGAAGAAGTAATTGGCGTTTCCTGGCTCATCTCAGAGGAATAATACATCACAACCATATTCCCCAATTGAAATCTCCAATCTAGATTGAAAACAAACAATGTACCTTCATAGTGTTTCAAAAGATTATTTCTCTCAATAGCATATTGATTAGCACATTTGATATTTTGCCAATTCTTTAAGTATAACTTTGACAAATATGGTTTAATGGGTTTTGAGAATCTCTTAAAGAGAATTATGGATTCAGATGTCAACATCAGACACAGCCTAGTAACAGATAATGAAGGAACTATTCTAACTACAAGTCATAGAGACGGAGTAACAAACTTTCTATCTCCTGAAGAAACAGAAACAGCATTAAAAAGAGCAGCAACTGCATGGAAGGGAAGAAAAGAATTAGCTCCAAAAATTGGTGCAGGAGTATATGCAATTGCAGTTTTTGAAAAAATTACAAGAATTACGTTTCCATTAGGGGATGATAATTTGATTTTTGTCAGCATGGGGTCAGATTCTGTAAGAACTGATGTTCATGCAGGTGGCCAGAAACAAATTGTGGAACACGTACTAAACATACTTAGTGGCGATCCTACAAAAGAATAGTTTTCAAATTTTAAAATTGTCACTCATTGACCATACTAAAGAATGTAAATACAGAAACGATAATGACATGCCACATACCAATTGTTATTGTAAATGCCATAAAATCATCATGGCAGAATCAGGGAATTTAGAATCAAGAACTTTTTGATTTTTCAGGATCAAAATTATCTATAATCTCAGAAACATTTGAGAGGATCGTTTCTTTAATTTGCTCTACGGGCATTCCAGAGGTATTCATGAATTTCATCTGATCAAGTAACGCAAAATGTACTCGTCCACTAAGATAATCCACAATTCCAAAATTTTTTTTAGGAAATTCTGTAATAAACAAATCATGTTCAAAAACATCATTGGGTTTATCAGTCATCAAGATAATTTCTAAAAAAACCAATTATAAGATTTCCAAATATTCATTAACTCCTCACAAAAGTAGTCGTTATGACGGAATTTACTCATAAACCATACGACAAAATTTACGTTCGAGATATGATAAAACTAAATCTTGATGATCTTATCGGAATGATGTCATCATTGGAGTCAGCTCATGCATATTGGGTAGACGGAGTGTTATTCGCAAGTTTTGCCATGACGGAATCAGAAGAATTGGCAAAAAAAGAGATGCAAAATGAGATGTATTTGGATAAAATAATTTTTGCAAAATATGAAAAATATACAAAAACAGTCAAATCGTCAACTAATCTAGAAATAGGCGTACTAAACATGCAAAAAAGTAGTTTATACAAAGATTTGATAACATGGTTAAAATCACAATCAATCTGGAATGAATGAGTTCAATCAGATAGTATTTTTAGAATAAATTAAAAATTTACTGTGCAGACAATAACGTGTGATCCATGCTCATCATAAGACATGTTGAATGAATTTGTTCATCAGTATGATACCCACAAGAATTACAAACGAATTGTTTTTCTTTTGAACATATATCACATTTTTTATAAACAGTGAGGCCATTCCCACAATGTCTACATAGATCATATTGCATGTAATCACAATAACAGAATATCAATTTAAACGATTTGTAAATTAGATCAAACTAATTAGTTGAAGCTACCAAATTATTTTAAACTCATGACTAACAATTAAAAATTTTAAACAAAAAATAAAAATCCCAAACTTGGGACTTTTAAAAATTAATTTTATTCTAACGATTCAGATCTGTAAGATCTAAATTTGCTAAAAATGCATTAACTGTTAGCTATTACTTTGGATGAATTGAAAAGAGAAAGTTATGTGAAAGAAAAAAGAATGAAAGAGCATGAAAAATAGAAAGGAGATGGAAAAATTCAAAATAGAATTAATGAGTGCTTTGAAAACTACAGATAAACCATATTATGGATTATCACTTGAAAATTTAGTTCTCAATAATTAGATGTTTGAACATAAATCCAAGAATACGTATTTTGTTGCAGACGCCATGTTAAGAAAACTTGAAATTCTCACTACAAAATTTAATCGATTTAAATTAAGAATAACAAAAACTTTCTAAAATTTTGATTTGAAATAAAATCAAGATTTGGTCTACTGCTTAGGATAGCCCAAACCTCTAGCCACAGGATTAGTCAGATTGATGACTATTTCAACACCCTATGGATGATGTTGGACAAAATGAATCCTATATGAGTTATTCATTGAAATCACAAACGTACAATGTCATTATTTACTAGGATATACAAAACAAACCAGATGAAAGATGAAAAAAGAATGAAGGCCGTTATAAAATGCAAATTTTGTGGCAAGTCAGATCATGTGGAATATTTAGGAGACCTTGATTGGTTTTGCAACAAGAGATGTCATTACAATTATAGACATAAAGAAGAAAATACGTGATTTGATGGCATACACCACCTAAGCTGAAAAAATAATGGTAAATTATTTACCTATTTCATTGAAATGATAGAATAAAATCAAATGTATCTTCAAATAAATTTCAAATAATCACCGAAATGAACATACACTAGTGAAATACACCAAAATTTGAAATGATTTCTTTTGAACATAGACTTCTTAGTGAATATAGAATAAAAATAGCAAAAATTGAAACGCTTGCCAAGGCGATCATTACTCATAGAGAACCTAAAGGGGAAGAAGCTAAAGGCGCATCAGAATTCCTAGATGTTTTGATTAATGAAACAGACAAATTCTATGAAATGAATAGTGGGATTCTCTCAAATAATGGAAAAAGACCCCATGCCCGTTCACGGTTATCAGAAAATAAACAATGGAATGATAACGTAGAGCAATACTATGAAAGAAATCCACGTAGAAGACCTAGAAAATAAAACATATTTGAGAAATAATTAGATATACGATTTTGTCTGAAAATAATATGGATGAAAACTCAGTCACACTAAAAGAATTAGAAAAAAATCTCAGTAAACAAAGAAAAGAAAAATTAGAAGAGAAAATAAAAAAAATATTAAATAAAAAACAAATTGATTATGACACTGTAACTATAATTTTAGATGTTTTTAGAAAATCCAAATTTGAATGGAAAGCAGAGCATTTTGATGTTTTTGATGAGAAACCAGAAAAATTTAGAGGAAGAGAGTTGCCAAAAAACTACAGAGAGTGTGTAATGTTAGGAGTAAGATTAGGAACTATGAGAAGTAAAATCATATACAATCTTAGAGACAGACAACTAACAGAAAAACAACGTCAAGATATTGATGAATTGATTTGGGATTTTATTTGGTATCAATGGAAAGAATCACGTACAATTCATGATTTTACAATAGAAAAAGAAGCAGAAAGTAAACAATGATCATTTTAAAATATTTTATAACCAACACTCATTTCTAGATGAGAATTTAATCTAAATTATTCAAATAATATTTTTCAATTCTTTCTTTCATCGGTTCAATGTAATCATTACAAGATTTTACAAATTCTTGACGAGTATTTTTCTCACTACTGACCAAAATTACAACTTGGTTAATTTTTTGGCCAGTTACCTCCTGAAACATTTGGGCATAACAAGTAGTTTGCAGGTAATATTCATACATGTAATTATCAATCTGAGGTTTTCTTTTTGTTTTATAATCAATAATAGATAATTCTCCATCATAATATGCAATCAGATCACTAGTTCCTGCAACTTTCAATTTATCGGAATACATTCTTTGTTCAATACATGTAACATCAGAGATATTTTCTAAATATGGTTTTAAATTATTAAAATGGGCAATAGGTAACAAATCAAATTCTTCCAAAGCAAGACAATCACCTAGGTAATCTTCAATTATTTTATGAGACTGAGTACCAATATGCTGAGATTGAGCAGTGATGTATTGATGAGCAGGTTCATTATCTCGCCAATTTTTTAAGCCATTTTTTTTATCATCAGTTGCAGTTGCAGATAAAATTGTACTAATTGAAGGGTATACGTCATCAAATTTTGTCTGATACCAATGACCATCATCTCGATCAAGTAGTGTAGGTTCTCGTGTCTTTAACATTTGAGTATAGTTTACCATAACTAAAATTCAAGAATCAGGTAATTTAATGATTGTAAAAGATGTTATTTTATCATTTTTTGAAATTTTTCAAATTCAAATTTAGTTTTTACAAACTGATCAGTCATTATTTTTTGTATTGAAAAAAGATGTTCTAATTTTTCATTTATGATAAAAATAGACTCTTCAAAAATTATGGTGTCAATAAGTTCATCATTAGGATACACAGTATACTCTAAAAAATCATCATCAGTCTGAATCTTTAATTTGAACCCCATGAATAGTCCCAATTCATCATCTTTGTTTAGAAAACCAACTAAGCTTGCTCGAAGCGAAGTATTATTCTTAATTGCACCATATCGTAAAATATTTTCAGAGTTTTCATCAACGATACATGCAACTGGTGTTCCCTTTACATGTAAAATCACAGATTTATGGGTAGCCATAAATTCTTCAGAATCAGGCATTTTGTCTAACGGCATCAGATTATTCCCTAAATCAAACCATTAATCAAAGCAATTCCAACAACTATAGTAATCACACCAATAGATATTTCAATAAATTTAGACATTAATGTAATCTAATATGAGATAATTGTAATAAAGTTATGATATGGAATCATTTTACAGTAATGATGACAGAATAGAGTTTTCATATATTCATTAATAGTAAATTTATCAAAAATATATTCATGAAATTTTGTTCTAATTGTGATACTAAACTTACACAAAATTCTAGAGATGTAGGAGGTCCAGGGATTTGTCCCAAATGTAATCCTGAAAAAATTATTCCAAAAAAACCAACGTATGGAGTGAATTATTCAGGACGAACTAAACAATGCTCCAAAGGATGTGGTTCAGAAATTTACTGGGATGAAGAATTCAAATCAGATAGCGGTAAATTTATTCCACTTGATGCAAGAACAGATGAACCACATAATTGTAATGGACCTATAGATTCAGGAACATACTATCCTGATGAAATAAGAAAGAGTAGAAAAATATCCACAGTGAATCCAACTATAACAAATACAATTAAAGAAAAAAATGAAATTATATTACCAGAAAGTATTTTATTTGATGTAGATAAGATCTCAAAATTAGAAATAGATAATGATAAAATAATTAATGAAATAGTACAAGGTCATAAAGATAAATCATTAGCAATAATCCATTATGAAAAACTAATGGCACTAGAACCAGAAAAAAATCCAATTGACAATCTTGATGATGTATTATCTAAAAATATTATTTTAGGATTAAAAAAATGTGGGTTCGTAGGAGTACTACCATTCCAAGAAGAATCAATTCGTTTAATTCTAAAAGGAGACAACGCCATTATTTCTGCACCCACAGGATCAGGTAAAACAGAAGCATTTGCAATTCCAATTTTACAAAAAATAACTGAAAAACCAACAAATGGAGTATTTACCATACTGATTTACCCACTAAATGCCCTAATTGATGATCAAATATCAAAAATATCAAATTTAATTCAAAAATGTGAATTAGAAGACACAGTTTCTGCGTATTCAATTCACGGGGGGCAAAGTACAGAATACAAGGATAAAATTATTTCAGAGTCATATAAAAAATCAATAATTCTTGCAACCAATTTTGATTTTATCAATTATCATTTAATTTTACAAGATAGGAAATGGAATCAATTATTTAAAAATGCAAAAATCATAGTAATGGATGAAGCTCACTCTTACACCAGTTTTCATGGCTCTAACGTGTATCATGTGTTAAAAAGAATGAAAAATTATATGAATGAAATTCAAGTGATTGGTTCATCAGCAACTTTGGATAACTCTAAAGAATTTTTTTCAAACATGTTTGATTTACCTGAAAATTCTTTTTCATTTGTTAAAAGTAAATTCAGGAGAAGGCAAAATATGCATAGGTTTTTCATAATGCCTAGGAAATTTGGACAGAGAACAACAATGGAAATGTTGTCATCCATTTGTCATAAAAATAATTCAAAACAACTTGTATTTAGTAACACTCACAATGATGCAGAATTTTTAGCATCAAATGTTGAGGAATCAAATGATGGAATTAGGATTCAAATACATCGTGGCGGCCTTGATCAAAAAGATAGAAAGTCATATGAATCACAAATGAAAGCAGGAGAACTTGATGTATTATCATGTACACCCACATTAGAGCTCGGCATAGATATCGGTAATGTGGATGTAGTTATTTCTGCATTTAAAAATGAGTATGATTCATTTGTACAAAGAATCGGTCGTGCAGGAAGAAAAGGGCAGAAATCTTATGCAATTTGTGTATTTGATCCAGAGGATGCAACATGTCATTATTTTGCCCGAAACATCCCATCATATTTGAATCAAAATCACATTATTCAAATAAACAAAGATAATCCAATAATTTCAGAAAAACATACAGCATCAATTGGCATGGAAAAACATGCTGCAATTGAGCCTGATAAAACAAAATTCTTTGATTTTGCAAATAGTGTGAATTTAAGGGGGACCTCAGGGGAAATTGGAATTTATTTTAATTCTAAAAAAATTGGAACCCGAGATATTCCTGCAGGATATTATCAATTACATCAAAAGGCAATCTATCATTTTAACAAACAAAATTATGAGGTAGAATCAATTTCAAAAACTCAAAATGGAGCTAACGCATATTTAAAAAAATCAGATGAAAAACAAAAACGAACAATACCAATTGTTAAAACATCAATATTAGAAACATCAGAAAAAAATACGGTTAAAAAAGAAGTAAATGGTAAAACTAAAAAAATTTCTTTACGTTATGGATTAATTGAAATGGGTAAGACGATTACAGGTTACCTAAAAGGAAATTATAACGATTCATCAGATCAATTTGAAACATTTGATGGTAATTCAATTTCATCATGGAAAGATTTTCATTGGAATTCAAAACATTATTCTACAAGCATAAAAATACCATCAGAATTAATTTCAAAGTTAAATTTAGATATAAAAAATACAGTGACAATAGATTCAAAAATTCATACCATCATGCATGTATTAGTTAATGCAAGTAAAATCTTAACAAAATCGGAATCAAATGATATTGATTCCTACTACGAAGATGGCGTTATCTATCTATATGATAATACGTCAGATGGGTATAACGGGTGTAATAAAATAATTTATGATAATTTTGAAAAGATTCTCAACACATGTTTTTATTTGATAAATGATTGTGATTGTCCAACAGATAAAAGACAAAAAGAATTAATTTTACAAGGTGATGATTGGGGAGGATGTCCAAAATGTACACATACCACAAATTATTGTCAAACAAAAAATAAACAGTTATCAAAAAAAGATGCAAAAGAGTTTTTTACTGAATTTAAACAAATGTAAACCGTATACGATACATCAGTTGTCATCAATTTTGTTGTTATA
>Ga0209664_1000496_pt1 | contig 24132 bp, 12 predicted proteins | sample SaaInlV_150m_DNA_FD_184668 | JGI IMG/M metagenome (GOLD analysis project Ga0209664, IMG submission 184668) | Marine microbial communities from expanding oxygen minimum zones in the Saanich Inlet - Saanich Inlet SI073_LV_135m_DNA (SPAdes) (version 2) | ecosystem: Environmental > Aquatic > Marine... | reverse complement strand
ATTATTATTTTGTATTATTATTTTGTATTATTATTTTGTATTATTATTTTGTATTATTATTTTGTATTATTATTTTGTATTATTATTTTGTATTATTATTTTGTATTATTATTTTGTATATTTGATTTGATTATTGATTTGTATTTAATCGCTTTTGTAATCATATTGCTTTTATATTACCTGATTTTTCAACTATTCAACCATCAAATTATTTATCATCTTTTTCATGTCTTCTAATTTTTTCCTAATATTTGTTGTTTCTGCTTTCATGTGTTGTATCTCTTGTATTTCTAGAGATTTTTCATTCATTACTTCTAATTTAACACTTTCTTCGTGCAATTTTTTCAAAACAGTATGATGTAATGTGAATATCTTGTCTTTATCTAAAACATGAAAATCACTTACTTTATATCCATAAATATATATTTCATCATACTTTTTATCTACTATAAAGCTTCTATTGTCTTCTAATAATGTTAAATCCAATTCATCTACAATATAATTGTCTAATATTTCACTATTGTCTTTATTATAATCTATCGTTTTTAATTTTTCAATATTGTTTTTATGTACTTCATCGGTCATATTTTCATCCAATATCTTTATACATATTAATTTATACTCCTTCTTATCTTCTTCATCTGGTATCTCGTTTTCTGATAAATCAACGGTCAATTTATATTGTATTTCACCATTTTCATTTTCAAATCCCTCCCATATATTCTTTTCTGAAAAACGACCAACATTCTCAACAACATTCCTGTTATTTTCTGTAACCGCCTGTGGGAAATGTGTTTTAACATCTTGTGCTATATAACCATACTCTGGGAAATATGTTAATGATGAGCGATCCATTATAGAATATGCAACTGGTTCCAAGTTTTCTATTATTCTAATAGCTTTATCTGTATTAATATTTTCAATATCTTTTTTTAATCTTGCATCAGACAATAAAAATACACCACCTTTTTCTGTAGTTTCTGTTTTTTCTGTTCCCCTAACATATAAATTACTTGGTATCCTAATATTATCACAAATTGTCATGGTTAATGTTTTAAATTTTTTATACTCGGAAGATTCTTCTAATTTTTCCGGAAAATTGGTTATTTTTTCAACTGAATCCTTTCCATAAATCATAGATGTTATACCTTGTGACCCCATTACCCCCTTTAATCCTTTATCACCTCTTGTACCCGGTACAATATAACGTAATTCACCGTTTACGCGTCGAGTTGCTTCTTTCTCATCCATACCTGTATCAGTTAATTTTTTTATTTCATTCGGATTTTTCCACCAATATGGCCACAAATTGCTACTAACATATTTATCCCAGTTATCTCTAAGATAATAATAGTAATTAAAATAACTAGTTGGTTCAGTATCTGGTATATTTACCTTTTCATATTCAGTTAAATAAATTTTAACTAATTCTTCAACTTCGTCCCATTCTTTATACGTATTCACCCATAATTCACCTGATGCACTTGAATACCATGGTGCTTTACTTCCGGCTTTATGTAATTCTAAGTCAAATTTAACAGCATTTGTATATCGCTTTAAAGCATCCGTTACATCTTCCATGTAATATGTATAAAAATCTTTGTCTTTTCCATTTGGTCCTGGCTGACCATCTGCGAAATTCGGTTCGCCCTTTTTCCCTTTTAAATTAGATTGTCTCATTGCTGCACTAGCTGCTTCTAATATATCACTCATACGTATGAAAGATAAATCTTGTCCTCTTATATTAGGGTTTTCTTTGTTGGGATTGCATTTGTCAAAATTTAAATATATTTTATTCAAAAACATTTCTGATTCATTATTTTCAATATATAATGTTGGTATAAATTCATCATTAAAATGAAAATAATTATTGTTATTCCACTTTTTACACCAATATTGACTCAATGCTTTATAATTACCTAGATAATCATTGGTTGCCCACTGTGGTATATTTTTTAATGCTTCTGAAAAATTAACGGATGTCCATGTTATTGCAAATCCCGCTAATTTTGGTGGTTTTTGTGGTTTGTATTTTATTATAACATCTTTTTCTTCAATATCATTTCTTGATGCATCATATGATAAATCTATTATTAAAACCTCGTCTATAAAAGGGACCTTTGATGGTTGTCTAAAAATGGTTACAAATTGTTTGTCTGCACGAATAGTAGCTGTATTTTGGTCGCCAGTTACTATTAATCCATTTGGATCTGTTTTAAATAAATTATTACTTCCACCTATTATCCATATATTATTCTCATCATCCACTATTGTTTGATGGTATTCTGAATATTTAAAATTATTCTCTTCTTCTTTATCGTCATAAAATTCCATTAATGTATTCTCTTCTTTTGAATATTTTCTTATTGATGACTTAAATATCTTATTATAACTTAGATCAGTTTCATCATCTGGGTTTTCTATATTTGATAAATCTATTATATATATAGTTTCGTTATAAGAACCATTCGGTTTTTTTCCTCCTGTTAAAATGACCTTACCGTATGGTTCTTTTAAATCTGTTGCTGTATTCAAATACACTGCTGTATGATTTTGAAAACTTATATCAATATTTATATTTGAAGGATCACTAATTTGTTGAATTGTATATTCTATTTCATCTGCATCATTTAAATTATAATCAAATATATATATATTTTTGTTATAAGAATTATCGTCCATCATTCCTCCTGTTATTAATAATCCTTTGAATGACCAATCTTCGGATGATTGTTTATTTTCTATCCAGGTTGCAGTATGATTAGATATTGAAAAGGAAATATCTGTGTTATTCATATCAACTGTATTTATATCAGTTGTATTCATCCTATATAAAACCATTGAGGATGTCTCATAATCATATATGTATAACTTTGTGTTAATAAATTTAAATTTATAATCTTCTCCTCCTATTATAACCAACCGTGGATATTCAAATTGTATATCATTAATTACATAACCGATTGTCATATAAGTTGTTGTGTGACCTTTTGATATTTTAAAAGTTTTAGGTATTCCATTTTGATCTTGAACTTTTACATTTACATAGTTCCATTCATTATTATCAATGTTTATTTTCATTATTTTATAATAATCACTTTCGCTTTCTGGGTTACTTTTGTTTTCACCACCAATTGTGTATATACATCTTTCTAATGAATCTGTAATGTAATTTATCGATTCAACATAATTGCTTGTGTGGTTTGCAATAATTGGAAATTGAGCGTATAATTCACATTCCATATCAAAGTTAATTAATTCCATTGGAAAATATTCCTTTATCGTTTTTGTTTTATCATTTAATATTATATAAAAACCACTTTCTGTATCTGTATTAAAATCTAATTCTACTTCATGCATTTTAAATTCTTGGTGGGATATAGATAAATTATGTGATATGTCGGTGCTATCAGGAGAATATGATGTATGTGTTATAAATAGAATATTTTTATGTTGTATTAATTTTACATTATCATGAATAATTTGATCATCCGTTGATGTATTTATTAGTTGTTCTACCCATTTATTACTTATTAAATCAAATACGCGTATGTCAGTGAAATTTCTTTCTATCACTTCTTTTTCATCAATATCCAATGAAACTTGTGAACCACCGGATACTACCATACTATGACCGTTTAATATAGCACTATGATTAAATCTATGTTTCCATAATTCCCTATCGTCAACATTGTCACTGGCCTGATCAATTATTTCAAATTCATAGAACTCTCTTTCAACTCCATCTCCGTCTTTTTCTTTAACTGTTAATAAATCTATTTTATAAATATTACCGTTTATTTCAGCACGCTCAATGGAATCAATTGTCTTATCATTTTTAAATTTTGCTAATTGATTTTTATTTTGGTCTTCAGTATCAATATTTATATCTACTATAATACCACCATATATTATCATGAATTCTCTTTTTCGCAATTTGTCATAATAAACTATTGAACTATGAAATATTAAGTTTGGCATAGTGATATCTTTATCATTACGTGAACGAATGTATCTTAAGTCCCATAACCAAACTTTTGATGATATATTTACTAGTAACATTTTAGTAAAATTATTGGTATCATCATCTATTTTATATGAATCATTATAGGTACCATAATATTTTTTTTTAACTGCTTGATTCGTTGTTGATGTTATACCACCTAAAATACCAATATAATCATTCTTTTTATTCGTTATTGGGTTTACATAGCTGTCTCTGTATTTCAATGTAGAATGTCCGAATACTAGCAAATTACTTATATCTGTTGACATTACTTTATTTGTTCGAATAATATCACGATCTCTCCATATAATTTTATTTTCTGTTAATTTTTTTATGTCCAAATATTTTATTTTTGTAATATTTTGTTTAATGTTATCTATAAAACTATTACTAATATCAGAAACATATGATGTGTCGTATAAATACTTTTTAATACCACCAAAAACATACATATCATCTTCGAAAAAAACAACATCATGATAAGCAATGTGGTTTATGTCTGTATATCCATTATCATTTGAATATGTATGAGTTAATTTAAATTCAGATATTGCATTATATCTAATATCAGTATTAAAAGAAGAATCATCTCTTTTATTAAAACCACCATAAGATATTAAATATGGTATCATCTTGTTGGTTTTTTCAATGTTTATTTTTTTAAATATTCCATGGATACTTGTTTTTATAGGTGAATTATTATCAACTAATAAATTATTTAATTCTCCATAATTATCATATGTTATTAAATATTTATTACCATCACCAACTAATGTTCCTTCATTCATATTATCTGGTGTTTCTCGATAAAGTAATGAATTTTCCTTCATTTCATTTAAATATTGATTAAAAACCTTCACGGTATAATTATTCTCTTTTGTTACTATGTTCACTATATTAAATTTATAGAATGTTTCATCTATTGTATAATCTAATATTTTATTTGGATCCAAATCAGATTTCAATTTTTTTTTCTCAACACCTGTTAATTCTAATACATTAGCATATATATATGTGTTTTCGTTTTTTTGTTTTATTTCTATTTTTGTTTCTGGATTATCATTATCATCGTAATTCAATATTTCTACACCATTCGCTTCATATAGGTTAACCGTTTGTTTTATGGAAAAATCATTATCATTAAGTACTACGCATATTAATTTTTTTTTATCATCGTGTTCTATAATATCATATATTTTTAATCTGTTTCGTACTACTTTTTTTTCCCATACATTCGATGATGTATTTAATACTAATATTTCATTTGTTGGATTTTTTGTGTCTATTGTTACTGTTTCTGGATCCATTTTATAACCACCTATCATCCATATTTGCGAAATATAATTTGGATCTGTTGTTGGTTCATCTGTATTTTCTATTATATCACTATTAATATTACTTACATATGTAGCTGTATGACCATATCTGTATTCTGGTAGATTACTGAATTTTGCTAGATTTTCGTTGTATTTTGTTACAATATTATCGAATAATGTACGATGATTCATTTTATCATCTATCATTCTTACGTCATCAATTGGAACTTTATCACTATCGAATCTTCCTGTAAATTGATTTATTATATTTTCTCTTTGTCTTTTATTTGTTCCACTTGAAAAAATATCGTTTAGTTTTTTTGTACCATCTTCTGTTTCCCATCGATTTGTTGATGTGTCTAAAATATTATTATCAAATCCTATTCTATCATCAAATATTAAATATATTCTTGATAAATCATATGTTGATGCATCTATATCATCTCCTTGTGTTATTATATTAATCCCTTTTAAAGCCAATCGTATTGAGCCACCAAAATTAGGGTCTGTTATATATTCGTCCTCTAAATACCCACCACCTAACGAATTTGGATTTACTGTTATTTTAAATGGTTGCTGGAAGGTTTCAGTTTGTGTATAAAAAAAACGGTAATCAAAACCATTTAATATTTCTGTGTTATTTTGGACTCTTATATTTATTGCCATGCTTTCTTGTGGTTTTAATGTCGCATCATCTAATTTTAATTCCTCGTCTTGTACTACTTTATTCTTGTTAGTTGTTATGGATTCTGCCCCACCATCTTGTCTTACTATATTACCATTATTATGATAAACTGTTGTTTTCATAAACAAATTATTGGGTGCAAGTGTGCTTGTTTTTTCTTCTTCTGTCGCTGTAGATGGTATTTCCATAAATAATCTTGCTCGTATTTTTAAAACGTCGGTTTTGTCTTGGTTATTTTTAACTCTTATTTGATACATTTTATCACTGTTTTCAGCCTGTCGTATTGACTCTATAAAAGTAGCTCTTAAATCTGTATTGTTTAATGTTGTTATATCATCATTTGTAATTTTACTGTTTGCTGCGTTATTTTCTGAAGGTGTTTCAATATAACGTATATTTGTTTCAGTATCCCTTATATCACCTATATATACTTTGTTTATTAATGGTAATGTTATTGTATTTTTAATATTTATTACATTGTTTGTTTCTTTGTCGTATATTTCTAAGTCTTTTTTGAAAATATATCCTTCGAATATTAAATCATATATATCACTATCAGATATAACATCTGTTGTATTAAAATCATATTCTATATTTTCTTCTGTATTTTCTTCTGCAAATAGTGGATCCTGTGTTTGTGTATTGTATATTGTTGTTCCTTTATTGTTCAAATATATAAAACCTGTTTCAAAATCTACATACCAATGAACTCCGTAATTTAATTTATATATATTTGTATCTGTGCCTACTTTTTTTTTTAAACTTAATTTTGGTAAGGGTATATCCACTGTACATGTATCTGTTTTTTTTGTTGGTGGTATAATATGATATTGTGGCTCCAATTGCTCAACATCAATCGATCTTGATCCATCTTTGAATGGATTGTTCAAATAAAATTGATTTTTAACTCTTTCATTAGATTGTGTTTTTAACAATGTAGTTCTTTCATCGGGGTTATTGGATGCTGACAATTTGATTATTGTATTGTATGAACTATCTGTTTCATTATAAACAATATTTGTTAATATAATTTTGTCATCATTATTGATATATAATTTATCATTCTTATTTTGCAAATCTTTATATAATTCATTAATCACCGTTTCAGATTCTATAATATTTATATCAGTCATTTAATATAAATATTATTTTATTTTATTTTTCTTATAATATTGCAAAAATTTTTGTTTCATTTCTATTTTCTATTGTTTTTCATCTATGTATTTTTCCAAGTTGTTTATTAATTCATCCATTTGAGATAACTCCAAATACAATGTTTCTATCACACTTTCCAATTCTTCTAATTCCACTTCATTCTCTCTTATATATTTTTCTTCTCTTGTATTCGATTTATATATTTCTTGAATTATATCTGTGTGAAGTGTATATATATCATTTTTATTCACTTCCAATGTTATGTCTTCATATTCTATAATTTTAATTGTATTTATTTTATTGATAAATTGTATATAATTTTGGTCGGATAATACTTGGTCGGATAATACTTGGTCGGATAATATTTGGCCGGATAATACTTGGTCGGATAAATATCTTTCTTCTAAAATAAATGAATTATTTCCAATACATGTTAATTCTAATTCTATACTCGTTCTAAAAATATTATTGTGTTTGTTTTCATTTTTGGGTTTTGTTTTTCTATTTTCTTTGTTATCAGATTTTTCAATTCTAAATTTATATTTGTGATTTTTCAAAAACCTGAAATAGTCTATGTATATATCTTCAAATCTTACTACTACTATCGTTTTATTACCTTGCTTTCTATATTTTAATTCTTTTATTGTCGCATTAAAATCGACACTGTATTTCCTCAACCGATTAAATGATATATTTTTGTTTTTATAATCTAAAATAGTTTCTAAAAATTGTTCGTTTTTATTTATTATTTTTTTATGTGTTGTATCTTCTCTAATAATTACCGATTCTGGCATATATCGCAATACTTCTTGAGCAATAAAACCTAATTCTTTTTTATTTCCAGTTTCCTTGTAATATTTATCACTTTCTGCATCCGAACGAAAATTATATTCCTTAGCATCAACTTTATGTAACATATAAATCGCACGGGTTTTATCTGTATCTCTAATATTTTCTTTAATTCTTCTATCTGAATTTATGAAAATTTGAGAACCATTTCCCATAAATACTATTTCCTTACAATATACGGCAGGCTCCCTCTGATTTCTTGATGGTATTGTTTGACCTGTATATGGGTATTCACCATCCATAATTAAATCGTTTAATTTTCCAAAATATTGCTCAGAACCATTAACAAATTTTTTTCCAAATAAATCGTAATATGCTGTTATGTCGGATCCACCACAAAATAATATACTGTTTATGTTATCTAAATCAGTTTTTGACATACTATTCACATTGTATTTCATATATGTTTTTATTCTTGGGGCATAAATTGCTGTACACACTTTTGCATCCATTTTTTCATTTGCTAATTTTTTCCATAAATCATATTCACCAAAAAGCGGTGACACTTGTTTATAACAGTTTCCAATCATATTTTTATGCCACCATCTTCCAAAAAACCCTACACCCGCTTTTGCATCATATAATGGTGCATCATACATATCACCTACTATAAATCTTTGATATCTTCTTCCAAAATCTTTGTTTCCATTTGTTTTATAAAATAAACCATCTCTTGAATCACCATTCCCTGTTCCGTTTATCCATCTTGCATAAACTAGATGTCTTTCTGGTGCACCGATTTCCCTACGCACACTTTCGAAATCTTTGAATATCGTTTGTGGATCCGTTTCTCCAAAATATCTTGTTTTTGGATCAAAATTATAATGACATGGTATATACCACCATCTTCTAGAACGGTTTTCCCATCTAAATACCGTAAAATGGTCAATTGCATCTCCTATAATTGAACTATCTGGTGTAAATCTATTTGAACCCATTTTAAAGTCACGTCCTGTCAATACTTTCATCACTGGCGTTTTCCATGGTGCCATTTTAGTTGCGGGTATTAAGTAGTCCGATGCTGTAAATAATAAACTTAATTGTACTTGATCTTGGTAAGAAAAACGCAAACGTTCGTATATATTACCTCGTGTAATACCGTCATCAATTATTCTTTTTTGTATAACTGGTGCTACTAAGTTTTTAGAGTCGGAACCATAACTCTCACCTCCATGCGTCATACGTCTGTGTCTATGGATGCTACAATTTAATTGAGAACCATGTGTAAAAAAATGCCATGATACTGGTGTTGGTAATTTCCACCAACCATGTTCCATAAAAACATCTTCTTCATCTATATATGCTAATGCGCGTGCTCCTACACCAACATGAATAAATGGTTCGTCGTAATTACTTTCATTTTTTTTTACTAATAATGACTGTTCTACACCACCATTTGGGTTATCTTGAACCCATCCATCCCCGTTATGTTTAAATTTACCATGAAGCAATCCCCCATCTGTAAAACCCGTCCATGAACCAGGTTTATGTTCTACATTTAATTTAAAATGTGTTGCAAATTGAAATTTTTCATCACTAATTCCTTCATTAATAGTATTAATTACAGTAGGAGTAACACCAGCCCCTATTCCAACTAGAGCAACGCCCGCAGCATAATAAGCACCAGCAGCGCCACCGGTTACAATAGTCGCCGCCAGTATAGCTAAACCTATAACAATACCTTTTGCCAACATTGCATCTCTGGGTTTTTCCTGTTTGTCAGTTCGGTTTTTTCTTAATTGAGTTTTCAATAGTCTTTGGCGTCCCCATTTTTCTTTAATATTACTATCACTTGAATTTTCATAATCATACATTGGGTTTTCATAATCTCCCCAACCTTCACCGTATCTGTAATTTTCGCTTTTTCCATATGCCACCCATTCCAATCCGGTTGCCTGAATATTACTTGTAGCGTTTCTATCCGCAGCATGTGGAAACCCCCTTTCCGATTTTATTGTATTTCCAAATAAATATGGAAAATCACTTCTTCCTGTTGACCATATTCTTCGAGGCATGTAGTATTTTGAATGTAATACACGTTTCATATAATCATTGTCTTCCATATCGATATCATTTATTGACATGTCATTTTTTGAATAACCATTTATTTGAACGTCTATTTCTTCTATTTTCCCATTTGATATATCATATTTTGGCCAATCCCAATTCACATTATACAATTCAGGTTTTAAATCACTCTTACCCCATTTGTCATATCCTGTGAAGTGAACATTTTCTAGTTTATCTTTAAAAACTATTTTATTAATATATAAAATATCATTATAAAAACGATATAATAATTGTTCTCTTTTTACTATAATTATCTTTGGGTCTATAGTACCTAATACACCTAACCATTCTATATCACCTGTTTCATCATTTACATTTTTTACTATATATAAATCGGTTTCATAATATTCTGATGCGGGATCATAATAATCATTTCCCAATGGTCCAATTTTTTTTGATTTATCACCATTTTCATGGAAATATCTTACCGCAAAACCTTCGTTTCGTTTTAAATATTTGCCCGGTAACCATAAATCTATAAACATTTTATATGTATCAATTACTCTATTTGTAGGATCGTCTGTTGGCAATGTTAATTCTTTCCAATCTTCGCCTTCTACCCACCCAGTAACCGGCGCTTCTCCTTGTTTATTTTCTCTTGATTCTTGTGAAAAAACAAAACGGGCACTATCATTTTCTGATGCACCTAACATTATCTTATTTGTTTCATAATTTGGTTCTAATTGTATCATTCCGTTTTCTGGGTCTAATATTTGGGCTACAATAGAACCTATTGGTGTTTCAGTCTCTTTATCTATAGAATGATCATAAAATGCACAATCTAATATTTTTTCCAAAAAATGGATTTTATTAAATTTAAAATTGTCTGGATTATTGTAAGAAATGTCTATAATATTTTTTTCATATAAATCTTTATTCAGTAATTTATCGTCATAATTTCCTTCATTGTTATTATTGAGTGTTTTTGGTCCTTTGTCTGTTTTTTCTAATACACTATCAATACCAGACGCATCATATGTCATATTATCATACCAATCTACTGCTCGTATATTTCTAATAGTTAACATCATCTTATATGCTTTATGGTCCAAACATGTTATATTTAAATCATAATACGATTCATTTTTATTGAATTGTATCATTTGCCAATATATCTCGAATATTCTCAAAATAGATAGAAATTTGTTTTTTTTTAAATCTTCAGATATAGTTGGTTTATCACTTTTATTTGTTGAAACTTTATAATTATTGTCGTTTGGTGCAACTTCATCAAAAAACATTGTATCCTTTATGTTTTTGTTATCTGTTACAGTATTGCTTATTAATTTCATATCAGCATAATCCTTATTGAATTTATTTATATACCACTTATTGTATTTTGTATAAAGTTTTTCTGTTTCTGTTGGTATCCAATACATTAATAAATCCAATTTTGATGGTATCTGAATTGGTGGTGGCAAACTATCTATACCAGCATCACCAAAATCACCCGTTAATCCTTTGAAATATCTATATCGTATATATGATGAACTATATTCATTCTTAAGTAATTCAACGTCTTGGTTTGCATCAACATAGTAATTTTTTAATAATAATTTAAATCCTTCTGGATTAATTAATAATCCATCGTTTCCATCTAATCCATATGCACCATAATTTTCACCTTGTTGCCCTTTTTCACCTATTAATGTTTCATTTGCATTCGAATAATCACTACATGGGTTTCTTAAATACAAATCGCCACTAATTAATAACAATGGATTGTTTAAAGATAAATATCTACTATCTTCTGTCGGTGTTGATTCTTGTGGGAGTGTTTCTAATCCCCTTATTCTATCTCTTAATTCATCATTTCCTCCACCTACAATTATATGGTTGTATGTTTGCACACTTGTTGTATCATCTAATGTTTCCAGGTCGTTACTATATTGGTTCTGGAAATTTAAAGTATATAATTTCTCTGCATCCAAATTAAACATACCCTTTTTGCCAATATATTGATAAAATGTTAATAACAATATATGTTCACTTTCATTCTCGTCTGTTTGGTCGTCTTCTTTGTATTTAATATCTGTATATTCTTGTGAATAACCTTTATAATCGAAAAATTCTTCATCAATGTCATATGGATTGTCTTCGAATATTATCTTTCCGTCGTTCTTACTTAAAAACCAGTTGCCACCCATTACACCATAAGGTATTTCTTCTGGGTTTTTTGTATCATTATTTCCATTTGATGCATGTTTAAGATTGTCTACCGTTGTCCATTCCAATTTAATGTTATATGGTTGGGTTGTATCAATTTCACTATGATTCGGTTGTATAATATCTTTTAATAAATTTTTCTTATTATTATCCAGTACAACAAATGTATTTGAGTTGTCGTTTATGTTGATTTGATGCATGACTATTCGATTGTATTTTCTAACCACTTTTGTATTGTCTGTTATTGCTCTAAAATGCGTTTCAATATATTCATTACTTAATTGATCAAAATTATTCATTGTTGATGGTATATTCGTTGGATTATCTACTGAAAAATCTGAATTTAAAAAATCCCAATAAAAAAAATTGTAATCTGCTGTTAGTTTTATATTATCTGTATCGTCCCTGGGAACAGCATTTTTGTTGGTGTTTATTGTAAAATAATCCAATTCAGGATTCAATACATTATTACCACTTTCGTCCACCATTGTGAAATCAGGATTTTTTGGTATCTCTTGTGTGTATATATTTTCGTCCTTTATATTTGGATATACTGCATTAAACGATAATTCAATATCCTCTTTTGCTAATGTCAATTTATCATTGGCATAATCTATTTCTCCTATACCTATCTTATTTTGAAATATTGTGTTCATTTTTTTTTCTAATAATTCGGATACGGTGTTGGTATTATTGGCCATCGTATAATATAATATTTAATTATAATTTATTTCATTCTATAATTTATTTCATTGTTTATTGTTTAAAAAAGAGAGATTTTTATAATTTTATAATTTATAATTTATATTTATGTTTCTTAATTGTTATCGAAAAATATATAAAGATTAATGTATTTATAATTCTATAATTATGTCACACGCAATTGGAATCGATTTAGGTACAACATATTCATGTGTTGGTATATGGAATAATAATAATGTAGAAATTATAGCAAATAGTCAAGGTAATCGTACTACACCCAGTTATGTTGCCTTTAATGATACAGAGAGATTAATTGGAAATTCAGCTAAAAATCAGGTTTCCATGAATCCAGAAAATACAATTTTTGATGCAAAACGACTTATTGGAAGGCAATTTGATGATGATGTCGTTCAAGCCGATATGAAACATTGGCCATTTAAAGTTATTAAAGAAAGTAATGGAAAACCTTCTTTTCAAGTTAAATTTAAACATGAACTTAAAACATTCACACCAGAAGAAATTTCGAGTATGATTCTTTCTAAAATGAAAGAAGTAGCCGAAACTTATATTGGAAAACCTGTTAAAAAAGCCGTTGTAACTGTCCCAGCATATTTTAATGATTCACAGCGACAAGCAACCAAAGACGCAGGGGCTATCGCGGGATTGGAAGTTTTGCGAATGATTAATGAACCTACGGCAGCCGCTATCGCATACGGACTTGATAAATCCAAAGGCGAAAAAAATGTTCTTATCTTTGATTGTGGAGGTGGTACATTTGATGTTTCCATTCTTACTATTGAAGATGGAATTTTTGAAGTACAAGCAACCGCAGGAGACACACATCTTGGTGGAGAGGATTTCGACAATAGAATGGTTGAACACTTCACTAAAGAATTTAAACGGAAAAATAGAAAGGATATCTCTAAAAATAAAAGAGCTTTGAGACGCCTAAGAACCGCATGCGAAAGGGCAAAACGCACTTTGTCTTCTTCTACACAGGCTTTTATTGAACTTGATGCCTTGTCTGAAGGTATTGATTTCAATTCCACATTGACTCGCGCGCGATTTGAAGAAATGAATATGGATCTTTTCAGAAAATGCTTGGACCCTGTTGAAAAAGTCTTGAGGGATGCTAAACTCTCAAAAGACGGGATTGATGATATTGTTCTCGTTGGTGGTTCTACACGCATCCCAAAATTACAGTCTATGTTGTCTAACTTTTTTAATGGCAAAACCCTATGTAATAGTGTGAATCCAGATGAAGCCGTTGCATATGGGGCAACTGTTCAAGCAGCCATTCTAAATGGGGAACAGAGTGATAGCCTTAACGATATACTGCTTCTTGATGTAGCACCACTTTCTGTTGGTATTGAAACTGCCGGTGGAGTTATGACTGTACTTATTCCAAGAAATACAACCATCCCTACTAAAAAATCACAGACATTCTCTACTTATGCCGATAATCAACCTGGGGTTCATGTACAGGTATATCAAGGAGAAAGAAGAATGACCAAAGATAATCATAAACTAGGAGAATTTCAATTGAGTGGTATTCCTCCTATGCCACGCGGTGTTCCACAAATTGAAATTACATACGATATTGATGCGAATGGTATCCTCAATGTATCTGCGGTTGAAAAATCGTCGGGTAGAGAAAACAAAATTACTATTGAAAATAATAGCAGTAATCTCAGTTCCGAAGATGTCGAACGTATGGTACAAGAAGCTGAAAAATTTAAAGAAGAAGATGAACGAAATGCTTCTAGGATTCAGGCTAAAAATGATTTGGAAAATTCGTGCTACTCATTCAAAAACACACTGAATGATGAAAAAATGAAAGAAAAATTCTCCGAAGAAGATAAAACTATGGTTTTGGAAAAAGTTGATGCATGCATTCAATGGTTGGATGATAATCAAGAATGCGATAAAGAAACATATGAAGCTAAATCAAAAGAACTAAATGATGCTGTACAACCCGTTATGATGAAGGCATATCAAAGTGGTATGCAGGGAGGGGCTGGGATGCCTGGTGGAATGCCTGGAGGTGGAATGCCTGGTGGAATGCCTGCTGGTGGGATGGGAGGAATGCCTGGTGCGGGAATGCCTGGGGGTAGTATGGGTGAAGATAATGAACCCAAAATTGAAGAAGTGGACTAAATAATATATTGTTTATTGATATATTTGAAATTCGTTTTATTTTATTCTATTTATAATTATTTATAAAGTAATTAATTATAAATTTATTTGTTTTTTTGGTAATATTTTGATATAAAAATATTATATTAAGTTGACTTTTTATGACCTTGTGCTTGCAATTTTCTTTTTCGCATGACTAAATTTGCTCCGGAATCATTGGTTGGATATCCCTTTTTGTTTATTTGTTTCACTTGATCTCTTCTCGTGAAAAGCATCTTATAATTTTTATTCATTACTGTTTTCGAATATACTGGATTTTTATCACTCATCTTATATATTTTATAAATATATTAATTTGTTATATGTATAAAATATATTTATTATTTATTGCTTTGAATACTTATTTTGGGCTATTGCCTTTGCTTTTAATTTTCTTAATCTATTCGAAGAACCCTTTGTAGATAATTGTTGATTTATTATCATATTGTTACTTGTTTTATACAACTGTGTTGCGCTATTAAAAGCACGCGATGTGAATTGCATTTTATAATGTCTGTTTTTAACCGAATAATATTTTTCAGATAATGGTGTAGACATAAATATTCTTGGTGTTTCGGTTGTCTCTGAATCAGCAGTGAATGTTCCAGAACCTGCATCTGTAATAATGGCACTACCAAAATTCATTTTAATACTTAATCCATTTTTTAATTTAAATGTATATTCTACAATTTTATTGTTTGAATGTGCATTTATCACTTTTTTTTGGGATTTTATTTCATTACCATCTGTGTAATATATATTATATCCATTAGTATTTATATCAGGAACAAAATCATATTTCAATATTACTAAGTGTTTTCCATCTTTGTTGTATATTCTTGCATTTGATGCGCCACTTAATTCATTTAAATTTTTTATTGTTATTTTTTTTGCATAACCGGTGGGAGTACCTGTACCACCTTCTTCTACTACTACCTTTTCCTTAAATTCAAGTTCTATATAATCTAATTCAGATATTGCATTTTTTAATGTATGTTCATATCTTGTATTGTTATATTTTTTTATATATTTAATTCCGGAATCATGTATAACATTACTACCGTCTTTTATCTTTATAGGTAATTCTTCGTCTATTTTCATTGGTATATAAACATTCATTGATGCACCGGTTATTTCATTACTAATACCTGTCCATACTTGAGTATAATTTCCATCTTTTATATTTTTTATTACACTTTTACTGATAATATAACTTATATCTGTACTTTCAATAGATCGAGGATCTACTATATTTCCAGATAATTCGTTCCCATTTATTACCAATTTATCTATGCCTGGTTTGTTTTCCATAATATCCAATATAGCAAGCGATCTTCTACTATCACTATTATTGTCAAAATTACCTGATTTTTGAATAAGTTGTTTCAATATTTGAAGTGAATTGGTATCTATTGTCTTGATGCCGCCAGTTTCTTTAATTTGTATACTGTTCAATGAAATTTCTATTGCTCTTGCACTTGCATCTGTAACATCATCACCCCAATATTTTTTTAATTTATCTGGATCTTCTATTTCAAAACGCGTTTCACATTTATCATTTACAATATATACTAATGATGCATCCGGATTTGGATTTGTTACTTTCATTCTATATCCAAATATTTCAATACTTTTATTTACTGATAAGTCATATGTGACTTTACTATAATCATTTACTGCATTCAGTCCAGGTGATGGATTTCCATCTGTTGAAAAGTCATTTAATTTTAAATCATTACTCAAACTACTTATGTCAAATGTAACTGTTTTTGATACATCGCTTTTGTATGTTATTGTTAGTGATTTACCTGGACGTGGTGGTAACATGCTTCCATTACCAAAGTCAATATTAATTTTGTCACCTTCTTTTTCTAATGCAATCATTGGAATTATAAATTCACCTGTTTCACCTGTTTTCACTTTCTTCATGTTATTTCTGAAAAAATCATTTGCAGAAATATCTGTTCCTGTTGATTTTGAATCGAATATTTGAAATTTAGGCTTTGAAGTTGTACTTGCGTTTATTACTTCCTTATAATGGGCAAAATGTTCTTCAATATTAATAGGAGCTTGTTCTATACTATTTACAACATATTTAAAGTTATCACCACCTGTATCCCTCATTTTTTTTATTCTTGCCTCAATTATTTTATTACTTTCCTTTATTTTATCTTCTTTTTCTGATAAATTAGAAAATAAATCTTCTATATCTCCCGATAAACTAAATACACCTGCTGAATTTTGGTATCCTGATATGTCACTTCTGAATTCAAATTCGAAATTACCTGCTATTTTGTTTTCTATTTCAGTTATTATGTTTTGTGCAAACCCGGTCGTTTGAAAAGTAATTCCTTGTCCTTGTAATTTTGTCATAAAATCTTTGTTTATATTATTTGTAATATTATCGTCATTAATTGTTAGTGTTTCACCTGAAGCTGCATATAATAATCTATTTATATGAATCTCTTCTTTTTGTTGCCTAATGTTTCTTAATTCACCGCTTATAGATTGGTATATGGTGTTAGATATTTGACCTGATAAATCTGTTATATTTTTTTCTGATATTGTTGTTTGTTGTAATATATCATTTAATTTTTTTGATTGGTTATCACTAACTTGTTGGTTTTTAAGTAATTCGTGGATTGTTTTAATATTATTATGTTCTGACTTTTTTAAATTGTTAATTTTATTTTCACTTTCTGTAAGTGACTCACCTCTCATCATTATTTTAATTGTATTAAGTTGTGGTTGATGAGTGTTGTTCCCGTAATTTCCCTCACCTGATGGTATTGTAGAATTTTCTTTAATAAATTCGTTCATCTTACTTCTTAATTCAGGATTAAATTGTTTCGTATAATAATTATCATTTGACCAAGACAGGTCTACCGATATATCAACACTTGGCCATTTAAAATTAGCTACACTTGATAACTTATTACTGCATAAATCACTTACTGCATATGCTAAGCTAATATCTGGATTACTTGAAAAATATGCTGGTTGAAGTGCGGTGTTTGATAAAATAAGTTTATGCGGATTTTGATTCTTGTTATAATTATCTGAAATATCGCTCTCTTTCAAATTTACATATGAAATATCCTTTATAAATGAACTATCTAAAAGATCTGAGTTACTAGCATCTTCATTTATATTAAAAAGTAATTCATTACTTGCACCTAACACTATATTTGTAGAAATATCCAACATTATTTTTTCTGTTGTAGTATCTGGTACTACATGTATACTTGTTTTTGATATATCTATTCTAAAATATGGCTTAAATAATGTTATTTTTTTATCATTCTTATTTGCAGATGCGTTACTAGAATTTTCAACTGAAGATATAACATTGCTTGGATCAAAACTAAGTTTTTGACCACATAAATCATATTGTGTATCACTATTGTTTGAAACATCAAATGTTAAACTTATATTTTTCTTACTTTCGTAATTTGGATATCCTGTTGCGGATTTGACATTATATTCATCATTTGATACTGTAATTGTTATTACACCATTATTTATTTTTGCGTTGTTAAAATTTAATCTTGCATCTCCACCTATAAGTATATTATTGCTCTTATCAGTAAATATTCGCGATGGGTGGTTCCCATTTGATGAATCAAAAAATTGGATTTGTAATTTATCCATTGATTTTAATTCAGCATTTAATGAAAAATCAACTGTAATTCTATTACTAATTCCAACAAAACTATTGTCAAAACTTGTTGTCAGATTACTAAGAGCTTCATTTGGATTATATTGTATTTCTTTAGTTGGAACATTTTGTATTGGTATTGGTTTATATTCCGTTTCATTGGAACCAAGTACTGGGTCTGTATTTTTTTCAATTATTTGAATCTTAGGGTTCATATCAGAAATGTAATTGTTTGGACCTGATATATCCTTGAATGTTAATTTAAAATCATTACCTTGTTCTAATTGTGCATTACTTGTTTTAAACATTAATTCTTTATTATTTTGGTGATTCCAACTCATATCAACATAATTAAAATTAAATCCTAGTGATTGTCCTTGTGATACTTGTGATAAAGGTACCAACTCTATATTATTTGAACTAAATACATTGCTATTAGGCATTATAGGGTATGCACCGCCTGAACTATTACTTAAATCATTGGCATGAAAATCGATTTTAAATGTATTATTATTACTTAAATTGAAAGTTGGTTCGAGTGTAACATCTAAATCAATAGTTAAATTGTTGTCATTGACATATGGTTTGTTTTTGAATACTAATGATACATCTTTAATTGGATGCTTCACTGTCAAATCTTTCAATGACTTTGGACCAACACTAATGCCATTAAATGACAATTCTATATGCGATGTCGTAGATATTGAACTATTCATTGAAATATCACCTAATACCTTAAATTGAAACTTTGGGATTGTTATTGTTTCATTATTGTAATTGGCACTCACATCAAATGTTAATCTTTGACTATTTTTATCCCAACTTACACTGGTGAACGAACTATTAGTACCAAAATTTGTTTTGACTATTACATTTGCTGAAAAATCATTGTTTGAATCATCAACAAATATTCCTTTATTGTTGTTTTTTGATATATCAATAAAAATCTTACCAGGAGCACTTATACTACCTGAAATATCAAAAGATATGTCTATAACTGAATACATACCTGCAAATAAATTTTTAAATGTTGCTGATATTGAATTTTCACTAATATCTACCATTTATATATATAATACAATTTAAAAAAATTGATTTGTTTTTATTCTTTTTTTATATTCTAAAACATGTCTCTAACAACTAAAACAATGTCTGTATCAATAAGAAATAATCACGCAATTAGAAATAGTGGTGAATATAGAAATAGTGGTGAATATAGAAATAGTGGTGAATATAGAAATAGTGGTGAATATATAAATATTCAAACACCTACGTTGTCTACGTGGAAAACCATTACGGTCTATGGTAGTGATTTCACCCCTGAATTAAAAATGATGGCGGATATTATCACTAAACTGGAATTATGGGATTGGTTATGTAATTATTCCCCTGATAAAGGAAAAGGGTTTATGTGGTCTTCTGATAAAAATATTACGAAAATTTCTAATGCACTACCACATAATAATCATTCTGGTGCTACATTCGCATACGCTATGCGACAAATGGAATTTATTGCTAAAAACGGATTTGATGAATGGAATAAAAAAACTAAATAAGTTATTAAATATTACTATTTTATATATGTGGAAATTTTTTTTAGGTCTAACTAGTGGTATATACATAGGTACGTACTATGACTGCAACCCCACGATTAAAAAGATAGAAGAGTTTATAAAATTGAACATACCTAATAAAAAAGATAAGTAGGATTTGTTTTTATTTATAAATATTATTTTTATTAAAGAGAGATTTTCATATTTTTTATTATTTTAATAAATATTTTAATAAATATTTTAATAAATATTTTAATAAATATTTTAGTATTTAGTATTTAGTATTTTTATTAATTTTATAAAATTGAAAATATTTTTATTAAATTACGAAATGATAATTTAATAAAATGAGTCAAAAACAAAACAATAATAATTCAAGTGATAATAATTCAAGTGATAATAATTCAAGTGATAATAATTCAAGTGATAATAATTCAAGTGATAATAATTCAAGTGATAATAATTCAAGTGATAATAATTCAAGCAATATTAGTTTAAACGAAAAACCAAAAATGTATGGATGGTTTTCTCAAAAACAACTTGATAATAGAGTACGATCCAATGGGTTATGTAGCTTACGAAAAGATAAAAGAAACAGAAAATATCCAAAATATAATATTTATCTTACTGTTGATGGTAGAGAAGTACAAATTACAATGGTTTCAAAGAGTAATAATAAAGCAGATTTTAATTTTGATGATATTCAATTCAAAGGAGAAGTTGTTAAATGGGTTAGAGCAATATTTTAGTTATCTTGATAAATATCATATACCCGAACCTTATAATCGATAGAATATATTTTTTATTAAAGAATATATTTTTATTAAAGAGAGATTTTTTAAATAATAATATTAAACATAATTTTTTCATTTTTATTTCATTTAATAATCATCACAATCATCGTCACTGTGGTCATGATAATGTTCGTGTGTATTGTTATGACTATGCCCTCGTGGATATGGTTCATGTGGACTATCGCTTCCCTTTTCTTTGTGTTTTTTTGATGGTTTAGATGGCCGGGATGGCTTATAATGACCATTGCCCTTTTTAACAGGCCAGTTTGATATATTTGAATTTGTTACTGTATCTATTTCAGACATATCGATTGGACCACTCTGTACACGATGACCCCCATTTTTACTCTCTTTTATAATTAAACCATATTTTTCACAATTATCATCATAACAATCCATTGGATCTCTGGGATCACAATGACCATGACATGCTTTGTAACTTAATCCCTTTTTATTCTTTCTGACTGGACCACAATTACCATCCAATGATGATGGTTTTATACATTTCGGACGATTTTCATCGCTATTTGATCTACTTTCTAAACCTTCTCTTTTATTTATTGCACCCATGAAGATTAACCCACATACAAGTAATAATAGACATATACCAATCTTTACGTTTTTATTCATATATAATTATTCTATATTTTATTCTAAGATCGTATTCTATATTTTATTCTAAGATCGTATTCTATATTTTATTCTAAGATCGTATTCTATATTTTATTCTAAGATCGTATTCTATATTTTATTCTAAGATCGTATTCTATATTTTATTATATATACCCTTCTTTTTATGTTTCCTCTTATGCGTTACCCCCTTCTTTTTATGTTTCCTCTTATGCGTTACCCCCTTCTTTTTATGTTTCCTCTTATGCGTTATCCCTTTCTTCTTATGTTTCTTCTTATGTTTCTTCTTATGTTTCTTCTTATGTGTTCTTTTCTTCTTATGTTTCTTCTTACGCGTTATCCTTTTTTTGGAACCACCATTTACATCTAATAACAAACTATTATGTCCTATTTCAATTTCATCATCTATAGGATAATTTAAATATACTGTATAACGGTTTGTTTCTGGATGAACTTCACTTATTTGTCCTGTCATTTCATTATATTCATGTCCCGCGTTATTTATAATAATATCTGTCCCCACTTGAAACATATGATCCGGGATTGTTTGTTGTTCATCCATTATTTCTATATCCGGTTCATTTGGATTTAACTCTTTTGAACTTATTTTGTATTTTCTATTATACTGACTTGCACCACCCTTCATTATATATATAGTGTGTATAAATATTTTGACGTGGGGTGTGATAAATATTTTGTCGTTGATGTGATAAATATTTTATCATGATGTGTCATGTCTAATGTGTTATATGATAAATATTTTGATGTATATAGAATATTAACAGTCGTCACCTAACATACGCATTACAGCATGTTCATCTTTTTCACATATCTCTTTATTATTAAAATATGCAAAATAATGCAATGCTTCATGTAATATAGTTCCTACCAATATATCATATGGTATTTTATTTTTAAAAATCCATATCTGGTTCTCATCCGATTCCCCATAACAATCTTCATTTTCTGCCCCTAACTTGGTTGAATAAATTCGCTTTATTGCTGTTTCATAATCAAACCTTATTTCTTTTTTTTCACCTTTGTATTTCTTTTTCGCTAAAGTTAAAAAGGCATTTTCTATCTTGTTTCTTTCCTCTTTCATTATATCAATAACTATTTTTTTAGCACGCACCAACGTTTTATTAGAGAGAACTGGACCAGATGTATATGTGTATTCTGGAAAAACTTTATTATTGTCCCATTTGACACATACACCCTTTAACTTATTTGTTTTTTTTTTATATGACATAACTAATTTATATTCGTATATTTTATTCAAGATTTATATTTATTATTTATTTCTATATTGTATTCTATGTTGTATTCTATATTGTTACTTTTGTGATGTGTTCTGATATGGTATTACGATATGGTATTAAAGTATGGTATTAAAGTATGGTATTAAAGTATGACTTCAATATTATATCAATGTAGATTCCATATATTATATTAATATGGTATTGTGATATGGTATTACGTACTGTCTTCAATGTAGAAAGAATATATAAAATATATACAGTGCAATCGACACTACCAATATCTATACTCACCCCACAAAACACCCTATCTAAAGTCAAATCGCGATCCATATGGTACCTTTTTTTCAGTAGTCTCTATATAAGCGTCTATGATATTGTATTCTATATTGTATTCTAATGTTGTATTCTAATGTTGTATTCTAATGTTGTATTCTAATGTTGTATTCTATATTGTATTCTATATTGTATTCTAAATCGGCTTCCATTATATTGTATTCTATGTAGAGTACAATCGACACTACCAATATCTATACTTAAACTAATAACAAACACCTATATAAGTCTAAACGTGACCATGTGGTACCTTTTTTTCAGTAGTCTATATTGTATTCTAATGTTGTATTCTATATTGTATTCTATGTAGAGTGCAATCGACACTACCAATATATATACTTAAACTAATAACAACCACCTATATAGTCATAAACGCGTCCACATGGTACCTTTTTTTCAGTCGTCTATATTGTATTCTAATGTTGTATTCTATATTGTATTCTAATGTTGTATTCTATATTGTATTCTAATGTTGTATTCTAATGTTGTATTCTAATGTTGTATTCTAATGTTGTATTCTATATTGTATTCTATGCTATTTAATGTATAATCTACACTACTAATATCTATACTTAAACTATTCACAATACATCTACTGTATGTTGCACTTATATGCTACATTTTTTTCAGTCGTCTATATATGACTCTATTATTTTGTACTCTAGATTATATTATATTATATTATATATACTCTATGTATACTCGACACTACTAATTTATATACTTACACATTTTTTTTTCCTTTCGACACTACACACACCTACTCCTTCTCTTTTCACGC
>Ga0209664_1000477_pt1 | contig 24889 bp, 20 predicted proteins | sample SaaInlV_150m_DNA_FD_184668 | JGI IMG/M metagenome (GOLD analysis project Ga0209664, IMG submission 184668) | Marine microbial communities from expanding oxygen minimum zones in the Saanich Inlet - Saanich Inlet SI073_LV_135m_DNA (SPAdes) (version 2) | ecosystem: Environmental > Aquatic > Marine... | reverse complement strand
TGCATCTTCTTCCACCTTTTTCTTAGCATCTTCTTCCGCCTTTTTCTTAGCATCTTCTTCCGCCTTTTTCTTAGCATCTTCTTCCGCCTTTTTCTTAGCATCTTCTTCCGCACGTAAACGTGCTTCATGTGCTAACCTGTCTATCTTTGTTTCTAATTCTTTACTTAGGTCATCTGAAGGAGCAGTTACACTACTATCTATATAACTATCACTCACATCTTCTAAGTCTTCAACTACCAAATCGTCCATATTTATTTGCGCTTTTTCATGCATAAAATCTGGCGAAGTAATTTCTTCATCATATGACATAGGACCACGAGACGCGTCATCTAAATCCACTTCGCCCGACTGTTGTTCGTCAGATATACTGGGAGCGAGTGTTGTAGAACTCAACAAATCTTTATCGTCAAGTGTTGTAATTTCGGGAATGTGATAAATCACAGGTAAATTCTCGTCAATACAAAATTTGTTATCAGATTCATTTTTTTCCTTTACAGTAGTTGCATACTGAATAACATCTTTATCTACCTTTATAATAATCTCAAGTAATTTACCTTGTTCAAAATCGTTGGAAATGGTTAACTTATTCTTGTATGGTGTATATACTCCTTCTGATGCCATTGAACTATCATCAAGTAATTTCATTGTATTCACAACAAAGCTATTATCACTGCAGAAATCAATCAAAATAGAATATTTCCTGTCTGGGTAGTCAATTAGTTTTTGAACCAATTCATCTGTAAGTTTTTCACTCAACGCATCTTCTAGTGATTTTCTACCCCCGACTTGCGCTGTGTTTTTAAAAGTAGTATTTTTTTGTTTTCTTCCGGTACGCTTTTTCTGTTTTTGGGTATATCTTTTCTTTCTTTTTGGTGGCATTACTCCTTATAATATACACATACATAAGTTATCGTCTATATCATAACTTATTTATGAACTATTGCTAAATTTACTTTTTGGAAGTCTTTCTCTTGTTCTTGTTATTGCGTCTGGTTCTACGCTTCTTTTGGGTCTTGCGTTTCTTTTTGCCTCCAGCCATAACAGCACCACGGGATTTCAGTAGGTCCATCATAGTCTGGTTTTCATTTTCTTTAGCCAATGTGAAAGCTGTATCCCCGCTAACAGTCTTGGCTTCCAGGTCGGCCCCCTTGTTCAATAGAAGGGTCGCCACGTCCTCGTGACCGTTTATGCTAGCTATATGAAGAGCAGTCCTGTCATGTTTATCCTTGGCTTCCACGTCGGCCCCCTTGTCCAGAGCATCCTGTGCGCGGGCAAGGTCTCCGTTCTTAATGGCATCGAGGAGCTCCTTGTTTATCGCCTTTTTTTGTGCTTCTTTTTGTTCTGTCGATGGTTCGTTCGTTGGTTGTTTACTCACTTGTTGTTGTGATTCATTTTCGATTGCTAACGGGGTTTGTTGCTGTTCTGGTGGTGATCCATTTTCGATTGCTAACGGGGTTTGTTGTTCTGGTGGTGATCCATTTTCGATTGCTAACGGGGTTTGTTGACTCACTTGTTGTTCTGTGATTGCTAACTGTGCTTCCGTTGCTACTACCCCTTTATCTCCTGCTCCTTCTCCTTCTCCTTCTTGTTCTCCTTCTCCTGCTTGTTCTCCTGCTTGTTCTCCTGCTTGTTCTCCTGCTTGTTCTCCTTCTCCTGCTTGTTCTCCTGCTTGTTCTCCTTCTCCTTCTTGTTCTCCTTCTCCTTCTCCTTCTTGTTCTCCTTCTCCTGCTTGTTCTCCTGCTTGTTCTCCTGCTTGTTCTCCTGCTCCTGCTGCTGGTACTGCTACTGGTACTGCTCCTGCTGCTGGTACTGCTTGTTCTCCTTCTTCTTCTTGTTCTCCTTCTCCTGCTGGTGGTGATGATGTGTCTCCGTCTCCTGCTGCTGGTGTTTTTTCTTTCTCAGGTTTCTTTGCGTCCGCTAATTCTGTATCTTTTTCGTCTTTCTTCTTTTTTAACTTGTCAACTTCGCCTTGAATATATCCTTTTATAGCATCTAGACCTTCAGGGGAAGTAATATCATTATTAATGCCCGCGTTTTCAATCTTCATCACGTCTCCTTTGGGTGGTTTGACTTGTAATAACTTTGTGTGTTCTTTATCTAAAATAAATGTGTAATGAGGTTCATTCATATGCATTCCGGTAATCGACATTGTGAATTTGTATTATACAATAATCCCATATTTTATTGCGATTGAAATCTATGCGTAAAGTGAATTTTCTCCATATCTAATTTCACCATCAATGGGTCACGGTCCATTTGCGAAATCCAACACACATATTCTCCTCTCACAATTGCTAAACTCAAACAAAATTCCACGCCGATTTTACGAAAATAAAAATCGTCACTATACATCTTGGGTTCCAAACTCTCTTTATCCAATGCTATAAAACGATGAAAATACTTGCGCGGCGTCCCATCGATTGAATAATGAACAATTCCTACTAAATATTCGCCATAATCTACGAACCCAGATGACCCCCGAATATCGCGAAACGCGGGTTCTTGAATAGGAAATGTTTTGTGTATAACTAATGTATGGGTTTCATCTAGTTTCCCTATTTCTAATGGAAACCAACGATAAATAAACCACAATTCCTCTTTCCAGACCAGGGGTATCCAGTTCTTCTGCATACTACGTTTGTAAGGTGAATGTAAAAAATGACTATTCTTGTATAAACGATATACTGGGTCATATTCCCCCATGACCATACTATTCATTGAATCGTGAGTATAATTCACATTCGTCGCTAAATAATACAATGTATCGCGATATACAAACAATCGAACATCTTCTAATCCGTAACACCGAGACCATTTTGATTCAAATCCTATATGTTGTTCGTCCATTTCCAAATAATCATTTGGAACAAGGTTTTCATTCAGTTCACTCACCATATTCTTAGATTTGAAGTTACCAATTACATCGTTTACTGCAAAATCCCCTTCCGTAGTATACCAATAATTTACATACCGCGTATTCAAATAATATTTTCCACGAAATTCTACCATGCTTGCTGACCCAGGTTCATAAGAACGTATAAGTGGATAAGAATAACTCTTTGTTTCATATATTGCTTCTAATGGGTCGATGCTATGATGTGACATGTGGTTTTACAATCATAGTTCATTATCTTTATTTGATTTTCATCAATACCAATAATTTTCATAGAAAATTGATTGTATATTTGAGGGTGTATACTATATTACAATACAATCAACATGGAAACGCCTGAAGAAAGAAAGATAAGGATTGACCAAATGCGTCAAGAATGGGTAGACTCTCAGTCAGGTTCGCATATAAATAATGAATCGCCTGGTTCGTCAAATCGCGGTGTAATTTTAGTATTTGATACCGAGACTACAGGGTTGCTTCCAACAGGTCTGGATTCTTGTGATATTAAAAAGTACCCATATATTACTCAATTGAGTTATATTGTATATGATACCGAAAAACAAACAGAAATATATCGATTCAACTCTTACATAAACATTGACCAAAGCATTCCTTTATCGGATGTAGTAAAAAACTTGACCGGCGTTACTCGCGAAAAACTAGATGGAGGAATGGATATGTTGGTCGCACTGAAAACCTTTTACAAACATTATTCAAACAGCACCGCCATTGTTGCTCACAACATAAGTTTTGATAAACAGATGATGTTGGTAGAAATGGAACGTCATCGCGAAGCAATTCAAACAAATCATCCTGAATGTTTGGCATTGTTCAACAATTTCTTTGAAAAGAGTAAGAATATTCGACACTATTGTACAATGTTGAAAGGTATTGACATATGTAATATTGTGTTAACTTCTAAGGTTGGAGAAGGTCGTTCTTACAAAAAGAAACCTAAGTTAATTGAGTTATACAAGCATTTATTCGATAACAAGGAGGTAGATGGACTGCATAATTCAATGATGGATGTATTAGTGTGCTTACAATGCTATTTGAAAATGAGACATAACAAGGTCGATGACTCATTGGGGGTTTGATAATATTCAATAAACAGTATCAAACTATAACGATTATTTGTATTTATGTGTATTTATGTATATTTTTTATGTTTGCGCGTTTTGTTCTTGTATGATTTCTTCTTGTGTTGTCTGGTTGCTTTTTGTTTCTTCTTTCCACCTCGTTTTTGAGGAATTGAACAAGAAGTCGCATCTTTGATTAAATATCGAAAAAAATGTTGTTTGTTAACTGGTTCAAAACTACTTATCGAGTCAACTTTTTCAGTTGTTTTTTCGTTTTCTCCGCCATCCATTATCATTGGTTGTCGATTTGATGATTGACAACAAGTACGACAGGCGAATATTTTTAGTTCCACATCTTCTAATGGAATATGATTATTCAGACAATAATTGAATAGCACTTTGAAAATATAGTCAAAATCTCGTTCAATGTTATTATTTTCTCCAAAGATTTCCTTATTTGTTTTAATTTTAATCTTGTTTTGACAATCATATAATCCAAAGGAATCCGCTCTTGATTCCGGGTCACCCTCTCTAGGACCATAAAAACCCATTGGTAATGTAGTTAATTTATTATCGATTGGTTCTTCTGGTAAAGAGGTTATCTCGTCATAGCATACACTCAAGGTTGTTTGTTCCATTCCATCTATATTGCTCCCCAATAATACCTCGCAGTTGCGTTGTGCATAATACTGAATATTTTTAAAAGGATATATATATTGTTTGTATTGGTCTTTATTTTCTAATTCATCTACTTTAATCGATAAGTTTCCATGCGATATTAACGCAAAACGATAAGAAATTGACGGCGCAAGATACATATATGTATCTGAACGGTCGGTATGTTTTTCTATAATTTGTATTGGATATTTATTGTGGTAAACCATTTGTTGGTTTTCTACTTCAATGTTTGAGACGATGTCTTTTACCTTCTGAAATCTATTGTCTATGTAACATGATTCATTACCTGTATGAGTTTTATATAATTCAATAAATAATGGATATTCAGAATAATAAATATCATTTACTAATAGATTCAACATATAAAAACAACTACGTCTTTCACTTATTTTGGTACTTTCACATATATTTTGTATAATAAAATAGTCACTGGGAACCCATGGTTCAGAGAATGAATTTTTCATAGATATCTGACTATTCTCGTAAAAATTCTTTATAATTGTCATAAATCCATATGGATATAGTACTTCATTTTTGTCTTCTTCTACAAATAAATTGTAAACCCAATAACGGAAATAATTAAGTATATTATTCAGCGAAAATAGACCGTAATGAATATAGTTGTTAACCCCAAATATAGTGTTCAATTGTACATTTGAACCACGCTCTTCAATTTGTTCTTGAAGAGCATTTGTAAAATCAACATCGGACATATATTTTATAAATGTGTCAATAAGTTCAACATCCGTATTAATATCCTCAATATCAAAATTATTATAGTCTATATTCATAATATCTGGTTTATTCAATAAGAGTTGTTTTAATTTTTCGATAAGGTTTTTTTCTTTATTATTCATATCTAAAACAATCTTGTTATTTTGTTTGATTAAAGAAAACAACATGTACGTGTCGCGATCGGTTTCCTTCATTAATAAAGATTGTTGTTGTATTGCGAAATCCGACATATTTACTATATAATATTATATACTAAATATATATTTTGTTTTATGCAGAGCACATTTCGCAAATCTCATCTTCCACGTCTTCAACTGGATTCACTATTTGTGCCTTTTCGGGCTCAATGGTGAATTGTTGTGCATGATGTCTTGCGCGACGACGCAAATAATAGATACCTGTCTTGAGACCCTTAGACCAAGAATAGAAATGCATTGATGTCAAGTTGGAATAATTCGGATCTTCCAGCCACAAGTTCAAACTTTGACTTTGGCAAATATACGCTCCGCGGTCCGCTGCCATATCGATCAAATGACGCATAGGCATTTCCCAAACGGTTTTGTATTTATCACGAATCTCTTGTGGAATCACTTCTAGATGTTGAATGGAACCCTTGTTTGCGACAATGTTGTTCTTCAACTTCTCATTCCATAATTCCAATTTGATCAAGTCGTTCATCAAGTATTTATTAGCCAACACGAACTCACCCGCAATGGTGCGACGACTATAAATATTACTAGTAATGGGTTCGATACACTCGTTATATCCTAGAATTTGTGAGGTCGACGCAGTAGGCATAGGTGCCATCAAAAGGGAATTACGAGTTCCATATTTCATAATGCTTTCCTTAAGAGCAGTCCAATCGTAACGATCGCTAGGGGTGACTTTCCACATATCAAACTGGAAAATACCCTTGGACATAGGCGAACCTACAAAACTGGTATAACTTCCAACACTCGTACCGGCGTCATTCATCATATCCAAAAGAGGTTTTTCATACTCATTAAATAATTCATATACACTGGTATCTACATCTTTTGTCTCGTAAGATTTCTTCTTTACAATATTATATCGATCAATCGCAATGTCGTTAGATTGTTCCAATGCAGCATGATACATTGTTTCAAAAATGTCTTTGTTCAATTGCTTTGCCTCGTCACTATGGAATGCCATATTCATCTTGAAAAACACGTCTGCTAGACCTTGTACACCGATTCCAATCGGACGATGACGCATGTTGCTTCTACGAGTTTTGTCTGTAGGATAAAAATTCACATCAATAATATTGTTTAGATTGTTGGTCACTATCTTCGTGACTTCGTGTAATTTCACAAAATCGAATTCCACTTTCTCATCTTCAATTGTCTTGATAAATGCAGGAAGAGCAATACTGGCTAAGTTACATACCGCGGTTTCTTCGGAATTAGAATACTCGGTAATCTCGCAACACAAATTTGACGATTTGATAGTCCCCAAGTTTGCCTGATTGCTCTTTTTGTTCACGGAATCCTTATACAACAAATAGGGTGTTCCGGTTTCCATTTGAGCATCTAACACCTGAAACCACAAATCACGTGCCTTCATAGTTTTCATACCTTTACCTTCACTTTCATATTTCTCGTATAATGTTTTGAAATCCTCTCCAAACACGTCCGATAACCCAGGACATTCGTCCGGACACATAAGAGTCCATTCGCCACCACTCTTGACACGCTCCATAAAAAGGTCGGGAGTCCACAACGCATAGAATAGATCACGCGCGCGCAAATCTTCTTCACCGTGATTCTTCCTCATTTCCAAAAATGCCTCAATATCAGCGTGCCATGGTTCCAAATACATAGCAAAACTACCATTGCGTTTTCCGCCACCTTGATCAACATATTTTGCGGTGTGATTAAACACGCGAAGCATAGGGACGATACCATTGGATGAGCCATTTGTTCCACGAATATGACTCCCAGATGCACGCACATTATGAATATGAAGTCCAATCCCCCCTGCCCACTTGGAAATAAGAGCACAGTCCTTAAGTGTGTTGTAAATACCATCAATGCTATCGTCTTCCATAGCAATCAAATAACAAGAAGACAATTGAGGATGAGGAGTTCCAGCATTAAAAAGAGTAGGTGTGGCGTGAGTAAAATATTTGTTTGACATGTAATGATATGTTTCTTTGATTTTGTCTATGTCGTTACCATGAATACCAATACTTACACGCAACCACATATGTTGAGGGCGCTCCACGATTTTTCCATCAAGTTTCATCAAATACGCGCGTTCCAAAGTTTTAAATCCAAAATAATCTATAAAATAATCATTGTTATAATCTATTATATTTTCTAGTTCTTCTCCGTGTTGATTCACCGTATCATAAAGAGATTTCGATACAAGTGGAGATGACTCACCGTGTTTGTCTTTAAAAGAATACAATTTATTCATTACTTCTACAAAAGAAGCAGATGTATTTTTATGATGGTTTGATACCACAATACGACCAGCTAATACATTATAATCTGGGTGAATGGTAGACATAGATGCGCATTGTTCGGCGGACAATTCGTCAATTTTTGTAGTAGATATTTTATTATAAATTTGGTCGATAACCTTCATTACTAGCGAGGTATAATTAATTTTTATGTTTGCTTCATTTCCGAGTGTACGGATTCTTTTCAAAATTTTATCAAATGCGATGACTTCTGTCATGCCATCACGCTTTGTAACTAGCATTTCCTCGTCTTTTTCCGTGTTAGCAGTGGCATCGTCAATCATATTCGACATAAGGTGAATATTCTATGAATATACAATATATAAAAAATATAAGTCTATATACTTTTTATAACTTTATTGCTTCATCTTACTTATCCAGGTCTTCAAAATCTTCCAATTTTACTAGACACACGCGCTTTGTAGGTTCTCCGTTTTCATTTAGTGTCTGACTTTCACCAGTTTCTGTATCGATTACAATACTGGGTGATCTTTTTTTTGGAGCTCTATGTTCATATCCTTCAATGCGCTCTTTCAGTATAGTATCCCAAACTTCCTTAATTTTTGGCAAAACCGCTTCGTACCATTTCTTATTACGTTCAATAATTACACAAGAGAATTCATCTAAATACCAGTAAATAATACCGGTGAGAGAATTTCCTTCTTTTGACTGAGTCTTCTTTTCTTCTTCAATCCATTCATTAATCGATTCGCGTGTTTGTTCACGATGTAGTGGCATATAAGTATATACAGGGAACCCGTTTTGCATTTGGGTATTGACGAATTGAAGCATAACTCCCTTATATTCGTGGGAAGTGTCTTCGTAAAACACATTATCGCTTTCATATTCTTTAAAACGAGTTTCAACGAAATCGCATTTGTCGAGTTCACAAACTTCCATCTGCATTTGTGTCTGTATCCAGTATTCTTTTTTTGGTATACCTGTAATATCACGATTGACTATATTTTTAATTTCTACCATATGTCCAAACCGAGCGTTCGTATGTTCCACATTGATACCATCAGGTGACGCACCAATAAATTTATGCTGTTTATGTTGTAAACATCCGAAATCTCCCACTTTTGTTTGGTACATGTCTTCATATATCATTAACGTCACCGATTCATATTTAATACCCCATTGAAGAGAATTCGACATACTTACAAACGAATAATCGCGAATGATTTCCTTTATGGGTTTGCATTTTTCATAAATTAGACTGTTTACTTGTGCTTGTGTACCAAATGCCTTCCAAATATTACTAGCACTCAATAAATTATGTCTGAACTCATACCATTCCACCGATTTTTGCGATGGCTGTGGTTGATTTTGAAGACCAGTAATTTTGCGGAGCAATTGTAGTTTGTCATCATACGTTAATTCGTCAATCTTGTACAAATTGTATGACTCACTGTAATTCGGAATTTTCATGTAATCGCTGTAGTTCTCGTATGTTTGTTCAACAAGTTCACGAACATCGTCGTAATCATCGTCATCGCAAATATCTCCTGCTTTCCATGTATCCACCATTAATTCGGTCACTTCAGAATACAAATCTGATACGAAAGTAGAAGACTGCATGTCCATTGCGTTTTCTTTTACATATTCATCAACCGATTCACATACAGTCGTGGTTAACTCTACTTGTTCGTCGTTTGTGAATTTATCAAACCAATTTATGTGTGTTGTTTCTGTATTCTCATTTTGTACATCACTTTCAAACCAATTACGAATATCTGGATTAAATTGTATGCTGATTTTTTCACCAGAATTCACCGTTTCCGATTTAGCATTTATTTCATTCATATTCGCGGTATTCTCCATTTACAATATGATAGAACGTTCCTATTATATTGTTTCCGAAATATATTAATTCTTTATTCAATTTTTACCTTTGCGTTTTTAGGTGAAGGTAATGATTTTAATGTTGATACATGCTTTGGGTCCATATTACGTAAAGTAAAGTTTTTGGTTGTTTGATTGAAAAATAGTCCTGGTATAGATAATACTTCTTGTAATTCTATATTATAATTGACTTCCTTTATCTTGTTTAGTTTGCCTTTGTCCAATGTTTTCAGAAAAAACATTTTCAACATTTTTAAATCATTCGCATTGTAATTGTGTTCCACCGCATATTTTTCAGAATATTCATATAATTTGTTTTTTTTTGTAACCTTTGTTAGTTTGTTCCATGTTAGATTTGGAACAAAATTGGGTGTTTTATTAGTTTCATCTTCAATTGTGCTTATAAAGTTGTTAGATACGTCTTCTTGCATCGACGTTGTTGTGGACATCCTTTCTATATAATATAATTTAATATGTTTATCTGGTTTTATTAATATAACTTCTTTGTGTAAATGGACCAACAAGTAAAGCGTATTGTTTTACCAGAAACCAAGTCATTATCAGAGATAAACTGCCAGAATGAACGCAAAATAATTGAAAAGAAAAAAAAAGAAAAGCGTAAGGTTACCCATCGTAAACAATGGGATTTTACTGACGACGAATTGACAAATGAAAATCAATTAGAATACATCAACAATATGTACTCTAGTTTGATAACTCCTACAAACTTTGACAATCGTATTCAACATATTCAAGGTGTGATAGAAACTCAAATTAAAACGAAAATCCACGGATATCATCAACAAGATATAAAGAAAACGTTGTACGATAGTGAGAAGTTCATTACATTTCCAAAGGTGATTGAACTATTACATTCCTGCCAAAATACATGTTATTATTGTCGTAAACCAGTGTTTATCTTATATGAGTTTGTACGCGATAATAAACAATGGTCGGTTGAAAGACGTGATAATTCATACGGTCACAATCACGATAACGTTGAAATCGCCTGTTTGCATTGTAACGTATGTAGAAAAACGATGAATGAAGAACGGTTTTTATTCACCAAGCAATTAAATATTATTAAACAAAGTTAATAAACAATTAAGCAATCATTATGTAATGGACCAACATCATAAAATATACGAAAAACTCGACTATTTTCAAAAAACCAAGAAGATACCTCATATCATTTTTCATGGTAATTGTGGAACAGGTAAAAAAACCATCTTGAAAAACTTCATTCAAAATATATATGACCATGATAAGACCAAAATACGTAAAAATGTATTATACGTGAATTGTGCGCATGGTAAAGGTATTAAATTTATACGTGAAGATTTGAAATTTTTCGCCAAGACGAATATTCAATTAAACGAAAATATCTACTTCAAATCAATCGTATTATTTAACGCAGAATTCTTAACAAGTGACGCACAATCCGCATTGAGGCGTTGTATCGAACAATTTAGTCATAATACACGTTTCTTTGTCGTGGTAGAAAATAAACAGCGATTGATGATTCCCATCTTATCGCGATTTTGCGAAATTTACATACCTGAAACTGTTGATGAAAATGGAAATATACAAAATCTACATCAGTTGCGCATTCAAGAACATAGTATTCAAACAAAGAATATTCATTACGATTGGTTCAATGAAAAAATGTTACATATATTCGACCACGAATACGAACATTCACATTTTGTGAGTCTCGTAAACGAAATATATGTAAACGGGTTTTCTTGTTTGGACGTGATGGATTGGTTAACTCAGTCATCAATGTTGAAACAAGATTCTTTAGCATCTGCGCAAATTTGTTTTCATAAAATCAAATCCGAATATAGATCGGAACAATTATTAATGTTATATTTATTTGACTATATATTCTTGCGTTCGAATAAAGATATAAAAAGTATTAGTTCAATATAATAATGGACGACTTTGTGATTTCCAATTTGAATGAGTCGAGGAACGAATGGTGCAGTAGGCTGGTGAGTATTTTTACACCACTTATTGTTGATGGTGTTCGCTCGATATTTAGCGAATCATGGAAAATTTGCATTCAAAATGACGAGGCGAATAAATATTTAATGACGTTTCAGAACCTTCTTTCGCGTGTTCCCAAATGGAATAACGAAATCATTGAAAAAGAGCGTGTACGCATTGTTGAAAAAAGTGGTTGTGATTATTTAGAAGATTTAATCACTTGTGTACATATCATTCAACTTAAGATTTTGACTTGTATCCGTGTTGGAAATAAGCAAAAGAAGATTGATATTACCATTCCTAAGTTGGATAACTTTGTTCATAAAGTCTACATTGCCGCTGCTCGTAAGTTATACTCGAATGTGTATTTGTTTGAGAAGAATCTTGCTCCTCTGCAATTACAAAAAAATAACCGTGAACTAGAAATGATTGTTCAAGAGTGTATTTTGAATGTTATCCGTGAGAGTATACCTACCGAGGAAATTATTCGTGCTTATATGGACGAAACGATTGAACATGAGGAGGAAGTTATCGTAGAAACGATTGATAATCCTGAGGAAGCATCAGAGTCGGAAGAACAGAAACAAGGTGGGGATAATCAATCCAATATTACGGCAGATATGATTGAAAAGGCAGAACCATATGCTGCCATTCCTGAACCTGAAGAAGAACCTCCTATCACTACACAAACGATTCAAGATGTACATCCTGACGAAAACGTGGTAACTACATTGTCTTTTAATGACATTGATTCAGTTTTAGACGGAACGAATCATGTCAACGAAATTGACGCTCCCAAGTCCATTGAGAAATTAGAAGAACTTAGTACATCCCGCGCAATGGAAAACAGTATGTATGGAAGTGACGATGATGATGACGAACGACTCAAGATTGATACTAAAAATATGACTCTCACTGATTTCGATGTTTTAGAGGAACAAGAAAGCGCTAAGTTGGATCCTACAAAAATTGTATTAAATGATGTGGAGGAATTGTATTAAGTGCGTTATGATATATAATTAATTATCAACTAACTAATTATAATTACTATGGAAAAGTTATTAGTTCTCTCGCTTGTTATTTCTGTATTGTACGTCTTTACCAAGATAGTAGAGATGAAGTACGTTGAAAAACAAATGAAACCTTTTAAGTTTGTTCTACGCGATTCAGTCATTGTTTTCTTATCCAGTTTTGTTGGTTTGTTTTTTGGATTCATGTTACACGGGAACGTATCTGATTTTATGAATGTCATGACTAATACAAAGTCGTTCAATCCAAGTGAAACGCAAGTGTTCACTGGAGAACCAGAGTTCTAATTAGTTACAAAAAATATATAAATACTTTTCAATGTAGTTATATATAGGTACTTGGGATGAGTCCCATTACTCGCAATCAATCATGGAATCATGATTTTTCAAAAATATTAGGCGAATCTGCTGATTTAATGATGAGAAAAGGTGAAGTCATAAAGGCGCGTGCATATAATCGCGCTCGCGATACCATCCAAAGTATCGACCAAGATATAAGAAGCGTTGAACAATTACAAAATACACCTACTATTGGTGCTACCATTTATGATAAGTTAGACGAATACGCGAAAACCGGTAAGGTTGCTATGTTAGAACAATGCAAAAACGACCCACTGATTATTTTTACAAATGTCTATGGAATCGGACCCAAAAAAGCAGAAGAGTTAGTGAAAAAATACAATATACAAAGCATCGAAGAGTTACGTGAAAAACAGGAGACCGTGCTGAACAATATTCAGCGCACAGGTTTAAGATATTACGAAGATATTTTGGACCGTATTCCTCGTAATGAGATTGCGAAATACGACTGCGAGTTTATGAAGACTTTCAAGAAAGAATCGCAAACAATCAATACCTATTATGAGATTGTAGGCAGTTATCGAAGAGGAGCAATCAATTCAGGAGACATTGATATTATTATTACGTCTGATGATCGTTCGGTTTTCCATAGAGTGATTGATTCGTTGATTTCAAAGAAAATGATCATCGAAGTTTTGTCTAGAGGTGATACAAAATGTCTGGTAATTGCGAAATTGACGCCTCGGTCTAAGGCGCGACGTGTAGATTTTATGTTTACTACTAGACCAGAATATCCCTTTGCAATTTTGTATTTCACTGGAAGTAAGGACTTTAATACAGCTATGCGTGGACATGCTCTAAGAATGGGATTGTCCATGAATGAACACGGGTTCACAAACAAAAATAGTATGCAGAAAATAGTATATGATGATATACTTAGCGAAAAGGATATTTTTGATAAACTCAATTTAGTCTATGTTCCGCCCGAGAAGCGAATTGATGGTCGGTCTCTTATTGAAAATATATCGAAGGATAATACACATACACCCATCATGAATAAAAACGTTATACAATATATCAACGATTTCAAACAAAATGGATTGTCTGTTTTGAAGAAACTCAATGAAGAAACCATTATGGAAATCATTTCACAAACAAACGACGCATATTATAATTCGAACAATCCATTATTGACCGATAATGAATTTGATATTGTCAAGGAATACGCTGAAACCAAATATGAACGTAATGAAGTATTGCAACAAATCGGCGCTCCAGTTGGTCGAAACAAGGTTGAACTTCCGTTTCATATGCCTTCTATGGACAAAATCAAGCCAGATACGAATATTCTAGACAAATGGAAGAAGAAGTATAATGGTCCTTATGTATTGTCTTGTAAATTGGATGGAGTAAGTGGTTTATATACTACACAAGGTAGTACACCAAAGTTATACACTCGGGGTGATGGTAAAATTGGTCAAGACATATCTCATTTAATTCCTTATTTGAAATTACCCAAAGTCCACAATGTAGCAGTCCGAGGTGAATTCATCATTAAAAAGGAAACATTCGACCAGAAATACAAACATTCTTTCGCGAATCCTCGCAATATGGTATCCGGTATTATTAATAGCAAACAAGTAGACAATAAAATTCACGATTTGGATTTTGTTGCATATGAAATGATTGTCCCGTCTTTGAAACCCAGTTCCCAAATGAAAAAATTACAAGAACTATCGTTTCATGTGGTGCAACATACTTCTCAAACAAATATCACCAATGAATATTTATCATCCATCTTGGTTGATTGGAGAACAAATCATATGTATGAAATCGATGGTATCATTGTTGGCGATGATCATATTTATCCTCGCACAAACAAAAATCCTGAACACGCTTTCGCATTTAAAATGGTTATCTCTGACCAAGTTGCGGAAGCAAAGGTGGTAGATGTGGAATGGAATGTAAGTAAAACAGGATATTTGAAACCTCGAGTAGAAATTGAACCAATTCGTCTGGGTGGCGTCACTATCAAACACGCAACCGGATTTAATGGTAAATTCATTGAGTCCAATAAAATTGGTATTGGGGCTATTATCGAAATCATACGTAGTGGGGACGTAATTCCTTATATTAAATCGGTGATTGCCCCTGCCGAAACACCAAAAATGCCGAATGTACCTTATAAATGGAACACTACTAATATTGATATTATGATTCACAATATGGAAACAAATGAGATTCTTCAAGAGAAACGCATTACGAATTTTTTCACTACACTTGAAGTGGAAAGTTTATCAAGTGGTAACGTAAAGCGTATTATCAAGTCTGGTTACAATAGCATTCCAAAAATATTACATATGACCAAGCAAGATTTCGGAAAAGTAGAAGGGTTTAAAGAGAAAATGGCGGAAAAGGTACATACAAGTATCCAAGATAAGGTGAAAAACGCAAGTCTTGTTCAAATGATGGTTGCATCGAATATGCTTGGACGTGGATTGGGTGAGAAAAAACTTACACCGATTATGAACAATTTTCCAGATATTTTGACTTCATCTGAGTCGAAACAATCAAAAGTGTCCAAATTACAAACTATCAATGGTATTGGAAAAGAAAACGCAACCAGTTTCGTAGCGAATATGGACGCATTTATGAAATTCTTGAAAGATACGAATTTGGAATATAAATTACGCGAAAAGGTATCGAGTCCTTCTCCTAAGAAAAGTGTCAATACAAGTCATCCACTATACAATCAACAAGTAGTCATGACGAAGGTTCGAGATGCGGATATTATTGCTGCTCTAAAAAATAACGGCGGGGAACTAGTAGACAATGTAAAGAAAGGTATTTTAGCAGTGATTACCAAGAATACACAAGAAGTATCCAATAAAATCAACAAAGCGAAAGAAATGAATATTCCGATTATGAGTGTGGAAGAATTCAAACAAACATATATGACGTAAATTGTATTGTAATTATTGAATAGATTGACTATGAAGTTATTCAATAATTTTCTTGTCCTTGAAATACAACGGTCGTCCTCTGCGATAATATATATCGATCTGTTTTTGACGCCATTCTTCTTGTTTCTGAATCGCATATACAAGTTTCTTATCTCTTTTCAAAAAATAATATATGTGGTCGCGTTTGTCCATTTAGACTTCTTCTTTACATATCTTTATATATTTACACTTGAAGATATGTGAAAATAATTTATCCGTGATACACCATACCGTCTATATCTATGATTTCGCACGATTCACTCGGTTTATCACACACAAATTGTTTGAAATAGTCTTGTTTTAATTGTTCTTCTGGGGTATGTGTGTGCACACTACGAGCAATCATTTTATACAATTTAAAATTAGGATAACGGTCGTCTCCGTTCTTTTTATATAATACGTTCTTTCCGTTGTCGTCCGTACACCATCGTTGAATGGTTTTTTGTAATTCATTGTAGTTTTTTTCGTCGTCGTCATGTATAATAAAATCGTATATAGAGCATCCTAACCGACATATATCAAAACTCATATTCGGATCTATACGCGGTTTCTCTTCATTCATATATGGTTCACAGTTGTATTGTGACGACGCATCCCCAGAAGGAGAGAAACTGTCGCTACAAAAGGTTTTTCCCTCGAATTTATATATACTTCTTCCGAAATCAATCAATTTAAAGAGTTTCCCGTGCGTTGGCACTTTATAATATTGATTTTTATATTTATAATACAAATGACTATGTTCTGTGTTGTTATACATTACGTTATTCGTATGTAAATCATTATGTGTAAAGTGAAACACTTTTTGATAACATAGCAAAATCATAATGGTTTGAAACAACACACTCGCTCCATTTTCTTCGTTAATTTCAGCATTTTCGAACATAGAATCCAGTGTATTCTGACATTTCTCTAAACAAATCATTTGGACAGGGTAATCATAAATAATCGCATGCGCCTCTTCTTCCGTGGAAGAACATGACGATTCATCTTCATCTTCATCAGTTTCCCATTGAGACTCGTGATCGTTTTCCTCTCCGTCGTTGCTATTGTGACTACTGTAATTTAAAGAACTATTGGATGAACTGGTTTGAGAACTGGTTTGAGAACTTAGGTCAGATTTAATTTCCTCATCAAGTATTGTTTTTTTATGTTCATAAATTAATTCGTCAGTGGGTTCGCCGAGGTTCTCCTCCTCTGCTGATATAGTTATATCCTCTAACGAGCTACAAGTAAAATTATGTTTCAGGGTCTTTGCGATTTTAACTGGTTCTTTATTTTTACAGGTCCCTCCGTATGACTCATAACTACTATTAGTAATCGTAAATAACTTATTTACATTTTCATTAAAAAATGGAGAACCATTTAAATATTCGAGGTCGTCTTCAACATTAATTTTGTAGTATTTCTGAATAGCCAGATGACTACCGAAATAGTTGATTCCGTGAGGGAAATGGTATATTTCTTGTAGTCGACTAGACAGATAATAAAAGAATCCGTCAGTATATGCACAATTATTTACATCATCTAATTTAGATATTGCGTGATTGTTATTTATAAACGGTAATTTACGTATATGTTCTCCATATTGGTCGTATTTGCCTATCATATATCTAAGTGGGTCCAACAGTGGGGAATATTTCACAAAGAATTCCTGTCGAAGTGTTCGTTTGCTCTTTATGTCGTATATTTGTTCCCCATCTACCACATGGTAACGATGGTTTAGGCACATATTAGTTGATACTTGTGTATCCGAGAATCTCTGATAAATTGGAATATAATATTGTATGTTCTCTAATAGGTGTTGTGGAAACTCCTTATCGTCTTTGTTAAAACTAATGGTATTTATGTTTTGAAAGTTTCTGCTAACATCTTCAATTAGTTGCAATGAGAACCTAGACATAATTCTATTATTTTTTTATTTATAAGAGTTGAATATATTTATATTTATTAATGCGAACTAATATTATTTCCGTTCAAAAACACTTATAAATATATGAGTATCTATTATTATACTCTGTACAATGGCATTAGAACTTAGAAAATTTAATATGCGAGAGATCACATTCAAACCAAATGAGAACAAAGGTCCAGTGATTGTGATGATTGGACGTCGTGATACGGGTAAATCGTTTTTAGTCCGTGATTTATTGTTTTATCATCAAGATATTCCGATAGGTACAGTTATATCAGGAACAGAAGCAGGAAATGGGTTTTATTCTGAACATGTCCCTAAACTGTTTATACACGAGGAATACAATACAGTTTTAATTGAAAACGTTCTACGAAGACAAAAAACAGTACTTAAGCAAATAAACAAAGAAATGGCCACCTACAATCGTTGTACTATTGACCCGCGTACCTTCGTTATTCTAGACGATTGTTTATATGATGCGTCATGGTCCCGTGATAAAATGATGAGATTGTTATTTATGAATGGGCGTCACTGGAAAGTTATGCTAATTATTACTATGCAATATCCACTTGGTATTCCACCCAACCTGAGAACCAATATCGACTATGTGTTTATATTGCGAGAACCATATTTGACTAACAGAAAGCGCATTTGGGAAAACTATGCTAGTATGTTCCCAACGCTAGAATCATTTTGTAGCGTAATGGACCAAACTACAGAGAACTATGAATGCCTTGTGATTAACAACAATGCAAAATCAAATAAGTTGAGCGACCAGATATTCTGGTACAAAGCGGCAGACCATCCTAAGTTCAGATTAGGTTCAAAAGAATTCTGGGAATTATCTAAAAATATGGGTTCAGACGATGAAGAAGAATATGACCCGAGCAAATCCAAGAAAAAAAATGCAGTATCGATTAATGTGAAGAAAACTAAATGGTAAATTTTTAAGTATTATCCGGAATCTCATCCGTAATTTCATCCGGAATTTCATTAAGTCGCATTTCAAGTTGAATACATAGTTCACATAGTGTATTTGACACATCATCCTCTGATGTATCATCGATTTCTTGGACCACCATATTTGAACTAACATCCCCAGCATAATCTAGTATATAGTCAACATCAACAGACTCATCCTCGTTGTTTTCGCCGCCTTCAACTATTTCGCCACCTTCAATATCAGAAGAAGAATTCAATGGAACAGCATAAGTAGATACATCTGTCTCGTCGTCAGAATCGGAACTTGATTGGACGGACTCATCCACATTGAAACGGGTATGTGTATGTAGCATAGCGGTAGATATACCAGGACCGAGTGGTTGTATGGGTATATCTTCAAATGGATCGTAACGACGGTAGTAATCATCATCATCTATAAAAGAACCGGTTAAATGCGAATGATTGTATTTGTCTCTATCAAATGGTATATGATTAGTAGGATGTTCCAAACTAAATATGGTTTTGAATTTCACTGTATTCTCCAACCCTGTATTCATTCTTACACGAATCTTACGTCCAAACCTCGGATTGTGCTCTAACAGTTGAAATAACCTATATCGTAACTCATAAAACGATTGACTGACTTCGTATTTATTCAATGAATGTCTATGTATAAAATATAATTTGAGGTAAGGTTTCATAATTTTCACAATCGTGTCTTTACAACAATCATCCGATATATTAAAACTCGTCCATCTTCTAGAATAAGTCTGTACATAATCCAGCATATCAAATACATCATCATATAATTCATCATTATCACTATTCTTCAAATAGTCTTGAATGCCCTTATCTCGAATTAATGCGTGATTTTGTTTGTAAAATTCGGTCAAGTTGAAACCGGTCAAGAAATATTTATAAAATATGATAGGCAATTTAGTAATGCGCATTTTATCGATTTTAAAATACATAGTATATAAGTTTGCTTTAGTAAACGGCAAATTATTAAACGGGTTCTTTACCGATTTCGGGCTAGCAAACATATATTCAGTCTCACAAATAGAATTTTCTACAATACGATTTATTTCTTGCGTTCGAAACAAGAAGATAGACCCTTCTTGATACACTTCGACTACCCCATGTTCTCCTCTATGAATATCATTCATCATCATATCCATAGAGTTACCCCGCACCGCCTTTTTATATTTCCATATGAACGCAAGTCGACTAAGCGCCAAATATATCTTTTGTGATCGTGAAAACAGTTTCATATAGTCGGTTTTCTGTTTGTCCGATAAGAATATATTTGCATTTATTTTTTGTAGATTTTTATATTTTGATGAGTTATTCGCATATACAGTAAACAAATCATGTAACAGAGATACATCTCGATATTCTTCTCCGTTAATTGGATTATACAGACACTTATTCAATATATATGTAAACAAATCACGATTTTTCACATTATCTTTGTTTGTTACATTCATTTGGGCAGTTTTAAACGTAAACTGATTTCGCAACACTTCACCGGCTGACCCAAACATAGCACGCTTTACTTTATAGATTTTAACTACATTACATAGAATATAAATACAGTAATCAATTTTACAACAGAAACATACAAAATATATTTTTGACTTATCAGATTATATTTTGTAATTATATACAATGAACAAACCTCTTATAACCTATATTATTATTGTTATAGTTTCCTTTACAAATGACAAACTTCATAGTGAATGTAACAATCCAAGTATAAAAGTGGATATGGTAAGCGTATTACATCATTTCATATCTATTTATTCTTGGTTTGGTACGTTTATTTTTGGTTATCCCGAATTCCATTTATTTTATGTGTTGACAATTATTACCGGGTGGAATTATTTCGGTAATTGTATAATTAGCGAATGGTACAACAACGCATGTAAACTAAACAAAAATAAGAATCATAAGGACATTCCCTATTATATCATGTCTACAATCACTGGACATGAACAACAATCATATAGTTACTTGATTTACGCTGTGGTTATCATAGATGTCGCATTAATTTTATGTAAATACCATAAGAGTATATTTTAAGTGTGTGTTTTTCTGATTTCAACTCTCTGTAGGATTTTGCACTTTTGGACATTTTAAAAATGTCCAATTTTCATTTTTCCAAAATAGTTTCCGAAAACCATGTTTTTTAAAAACACGTTCATACCATAATGCTGTAATATTGATTTTCAAAAAAAATATTTGACTGCATATATTTTTTTATTATTTTGTCAAGAAACAGTTTAGGGGATTTTTAGCGTTGTTATATAATGACAACAAAAACAATAAAAATGTCCCAAAAAATCCCCAACATATTTGAATGTAAACATTGTAACTATATTACGAGCAATAAAAAAGATTATAATAAACATTTACTCACACGTAAGCATGCGAACAACAACGATAACAACGGAAAAAATCCCCAAAAATCCCCAAACTATAAATGTGAGTTTTGTTCAAAACAATTCAAAGACCGTGCTGGATTATGGAGACATAATAAAAAATGTAATGAAGAAACTAAACATATGAAAACTGCTTCTACAAATGACGAAATATCCAAAAGCGATATTATCGAATTATTGAAACAAAATCAAGAATTCAAAGAATTATTAACAGAACAGCAAAACGAAATACAAGGATTGCATAAACAATTGATAGATAATGTCAAACATAACGGTAATATAGTCAATCAGACTATTAATAATAATCAAAAATTCAATTTGAACTTCTTTTTGAACGAACAATGTAAAGACGCAATGAATATGTCGGAGTTTATCGAAAACATGGAATTAGATTTAACTGATCTAACCGAAACCAGTCGATTGGGTTATGTTGGAGGAATTTCACGCATTTTGATTAATAAACTTCAAGAATTAGATATTTATAAACGACCACTTCACTGCACAGATATGAAACGGGAAACATTGTATATTAAAAACAATGATGAATGGTCAAGAGAAAACAATTCAAAAGATGCGTTGAATGGACTTGTGAACAAGGTATCGAATCGAAATTGTCGAAATATCAAACAATGGACCGAAGAACATCCCGGATATCAAGTATTCGATTCCCCTGAAAATATGGATTATGTGCGACTTACACAAGCGGTATTGGGTGGTCTAGGTGAGCACGAATGCAAACAATTCAAAGACAAAATTATTAGAAGCGTTATCAAAGAAGTCATGGTCAATAAATTTTGATAGTGTGTTTTTCTGATTTCAACTCTCTGTAGGATTTTGCACTTTTGGACATTTTAAAAATGTCCAATTTTCATTTTTTCAAAATAGTTTCCGAAAACCATGTTTTTAAAAAACACGTTCATACCATAATGCTGTAATATTGATTTTTAGCAAAAAAGTTTGACTGCATAAAAAAAAATATTATTTTGCCAAAAAACCGTTTAGGAGATTTTTGTGTTACCATACAATAGGGTAACAATGGTAACAAAAAATCTCCAAAAAATCTCCGGGAAATTTTATTGTGAAACTTGTGATTATAGATGCAGTAAACAAAGTGAATATAATAAACATTTATCCACTGCAAAACATCAAAAGATAACAAATGGTAACAAAAAATCTCCAAAAAATCTCCACTGCATATGTAATTTTTGTAACAAAACTTTTAAATATCGGTCAGGGTTATCCAGGCACAATAAAAAATGCAACGATGATAATAAAATAGTAGAAAACAAATTAACTACCAGTGAGCAAATTTCAAAAAGCGATATTATCGAATTATTGAAACAAAATCAAGAATTCAAAGAATTATTGACAGAACAACAACAAGAAATACAGGGATTACATAAACAGTTGGTCGAAAATGTAAAACATACTGGAAATAATATAGAAAATCAAACTATCAATCACAATCAACATTTCAATCTGAATTTCTTTTTGAACGAACAATGTAAAGATGCAATCAATATGTCGGAGTTTATCGAAAACATGGAATTAGATTTAAAAGATTTGACTGAAACAAGTCGATTGGGTTATGTTGGAGGAATTTCACGCATTTTGATTAATAAACTTCAAGAATTAGATATTTATAAACGACCGCTTCACTGTACGGACATGAAAAGGGAAACATTGTATATTAAAAATAACGATGAATGGTCAAAAGAAAACAATTCAAAAGATGCGTTGAATGGACTTGTGAACAAAGTATCGAATCAAAATTGTCGAAATATCAAACAATGGACAGAAGAACATCCAGGATACCAAGTATTTGATTCTCCTGAAAATATGGATTATGTACGACTTACACAGGCAGTATTAGGAGGCCTAGGAGAGCAAGAATGCAAACAATTCAAAGACAAAATTATTAGAAGCGTTATCAAAGAAGTCATGGTGAATAAGATCTAAAGTGTGTGTTTTCTGATTCCAACTCTCTGTAGGATTTTGCACTTTTGGACATTTTTAAAATGTCCAATTTTCATTTTTTCAAAATAGTTTCCGAAAACCATGTTTTTAAAAAACACGTTCATACCATAATGCTGTAATATTGATTTTTAGCAAAAAAGTTTGACTGCATAATTTTTTTTATTATTTTATGAAAAACCGATTTAGGCATTTTTTATGTTTCCTTAATATAAGATTATGGAAGCAAAAAAAATGCCAAAAAATGCCGAAACTTTTCATTGTGAAAAATGTAACTTCAGTTGCTGTAAAAAAAGTAATTATGAACAACATTTACTAACACGTAAACACAAAGAGGAAGCAAAGGGAAGCAAAAAAAATGCCGATTATAGTTGTGAATTCTGCGATAAAAAATATAAAAGTCGCGGGTCGTACTGGAAACATCAGCAAAAATGTTCCAATATACCAACAATATCACACGAAACACGTGTAAAAATACCAGAACCAGATGTATTCATAGAATTATTGAAGCAAAATCAAGAATTCAAGGAACTAATGATTGACCAATCCCGACAAATGCAAGAAATGCAGATGGATATACAAGTAAAACAAGAAGAAAACCAAGAACTACAGAAACAACTCATCGAAGCGGTGAAAGTAAGTGGCTCCCATATAGAGAACCAGACCAATATCAATAATAATCAGAAGTTCAATTTGAATTTTTTCTTGAATGAACAATGTAAGGATGCGATAAATATGTCGGATTTTATCGAAAATATGGAATTAGACATAGAAGACCTCACAGAAACAGGACGACTCGGTTATGTGGGAGGAATTTCACGTATTTTAATCAATAAACTTCAAGAACTTGATATTTATAAACGTCCTCTTCATTGTACCGATATGAAACGCGAGACATTGTATATCAAAGAAAATGACGAATGGGAGAAACAAACGAATTCGAAAGATAAAATGGGGAATATTATCAATAAAGTAGCTAATAAAAACTGCCGAAATATTCACAAATGGGCGAATAATCACCCAGAATATCAAGTATTCGATTCTCCTGATAACATGGAGTATCTACGACTTACACAAGCAGTATTAGGAGGTCTAGGAGAGCAAGAATGCAAACAATTCAAAGACAAAATCATCCGAGGGGTCATCAAAGAAGTCATGGTCAATAAACTTTAATAGCACAATGTTGTTTTGTAAACGAATATTCATTTACAAAACAATTTAATTAGTTATACTCCCCCTATCGTATTACAATTACTCCTCCTTTTCGATATCCTCATCAACCTCCTCCACAACCATCTCAATGTTGCCATTATTTGCCTCTTGCTTCTTAGTCTCTACCAGCAACTCATTACGAAGTTGAGTAGACTCAGCATCAGACACTTCACGAGACTCGAAGTCAACGGTTTCAGTCACACCAGACAAGTTTCCCTCCTCGTCGATAGTCTGGGTAAGTTGGTTACCGCTGGATTTAGCCTTCTCAATGTTCTCCATAATAGCCTTCTTCTTAGTGTCGCGCACACGCTCCTCGAACTCTTTCTTGGCCATCTCCTCATTCTTCATCTTCTCCTTGTGAAGAGCATTGAGTT
>Ga0209664_1000472_pt1 | contig 25006 bp, 18 predicted proteins | sample SaaInlV_150m_DNA_FD_184668 | JGI IMG/M metagenome (GOLD analysis project Ga0209664, IMG submission 184668) | Marine microbial communities from expanding oxygen minimum zones in the Saanich Inlet - Saanich Inlet SI073_LV_135m_DNA (SPAdes) (version 2) | ecosystem: Environmental > Aquatic > Marine... | reverse complement strand
AACCCCATTATTCTTCATTATTGCTTACTATGATTAGTAGTATTCCTTTATATTAGTTTGTAATATAATAACAGGCGTTTTAAATCTTCAAGGGTGTAATAATATTCATAAATATAAACATTTTATCTGGTATGCGTTTAAGAACCGCCATATCATTTACTTATATTCATCATTCCATGTCTTCGCTCCGCTATAAACCCCCATTATAAACTCATTATCGGTGCAATCTGCAATCATTGCATGCTCAAAATCAATCACCCAGATCTTATCGGGAACGTTATTATCTAAAATAAAATTATATCCAGTAAAATCGGGGTATTCTATTCCGTGGTCTACCAACTTTACCATTATTTCGCGTATTTTTTCAAACACGTCATCAGGAACATCCTCGATCTTATCCCCATACATATCCGATACCGACATTCCATCTATGTTTGCCATGACAAACTCGCGGGTTGTCTTGTTATACATCACTGAGCGAGGTATATGTAGTCCATCTATCTTTAAGTTATAAATGTATTTGTGCATAAAGATCTCATGCTTTTCCACATTGCTTTTTACAAAGTAGGCATCGGGTCTTGATCTATAACGTTCCATGATTTATTGTATGTTATTGTATGGTAATAGATCCGTTATACATATCATGTTCAATTTTGTGGGTTGTATGTATATATTCGTTTAGTTTGGGTTCAAAATGACACTTAAACTCAGTGATTGATAGGTTAATATAAAATAGTTAATTCTAATGCAATCGAAAAATCGTTATTATTTAAATCTAATAAATCACCATACCGATTTAAGAGAGAAATGTTAAACTTGCGAAGTGAAACAGGGCCCAAATAGTCGCGTTGTTTAAAAATACGATCAGACGCTTGATTTATTAATATGTCTCTGCTCGTAGCATTCAATGAAATACGACCCAATATGTTATTACCAACGAATACATTCCCCGTCTTTGAAGAAATTGTTTCAGTTAAACAATTACGATTAAAATCATCTACTGCAACATATATGTAGTTTCCACGACCTCCACTAAAAGACGTCTCACTGACAAGAGCTGCTTCGTATACATGTTTAGGATTGGTAGTTCGTATGTATTCTGTGTAAGTATTATTTCGATTTATCTCATAACTAGTCTTTCGAAATCCCATATACCATCCAATAGTTTTACAGAACATTATATTCATATCATCAAAATTACTATCACCCGATTTTCTATAACTTGAATCGTCGAAAAAACTCACTTTGAAACTAAAATTGGGAGAATACTCGTCACTCGTATTATCCAATATATTTGTATAAATATGCTCGTCATTTGTATCTAAATCACTCGCTAATCGTATACTACTTAACGTAGTAGTTGGATCAATATCAAATATTAAATACTCAAGACCTTTGCGGTTATTTTCAAAAAGTTTGTTTATTACTGCTTCCATATCGTCATTGTTATAGTTTCCCGGAGGAACATATAATGTTACAACTTGTGGCTCAAAATCGTACTTTTTTAGATTACACAGAGTAATAGTTATTTCGTTTGCATGATTTTTATCTACGATATCATACCACATTACTGGAAGTTCGACAGAAATAAGCTTCATTGAAACAACTTTGTTTTCACTAGTTGATAGGTTCCAATTAAACTTATTTGAACTTGTATAATCATACTTTTCTCGAAACATACTATCGATTGTAATTACCTTCGTGACAGTTCGTCTTGCAAGAGGGTTTAATACACCATCCGGAAACTTATATTCAGCCACGTTCACAGGAGGAACTACTTTATCGGTTGTCACGCTGTGTTGTCCACCCCTTAGCTGATTTTGACTTTGTAATATATCATAATTTGCAGGTGGTAACTGCACAGGTTTTATATTGTTTATATAACTAAGAATTTTCTTCCCCGCATTAATAAAAAACTCGTTTATATTTTTTATATCGTCCGAATCTGTGTTATTTTGTTTTTTCATTTCATACTGTTTCATTTTAATACAATTAACAATATCAATATTTGTAAGATTGTCTATTGGGGTTTCAATACCCAAAACCGAAAGGAGTTCTATTTCGGTATAACTATCTATATCAAAATCATAGATAGATGACATATTGTGTCGTTTACTATAATTATTTACTTTATTATAATTATACAATAGGAACACATATATATTATTATGACACGTAGTGGATTTTCATCGCTGGCATCGAAAACTCAAAAAAGTGGGTTTACTACATTATCCACTAACAAAGTTCTAAAACGGGTTGACACACAACATACCATAAAATCAATAATTACGGCTCAACCAGCTGGCACATATAAAAGACATATACATGATCTGAACACCAAGATTGATAAGATGCAATCAGAGAATTCTAACTTAATCGTCGCAAAAACTCAACAACTCCATAAATACAAACAACAAGAAATATTCATGGAAAAATTAAACAATGAAATTGTCGAAGTTAAAAAGAACAACGAGTTTGTAAATAATGAAGAAACAAAACGTCTATATTCACAAATAGACATATTAAATGAAGAAACAGAACTCATCAAAAATAGAATAACGTCTCTTGTGTCAACAAATATACAATATGAAAATGAAATTAAAACATACAAGGAAAAAAGAGACGTGCAAACAACCTCCATTGTTAATAACCAATTAATAGAAAAAACGAGACAGATAGAAAATATTACACAACAAAGTAATATGCAATTAGATACGATAAACGCTCTTCATGGCGATATCAATATGTATAGGGACAAATCGGTCAAATATGAAAGTTCTATATACGATTATCAAAATCAGACAAGAATTCTTATTTCGGAACTTGTACGATACGAAAAAATGACAAGATTAATAAAAAAAATGCATGGATACTCATTACTCCTGGCAAGAGGGTATTTTGAAAACCTTACTGGCGTTTGGAACGATGCAAAAATAGATGAGATGGGAACTCTACTTTCTAGCGATTTTATGTATTCTACTAGTCAAGATGAGATTGATAACTTTTCAGAGTTTGGAACAATGCATGCAAATGGAACTTCTTTTATAGGAAGAGGACTTAATGACACGAAAGATTTTATGTTTTCCGTCATGAGAGCAATAACGAGCGGATTAAGAGAAAATAGAGAGAAGTTTGCATCAAAACGAATTATAGATGAGCTTACACACTATGGCGATGTATTGAATAATGCACAGCTCTTAAAAGCATGGGTTGATAACCATTATGGTGGATTTGGAACAATTGTCGACACACAGAGACAAATACGAACGCAGTTTGATCTTAAGCCAGAATATAAATTATATTTCGAGACATACGGCGTGCCAGAAGGAGGCACATTTAATGTTGAAAAAATGATCACAGTTAAGAAACGACTTGGAATGATATAAGAATAAATATTTAATAATTAGTTGGTAAATACACAAACATATATTATCTCTTACAAATATATAATGAGTGCCACAATTACATCGCTCGACGAAAATGGTCATGCAATCATTTTAAATACAAAGACAACATCTAATATTACTTACACAACAGATACAGACAAAGAGGTTATTTACAGTCTAACTGGAACTGATGCAGATAAGTTCTCTATTCAATCATCGTCGTATACGAATGATAACAGTCAACTAGCTACTATCGTGCTGGACACAGCTGCTAACATAGACGCTCAGCTAAAATATGACATCAATCTTGTTGCAACCACTGTCTCTGGAAATAATACAACCTCCAAAGCAATTACCATTTATGTATCAAGTTCTTCAACCGATGTTGCAGAAACGACTCTTCCTGGATTAACCTCTTCTGCTTCTACTATAGACGAACTATCGGTTTCATCTAAGGCCACTTTCACTCTTACTCTCCCACTTTCAACTGATTATGGTGATATTATCCCAACTTTTAAAGCAGGATCTGGAACAGGTTATTCCATAGCCAGAAATGGACGTTCTATTGAAATAAATAGAACTTCAGCGGGTATTGACATGGGAGATTTATCCAACACATTATCAGATGATCAAATAATTATTTTAACTTATACTGATACCGATCATAATAATGGAAGTGCTGCATCTAAGACATACACTTCGGCAGATATTACCGTAACGATAACATACACTCCACAGGATATTAAGTTCTTACAGAATACAACCGACTATAGTAGTTCTACTGGAGGACAAACACAAATCACATCCCTAACCACTGATTCTAGTGGATTTTATTCGGGATTAAATGGGTCGGGGTTAGCAGCATTAAGACGTGCTGATGCACAAACAGATGTAGCAGCACAAGCAGTTGCTATTCCAGTTTTTTTAAATCAAAAATGCACATGGGCAATAGGTGCAACCACAGGACAAACTGACGACAGTGCCAAGTTCTCGTTGTTTTCAGATTCTGCATTGTCATCTGTGTTAGGAGCAGCCGACGCGGCACATAGTGCGTACATTAAGTTCACCCCTGGTGCTAGTTTGCTTTATGCAACAGATAAAGATTACTACTTTGATGTTACTCTCACTGACGCTGGAACGAATACTGGCAGTGATGCCACAAAAACTTTAACTACTACTATGTTGTTATCTGTTACAAGCGACGCAACCGCTCCCATTATCAAACTCGTAACAGTAAACAATGGAACCGAACAGACAAACGGAAGTGGACACACCGCGGCAACTTCTCCATTTACAGAAGACACCGCAAATACAACCAGTGTTGCAACATTTGGTCTTGATACTAGTATACACGGATCAAATGACCCAACAAATGCAGTGAACTACTATCTTGTTGCTTACGACGCAGCAGCATCAGGAAATGTTACGTCTCTTGGCGTTCAGGCAATTGGCGACTCTACAAATAGTGCTAGTTTTGTAATTACTTCAAGTGGTGGTGACGGCACAAATGCTCAGCGAACTGGAACTATCAAGTTTAACGCAAACGCTCCAGCATTTAATCAAAACTACAGTGCTGCAAATGAAAATGAGTTTAAGATTGGAGTATTTGCACAAGATAACGCAGGAAATACTAGTGCGGTATTAGTTCTTACGGTGAATATCAAAAATAAAACTGCATTGACTTTGCAAAATCCAAATGATGCGGGAGCTAACCTTATTTCAAATGGAGTAGTTTCAGCAGGAGGAAGCACAAATGCATCTACTATTTCATTTGCAGCTATTGCAAGTGTTCCGGCGTTAGCAGCCGAGGCATGGCTCTCTGCTGCTAAAAACGGTTTTACACTGACAAATACTACTGATAGTGCAGATGAAACCAGCAATATAGGAACTGTTACACTGTCCGATGTTAGTCATCCAACAAATAGTAATATGACTGTAAAGAAGATTGTCTTTGATATAACTAGTCTTACTAATGGAAAATCATATACTCTTACCGCACCTACCGTCCCCCCAGCATCTACGCACCAAAACGACGATGACTCGTTGTCTGGAGGTAATTTACAAGGAACTGACGCAAAGACCTTTTCCTTTACCTTTACCACAAACGTGGCAGGTCTTGCATTAAATGGGCCAGGATCTATCACTTGGCCAAGAGGAATGTTATACACTGAAAAACACTTTGCATCAGGAACGTCTGTGTCGTCTGCAACAAATAAAGAGCTTGGTGCTGCCCCCGATAATGCTGGAGACACTATGGCGTTCTATAACGCGGTTGATCCTACAGCTGCAGTAGGCAGCATAGGATACTTTACATGGACTGTCAGCGATTCAGCAGGAAATAAAACATCCAGAACAAGAAGTGTCACTATTGGAGGAACTGGAAGTACCTATGGTGGAGCTGGTTCTGGCGAACACGCATTAACATCATATCGATTACCCGCAGTTCTTACACAAACTACTACTGGAAATATTACTTTTGGTGGATCGGGATCAACTGCAACCGAGCCAGCCAACAAAACATTCACGGAATTAAAAGCAGCGGCATCAGTTAGTTCAACAGTCAACTCTGCAGGAGATGCAATTACTGTTTCCAAAATAAGCACTGCGTTCAGTGCAAGTGCTCTTAATACTTTGTGGACATATGTTGCCCCTGGAAACGTTGGAAATGCTACTCTTATTCAGACATATGAGGTTAGCAATGAAGATGTATACAGTTATAACTTTTCATCAAATAGCGACGAAGCTAATTTATCTGGTTCTGTTGCAGAAGGTGCATTATCTGGCTCTGGTAGAAGCGATAATAAAAGAACGAACTGGGACAAGGCCAACGCAGATGGTGGATATTTGGGGATCGGAAATATGCAAGGAACCGTTACTTACACAATGGTGGAACCTGCTGGACATCAAATCGATGTGTCATTCAGTGCACTTAGTCTCAGTGAACAAATTACCACATCATTTACTCTAACTGAAGCAGCAACGCTTGATCTAACCGAAACTACATTCGATACATTCGGAACCATACATGTTACAATCCCAAAGAATGAGCTCAATAATGTGTTTTATTTCAAACCCGAGGGAAATGGTATAGAAAACTTTGATTTGTTGCCCACATTCAACTCACTGCGAAGTGAAACTATTACGATAAAAAATAATGAAACGGGATGGCCTCAAATTAAGCATAACGGAACAACCGAATTGTACGATATTGATGTTCAAGACTACAAGTCCAAGGCAGCATTTGAAACTAGTCTTCCGGAGTCAGGAGATAAAATAAAAGATATTGTTGTTGAAAACTGGGTATATGATATTTTTTCACTACCGCAAATGAAATCGGTGTTCAGCTCAATATCTGCAATGGAGACTGAAATACAAAACTTTTTGACAAGTCCCGCGGCAGGAACAGTAAACACAACTACTCTAGATGGACGAGTAAGAACTCAAATAGCAGCAGCAGATGCGTCACAGCCAGCTGGGTCAAATATCACCGAGGTAAAGGATAGTATTGGATTATATTTGCTGTATAAATTACACGAAACTGTTAGTGGAAATTCTGATGCTCATTACAGACTAACAAATAAACAGGGAGGCATGTTCCATTCTACAAATAAAGTTAGCGGAGGAGACTTTGATGGGTATTTCCCATTCCTTTTCCAAGCAGGAGACAAACTTACACTTGGCGTTACATTCACACACGGAACTGTAAATACTGGTGATTTATTTCAGGGAGGAAGTGGAGTAAAAACTCTCGGCGGCTTACCATTCAAGATCATAATTACATTATCTTAAATATTAGGTTAACAATATTGATTAATATTAATTACTCGTTGTAAATAATATTATTTAACCACGGCTACTTACTTCCGTTACAATTACGTAACTATATTTATTATACCAGCACCAGCACCAGCACCAGCACACTTCGGAGGGTCTAATCGCAGGTCTAGTATATCGACTGCACCCGACTTCCCCTTTGGCATGTCTACGTGGACATCGCCAACCACCGCGATGAGGATTTCTTTAAATCTGCCGACGGTCATTTCTTGTGACATTTGCGGATTGTCTTTCTTAAACATATTCCAGATAACGGTAGACTTTGTTCTAGATCCCTCCGATTTTTGCATGTTCATCGAGACCCACTCCGTAACAATACCGTGATACTTTACGTTCACATCGTTGCTCTCATCGTTCATTAGGTTCAGCAAGTCTTTTTCTAACTGATCATAGAGAGAACGAGTACTCACGATCACCGCCTTCAACTCACGCATACGTTTTCGCATATCTCCAACTCTCTCGGCAACCTTGAAATAATTCTTCTTTATCGACATTAACTCATCGTTTCCCGTGCCGCGGGCAGAGATTTGCTTATCGTAATCCTGACATAAAAAAAATATACTCTTCAGAATAGTCTCTCGGTTCTCGATAAGCATAAGGCGGTTGATGTGAACAATGCACTGCTCATCGGTTATCCATTCAAACATAAAAGCACCTTTGTCGCGTCTATCTATATCAGAATAAAGAGAGACTAACCAGGCAAATCGAATATTCGTATTTCGTCGCAAGTCCGATTTAATTTTGTCGATCTGAGGATTATCTACATTTCTTTTGTAGTATTTGGAGTCCACCATTATGGTAAGACCTCGGACAGAAAGAAGAAAATCACCCTTGTGAGCCTGATTATGAACATCTTCGAGATCAAACCCGTCAAAATCGCAGAAAGTCGCCTTAGCCACTTCAAAAAAACACTGTTCTCCAATCGCTCCTATCTCGCTCGAACTCTTTGTTTGTGTGTTGGCAACAACGCTTTCTAACACGCTTGCACTACGTTCCAACACAGTTGTCATCTTCTCACCCACCTTTGCAACCTCCGCCTGAACGCGGGCATCGAACGTAGACGAATGACACCGCATACGCTCTTCCATCGATATTATCTCTCTGTCTCTCATTCGAACTATCTCAGATAATTTTACAGTTTCATTTGCCTTCTCGGATAACATCTTGTCATATATCTGCGTTTTATGGCGAACTACTGTTTCGATATCGCTATCAAGCTTCTCAACATACATCTTGGCATTACGATCCATGACTTCCTTGTTCAACTCAAGCTCTCTCTCTAGTTTACTCACACTAGAAGAGAGAAGAGAGACACGGTCAGAAAACTGACGCTCAATCTCTTGGTATGCCTCCGCATGCGTAGCCTCGGACAACCGTGCTTTACACTCCTGCACACAAACAGATCCACTTTTAAGTGCGATCAACAACTCATCTTCAGTAAAAAGAGAGAAAGTATCATAGTCGGTTGAAGACATTTTAAGTTCTAACACACGCACACTCGCCTTCATAATAACAAAAATATAATATAATACATATAACACACCTACTATACTATTTACATAACAATTGTTTCATATCATTGCGGATGCACTCGCCCATTTCCGCCAAAGATAGAGCTTGCAAGCATGCAAACCATCGACCCGAAAACGATCACTCCACATCCAATGTCGCCCATTGTTAATTAGTTAATTGGTCAATTAATCAAGTAGTTGGTTATATACTATATACAGACGAAACACCGTTCAATTTCTAGTCTATTCACATAACATTTGGTTCATATCATTGCGGATGCACGCGACTTTTTCCACACGGACAACCAAATATGGAAGTTGCAATCATGAAAACCATCGCCCCGAAAAGTGCGAGCCCACAACCAAGATCGCCCATTGTTAAGTCAAGTAGTTAGGTAGTTAGGTAGTTAGTTAGTTAGTTAGTTAGTTACAATATACACTCAGAAACCCGTTTCAATTTCTAGTCTCCCAAGAAATTGAAACGGGGTGGGACAGACAAGCCCCATGCAACTAGTATGCAAACATATTACAACAAGTAAATTAATCACGAACATGTCATCTCCTAACTATTCGCCCAACTATTTCACGCACGGAATGGATATTGAACTCAGCGACACAGACAACTCTGTCACGCCAACAATAGTGAGAGACGACCTGACAGATGATATGCTATGCGAAGACATAGAAACCGAACAAGAAGTTGGATTTGTTATTGACCGCACACCATCTACTAACCCCATCGCCACCAACATTATAGAATACACAGATACCCTTACAGATATTACAAACGAAAATGAACGCGGAATTAATAATATCAGTGACAGTGACAGTGACAGTGAATATGAAGACATTGACACAGACATTGACACAGACATTGATGAAGGACTAGAAGATGATCTTAATGTTGTTGAAAATATGCTCAACATAAACCAAGACCACGAAGAAGATGATTATATTGGTATCGCACTCTTTGCAAGAGCCGCAGGCAGACAAGCACGACACTATTGCCGACAAAATAATATGGAAATGGCACTGAACAAATACCTAGAGGCGATGTCATACAACCCATTCGTCGAGTTTAATAACGAACTTGCCACCCTGTATGAGGAAAACGGAGAACTTGAAAAAGCCAAATACTATTATCTTCAAGCAATCGAATATTCAGATGATATCCTCGCCATGTATAACCTCGCAGATATGTTTAAGAAAGACATGAACCATCTCGACAAAACTAGGGCTGATCATGCTACGAAAATGATGCTCAAATACTATGCCATGGCAGCCGAAAAGGGTGACCATGAAGCACTTGAAATGCTATGTGCGTTGGCATATGAAAAAGATGCAGCGAAGTTCTCCATGGCATATAAAGAAATCCTTCAGCACTCAGAGGATCACTTTGATTGGAACAAGGACGCAGACGACGACTATTCAGAAGATGGCGAAGACAAGCTTCTATATGGAAGGTTCATGAGAAACACGAACAACATTCAAATACTCAAAACACTCGAAAATGCAGACACCGCAAATATGTCCGAAACCGAAAAGAAAACAATCAGAGAATGTATTGATCTACTCAATAGAGAAAGATCCGTTATAACTTACAACAACAAAGTCGCTCTCTTCACGCGTCTCAATAATGTTGTAGAGTGCGGCATTTGCTACGACGATAAGTTGAACATTGATCTTCACTGTGGACACTGCGTTTGCACCGACTGCTATCCCCGCATTGTGCATAACTCATGCCCATTCTGCAGAATAGAAAGCCCATGTGGGTTCTTCGACTAACTGACTAACGATACCGAAATAAATAATAAATAATAAATAATAAAATAAATAATAAAATAAATAATAAAATAAATAATAAAAATAACACTCCTGTGTTATTTTTATTCTGCGGACATTTGATCACCAAGTATCATACACATATCAATCATCGCCCTCGTTATCATCACTCGATTTACATGTAATTTTTAACTTGTGTGACTTTGGAATAATTACTTCAGGCATGACCTTTTTGATAATTTTATTCTGGAGCTGATCATCTTCCATATCAGACGACCCACCCAACGTATTAGATATAATATTCATATATTTTGCATGGGTTTTCGTGGTATAATTTGAATAATTAGGATTGTTTCGCTGCCACTCGGGGATCTGTTTCACATTTTTATGACGAACGTAGCGAATTACCTTTTTCATTTTGTCATTCTTAATCGTATCTTTTTCCCATGTATCGTTATCTTTTATGTAAATAGATTCACGTTTCAGATCACTGCAATGAATTGGACGCTTTTCAATATCCAAATCTCGAAGTCCATTGAGAAGTATGCGGGTCATTCCCTCTACAAACCCGAAATTACCTACGTTTTCTAAATCTGCAGTATTTACAGGAAGACTATCGATAAAATCCATAATATTCATCGCATCTTTGCATTCTGTATTCAAAAATAGATTGAGTTTAAACTTGTTATTCACAGTATTGTTTGTAGTTATATTCGTCACATTATTTGTTCCAGTTTTTTCACTCAGCTTAACTATCTCTTTGCTTTGTTGCTCAAGAATACTTTTTAACTCATCATTTCTCTTTGATTGCTCGGTTATAATAGCGGCAAGCATAGTGTTCATATCAGAAACATTGTCGCCAGTGGGAACAAATGACACCAGCGAATCAGAAGCATCTAATATATCAGCCACATCACTCGCCACATCACTTTGGTCAACTATCACATTATACCTACTCTTTTCTGTGCTATTCATATTGTTATCGGGTGAGTTCTCACACACATTCACTGGCACCATATCCACACCATCCGGATGTATTTTGATATACTCCGCACACTTTTTGCGATGTTTACACAAAGATGACAAATGTTTATAAACTTTGCCACACGCACATTCATTCACAATCTTACCAGAAGTAAACACAACTGGAACAGCACGCGACACCTTTGCCGGTTCAGCCACAATTGGCGCTGGTAGGGGATCTACACTATTGGATGGCACGATATTATTATACATACTGGATTTCATCGGGGCAACATTGTTTTTACCATTGTCCTGAGAGTTATCGGTAAACATCGATGATCTCGTTGTGTGGTTTATTTTCATGATACCGAGCTTTTCAACTCGCTCCACATTTTTCTTATGCTTTAAAGTAAGCATGTGCTTTTGCATATCATTTTTTCGGGCACATTTATATTTACACCATGTACATGAAAATCCAAAAAATGAATAATCTTGATCTGGCATTCGTTAGTTCAAGAATTAGGTTATTAAATATTACTTTCTATGAGATAGTTATTATATACGCATATATTCTTTCTATACCATTACATGAACTATTTCTAATTTTACAGTAACGATTATTATTTTATAATTAACAATAAATAACACCATATATCATTTCAGAAGAATACCTGTTCAGCACAGTTCGTTGCGAGTTTTGTTAGCCAAAACTCGCAAAACTCGCAATGCTGTAAAAAATGGAAATACATAACTCATGTTATAGACGATTTATGAGAACCATTCTTTGTATCAAAATGTCAAACGCAGATTTTTGCGAGTTTGTTAGCCATCCATTAGCCATCCATTAGCCATCCAATATCAACAAGTTTTTTCAGATTTTGAAAAATTTTCCAAAAAAAAAAATTATGGTAACAAAATGATTCGCAAATGAATTCTTTGTTACCATAAGATTTTTTTTTTTTTAATTTTCAAAAGTTTTGTGTAATCCAAATTGGACATTTATTTGGACATAAAAATGTCCAATTTTGAATATACGATATTTTCACGTGCAAATTTTTGTTCGCCCCTTTAAGCCCAAAATTATATATATTTAATTACACAACTTAGAAAACATACATAACATCTTGTACTTTTATGATCTCGGTATACTATATACAAAAATCTATCATATTTAAAGATGTCTATGGTCGATAAACCCACTATCAGAGTTATTGTCAATGTAACTGGCCTGCCAAACACATACAAAGAAACACACAGCGATAACACCGTTACCTACAACGGACTTTTTTATGACGTATACGAAAAAATCAAACAATCCCTCGGAGATAAATATACGTTCGTTGAAACGTACGACGAGGAGTTTAGTGTTACACAGGCTCTCAATGACATACGCGACGGAAAATATGATTTAGGTATACACAACTTCTCGACAACGGCGAAACGTCTATCCGATGTCGACTTCACAAAAAGTATTATTATGGAAAGAGACGTTATCGTATACAAACCAAAGGCGGGCGTCAATGCAAGAACCGTCGCAAACCTTATGATAGAGGTCTTATTAATACCAGTGGCGATCATTATCTTTGCGGGCATTATCATAGGATGGCTCGTTCATCGCTTCCAATACGGAAGAAACTCAGACATGTCCAAGAAACTTAGACTGAGAAGATCAATTGTAGCCACCGTATCCGTGTTTCTTGCAGAAGCGGGCATGATTGCAGAAGAAAGCCCGCTTAGCGTCATGTCCATTTTTTTCACGATAATCATCATGGTTATCGCACTGGCGTTTAACACATACCTTACCGCTAACGTAACAAATAGGGTCATTGATATAAATGCCAGCACCAGATACACCATCGACACTATCCCCGCAATGCACATCCTATCGCTAAAAGGACAATCCATAGGAGACAAGTTCAAACGATACGGAACAAGGATCACAGAAATGCCAACCACCGTCAAAAAAATGATTGCAAAATACTTAAAAAATACCGATAAATACGACGGGGTAGCCCTAGAAACATCGGTTGCACTCGTTGTTGCCAAAAAATACGATCTTCAAATGACGGCGGCGAATTTTGGCTTCGGGGACGCAGTATTTGCAGTCAACAAAAATAAACACGGCCTCTTAGAAAACGTAAACAGAGAAATACAGAAAATGCAAGACTCCATGGAAACAGAACGAATATGCAAAAAATATATCGACGACGAATACTCCTATCTATGTGTCCTGTAAACACCGTGAAATCCAACCCACCACAACACAATTCACTACTAATTTATAGTGAATTGTGTACCTAATATCTACAGCTACCTCTACCTCTAACTCTAACTCTAACTCTAACATCCAGTCGACCCAAACCCACCTGACCCCCTCACTGTGATATCGCCAAGATCTTCTTCGTTATCCACAAGTCTCGCAATAATTGGAACCATGCCTGGAGCTACTACCTGAACCAATCTATCTCCCTCGCTCACCAGATAGTCCCGATAAAAACAGTCAAATGCACACATCAACTCGCCCCGATAACCACTATCAATAACACCCACACTATTAGAAAGACGCAACGATGTCTTAGAAATACTCGAACGAGGATACATAAAAAATCCCACAGGCTTTCGGGAACCATCTGGAAACACAAGATCTGCACGACACTTTACGTTCAAACTGTGACGCTTGGGCTTACCTACCTCAAATCGATCCATCACAGGACTAAACAGATCAAATCCCGCATCAGGATAAACACTATCCAACACCGTTGCGTTGTGTGCGGCAATCGAACTCTTATACCGACTCAAAAGCTTTTCAGAACCGTCTATTACAAATAACGCGAGATCCATATAACAATCCTTCATGTTCGCCACAGACATCCCAGACAAAGACATCAACACCAATGTATAAAATACACACATCCATCTAAATCATATTATCTTACTATGAAGGCAAATAGAATGATTGACCAACCATAGACACTTACTATTCTACACCACAAAGAGAGAAAGAGAGAAAGAGAGAAAAGAAAATAACCTTGGTATATATAATAACCACTCACACAAGCATGCACACCCTCACCAAAGTCGATAATCTTGTTCCAAGAAAAAGATACTGCATCGACGTATGGTGGAACCTATCGAACAACGTACGCTATTGCGAACCGTACCAGTTCATGGGGGAATTCGTACAAACCAACCACATACCCGCCAAAAAACACACAACCAGCCACGGACTTGTCACTCTACTTGCCCCCGCCAGAACAGAAGTCTTATTTAGACGTATCGATCATTACGGGCATCGAGAAAATGAATACATTCGAGTCAGCTCCATCAACCAATTCCACTCAAGCTACCGCCCTAAAAGCATCGAGCTGTGCCATAGACAAGCGATCATGAAACTACGCCTGCCCACCGACATAAAACGATACCTACGATCATTCATGGAAACCCGACACAAACATACACGAAAATCACTACAAATTGAAAAAATAAAGACACAAAACACAACACGCACACATCATTCACGTTCAAAACACACATAACTCACATGCTGACGAACAGAAATCTTTCAGAAACTCAACAAAAAACACACGTGTTTCAAGAGTTCTGCACAAAAACAGAAGTTATGCACATGTTCCAAAAAATGAACACTCGGATAGAAGAACTAGAACGCACAGTAACACTACTGAAACAAACACAAAAAAATGCAACACAAATCGCACCTACCAAAAAGGAAATACTCACGCAGTTAAACGAATACGACACGGGAGCCACGCCCACGATAGACTTTAAGACAATGCTCGACCTTTTACAAACAACCATCACCCTTCCCAACTCAATACTAGAAGACAGAACACTCAAACTTGACGATCTAGTCATATCTATGATGCAAACACTACGCTCACATATATCCACACACCAATCAACCTACGAAAATCACGAAAACGCCAATGTTGGACTTCCATTTATCAACTTTAAGGAATACCATAAACACACACTCTTCGTTTACAGTGACGGTGGAAGCGACCCGTGTAAAAGCGACACCACGCAATGGACAACGCTCACACAAGAACAATTGCAGAGAATGATCCAGAAAATACACGTTTCGCTAATCAATCAGTGCAACCGATGGCGGGAAACATTTATCGATAAAAAAAACATTAAGGAAAAAATGCAAAATAAAGAAACCATGTGTCACCGATACACCGATATGGTTGCCCGAATATGCAACGTTTCGCCACACACCAACCAAGCTATGTTGGCGAGAATCAAGAAAGCGTGGATCGAACTTGTCGCAGAAGAAAATACATTTAGACTAATTTAGACTAATTTAGACTAATTTAGACTAATTTAGGATCCAGTTTGTCACATAGATCACCGGGTTAGTGTCCGATATTATTATCCATATGTAGATTTTTCTATTTCGATCGTGAACTCTAGTAGATATTTCACCGATTTCATGTAATATTTGTTTTATTTTTATAAAAAAAATATTAAGTAATAGTATAACTATGGCTGCCAACTACTTTACAGGAAATGGTGATAATCTTAAGGCCGATGCGTCCCTTAATATTACTTATGGTAACAAGCAGGGTGCTTCCACTACCACTGATCATTCAGTTAGAGTGACAACTGGTGTCGATAATCAAGTCACGATTGATATTTGTGGTCTAGCTGCTGCTTTTGCAGCCAGCAGCGGAAACACTATGAGAGTTCGTATGGATACCTATGATTACACAGGTCTCAACCTCGAGGAAACTTACATATCCCCTCCTCTTTACTTCGACGATATATGTCTCGTTGCTGGTAATGTTTCTGCTACCCCTGGTAACATTGGCGCGAAACACAAGAACGGACTATATAAGTCTCCCTTATATTACCGTACTATTTGCGGTGATGGTATCGACGCCGCGGGCACACACAGGTGTGTCCGCGTGACCATGAAGGAGGACGTGCCTAAGTTTATCAAGAACGGTAAGCACATGAACATCTTCACCCAGGTGAAGGCTCCTGGTGATAATTTCGACAACGACAAGTGCGATATTTCCTTCACCAAACATGCCTCTCTCACCCCACCCCAAGTGCTTGTCAACGGTGGCCCCCTAGGCGTGGATGATACGGTTCCTCCTTTCTCTGCCGTTATGGTGAAGACCACAGGAACCAAGGGCCAGGTAAGAGCATTCACTTCCGAGCCTCTTTTCAAGGATGCCGGTGCCGGTATTGATCTTTCGAGTGTGACCTTCCGCTGCAAGGACACCAGTGGTGCTTATGATGAGTTCTTCAACGCGGTCAGTAAGCCTACCACCGAGACCAAGAACGCCGATGGATTATACCAATACGATGTGTCTACCATCGCGAACGTCGGCGACGCTTCCGTGGTCGGCAAGTCTTTCAGAGTCATCATCACTGGTGTAGGTGACGCATTCGATGTATCTGGTTACGCTATGCAAAAGAGCACCAACGAATTTATTAACCTTGACAATAAGCCTGCTGCCATCTCCAGTGTCGACTTTGCCATCAACGCCGACAGTTCTAATCAAGCGTGGCATAAGGAGGGTAAGAAGGCGATTGTCAACTTTAAAGCTCCCTCCGCTCCTGAAGGACAACCATCCATCAAGAAATACGAGGCTCGCTGGGTGACCAAAGCCCAGGCTGACGTCATGAAAAACCTTAACTTTGACTTGGTCAAAGCTGCCTACCCCAATCAAGTCAACGAAAACACTGATATCTGTGATATCCTTACTTACGCAAAGGGAGCAAGCACGGTTGAACCTAAGGTCATTCTTAACTTGCCTAGCAACTCTGTCGTGCAGAGTGATGGCAGTGGTAATGATTTAACCCGTTACGGTGTGTTTGTGCGTGCTTTCACTAAAGATGATAATGGTGCTTACGTTGCAGGTGCTATTAACGCCGATGTGTCCACCTCCTTATTCGATCCCATTGTCTCTGGAGATATCACTAATACTACTGGTAGGACCGGCGTTTCTCTTGGTTTCTTCGTGTCCGCCGCCCCCGCCGTCCCCACCCATATTGCCGTGAGAACCGGTAAGGATCTTCTTAGAACCGATACTTTTACCGCGAATGACACCTTGAAGGATACCAGTATGAACAATCATATCATGGTTAACTTGAATGACTACAATGTGGACCAGCGTGGTTCCAACTATACCAATGTTAAATACGCCGTTGTTCGCGCCAAGGACGCCCAATACGGTGCAACTCTTCCTGATATTTGTTTCAACAATACCGATGTGACAAAAGTATGGGACGGCAATGATGCTAAGTCTGAGACTTTTAACATCTCTGGTGCCAGTATGTTGCATACCTATAACACCACCACTAATAAATGGGACTTAGTAGGAGCTAATGAAAAGGATCTCTCTAATGGAGAAGAGTTCGCCGTCTCCTATGCCTTTGATAATTCCAATGGACTTGGTCAACGCAGTGCATGGTATAATTTCACTCCTAACAAAATGACTGACACCTCGCTGTGTCTTTTCTCTTTGGACCCCTCAAATCATCTCGTCGACGGCACCACCAACTCTGGTTTTGGTAGCATAACTGGTGCAGTCGCAGCTGTCGGCAGGGAAATTTCTAACAACGCCACCTACATTGGTCTGAATGCGGCGGAGAAGGCGACCATGAAGGTAACTCAGAATAACAGTTCCGTCGGGTTCGGGTTCAGTCTACTTGATGCCTCCAACACCGCCTTGAAGGCCGCAGGAAAACCATACGATACCAGTCTTTCTTTCAGTGGTGGCCTTGCCCCCAACTCTATCCGTTATTTCGTGAACAAATCAGTGGCTACAAACGCATCTATAACCGACGCCGTCGTTGGTAAAAGACGTAGATGGGGACAAGCCCAAAAAGATGTGTCTGGATATCATACGACCAACACGGCCCTGCTCTTGAATGCTGCAGCACAGAACGTGGCTGCCACCAGAGATACTGACCGTCTTGTTGTGTCTCAGGGCCGCGACGTCAATAACGCGCTCACTAACTTGAAGTTGGGTCAGCGTTACGATATCTGTTTCGGTATTCAGAATGCCAACGGTTTCAACGATTTAAGTCTTGCCAAATGCAGTGGTTTCGCTCCTATGGGTGAGATCAAGGCACTCAATAGAGTGCGTATCAATCCCGCCACGCGTCCAACCCCCGTCCTTACCCAAATCACCGCTGGAAACGCGCAGTTCGATGTGTGTTTTAATGATCTTTGTGGTGCTGCCCAACACGGTGGTCATGTTATCACCCATGTGCACTACGAGGTTACCCAATACCAAGGCGAACTTTCTGGCAACCAGGTACTTAAGGCACTTACTGCCACTACCCTGAACGGCGGGGCTTTCGGCAATGCCACAACCGATTTCTTCACCGACTTCGATGGATGTAGCAATAACATTTTGACAGATGGTACCAATTCTCGTGGGATACAGATAACGACCAACAATAACAACGCTCTAGCTGGTTACCCCATGAAACTTACCATCTACGGTAAGGCTGGGGTGATCAGCACCAATCGTGCTAATGCTGATTTGCGTTACGATAACTATCTTCACAACATTGGTGGTGTGGATGTGTGTGGCGTCGCAACCGTCCTCAACATTCCTGGACCTACCCTCGGCAACGCCACCGACGATGTTCGTTCCTTGCAAGCTATCCCCGACGACAAAAAGATCAAGGTGTCTTTCTTCAAGCCCTTGACCAGTAGTGTCGCTGATCAATACCAGGGTTCTCCTTCTGTCAACGCCTACCATATCTACCAATACGATATGTCCCTGTCCGCCGCCGGCCTAAGTGCAAAATCTGCCTTGTCTAGAACCGTCAAGGTTATCAACGATGCCCAGACCCTTGCATCGGACTTCGTAGAGACTGAGTTGGATGGTATTAACGGTAAAGGATACGTTGTTGCTGTCCACACCCAGTGGAGATACGGTGTTAACAACGATAGCCTTGAACTCAGTAAAGGTGTCTACAGCTCTGATTTCTCTAGTGCCGCTGGTATTAATGATCCTTCCCAAAATATCCCAGGTCCTGGTAATTGGAAATTACCTGCCGGTGTAGGAGCTCTGACTTTGCGTTCGGGAGCTTCGACCGCTCGTGCAACCCTCGCTGTGCCCCGCGGTGTTCCATCGATCGAGGTCGGCACCAACAGTCTCGTCTTCAGGGATAATGGTGACGAGTTGACCGTGGGCAGCATGATCCAAATCTCCCCCACACCCTCTTCCACCGCTACTCAAGGACCCACTGCATTCTACCTTGATCTTTGTGGTCAGTCCAATCAGGGTACTAATAGTGGTGTGGCGGCAAGCAACGCAATCACCGCCGTAAAGGTGAATGGTCACGACACCAACAGCAAGATCTACACTGTCAGCCCAACTTTGGTTCTTGGCCCTAAGTGGAGCGAGGAGCAGAACTTCATTGTTATCCAGAACACCGCCGGTTCTGCATACGTGAAGCGAAACATCAATTAAGAACAGTCGTGACAACTAGATGTTGATAATATACAAATAATTCACTAGATAAATAGTGTAATAACTAACACATAATATTTATGTACTTAACTGCATAATTATTATGTAATCGTGATCAATAAGATCGATTATTTATTTCTCAGCCAACTTGGCACAAACTCTTTTACGGGTTCTTTCGCCTTATTGGTAATTTCGTCTGGATGATATAGGACATCGGGCATGTCGATGGCGATGGCTTTGTCTGTCGTCTCTGCCTTCTCGGTTGTCTGATTTTGTTTGGGATGTTCGGCGGGGTTCTCTTGCACTTGCACGTATTCTTTTGGTAATCTGGGGGGAAATCTGTCGGTGTAGCTTCGCGTTGATCCGTCTGTGACGGGCATTCTTTCCATGGTATAGGCGTTGTTTTTCGGGTTATTTGTGAACTTGATGGGGTTTCCAATTTCTGGTGGTGCAATTTTCGTTGCCATTAAGGATCGGTTTCCAAGTAGCTTTGCGTACTGTCTTCGTTTATTCATTAGTTCGCTATTGCGGTTAGTGTTACTGTTAGCGCTGAGTGCTCGGGTGTTTATCGAGTTCATCACTACTTTATTTGGGTTGTTTGCCTTTCTTTGGCTGGTTGTTTCGTTTTTCTTGGCACTTCTGTGGGTTTGGTAGTTCATGGTTAGACTACTTGGACGCGTTCTTGTGCGGAGCGTGTCAAAGTTGATACTAAACTGGCTATCGTAAGATCTGACGCTAAACTCGCTGTCATTGGACGCCACCGATCTGGTGCTTATGGGGCTAGAAGATCTAGATGTGGCCCGCGATGTGGCTCTGGAAGTCGCCCTGGACGTGGTTCTGCTGTACCCAGGTAGTCCTAAATCAAGCATTATATTATATGTGTATATTTGTACGCTGTGAATATCACGCGGCGTTACAGTCCTTTTAGTATACTCGTCACCGTGTGAAAGAAAAAGAATGCGAGCATTCCGCCTATGATTGCTCCGCATATGACTTGATCAATGTAATGTTTTCTCGCGACTATACGCTGTGTGCACGTAATGAGTGTAAGTATTGCGAAGATTGTCGTGATTATCGTCTGGTTGTATGCTAACCAGATGTAGACGAGACTGAATACCGCCGTCTGTGCGTGTCCTGATGGCATTCCATATCTATGTGCGTCGGATGCTTGTTCGGCGAAGGATGGTGGGTATTTCAAATCGTTTGGGTTTTTGGATGTGTCCATGCATGCGCTGAGCATGCTTGTGCTTTTTTTTCTGTCTGGTCTCCTCTGTTTAATAATGAGTTTCATAATGGGGTTAATGAGTGTGTTTAACACAAAGCCTGCTATGTATGCCTGGGTTGTGACAACTTTTGCTTTCATGATAACGAGCGACGCGATGAACATAATAAAGGGTCCGTATCTTCCCAGCCTGTGTAGAATAGATCCGCTGGCAAACATTGTCTGTTGTACATTAGGTATATTTTAATTTGCATGCCAACAGGGGTGTATAGTAATCAATGTAGGTGCTTGACGGTGTCTACATTGATATAGGGTTGTTTTCTATAATCTAGACGCGAATGTGTTCCCGCCCTTTTCTTGCGAATAATGTTCAACGAATTCGCATAAATATTCGAACATTTGTTTTGATCCGGAGATATGTGTTGAATATGCGTATCTGGTTGTAATAAGCGGTAGAGATACGAAAAAGGAATGTTCGCCCGAAGTGGTCGTTTTATGTGAAATATCGATGATGTCATAGTCGGTTTCTGCTTTTCTGTAAACGGCGTGATTAGCAGAACGTTTTAACAATTCCCAGTTGTCGTCGATGAGTAAGGCGTCGATATCAAGAAGTGGATCTTCGGTTTCTTCATTAATTTCGCGTGTGGCAATAAAATCAAGCGCTGGCGTTTTGAACATGTTTGTAAGTTTGGATAACTATACTTGTATTCCATAACAGCTCTATATCATTTATATAATGTTGTGTTGTCTCGCCTTTACATTTCCCAGGAGGTTCCTGCATAGTATTCTGAATGTGTCTTGTCTCTCTTTATTTGTCCTGACATTGTTCCTATGCGTCCAAAGAAGAACTGGACAAGGTTTGATGTGGGATATACCTTGGTGGTAAATACCACCCAGTGGATTTCTGCTAGTGTAAATATTGCGAACATGAATAGCAGGGTTTTGAAGTGGGAATCTACGCAGAAGTTTTTATTAAATGGATTGAATACGTAGATCATGAGCAGGCAAACTAGTGCGATGGTTAGTTCGTTTGCTATATCTTTTACATGAATAAATCTCTTGAATATGTTCGTTTCCGTTTTATTATTTCTCTCTTCGATGTAACAAAAGATAGCTGAGGATATAAATATTATTTTGGAAATTACCGCTACAGAAAGAATACTGTGGTACCAGGTGTCAAACTCTATTTCGGATTTTACTGCTCTGGACATATTTTTCAAAAAGGATCTCATTTTTTTAGATTGTTACGTGTGATGTAGTCTATATAGTAACAATATAAAATAAATACGGTAACCCACTTAAAGACGTTTGTGTATAGTAACCTAGCCTCCCATGTGCCCGCGAGTGAAGCGTGTGGTCTTCTAGGGCTTCATAAAATACACTGTCAGACCATAATAAGTAAGGAGATGAACAAATACATGGGAGCGTGTATTATGGTTATATATCAGTGTATCTAAAGAATAGGTAAGTGGTGGGTGTGTATAGGATATGGGTTTGTATGTGTAATTAAAATGTAAAGAGCATTCTTCTAACATTTCTTTTTCTCCGGGTTTAGCTCAGTTGGCAGAGCAATTGACTGTAGTGGTTTCACGCGTTATCGTGTGCGATGTAGTTATCGATAGGTCACCTGTTCGAATCAGGTAATCCGGAATTAGCACTGTAAGCAAGCATGTGTGTCGTGTTTATATGTGTGCAAAGATCTGAATACATCTTTAAACTGTTCAATGCACCGATGTCCGAGTGGTCTAAGGAGCCAGACTTAAGACCTGGTCTGCCGTGGGTTCGAATCCCGCTCGGTGCAACCCTCTTGTATATGGGTTAAATATACTACTTCTCCTATAGTGTAGTGGTTATCACTCTTGACTTTGAATCAAGCGACCCCGATTCGATTTCGGGTGGGAGAAAATGTTAGCATTTGTATATAAAATGGGTTAGCTACCCATCAACCCGGTTAGCTCAGTCGGTAGAGCGCACGCCTTTTAAGCGTGTGGTCGTGGGTTCAAGCCCCACATCGGGTGAAGGATTGGTTGACGCCTTTATAAAAGTTGCCACGGTGGGAAAGGGAAATAGAGGGATATTCCATTTAACGATGGTACTATTGATTACTGGTAACCATAATGAAGATTAAGTTTACTTGCGATCAGCAGTTAGTATCTCATGGTCTTAAGCGAGGTGGGGGGCTTAAGATAGACCTAATATGTCTGTAAACTATTTTTGTTCTTATAGCTCAGTTGGTTAGAGCATCGGTCTTATGAGCCGAAGGTCTGCGGTTCGAGCCCGCATTTGAACACTAGACCCGAATATGTCTTTAAACTGTTCAACTGGGGGGCAGCAATATCACATACATATATTTAAAACGAATGCTCTATTAATATTTGGCTAGGGGCATTCGGCTAGGTGCTGTCTATGTTAAAGAGTGGGTGGCGACTTTAACCAAAGCCTTCTTAGCTCATCTGGTTAGAGCATACGCTTAGTAAGCGTAAGGTGGTGGGTTCAAGTCCCACAGAAGGCTTATATGTGTGTTATTTGTAAAATGTAAGTTGTAATTAATCATAATTAATCAATTATTTAAATATATATTTAAAGATATTTGGAATAGTGTATTAGGATGCGTGGGGCATTCCTGCTTTCATAGCTCAGTTGGTTAGAGCATTCGACTGTTAATCGGGAGGTCAGAGGTTCGACCCCTCTTGAGAGCGTGTATATCTTTATTTTGAGATATGTCTATAGCTAATAGCTGTGGACATATTTATGCAGGGTTGTATTATTTACTTTCTGGATTTTCTTTTACCACCAGTTTTTTTGTGGCTTTTATTTTTGCGAGTTCTGTTCTTTCTGCAGTGTTTCTTTCCTTTACGGGTGACAACTTTGCACCCACGCACGCGTCTGCACTTCTTACTAGTTTTTTTTCCACGGCATAAGGATCTTCCCATGTTATATGGTACCGTTGGAAAATAAATTGAACGTCGGTTCGGTGAAACATCTAAAGCAACTAATAAATTATTAACCCAATAATCGCACTAAAGTATTTCAAAGAATGACTGATGTTGTTTGTAGTGATGTTTCGACCCATGCTTACACTCCTTCTCATTGCGATCATCGTGGTATCGATATTCATGATACCGTGGACAAGAATACCCAAGTATTACTTGAAAATGATAGACACGGTAACAATGTCGGGACCGAGGCCGATGCAGATGAATTACCTCGTTCCGACGAACCAGACAACAGTAGTGACAATGTCATACCAGGTAAACTCGGATCACACGAGACCCACTCTGCTGTGGGAAACAACCAACCTGACAAAAACATCGATCGTGAACATTCAGATACATCAGAAGAAACGGAACATCGAGACGCAGATGTAACAAATAACACCGGCAACTCACACTATTACCGCAATCGCGAAAAAATCTTAGCTTATGCAAAGATTAGATACCGTGAAAACAGGGAGAAGCTGTTGGCTTATTCTAAACAATACCAAAGCGAGAGGAAAGATCGTGTGAAAGAAAGAAACGACACCTATTATATCAAAAACAGAGACCGACTTCTCAGAGATCGTTCGGAGAAGATCACCTGTAGCGATTGCGGGAAAACAATCACCAAGGGATCTCTATCGGGTCATTTAAAAACGAAGTATCATTTGAAACGTCTAGAACAGAACAAACCAGTAGAGGAAAATACATCTCATACATCAGAAGATGGTGATAACAAGGTAGTAACAGCACCATCAGTAACAGCATAATCTGCAAAACTAATTATACAAAAATAAAAATATTTAGGGTCATCCCTGAATATTTTTTCTCTTCTTATATATGATATTACGCAACTTTATTTTACCCA
>Ga0209664_1000458_pt1 | contig 25481 bp, 23 predicted proteins | sample SaaInlV_150m_DNA_FD_184668 | JGI IMG/M metagenome (GOLD analysis project Ga0209664, IMG submission 184668) | Marine microbial communities from expanding oxygen minimum zones in the Saanich Inlet - Saanich Inlet SI073_LV_135m_DNA (SPAdes) (version 2) | ecosystem: Environmental > Aquatic > Marine... | reverse complement strand
AATTTTTAAAATGGTAAATTGGATAAAAATACTTTAGTTTTTAGTATTTAGTATGTTGAAGATATAGAATAGATACATCGTGTATTAACATTAGATAAATACAACAGATTGAAGGTAAATTCATCTAAATACATAATATATTATGGAATTAAATAGATATATAATATAAATAAACAATAATTATAAACATATTGTATGTTAGTAATACCTACGGTTTGAATAATTAATATACAATATAATTATATGTTAATAATACCAACGGGCGGAATATTTTATGGAACAATTATATTGTATCTTAATAATACCAATGGTTTGAATAATTAAGATACAATATAATTATATGTTAATAATACCTACGGTTTGAATAATTAATATACAATATAATTATATGTTAATAATACCAATGGTTTGAATATTTAATGAAACAATTATATTGTATGTTAATAATACCACAGGGCGGAATATTTAATGAAACAATTATATTGTATGTTAATAATACCACATGGCGGAATATTTAATGAAACAATTATATTGTATGTTAATAATACCAACGGTTTGAATATTTAATGAAACAATTATATTGTATGTTAATAATACCAACGGTTTGAATATTTAATGAAACAATTATATTGTATGTTAATAATACCAATGGGCGGAATATTTAATGAAACAATTGGTATTATTGTATGTTAATAATACCAATGGGATCGGGATGTACAAATCACTAAAATAAATATATGCTAAACATACTATTTCCTAATTCTTGAAGAAAAACAGAAAAAAGTATTGTAAATCTACTTTTGTAGGAATAAATTATAATTCAGAATGATAAAATTTATAAATAATTATTTATAAATTTAATCAATATAATAACATATTATCCTAAGATAATAAAATTTATGAAAAATATTTCTAGAAATAGAAATATAAATACATATATAAATATAGTTCTCCAATATTCATCCGAACTATCATCATTATTTTCATCTTCAACTTTATCATCACTATTTTCTTTTTTTTCTTCTTTAATTTGTTCTTTATCAATCAATTTTTGTTCTTGATCAATTAATTTTTGTTTAATAATAACTTCATCATCAATAACAGATTCTTCATCAATAACAGATTCTTTATTTATAATACTATCATTAGCAAAGTGTTCGTCTGTATAATAAATTTTTGAATAACTCATATATTTAGTATTAGATAATATTAAATATATTTTTTTATCTTAATGTGTAATATAATATAATTAAAATTATTACAATCATACCTATTATTACTGAAGCAATTAAATGATTATCTAATATATCACTTTCTTCATCTTCTATATCATTTTTCTCATCATCCATTTTTTTTCTTTCATCATCCATTTTTCTCCTTTCCTCGTTCATTTTATCATTCAACTGATCATCTTCTTCATTTTGTTTATTGTTATGTTTTGCTGATTTAACTATTTGTTCATTTAATAATTTACTTTGTTCTATGAGAAAATTAATATTGTCTTCAGATTTTTTAATTCCATCTTTCAATATTTTTGTCACATCACTTTCATTATACTTAGATTTTATAGTATCTATAATAGAAAACTCTTCTTTCAATGTTTCTTCAACTATTTTTAAATTTTCTTTATTTTCTTCTTCTCTTAATTCCTTTTTTAACTTGGTTAATCTTACTTCTTCTTCATATAAATCATCTTCCACTTTTTTAATTTTATCTACTATATCATTAATTCCATTTTCATTAGAAGATTCTACAGTTTCAGAAGAGTCCGAAGTTTCTGAAGATTCAGTTTGTGAATTATTTTTTTTTAAATTATTATTCCAATCAGTTATTATTTCTATTTCACTATTAAATCTATCTACATCTTCAATATAATTTCTAAATTTATCAAGTTCGCTATCTTTAAATTTAGATTCTTGTTTTCCTTGAAATTTATCTTTTCCAGAATTTATTTTTTTTTCTAATTTAACTAAATTTTCATAAGAACTTTTGGGCATTGTTAATTTTTCATTAGTACAATTTTGAATTATTTCTTTTATTCCTTCTAAACATGGAACATTTGTTTCAATATAAGGATCTTTCGAGGTTTCTTCGGTTTCATCAGAAAAGTTTTCTGTTATTGATTTAAAATTTTCAAATAAATCATCATTTTTAATTTCATAATCACCATTAGCAAAATAGTTAAAATTCATTATATACATACTCTAGAAATTTTTTAATATTTTTTTAATATTTTTCTATAATATTTCTTGGCACAACTATACTTTTATTTAAATTTTATAGATAATTTAATTCTAAACTTGGAGAATTTACATTTATTTAACTTTTAATTTCATTATAATATTTACTTAAATATGTAGATATAAAGTCTATTCAAAAATATAAATTAAATAATTTTTATTGTATTGTTCGATTATTTATCGGTCTTATTTATCTGACTTTCTAAGACGTCATTCAATATTCAACAATTCAACAATGTATGCTTATTTACCTCCTTTATTCTTTCCACCTTTTGCAGGAATTTGTTGACTCTTTGTTCCCGTTCGTCATGGTTTGATACGCTTTCTTTCGCCATAGTTTTCCTGTCTCTTATATATTATTTGTTCTGATGTATCATTATGATTAGTTTGTTCACAAATATTAAAGTCTGATAATGTAGCTTTTCGAGACGAATGTATATTGTTTGAAAAATCAGAATTCTTTATAAAGTCTAAGAGATTAAAATCTTTATTATTATCTGTATAATGATGCGATACAGTATCTAATTTAGTTTTATGAGGTTGTTTGTTCATAATACTATATTTATTATTTTTCTAATATAATATAAATCAATTTTTTTAAGATAATACACGTGATTTACACAACTTTTTAATATGTCGGTAGGATATTATTGAATCATGTATATCATGAAAGGATGTTTCTTAATTTTAACAATTCAAGCTCAATTTGTTTATCCATAAACTTTATTACAAGTTATTATTTATTATATTTTTTATAAAAACAAATTATTATTCAAATTAAAATAATGTTTAATATTATAATATGCTATCAAATAATAAGTATAATATTGTTCGAATAGGGGATTTCGCTACAAAAGCTAATACAAAAATAAATTATTGTTTATTTTCTTTGGGATTATGTTTGGAAGAATATATTACGAATAATTCTACCGATTGTTTTATGTTATTAGGATACTCTACATTAATTTGGACTGTTATTGAATTTTTTTTACACACAAGTAATACCCGTATCATTAAACCTATGGTTTATTATTATGATAAAAACAATAGTGTAACCCTTCCACACTATTTAGGTCTTTTTATACAGGGGTTTCAAGAAGGTGGATTTATCACAACATTAGGGTTATACTTTGGCGATCGATTTTATAGTTCTATACACAATATATTTCTCCACGTATTAATTTCATTAATTGTATTAAATGTTTGTAATAAACCGAAAACTACAATACAAACATCTGTTAGACAAGTCAATACTACAGGATCATTACTTGGTATGTTCAGTATTATTCTCTATAATATTTACTCATTATATCAATATCCTGAACATAGATACAGACAATTTTATATGTTTTTCGTAATGATGTACGTCAGTTCTTGGTGGACATTCGCAGCATGGTATAATGGATTTCGAAAAGTAGATGTGTATATCAAAGATGATAATGACCAATATGTTTTAAAAAAATCTAACATTTTTGATACTGTTATGGTACTATTATATGATATTTTTATTGAAATCGCTATGGCCTATTTGACTTTTTATAATTTTTTAATATAATTGTTATTTTAAGACATACAATATTATGTTCACATTCAACAAAAGAAAATATGATGATAAAACATCCGCGTTATTTTTGAACACAGGCATACTTAATTTCATTTAAATAAATATATTATAATTTACATATTGTATATCTAAGATTCTATATTACATATTGCATATTATAGAATCTATATTACATATCGTTAAAATGATTTTCTTATTAATTTAAAATATAAAACTCTCTCTCTCAAAATAAAAGTATTAAATTAGACAAAATTAGACTAAAAATTAGACGAATTTAGACAAAAAATAGACAAAAAATAGACAAAAATATTTAAGAAATATATTCTATTGTAATATAATAATATTATGGTAAATTATAGATGCAGTAGATGTGATTACAATACAGATCACAAATCAAAATTCAGACTCCATTTATTAAAGAAAAACACATGTCCATCAAAATTCAACGAGACGAGTATATACGATATATTAAAATTATATGGATTCGACGAGGAAGCTACTGAATATGAAATTACACACAATGTCAACAAAAATAATCAACATAAATTAACAAAAATCAACAAAAATAATCAACATAAATTAACAAAAATCAACAAAAATAATCAACATAAATTAACAAAAATCAACAAAAATAGCACAGAAAATAAAATATCTGCGATTTGTAAATTTTGTAGTAAAAAATTATCATGTTATAAAAGTTGTAATAGACACGAAAAAACTTGCAAAGAAAAAAATAATATAGAAGAACAATCAAATGATTCATTGAATGATAAAAATGACTTACAAAAAAATTATGATGCATTGGTTATACAGGTTGAAAAACTTATGAATGAAGTAGCAGTACTGAAAACTAAAAATACAAGTAAAATTTCAAATAAAATTACAAATAAAACTAATAATATAAATAATGGAATTGTTAATAATATAGTAATAAATAATTATGGTTCAGAGAATATTGATTATATTACATTTAATAGATTCGTTAAATTATTAGAAACTCCATTATCTGCAATATCCAAATTAATCGAACTAAAACATTTTAATGGAAAGCATCCAGAAAATCATAATATAAAGATTACAAACATTCATGATAAATTCGCGAAAATTTATAAAGATAAGAAGTGGTTGGTAAGCAATAAGAAAGATATCATACAGGATCTAGTAGAAAATGGATATGCTGATTTTGAAGAATTTAAAGACCTAAATGAAGAAGAATTAACTAATAAAATCAAAGAAAGATATAAAAAAATGGAAAAGTATTATACTGACAATTTTGGTGAATTATATAAACAAAGTGAAATGAGTATAATAAATGGAACAAATAAATTGGAATAATTATATTGTAAAAATAGAACATATTTTACAAAATAAACTTGAGATGCTATATACTGATTTTTTGGGCGCCGAAAATCAGACGTGGTTACAAATACACGTATAATTCTATTTACACCATTGGTAATTTAAAACACCTCTTTTCTAATTCATTTCATTCATTACATCTGTTATCGCAATATAATCTAGCTTATTTCTTTTTTCACATATTTCAATAATATACTGTTTAGTATATATCACCATTCCCAATAATAAACTGTCCGGAAATGTAATTGTTACTCATATATATAAAATATTTATTAGGTTGTTTGATAATTTCAATAATATGTGATCTATTTATGATTCTTGATGTTAATTTAATAAATTGCTTCATCTTATATAATGATAGAAATTTGCATTTATATCATTTTAGGCGCCGAAAATCAGACGTAGTGACAATAAACATATACTTCTATTTAAAATTGAAAACTTTCTTTATTACTTGCTATTAATTTATATTATAATGAAATGGAACTATAATTATATAAAATGGTTGGAAAATGGACAACATATACGATGCTTAGTTCCAATGGCAATAGATCAAAGTCCATATTTTAGAATGACTAGAGACCACATGGACAAGTGTGCAAAGGATGGTGTTATTAAACAATCTACTATATTATCAAAAATTCTTGATAGGTATGTGTGGAAATAATGGAAAAATGAGTTCAACAGGTGTAAACGTAAATAATACAACAATATATATGACAGATAATGCTAAAAGTAAGATACCCGTTTTATTAACAAATTAAACAACACCTACTTTCTTTTACTAATATTACTTTATTTTCTGTATTTTCATTACTTTCTATAATTTCATTGTTTTCTTCATCTTGATCTTTTACTAATGATTTTAAATTTTTAACAGTAGATTTTGGATTATCTTCTAATATTTTATAACATTTTTTGCAACACCATATAGATGTACCTTCATCTAAAGTTACACATGATAAGTTTGACCACTCTTGTTTTTCATCATATTTATCCAAGAATCTTTTAAATTCTCTTTGGCTGTAACCTTCTACTTTTGTATTTTCTTCTTCATTATTAGATTCTTCTAATAATTTATTTTCTAATTCATGAAACTCAGAAACGGATGTTTCATCTTCCAAAAAATTTAAACTTGCATCATCTACTGGTAATGTTGGTAAGGGATACCCAAGTAATCTTCCTATTTTACTTACACCATTAATTAATTTAACTACTTGTAAACAACTTTTCGCTAATGGTAATATTTTTGATACAACTTCATGAATTTCTGAATTTGTTTTTGATACAGGAATTGGCCATACATTACTTTCTTGTTTTTCATAGCATATTTCACATAAAAGATAAATATTGTAATTCTCATTACCTAATGCATTCTTAAATACTTTAGATGGATTAGATACTGTACTTGTTATATTTTCATATAAATTTCTTGATTTATCTAATAATAAATTTGTATATGTTAATACTTTTTGATGATCTTTATCATTAATAGCTTTTAAAATTTCATCTGCTCCATTTTTCATTTTATCTAATTCTGATAGTTCAGGACATATCACAAAAAATGTAGGTATTTGTGATGAACTTACAGATAAAATTCTTCGTTTTAATTCTTCGACGCCCTGTGATAATTCTCCTTTTATTGATAAATTTAATTCTTCTATATTTATTGTTCTTTTTTCTATTCTTGCTAAACTTTTATTTGTTTCTTCTAAAGTCCTTTTAATTTCATTTATATTTTCTATTAATTCATTTGAATTTATTGAATTATTTTGATTTTTAAAAAATGGATCATTATTTAATAAATCTTTTACATTTCCTCTTTTATTCGGGTCTTTAACTAATAATTTAGAAATTAAATTTCTTGCTAATGGATCTTCAATATCACGTAATTTTATTTCAGCAATTTTATCATCCCATGTGTAAATATAATTAAATCCACCTCCTGATACATAATCATTATCTCTTGTTATTGCTACTAATTCTTTATCAGTACATAATTTATATAATAATACACCTAATGACCATACATCTACGCTTTTAGAAGCTTCTACTAAATCATATGGCAAAGAATCCATTTCATACGGAATTCTATTATTTTCACTTTCATATCTAAATGTCTTTATTACAAATGAACCATATTTATGTTTTTTTGGTGATATTTTCTTCCATAATTCAGTATTATTATTCTTTTCTTCTTTCCAATATTCATTATATAAGTCTTCTTCATCCTCATTTTTTAATTTATAAATTAATTCTGGTGGTAAACATACCGATGAAAATTTACTTCCTACATAATCTACTATTCCATCTTCAGTTTGTGATTCTTCTAATGTTGAAGATGCTGCATCTAAATCTATTAAATGTAAATGATTATCTGAAATGAATCTAATTATATTTAATGCTTTAATATCACCATGCATTATATCTTTATCATGTAAATAACTTACTCCCTTAAAAATTTGTTCTACATAAACTCTTATCTCATTTATTGTTGGTCTCTCATGTTGATATATGGTCTGTAAATTTCTATCACCCGCATCCATTACAATACCATAAATATATTCTTCATAATTTAATTTATTTTTTGCATCTTCTTTCCATCTATTTATTAATTCAGGTGATTCTGAATGAAATAATATATTAACTATATCATTAGTATCTCTCAAATTTTCTCTTATATTAACTTCTTTTAAATATTGGTCTTTATTTTTCATTAATTTTATAATTACATTTTTATTATCATTAAATATATCAATACTTCTTAATACAATACATGTTGCTGATTTATGTTCTGGTTTAATAGAGGTTATCTTAAATCTACCACAAAATTGGATTATTGAATCTATAACATTTTTGATATCCTTACATGCTACATCGTATACTGTTCTGTCGTTTTTATCTCCAAATACAGCTAATTGTTTATCTCTTAAAACTAATTCATATACTAATTTACATGCTAATTCGTTTTTACTAATTTCATGCATAATTGATGAACCCATAAATTCTGGGTTAGAATACAATAAAGCCTTATCAACAAATTTTTTACATAAAAATTCTGATAAATTTTCAAAATTAATAAAATCATTAAAATCTTTTAATAATTCAACAATTCTATCAAATTTATTTCCTTTTGAAAATTTTTTCAAATAAACCTGTATAATAAAATCGCTTAATTCTAATGGATTAAATGACATTATATGTTTTATTAACTTAAAAGTATTATCATATGTGCTTTCATAATCTTTTTCTATAAAATATTTTAAATCTTCTCTTAAATTATAGTCTTCAGTTAATTTTATATTATTTTCTATTAATTTTAATGCATAATCAATATTTTTAATTTGTATTGATTCTAATAAACTTAATTCTCCTATTTGACCACTATTATCTTTCTCTATTAATTTTTCTATTAATATATGAGATCTAGTATCTTTTATTAATGTATTTAATATTTTTTTTGATTTTATTTTATTTATTAAATTATTATTAATTGTATTTAATTTATTTAATAGTTTTATTGAAGATTTTACTCTATATGGCTTTAAAGATGCTAAAATTATATTATTTTCTAACATTTTTTCTTTTAATTTTGGTTCTAAATCTAATAAATATTCTACTAATTTATTTGAATTCTCATTTGAACAACACACTAATTTTGTCCACTTTGTTTCTTCATCATCTGAATTTTGGATTAATAATGCATTTACAACATTCTCTTTATTTATCATATTTATAAAATTATCTTTTTCTATAAATTTTAATGCTAAATCAGCTCTTTCTGGTGCTAATGAAGCAATAAACATTTTTTCTTTATTTCTTATTAACCATACTATTGTAGCTCCTCCTCCAGAATCTAATTGATAATTACCAATGTGTGTACCTCCTTTTTGTCCTGGCATAATTCCTATTAAATCACCTTCATCTAAATTCTCAATTGATAAATATATTACTGCTCCTTTTCCACCATCCTGGAAACCAGTTGCACCTGCAATTTCTAAATAATATTTATCTTGTTTTAATACTTCATAAATTTGGATACCATTTGGTTCAATTTGTTTATTTTTATTTGATACTCTTATTCCATTATATTCACCACAAAATTTTATATTTTCTGATTTTGATTTTAAAATAACATAACCATTATCATTATTTTTTATTTCTCGTCCTTTATATTCATTCATTCCTTCTATACCATCTGTTACAAATGTTCCACCGCCGCCACTTTTACCATAACATTTTGCACCACCACCTCCTGAATATCCACCACCACCACCTGATGAATACCAAGCTACACCACCTCCACCTAATCCACCATAAACTAAATTATTTTCTGATTTTCTATATCCACCTTTAAAACCTTTTGTTATATCACTTAATTTTCTTCCACCTTCTTCATCTTCTAAACCAGAATCAAATCTTATACTTGAACCTAACCAACCTGCACCACCTGTACCACCTTGTCCAGACCATCCTTTTCCCCCCATTCCATCTTTGCCACCAGTATTTTCAATTACTTCTCCATCTTTTGTTCTGGAATCTAAACCATGTTTACTCAATGAAGCATCTTGATGTCCAGCACCTCCCGCAATTGCAATCATTATTGCATTATTATGATCCCATTTTGTATATTTATGTAAATTGTTTTCATTTATTATATTATTTATTTTTAATAAATTTAATTCACAATCATTATCTGTATTTTTTAAAAATATTATATTATCATTATCTTCACTAAATATAAATTTATCTGCTTTTATTGGAATATGATAATATTCTAATTTATTTTCAGTTTTCCATAATATTATTTCATTATCAATATCTTTTGATATAATAAATAATTTATTTTTTGATATTTTTACATCTACTATGCTACTATAATGTCCCTCAAATTTTTTAATATTTTCATTATTCCATAAAGTTACTAAATTTTCTGTATCTCCGGTTACAAAAATATTATAATTATCTATATCTATATCATTTACACAACCATGTATATTTTTTTTAATATTTACAAAATAATTTAGGTTATCAAGATAATAAATATATCCTAATTCAGTTCCAATTAAAATTGTATTATCATTATTTTTTAATTTATTTACAAAACCATTTGTTTCATGAGTTATTATTTTTTTAAAATCATCTAAATTCCATATTTGTACGGTATTTTTAGCTGATAAATAACAAAATGTTCCATCTACTGATAAGCAACATGTTACTATATTACCTCCATAAGTATTAATATCTGATTCTTTTTTTACAAATTCAAAATCTACTAAATCAAAAACTTCAACAATACTATCCTTCTTTACTACTATTAGTTTTGATAAATTATAACTAATTGATACTGCTTTTATTTCACCAATATTTTCTATCTTATTAAATAATTCAATATGATCTTTTGATATATTATATATATTTAAATTACTATTATCTTTTAAAACAGCCAAGTAACCCTGTGATGTATTAATAATTTCTATAATATTTCCATATAAAATATTATTTACCATATATTATTAACCATGTTTTAAAAAAAAAAATTAAATACTTTGTTTTAAAAAAAAAAATTAAATACTTTGTTTTAAATCAATAAAGATGTTAGAGAATTATATATAAATAAATTTAGTTCATTTTGATAAAATGTTTAGATATATAACTAAAAAGGTTGCTAAAACTAAGTGTATCTCCCTCTTTGAGATTGAATAGTTTTATCAAATCAGTATCTGGAATGATGAGACCCTTGGTGTCTTTAACCATTAGTCTGTGTGTATTAATATATGTTATAACAAAACCAGTTACATATTGTACATTTAATTGGAATGGTGATCTAATTGTAGAACGGAAATGTATTTCTTTATTTGGAACAAAATTTGGATCCGTATTTGGTGATCCAATGAATGTAAAAAGCTCTTCCGATATTTTATATCGTTGCGGTGTTCTAATCGATAATTGTCTATTTTCCCGTTTCATTTTTTCGGCACTTCCTCTTAAATTTTTCATTTCATCTTCTAGTTCTTGTTTTTTTATATTATACTCTTGAAGTTTTTTATTTACTTTCACTATATCATTATCATTGCAATCTTCTTCAATTAGTTCTTGTTTTCTTTTATTATAACGAATGAGTTTTTTATTTATTATATGAATATTATCTCTACATCTACTAATTTGTACTTTTAGTTCATTAAGTTTAGTTACTTCATATTTATCCAAATCTTTAACAACATTTTGAAGATAAAGATGAAGTTGATGGATATCAATAGTTTCAGTATCCCATTTATCAATATTAAATAATGATTGTAATTTCTCATCGAGCTTATATCCGTCCGTACATTGTAAATTATTATCTTTACAATATTTTAGAATACATATATTAATATCAGATTCTGTTGCAATTGGTTTCCCAATAATAGATGCGAGTATTTTACTTAAAGTAAAATTCTGGTTTATATTTTTTGATGTCATGTTGAATTCTGTCATATTAAATTATATATTTTATGATAACATCAAATTTTCAATTTTTTATTGCTTTTATATGTTGATTTTTTGGGCATCGAAAATTAGATGTGGTGATATTAAACATATAATTCTATTTAATATTACCAATTATAGTGAATTTATAATAACTAATCAAGTGAATTATATAAAATATATAATACAAATATTGTCAATTGGGGTCGCCGCGAAAAAATTGAAATATAAATTATATAAGTTAATCTAACATTTCCACCACCCCCAATGGCAAACAATAACAATAGAATGAATAACAATAGAATGAATAACAATAGAATAAATAAATATAACTGTATGACTTATCAAGATAAGAAAACGGGCAGTACAAGATTAAGTACTTGGATGCATAAAAAGATATGTAACACCCCTGATTGTGTTTACAACCAGATATCTGATGTATCGAATAAGGCAAATATTAATATTATGGAAATAATTAACCATCTTAACACATTGAGACCAAATAATAGATGCCTATTTATGGTAAATATCATCAAAATGTGTGCATCGGATAATCTCGCCGAATTAATATTTAGGAAAATATATGATGAATATAAGAATTTCTCTATTTTTGGTATCAATGGGTTATCGTCTTTATATGTATTTACTGATATAGAGTTCGACAGAGATGGAAACGAACACACTCCTCTATATGAAACATTCTTTATAAATCTCGCGATAGAACAAAATAATCGTCAATTAGTCGATACATTAATTAGTTTTGGTGTATCATTGGATACGATTAACTTTATCGAAATAGAGGATGATTATGAACATTATACAATTGACGACTTAAACCGATATGATCTCCCTTTATATAAAATAGCATGTTCGAACATGTTAGAATATATAATAGAAAAGTATGATATTTTAAATACTATGTCGTCTCAAAGTATACACGAGTTGCTTGTAAATATAATATGTGATTCAAATAAGCTGTATATCAATAAGAAGAAGACATGTGATTATCCATATCCAATACTAATTAATGCAATTAGACCAGATGCAAGAGATTACTATACTCTTATACAAACATCAATGAAATATGACGATATAGAATTATTTAAGTATTTACTTAAAGAATCATACGAATGTGTCGATCTTGTTCAACTACATATAGAAGAATTGTTAAATATGGGATGTCGCATTGTTCGGTCATATGTTCATTGTAAGTCATATATTCTAGAAACTATTTTAATAGATGATTTTAATATAAATAATGTTAGTACATGTGTACTTTTAAAATGTTTAATATATATGATTGGTCATAGTAGAATATCATGGGGTTCAAAAATTGTAGATGATTGTAAAAATATGGATGATTGTCATAGAATATCATTAATTACAAAAATTGTAGATTATTGTAAAGATAGGACTGATGTATCTTGCAAAAATTTGAATATGAATCATTATATATCTCAATTATTTGAGAATAAACCTTGTTTAATTAACTTAGATATAACAAGTAAATTATATGAATGCTTTATGAATGTAATAATTCCATTTCTTTCTAATAATGGAGTTAACTGTTGTAATATATACTATACTCTAATATTTTCTCAACCACAAGATACATTATTATTATTACAAAAAGTACATCAGATTCTTGGAGATGATAAATATAATATAGCATTGTATGATATTCTATTAAAAGTATTGAATAATACATCTATCCATTTCATATTATCAACTGTATTAAATCAATTGTCAAAATATAGAGGAAAAAATACACAGTATAAAGACATAATGAAAAAAGAGTATAAAAAAATTATACTCCGATGGAATCATACGAATTATGAAAATCGTGGGTGGATTGCTTCTAAAGAAGTAACTGATGAAGTAATTGAACTTTTTTGTCGTTACAAAATGGAAGATCTAATATCGTGTACCCAAAAAATAAATACAAATATTGGAAAGAAACGAACTGCTATATATGAAGAAGTATACTTGATTGAAACAAACTTTAGGAAGATGTCACGTGATATAAAATTTCTAATATCAAAGTTTCTAATAACGGACGAACCTGAGGCATTTTATATTAGAAATTTAAAGACAGAAAAGATAATGCGTCGAATATTATGTTTACATTCAACAAAAGCAAATATGATGATAAAACATCCTATTTATTTTTAGAAAATCTTGCAAAATATGAAAGCTATGCTTTCAATATTTTTATTTGATTTGCAATAAAAAGATTTTCTAAGAATAATAATTGAAAACTTTATTTATTACTTGCTATTAATTTATATTATAATGAAATGGAATTACGAAGATTACATAAAATGGTTGAAAAATGGTCATATTATAAATGAAAATGTACTTGAACTTGATATTTCAAATCATTATATTCAAAATATTGATTATATTAATAATCTGCCAATGTTACAAACATTAAATTTCAATGGCAACCAAATAACCCAATTAAATCACATCAATCTACCAATGTTACAAACATTAAATTGTGATCGCAATAAAATAACCCAATTAGATAACCTAAATCTACCAATGTTACAAGTATTATATTGTGGTAACAATAAAATAACCCAATTAGATAACCTCAATCATCCAATGTTACGAAAAATAGAGTGCCATACCAATAAAATAACACAATTAGATAACCTCAACCTACCAATGTTACAAATATTATATTGTTGTTGCAATAAAATAACCCAATTAGATAATTTTAATCATCCAATGTTACAAAAATTAGTGTGTAAATACAACCAATTAACCCAATTAGATAACCTCAATTTACCAATGTTACAAGTATTAGTTTGTAGTAACAATAAAATAACACAATTAGATCACCTCAATTATCCAATGTTACAAGTATTAGTTTGTAGTTGCAACAAAATAACCCAATTAGATAATCTCAGTTTACCAATGTTAGAAAGATTAGAATGTGGTTACAATAAATTAACCCAAATAGATATGATCGGAGATCACCTCAATCTACCAATGTTACAAAATTTAAATTGCTATTACAATCAGATAACCCAATTAGATAACATCAATCTACCAATGTTACAAGGATTAGTTTGTAATAACAACCAAATAACACAATTAGATAATATCAATCTACCAATGTTAGAAGAATTAAATTGTAGTTTCAATCAAATAACCCAATTAGATAACCTCAATCTACCAATGTTACAAGATTTAAATTGCGGTGACACTCAGATAACCCAACTAAGATTACAACATGTGCAAAATTTACGCTATATACAGTATAGAAATAATATGATAGAATTTATCGCACCAAATCTATTGAGAGTAATAAATAATACAAACCAACATATTTATACAGATAGTCAAAATGTACATAATCATAATATTCAAGAATGTATACGCAAATCAATTTCCAATTTGATTAATATTCCACCAACTATACAATCTCTTTCAGATTATATAGTTAATAATACAATTCTTACAGAGCAATCAAAGCAACTATTATTTGAGTATATTGAAGATAAGACTGTCCACTCAACACTTTTAATAACATTTGAAGAATTACTATTACATACAATGTCAGTTATTAATAAAGATAAACACGCGGATGAAATACTCAAAATAATGAATATCGAATTGAATGACTCTTTATGTAAATGCTATACAGGACGAATGAGTCGTATTATTAATTGTTTGAATGGGTTTAGTGATCTCGTACAAGTCCAAATATCTGAATCAGAGCAAATAGGTCAAATTATTTCAATTGTGAAAGATATGTTAATTGATAAAGATGAATATACAGTAGAAAAACACAAGGAATTATCGAGAACTGAACTTGTTAATAGAGGATATAGTAATGATACTATTGAAACATGGATCGCATTTATTGAATAAAAGTTAGAAAATGGTTATGCTGATTTGTAGGTGTCTGAGATCATACCTGATTACCGTTTATGTGTAATAATGTGAGAATGTAATATATTGCATATTGCATATTGCATATTGCATATTATAGAATCTATATTACATATTGTTAAAATGATTTTCTTATTAATTTAAAATATAAAACTCTCTCTCAAAATAAAGTATTAAATTACTCAAAAAGGTTTACGAAAAATATAATATATTATATGAAAAAATTCTTAATTAAAAAACTAGAAAAATATGGTTACGATGAACTAGAATATACAGTATATATATTAGAATTATATAATTTACAAATAATTGATTCTGTTACATATTGTTAAAATATTGTAAAAAAAATTGAATCAATAAAATAATATGATAAGTAATTAATAATAATATAAATAATGGGATTATCAAATAGTAAATCTCCTATCCTATACCCATTGTATAATACAGATTGTTTAATATGTTGGGAACCAATTGATTCTATAGAATTAGTATTCTGTATTCGTTGTAATATACAATTACATGCATATTGTGAACAAACATATAGAGGAGGAAAAGGATATTGTAAATGTCCTCATTGTCAACAAGTAGGGACTTTAGGAACGAAGCGATTAACTAACTGGATGGGTTCTTGTAAAGTTTGATATATAATAATTGAATATATATGACATTAATGCCAAATTTATTAATATTTTAATGGGATTTGATTTATACGCACTTGATCCAATAACGGATAGTGAAGAACATGGTTATTTCCGTGCCAATGTTTGGCGCTGGAGACCATTATGGGCATTTGTAGAATATATATGTGAAGATATATTAGATGATTCTGAAAAAAAGGCTGGGTATTATAATGATGGCGATACAATATCAAAAGAGAAAGCGGAAATTATTGGAAATAAATTAAAAATTAGTTTGGCAGATGAAACTTTTAATAAATTTAAAACTGATTGTGATAATAGTACTACAAATACAAATACAGGATATCAATGTGATTATGAATTAACGAAACAATTTTCGAATTTTTGTTCAAGTTCTGGTGGATTTGAAATACATTAATTACATAAAATCATCCATTATATCTTTTAATGATGATGCTTCTGAACTATATAATTGTAATAGATGTTCAATTTTATCTTCTAATAATTTAAACTTTTCATATTATGTTTTAATTATTAACAGTTCATTTGATTTATCTACAAGTTCACTTGTTATACTAATTATCTATAGTTGTTTTAATTATACTAATTCTATTTATTCTATCTGATATATTGTTAAAATGATTTATTAGATATAAAAAAATAGAAAAGTATTATACTAAAAATAAAGAAAATATTATAGTTCATCGTCCTTATCAACTATTAGTTCGACAACTTTGATATTGGAATTATATTTATATCTGAAATACATATACCAACCCAATGCGCTTATAATAAGAAACGAAGCAATAACAATAATAATAATAATAGAATTAGAATTAGAATTAGAATTAGAATTAGAATCTTCCTTAGAATCAGATACCTGAGTTGGAGCAGCGGTAGGAGATTGAGTTGGAGCAGCGGTAGGAGATTGAGTTGGAGCAGCGGTAGGAGATTGGGTTGGTCCACATGGACCTTGTGCCCATGCAGTAGTGGTGACGCCACAGTTGTTACAAGTTGCACTAGATGGCAATTCAATTTCAGACAAATTTGGAGTATCCAAAAACGCATTTTCACTAATAGTCATAGTACTGTGACAATCAACAACAAATGAATCTATAGGTGTATTGGCAAATACAGCTTCACCTATACTTGTCAAGGTTTGGGGACAAATGAACTCTGTCAGAACAGACTGTTGGAAGACACTTGTACCAATTGATATCAATCTGCTTAATTGGTTGCTCATAGTAATTGTCTGCAATGATGACTGGTAAAATGCATAGTTACCAATAGATGTCAAAGTGTTGGGTAATGCAATAGACGTGAAAATTGCTCCTTTGAACACCGCATTGCCTATAGTATCCAGTTGACTATTGGTACCAAATGTAACAGAAGCAAGCGATGTACATCCATAGAATGCATTTTCTGAAATAGTTACAACAGATGCAGGAATTATAACTGATGCAAGATTAGTACATTCGTTGAATGCGTAACCACCAATTGTTATTAAAGACGATGTTTCAGTAAACTCCAATGAAATTAAATCCGTACATCCATTAAAATCACCATCACCTATACTGGTAACAGTATTGTCGATTACTACATTTCCGTTACTGTCAGGCGTGATAGAACACCCTGCTTTTGTTACATCAATAACTGAAAACAAAACAATAATGATCAACAAACCAGAATTCAGAATAGAATGGAATGGAAAGAATCTTTCTTTACTCTTTTTTTTATATATTTTTTCTTTATACATTTTTATATAATAGGTATAATTTGAATAGAACATATATATTTCAATTTTTTATAATAAAAATTTAATAAAAAAAAAGAAATGAAAAATGAAAAATATTATACATAAAATTTTTGTGAAAAGAATGAATATAATAAATAGATTGATTTAACTATATAGTGTAAAGTAATACAATAATGACTATTGATGATCAAGAAATTGAAAATAAAGACTTGTCAACCAAATTTTATAGTAATAGTATTTTAATTAAGAATATTGATAACCTAGACCTAGTACATATATTAAAAACACAGCACTTAGACATGTATTTTGTTATTAATTATATTATGAATAAAGAATACCAGATTATGCCAAGTGAAGAAGATATTGATATACATGATGTTATTAGATACCAACCACATTTAAAACAGTATGATATTATTAGAGAATATAATGAAAGATTATATGTAACTCAATAAAATAATGTTTATAAAATTGATTCAAATAGTGAATCTTCTTTTCTATAAAATAAAGAAAAATTGGATATATTATTAGAAATTATTTTATTTAAAAAATTATATTTTTCTAAATAAAATTTTTAATTTCGTCAAAATAATAAATAATATTATGTTAATTAGTTCATAAGATAATATTATTATTAATACCATAAGAACTATTAATAATAGTAATAATTTTTTTTCTAGTTTTTAATATATGAAATATCAAATTGATTATTTAAATGATCAAAATGGTGGTAATCAAAAAGGTGGTGTTGTCACTGTTAATTATAATAATATTATAAATGATTTACAAAATGCTGTTTATTTAATTCTCAAATTAAATAATGGCGGAGGTGTATTACTAAGTCCTGAATTAGTAAACACATTAGATTTTATGGAATATATATACGGATTTGCCGGATTATCAACAGGAATACATGTAACTTCTAAATTTATTAATAATCATAGTTGGATTTTCAATCTAACTCAATACGGTAACTATTATCATTTAACTTTAGTTAATGACAATGGAATAAGACCAGGAGTATTAACTAATAATATTTTTGGATTTAATATTTATCCTACTTATGTTCCAAATATTAATTATATTAGCTCTCCTGGAACATCATTCCTTATAAATCAACCTATTGTTAATCAACCAGTAGCAAGATATAAAGTGGATTATGACAATGATTATGATAATGATGAAAAACTAGATTTTGATAATGATTATGATATTGAAGAATCTGTAAGAAAAGTAAATAAGAAAGAGTCAAAGAAAGGGTCAAAGAAAGGGTCAAAGAAAGGGTCAAAGAAAGGGTCAAAGAAAGGGTCAAAGAAAGGGTCAAAGAAAGAGTCAAAGAAAGGGTCAAAGAAAGGGTCAAATAAAGAGTCAAAGAAATAAACTAAAAAATATCCCAAAATACCTGTACGTGAAAAAAATCATTAATTGTCATACTCGGATTAATATACCAACAGAAATTAAAATTTTCTGATTTTACAATTTTAATTAATTCATTGTATATATCTTCTGATATATCATCATCTGATTTTAACTGATATCTAGTTGGGTACCACATAATCCAATGAAAACCAACTACATCATAAGGAAAAAATTGTTCCATAAATACATAATTTTTAGAGATTTCATCTATATATTTAACATATTTTTTTATTGATCCATCACATTCTATATTTTCAAAATATTTTAAACCAAACACAACATGGCTTATAAAATCTTTAATATTATACCAATCATATTTTATTTGTATAATTTTTTCTATTTTTATCTCTTTTTGATCTATTCTTGGTCTTATCATGTTACTATTTGGACAAAATTTATATGTAATGTGTAATTTATCAAGAACATCAATATCACTTTCCACTTTTCCTAAAAAATTATCTTTAAACATACTTGAAAATTAGTTTGTATACTACTAATTATATTTTCAATTTTTAAAATTAATTGTTTTTAATTATATTATAAATACTAATTTATAATATATTTATTTTCAAATTTTAATTAATATGACCGAAATCTTAAAAAAACTAAGATTTCTCGATAAAATATTAAATAATATTAGTAATTTAAGTTTAGAATTAAATAAATTACATAGTTTAAGAATAATTAAATTTAAAGAACCAATAATTAATTTTGATAGAATAAAAAAAATTATTTTGCTACTTAGCTCTCTCAAAATAACGATTAAAAATGAAATTAGAATTAGAATAATTAACAATGATTCTTATCTTCAACGGTTTGAAACTATAAAAGTATATGATTTATCAAATGATATAAAACATTTTTCAACAGAAATTACAAATGACTATAAATTCAAAATAAATTTTAAATATGAATTTATAGAAATTAAAAAAGATATAGGTAAAATTATTAAAAATTTTTCAATAAATAAAAAAAAAGATTATAAATCAGAAATAGTAGACTATAATAAATATTGTTCTGATTATATTAATAAAAATATAAATAATTTTGTTATTAATAAAATGAAAAAATATAAATTATTTTTTTTAATTAAATCTTCTTAAATTATTAATAACCATTTCAGGAGACATATTAACAGGTAATGTTGGTTTAGACATATACCTATATAAAATAAAACCTAATATTACTAATTCAATCATAATTAAAAATGTAATTAATTTATAATGTTTTCCAAAATTTTTTCTACAGAACTTTATAACTTTAGTATCTTTAATTTCAATATTATTATTTGTTACATCTAAATCAACATAATTAATTTTATTTTCTATTTTATCTAAATCATTAAATCGATTATTAACTTTAGATTCTTCAGATTCTTCAGTATTTTCACGTGTATCAATTACTGGATAAACATCTGTATACCCATTTTCATTTCTTTTAATATTTTTATCTGATTCAATATTTTCTTCTTTAGTTTGAATATTTTCTGCAATATGATCCTCAAAACTTTGATACTGATCATATGTATTGTTTGAACTTCCAACTACCATATTAATAACTTAGAATTAATATATTTTTATAATAAAATAATAACAATTAAAAAATTAAATATTAGTTTATTGACTATTATTTATTTTTATATCAAATATAACAAAATTAGATAAAATAACATATATGATTAATGTAGATGTAATAATCCCACAATATTTAGTGATAGATTCTACTCTTTTTACAGAATAATAAATAATAAACACTAAATAAAAACATATAAAAAGAAAAACTATTATTTTCTTAATGGAAATTGTAGGAAGTACTTTACATAATGGAAAAGGACTTGTTCTAAGAAAAAGTGTTAAGACTGGAAATACAGTATTTAAATTATCGGGAAAAATTTTAGATCATCCTACGCGAGAATCAATTCATATTGGAGATAACAAACATATTTATGATGAAAATGGTATATTTATTAACCATTCATTTGAACCAACTGTATTTATAGATGGTTATAATGTAGTAGCATTAATTGATTTAAATGATGGAGATGAGATAACATTTAATTATAACGATAATGAAATAAATATGGCGAATACATTTTATGTAGGCGACATTTTAGTTTGTGGTAAAATAAAAGATTTAAGTGCAAATTAAATATTAGATTATTTACTATTATTTATTTTAATATCAAATATTACAAAATTAATTAAAAATCCAATAACTAATCCTATAAATAATAACATTATATAAAATTCTATTGAAACATTTTCTTCACATACAGAGTTAATAACGTTACTTTGATCATATTTATTACATAATCCATTTGGAGAGTTTTTATAGCATTTTTCTTGCATACCGTTAACAAAATTACAAATACCTTTACCAGTTGATTTATTGGTCATTCGCCATTTTCTTAAACAATCTCTATCACATTCTCCCCATTCACCTTTACAATCATTATCTAAAGGACATTTTCCTTCTCCAGGTTTGCATAATTCAATTTGATTTTCAACTTTACTACATTTACCATTTGGACCTTCTGCATATTGTTCCATTTTCCACTTTTTTGTACAATCAGTATCACATGTTTCCCATTTTCCTTTACAATCTATACTTTTCAAACTACTAGGTAAAATTAAATTCTCTCTAACAATTTCTACATTATCAATATAAATTTGTGGAACATTCATACACCCCCATGATTTATCATAATCAGTTATATTTGAAATTTTAATTGTATATTTGTTTGATAAACTTTCAAAAGAAAATGGTTTTATTATCCATTTGTCATCATCAGGTACAGTAAATATAAAAGTTTTTGTTTTTATTGGATTTGTTCCTTGAAAAATAATTTCTATTTTAAGTTTATTATCTACTTCATTTGATGAACATAATGGATCTTTTCTACAACTTAATAATAAAGTATAAGGCCAATTTGATTTTTTATAGCCTTCAGTTTCTGTAACGATTGTTGGGTATTCAGAATTATCTTCCCTACTTAATCCAATATAATGATTACCTTTAGTAGCAACTATTGGAAATTTACCACTTTCATCTTGTTCATAAGTATTTGGGTATACATATACTGTTTTTCCAAAAGCTTCCCAACCAGATACAACATATTGTGAAGTTTTATCATTATTAACTATATTAATATCAGTTAAATCAAGTCTACCTGTTTTACTAGTAAATCCACCCAATATATCATCAAATTTAACATTTTTAATATTATTTTTAGATGTTATTATCTTCTCTTTTACATCCTCGAAATAATTATTATTAATAAATAATCTATTTTTAATTTCATTAGGTATCCATTTTTTTAATTCTTCTGGAACATTTTTAATTTTATCTAATAATATATCATCCTTGTTTTCTATTTTTAAAGATTGACCACTTAATAAAATATTATCGAAATCAATATAAAAAATTACAACTCCATCAACTCCTTTATTAATATCTGTAAATTTTGAACAACCTCTGCCAACTCCACCTCTACCATAATTCTTTCTTAATTTTTGTGAACAATCATTATCATCCCAACAATAATCACCATTTCTATTTAAATTATAATTAGTTATTCCTGGTTTACCTCCTCCTGAATAATATTCACCGTCAAATTTACAAATTATTCCATCAAAATTATTATTAACATTAGAAAAATTTTCACATTCTAAACTTTCACTTTTATTCTGTCCATTAAATTTTCTATCAGTATCCCTAAAACCAGATTGTGTATCATTCGTTATTAAAGCTGTATCATTTTTTAAAAAATCTCCTTCCTTTAATGTTTCTTGAACAAAACAAGTTCCTCCATATACAATTCCGTCTATACCACCTCCTCCAGCTTTTACTTGAGGTATTTCTGGAAAAATAGAATCATAAATTTCTGTATCTTGTCCTACTATATTTCCATTGAAAGGTCCTCCATTTCCAGGTAATACTATATAAGTTTTATTATTAGTAAATGAAAGATTGCCAAATACAACACCACCACCTCCTCCTCCAGTACCTTGCTTGTCTTTAGTATGATTTATATCTCCTCCACCAGATCCTCCTCCAACAGCGATTGTATATACTTTAACATCTGGTATTTTTAAGTTTAATTCATACCTTTTTATAGTTGGAGTTTGGTCTTTACCATCTATAATTTTTTTTCTATATTCAACCCTCAAATAATCCTTTGAAGAATAATCAATTTTTACTTTTTTAATACTAAAATAATGATTAAAACTCCAATTTACTATATTTTCTCTTCCTATATTAATTCCATATGGTATATCTTCTTTAGATTTAAAACCACATGTTTTATTTTCACTAAATCCTTCAATTAATTTATCATTATATTCAAATTTTCCATTTGTACTATAAAACATTATAATTAGATATATAATATTTTTTAGAATCAATTTTGTTGATTCTAAATATAAAATAATTATTAAAGAAAATTTATAAAAAAATTTTAATGATCCATCATTTCAATCAGTACCGATACTTGAAAAAATACTTTGCTCAAGTTTCTTATCACTAATAAGTTTATTTTTATCAACTGTTGGAGATTGACATACCGATTTCCTAAGAACTTCTGTCAGACTTTTAATTGCTGAGGTATCTTCTGTCTGTTTGCATTTTTCTTCTTCCATATCAAGATTATAACGTTGTTTATTAAGATCTGTAGTTTGAATCCTAATATCTTCAATCTTTCTAGTCTTCCAATCTTGGTCTACCTTCTCATTATTACACAATCTTGACTTTTCTTTATGAATAAACTTTATATTCGAATCAATTTTCTTCCTTTCATCATTGATCCAATTCATAGATTCCCTAAAAGTAGGTGATACAGAAGGAACTCTAGTAAATTTTGAACTATTAGCACACGTTGTTACAATGCCTAGTTTTATTCCAATAAGTTTTGTAACATATGCAACACTAATATCACTAGTTCTCTTACCTTCTCTCCTAAAAAATGTAGAAGTCCATTCCTTTTCTTTCTCAAGCTCCTCAAGAACTTTCTCAAGAACATCCTTCTTTAATTTCTCTGATTTGGATTTTTCACTATCTTTAGATCGCATTTCAAGAAATTTAGCCTTGATACTATCTTTCGAAATACTTACATCATACAAAGAACCTGCGTCTTTCTTTATATTCTTATATGTTGTCACTTCATCTGGAGCATATTCCTTCAATTGTAAAGTTAGTGCATAATTTAAAAGATACTCAACTAAAATATTTAAGTATTCTTCTCTAGTATATGTCTTTCCTTCATTCCAATTTTCAGGCAAAGCTTCAACAAAAACACTATCTATACCTTGTTTAAACAACTTGATACATTGAGGATCCTTAAGACTTGGCAAACTATTTCTGTAATAACAGTATTGTTTTTTACACATATTAATGTCTAACCCTTTATATTCTGTCTTATCTTTGTTTACAAAGTAAAACATAATACATAGAAAATCTTTTGGATAATTAGAATACATACTCTTGATCCAATTACCTCCATACAACCAATTACTAAATGGTTCTCTTTTTTTGTGAGATTCAATTAACATATTCTTGTAAGAATCAATTACATTAAAATCATTAAATAACTTTTGAACTAACATACCACTGTTAATCTCAGCTAACATAGTAGCTCTAAAATCATCATCCAACCATTTAAAATCTTCTTCAATAGATTCTTTTAAATACTTGACATTGAACTGTGAAGGAATTAAGAACACAAAATCTTGAAACAAAGTAATACCCAAAAATTCTGCCATAACATCTAAATTCATATAATTAATTTTATGAATATTTTCCATGTCAAATACATTAAATCCAACCTTAAGCTCAATATCATATGATTCAAAATTATTATAACGCGAAGAGTTTTTACGACAATTTTTATTAAATGTCTGTCTGTCATCATTACTTGCCTTAAAATCAGATGATAGATGCTTCTCACTTGTAGCAGATCTAATAGAGATTCCATCAATATTAATATCGGAAACTCCTTCTTTATAATTTCGATAATCTTTCCATTTTTTTTGAATATAATTTTCATTAATATCAATTTTGGTAGTACTATTCTTAGACTTCCATAAAATTCTCTTAATTAGTTTTATCAATTCGTGCTTTTCAGAAATCTGTAATTCAAG
>Ga0209664_1000448_pt1 | contig 25852 bp, 18 predicted proteins | sample SaaInlV_150m_DNA_FD_184668 | JGI IMG/M metagenome (GOLD analysis project Ga0209664, IMG submission 184668) | Marine microbial communities from expanding oxygen minimum zones in the Saanich Inlet - Saanich Inlet SI073_LV_135m_DNA (SPAdes) (version 2) | ecosystem: Environmental > Aquatic > Marine... | reverse complement strand
TCTAATAATAAAAATAAATCTGATTTTCAATCAATATGTTGCTCTGCAACATCAATAGAACAGTTTGATTCTTCATTACCAGAATATACAATAGATGAAGTTGAAAAACATACAACTGAGTCAGATTTATGGACATATTATAAAGGATATGTATATAACTTTACACATTTTATTAAAAATCATCCTGGGGGTAAAGTAATATTACAATGTGGAGGAAAAGATTTAGAAAAAGTGTGGGATGATCTTGGTTTCGGGTGGCATCAAGGCCATACTAGTGTAAATACTATATTACAAAAATATAAAATAGGTAAATTAGTTGAAAATATGAAAAATTCTGATAGTAAAACTGTTTTTGATAATTTATCTAAATCAACATTGATATTTAAATTATTAAAAGACACTAGATCATTAAATAAAGATTTTGTAAAATTATCAAATAAAGATTATATTTTTCTTTTTATATTGTTTTCAAGAGTAGTCTTTTCTGATAAGAGGAGAGAAAAATATTATAAAATGAGACTTGATCCAATATTAAAAAAAAGTTTGTCATATGGTGGATATTTATATATAACTGAATTTCTTAGTGGTCCAGGTTATGGTTTTGATAAAAATACAATGTCTCTTGGTCATTTTGGATTATTTGCATATTTTTCTTTAAGAGAAAAGGAAATAGGATGGAAAGTTATGAATAAACCAACAAGTGAAGCATGGTTTGACCCTTGGGTAGAGAATTTAAAAAACAAAGGAGTAAAATTTTATTTTAATTCAGAATTAAAAGATATAATGTTTAAAAATAATAAATGCATAGGAGTTAAAATTAATAATGAAATTGTAAAATCAAATGCATATTGTATATCTATAAATCCATTTAACTTGGAAAAAATATTAGAAAATAAAAAAGAGTCAAGAATTGAAAAAGTTAAATTGAATAATTTGTATTCTTTACAAAATGATTTGAGTAGATCCAATATAGTAAATAATCAAATAAGTTTTAGGTTAGGTCTATCTGAGAAATTTAATTTTGGAAGAAAAGATTTTGGATTTGTATTGATTGATAGCAGATACAATATAACATTTTATAACCAAGCTGATTGGTGGGAGAATGATGTTGATTTGGGTATGAATAATCAAATAAAAACACTTATATCTGGAACTTTAATTTTAACTTATAAAAACGGATCTATATATAATAAACCTGCAACTTCATTAACTAAAGAAAAACTATTAGAGGAGATTATTCAACAATTCAAAAGTTCAATTCAATTTAATAATTTATTATTAGAGAATAATCAAATGAATGATCATTTAGAATTTTATGATAAGATTATCTATAAAGAAATTTTTGAAGAATGGGTCGAAACACCACAGGATGATGGTTCAACAAGATTAGTTAGTAAAAATTTAAAATGGGTAAATAATATTATTAATGAAGAATATAGACTAAAAAATTATTACAAGAATTTATCTGATAATTTATTTTTTAGTGGAAGTCATGTTAAGACAAGTATTAATATATGGAGTATGGAAGGTGCAGTTGAAAGTGGTATGACAACTGCAAATTATATTCTTAAATATTTAGGAAATAACAATTTGGTAAATATTCATAATCATATTGTAGAAAAAAAATACACTATACTAATTGTATTAGATAATTTATTAAATTCATTCGGGTTACCAAGTATTATAGATGTCTTACTATTTGCAATATGTTATTTAATTATTAGAACAATTATACATAGCATTGAAAAAAAATAAAATTATAATGAAACTATTTTAAAAGAAAAGTTTGGTTTGATTATAATGTTCTTAGTTGATAAATATCAGAAAGATTGTAATTATATAACTTGTCATCAAGATTTAATAGAAAAGCTTTTAGATACTTTTGATTCTCATCAGGATCTATATAGAAAAGTTATTACGGTACTAAAAGAAGAAAAAAATAAAAAAAAATCACAAAAAAAAATAAAAGATACCAATATAAACGAATTAATTACTGAATTAGAAACTCAAAATTGGAGGTATTCAAATTTACAACATTTAGTTGTGTATGGTCCAAAAGGGTGTGGTAAGGAATATATTGTAGAAAATTTTTTAAAAAAAATTTATGGTAATATTGAAACAAATGATATTGAATATACTATAACTGGATATAGTAATACTAAAGAAAAAGTTATGATAAAACAAAGTAAATATCATATTTTAATTGAACCTAATAATAATGGATTTGATAAATATTTAATTCAAGAAATTATACAAGAGTATGCAAAAGCAGAAAATTTAACTATATTTAAATACAAAAAATTATTCAAGATTGTAGTTATTAATAAAATAGATAATTTATCATATTCTGCACAAGCTTCATTAAGAAGAACGATGGAAAAATATGCAGATATATGTAAATTTATTTTTATTTGTGATCAATTATCTAAAGTAATTGAGCCTTTAAGAAGCAGATGTCTCCTAATTAGAGTTCCATTACCAACAAAAGATCAAATTGTAGAATCATTATTACAGATATCTGTAAGAGAAAATATAAATATATCAATTGATGAATATAATAAAATATTAGATAATTGTGATCATCAAGTAAATAATGCTATTTGGATGTTAGAATCAAAAAGATTAGGAATTAAGAACGAGAATTCATGGACAGATGTTATAGATCAAATGGTAAATTTATTTTTTGAAATTGGAGTATTAAATAATGATAATTTAACAAATTTTTTGAAAAAAATAAGAGAATACTTTTATATTTTGTTTATAACAAATCTTGATATTAAGAAAATTTTGAATAGTTTTATGACAGAGTTTGTAAAGAAAGTTGATAATTTAGATCTTAAATTTGAGGTAATAAATATTGTATCTGAATATGAAGTTAGAATATGTGAAGGAACGAGATATATAGTTCATATAGAAGCAATGATGATTAAATTATTAAGATTATTATATAGTAATAAGGTTATTGGTTTATAAATTTATTTTAAAAATCTTATTTTTATCTACGACTTTGTATATGAACAAAAATTTTAATTTAAATTCAAAAATAAATTCTCTTTATAATAAAATTTACGACAATGTAGTATTGGACAATGTAGTATTGGACAATGTAGTATTGGATAGTAATTTAACAGGAGGTGGTGTTAATAATATTGACAATAAAATTATTGATCCAAATTTGAAAATAGATTTAATTAATGAAATATCAAGAGGAAAATTTAAATATATTAAGAATGGTAAAAATTCTTTTGTTATTAAAAGATATTCTGATAATTTACCAGTGAACATGATTATTAGCAAAGATTCTAAATCTTCAAATGTTGATTCTACTATATCAAATCATTTATCAGAATTAGTAATGGGATCTAAAACAAAACACATATTATTACCAATTTTAAATTTGGATTTAAAACACAAAGATTTAAAGACCGTGTTTAAAAATAATAATGATCTAATGAAAAGAATTGATCATAATGGTAAATCCGATGTATATAATATCTCATTAAAAGAGAATTTTTTCAAAGGCGGATATTTAAAAGATATCGTAAATAAACAAATTTCTAATTTTGATAGTAATAATTTTCAGAATTTTAACAGAAATTTATTCTTTCAGCTAATTCACACATTAGGTGTAATAAAAGAAAGATATCCTAACTTTAGTCATAATAATCTTGGTTTAAAAAGTATATTTATTTACAACAAGAAAAATTCGAACAATAAGTATAATTTAGGAAATAATAATTATAAATTAAAAAATATTAATTTTGATATCAAGTTATCTAATTTTAAGAATTCAAAAATAGATTCAAGTAAAAATGTAACTAATGACTTGGATAAATTTATTGATGATTATCTAGATAATTTTTATAAAACTTCATCTGAAGGAAAATTAGATAAAAATAGTAAAATATTCTTTTCTAATTTAAAATCAAAAATTAATTCTTATAAAAAAAATTCAAGAGATATCGATATGAATGAATTATTAAATGATGAATTTTTTAGTGAATTTATTTCTAATAAAAAAAGCAAAGATATTAAAAGTAAAGTTAATGGTTCAAAATCTTCAATGTCATCTAATTCAAAAGCTATTAAAACTACATTAGATAAAAGCTCAAAAAAAATGTTTGGAGCTGGTTATTTAGAAGAACTAGGTAAATATGGTTATGATCTCAATGATATTGACAATCAAACAGGTGGAGGTGGAGGTGATAATGAACAGACTGGAGGTTTTGAAAGAAATCAAGTACCTTTTAAAAGAGAAAAAAATACACCTTTTTTAACAAATGAAGAAAGAGAAACATTTGGTAGAAGAAAAGCGGATAATCCACCTCCTCCAGAACCTCCAATATTAGCAGAACAAAAAGTATATGATACCTCCAAAATGAAATCTCAGACTGTTCTTCCACAAGTTTATCCTCCTGCTCATATTCCTGTACCAAATCCATATATGCCTAACGTTAACCCTTATCAACAATATGCTTATGGTTATGAACCAAATCAGATTCCTGTTCAAAAGTATTATAATATAAGTATGTCAAGTCCTGTAGGTAATCATTCAACTCTTAACAGAATATATGAAGATATGTTACCTGTAAATCCAAATCCATTTACTATGACTACTATTTATGAAAGAAAACAGTTATTAAATTATTTTAGAAATATGTTATTAGAATATGGAGATGGTGAAGAATTTAGTATATCACCAGGTCCTAAAAAATCATTATTATCATATATTAGATTAATTGAATTAAATCCATATACCGAACAAAAAAATCCATATCATGGATTGGCTACTGATTTCATGTTATATAATGCTGCATATCCAATTAAATATGAACAAGATAAAAATCATTTAGCAATTGTAAAGAATCCTATTGGATTAAATATTAGACTTTACAAATTGTCTAAAGGAGCTGATAAAGCATTACAATTAAATAATAATATAGGATTGGATGATTTTGAAGCATTAAGAGAAATTAAATATTATGAGTATATAAGAGAAAACGTTATAAAAACTAAAACATCTCCTAACTTTATTTCACTATATTTATATACAAAAGATAGTACTTCAAGATTAAATTATGATGAGATTAACTTGTTAAAATATCAGACATTGCCTAAAAATGATCTGAAGAAAAATCATACTAATAATAATTTGGTTAATAATCTTCATGTTTTAAATATAAATCAATCATCAGTAATTCCTAATACTCAATGGCCACGAATGAAAAATTATAATGTAAATGGTGTAGCATTGATTGAACAAGTTGATCTAAATAAAGACCAAGGAATGAGTTTAATTGGTGTTACAGAAGCTCCAAATAATAATATTATAAAATGGGCTTCCCCGTTATATCAATCATTTGGTGCAATTCAACAAGAAGTAGAAACAGGTTACCATAATGTAGAAGTGTGGAGATCTATTATTTTTCAATTAGTATACACTTGTGCTGTTTTAGAAGAAGCAGGAATTTGTTTTGAAAATTTAAGTTTATTAAATAATTTTTACATAAAAGATCTATATGCAGATCCAGGAAAAAGGAATCATTGGATTTACAAGGTTAATAATCATGAGTTTTATGTTCCAAACTATGGATATTTATTAGTTTTTGATAGTAATTTTGCTGATATTTTTAGTTCTTCGGAAGAAAATCTTAGAAATTTAAATAGTGGAAGTGGAAGAAGATTTAAGATTCATAGTGATAAATTGTATACTAAGAATAGTCCTGGAATTAGTAGTATGGGTTTATTAAAATCTATTAATCAATTTAAATCAATTGTAAATCCTGATATATTTAATAACGAATTAAAAAAGATGGGAGGTCAATCACCAGATAATGAAATTTTAATATTGTTAAAAAAGATGTATGATTATGATATTAATGACCAAAATAATAATGTGAGAAAGATTAGAGATTATTTAAAGCATTTCTTTCCTGAATTCCTTCATAATAGAGTTGGTTCTTTATTAACAAAAGACGAAAAAGAGGCATTGTCTCAATTTCCTGATAATAATTTTAGCGAAGGAGAATTAGTAGTTTACCAAGAAAGATATGGTGAATTCAAGTGGGCTATATTTGTAGATGATGAAATTACTTCTATTGGAAATTTAAACAAAAAGAAAATTAGAATAGATCATTCAAGTAATCCAATTAGTGTTTTTGCAAGTTCTTTATATAAATTTCCTGAAAAAGAATCCATCCAACAAGATATTAAAAATGGTATAAAATTAGATACAGAGTTTAGTCTTGAGACTTATAATTTAGATAATCTTATTAAATAGATAGGTTAGTCAAATTTATATACCAATAAATTAAAATTTTGAAAGATTTTAAATAAAATCTTTCAAAAATTAATTTCTAATCCATATTATAATTAAAATGGATAAATTTAATCCTAGAGAATTTCCTGTAAACTATTTTAGCGACTATGGTAAAAATCCAATTGATCCAAAAGAAAATACAAAAAGCTTTATTAAGAATGTGATAGGTCAAAACGAAACCGATATGTCTAAAGTTGCTTTGTTATTTTTTTCCGATGAAAACTTGGAGTTAATTAATAAAGAATTAGTTATTAGAGTATTTGAGTATACTAATAACAAAGTTAAAATACCTTTTCAATCTAAAAATGATATGCTTTTAGTGATGAGGTATATTTATGTAACTTATGCTAAAAATTTAGAAAAAGATATAGAAAAACAAGTTTATAAGCTAAATTGCCGTGTTGTAACTGAGCTATTTCCTAAACTAGTAAGTGAAATAAGATCTTATATGTTATATCTAGAAGAAATTGAGCGAAACGAAAAACAAGATAGACAGATAAATGATTTACCTATTAGTACAAAACTAACAAGAGGAACTAGAGAATTACCTGCAATGTCTGATGTATTCATGAAGTAAATCAATAAAATTGATTTCATCCTGTTTCAGGACTAATATTAATTAACAATCAAAATTAATGATTCATTGTTAGTTATTTATCGTAGTAATAAAAACATATTTATGTTTGTAATTCACCTTCGAAGGCGTTAGTAGTGTTTTGGTATACGAAGATGCAACCTCTGGTTTGTGCCATTTCAGTGAATGATTCTCCAACTGGACCTAATCCTGGAGTACCGTGGATTTGGGAAACAGGCATGTTATGTACACTGTGTGCAGTTGGTACGTAATCTACTACACCGTATGGATGGTAGTGGAAGCAAGATTGAGAATTGTGACCTTGAGCTGGGTTAGCTGGTACTCTAATAAGAGTAGATGAACCTACAACAATATGTTGGTTAGTGGCATCCTTAACATTAGAGTTAACTTCTTGTACAACAACAGATCTTAAAGTATATTTATCATCTCTGATAGGAATATCTTCATCGAATGATACAACTCTGTTATTTAGTCTTTCGAAACCAGATAAAGTGGTTGGGAAAGTATGGAAGTTAAGTGGTTTGATACCTGGGATTCTCATAACATTAGCTCTTCTGTCAACGTAAAATACAAGGATACCTCTGGAGAAAATGATATCAGTCATCTTTGGTTGCAACATACCACCTTCTAAGAAGTATTGAGTTTGTTGTAAAGCTTCCTTAAGATTGATAGCTGGGATGTTATCATTTCTGAATGGAGCTGGTAATCTGAAGTTAATCATTTGAAGAGACATTACCTTTGGTACATTAGTAGTGTTGTAAGGATTTTGTGCCAATGGCATCATAGCTTGGTAAGTAGCTACAACAGTTGGTCTGAAAGAGAATGCAGCAAGTAATCTCTTCATGACGGTACCGTCGTATCTTCCGTAAACAAGATCTGGGTTATCATGTTTGTTTAATTTACACATATCAACAGCGGTGATGAATTCTCTGAATGAGGTGTTATAGTATTGACCGTTTCTTAGTTGTAAGACAGAGTTCCATAATTGATGTTGGACATTAGATCTGTGTTTTAAATCAGCAATTGGAGATTTAGTTGAGCATACAACATCATTAGGATCCATAGTTAAGTGATAGAAAAGTTCGTAATCAGGTCTGCTAATTAATGGTTCATCATTGTATCTAGATTTTACAATACCAGCAATGTTGGAGTGTAAAAAGGTTTGATCAAGGTATTCGATCTTTGGTAAGAAAAGAGCAGCAAGTACTGGATGAACGTGTTCTCCAGGTCTCATGCCAAGTTCTCTTTTGTATTCACCAGTTAAGGCTTCATAATCACAATCTTGGTATTGAATAGATTGTAATAAAACTTGTGCGTGTAAAGCTTTGTTAGAAGCATGTTCCTTTAATAATTGTTCCATGTGTGCGGTATCTTCTGGTCTTACGTTCATCTTTGATGCAGATAAGCCGGTTGGCATAGCACCTAAGGTTTTCATAAGAGTAGTAGATGGCATAAGGACATCTGGGCTACCAGTTCCGTGTAATTCTTGTTCGTAAATTCTTTTGAATTCAGCAAATTCGATATCACTTAATCCAGCTTTCTTTTTGTAAGCGTGAGCTTTTTCTAATAAAACGCTGAATGGGTAGTTAGAGTTACCATGCTTTTCTCTAATATAATGAGCAAATTTTTTAGCTCTTCTAACCATCTTATGGTAAGTTTCTAAATAAGCTGTTTGAATTTTATCAACTAATTCTTGGTTGTCATACTTATTTCTAAGTTTAAGAAATTCTGTAGTATCGAAAACACCCTTGTTCTTTTTAAGAAGACGAGCTACTTCGTTATCTACAACGTTATTGCCACTTGGTTTATTTCTAGAATAAGAATCCATTTGTATATAATTAGAAATAGAAAATAAAATTTACGTAAAAAAAAATTTTTAAAATATTTTTAAATTATTTTCTGACCTTTATGGTTAAAAATGTCATATTCTAAAGCGGTAAAAAATATATCTTTTATTATGAATAACCTTTAGGTTAATAATGACATGTTCTAAAGCGGTAAAAAGATATATTTTATTATGAATAACCTTTGGGTTAACAAATATAAACCTAATAATTTAGATGAAATATTTGGTAATAAAAATCAAATTAAAAGAATAAAAGAATGGTTGAGTAATACCAATAATTCAAAGTCAATGTCATTAATTATATCTGGAAATCATGGAATAGGTAAAACAATATCAATGAAATATGTATTAGAAAGTTGCGACTATAATGTAAAGATGATTTTGCCTGATGAGATTAAGCATTATAGAAATAATGAAGATTTTAAAGATTTTTATAATTACGAAAACTCAATCAAAAATAAGATGAAATTTTCTAATAAAAAATTTTCGAATAAGTTAGCAATGATATTTGATGAAACAGAATCAATTACGTTAACTAGTGAGAAAAAATTTATAACAGAAATTTTTAAAATAAATAATAAAAAAAAAATGTTTCCTTTAATATTTATTTGTAATAATCAACACAGTAAGTTACTAAATGATTTAAAAAAAAATTGTGAAGAAATTAAATTTTTACCACCATCAAATATTGAGATAAAATCATTAATAAGTTTAATTTCTAACAACGAAGGAATAATTTTTAAAAATGATATTGTTATAGATAAGTTAATAGATTTTTCACAAAAAGATATCAGAAAGCTAATTAATTTATTACAAGAACTAAATTTTCATTATAATAAAATTGAAATTGATCTTGAAAAGTTTGAAAAGTTTATTCAATTATCAAAAGAAAAACATAATGAATTAGGTTTATTTGAGACAACATTAGAATTAATAAATAAAAATATGACTTATGATGAGATAAATCAATTATATGAAAATGATAAAGTACTTTTACCATTAATGATTCATGAAAATTTTCCAAAAAGAGTTTTATCAAAATCAACATTAGAAAGTGATAAATTAATAGATAGAATATATGAAATAAGTAATAGTATTTCAATCGGAGATATAGTAGAAACTAGTATATATACAGATCAAAATTGGTTCTTACAAAAAATTCATTGTTTTTTCTCATGTGTGTATACAAATTATTGGATTAATAATTGTGAAAGCAATGATGTAAAACTATTAGATATAAAATTTAGTTCTGATTTGAATAAAACATCTTTAAAAAATATAAATAAGAAAAATATTTGTAACTTGACCAAGTTTCTTCCTAATAAATCATTGCAAGATATTTTACATTTAAATAGAATATCAAATTATTTAATGGCAAACGGTGAAGAAGAATTACTTGTTAATATATTAAAGTCATATAATCAAAGTTTTAATATAAAAGAGTTGGAATTGTGTTTAAAAATTGACAAAACATCAGATTTCATTAAATTAAATTCTAAAGAAAAGAAAAATATAAATAAAATTATTGGTGAATCAATTGATATAACAAGTTGATAAACATATTGATGTTGCAGAGCAACATATTGATTGAAAATCAGATTGAAAATCAGATTGAAAATCAAAAGCAGAGCTTTATACTTCTTGCTATTTTGCAAAATGGCAAGATATTGTAATTTGCAAAGCAAAAAACACACATTTACTATGTAAAATGATTGTAAACAAACACTAATAACATTAAATTGCTACGCAAAACAAAAGTCTGAATCTAATGTGAAACAAGGTACTAAGAAAACTTTGTTTTCTGAATCTAATGTGAAACAAGGTACTAAGAAAACTTTGTTTTCTGAATCTAATGTGAAACAAGGTACTAAGAAAACTTCGTTATCTAATGTGACACATACTACTAAGGAAACTTCGTTTCCTGATTCTGAATCAGATTCTATTTATCATATATTTTTTTGATAGAATTTTTTATCATTATGTTCTTTTAATATAATTATAGCTTTAGTTTGTTCATTTAAGGTTGGTTCTATAAAATAATATCCTTTATCAAGATACATCAACAGTTTAATAAACTTAAATTGTTGATTTAAATCCATTGTAAATTTGTCTGAATTAAGAACTTGGTAATAGAATAGATGATCCGGTTCATTTGAGTTATCAAATTTATTACTAAATGCTCTTATTTTATTTATTTGTTCCATAAATCTTTTATCGACTCCTTGAAAACTGTTAGCCCAATGAAATATATCATTATGATCAATAATTCCATAATAATTAAATTTACTACTAAACTTAAATTTTTCATCTTTATTAAATTCAAGAACATCATAGTGATCTTTTGATATTACTGTATTATAATTTAAATCAAAATTAATTAGTTTGTTTATTTCATTTTTCTTTTTTATAAAATTATCATTAATTTTTTTTATAAGATCATCCTTCTTTGGCATATATATATTTTCAGTAGATAAAAATTTTTAACTTTATAAAGATTTTCTAAAGTTAAAAATATTAATATAAGAACTTTAAATATGGTATACCATTATAAATTCTTCTAATGAAATAAATTTAATGTTATTTTTAGTTTATAAAAAATTTTATCTACTGAAATATATATATGGAAATGAAAACTTCTGATAAAGATACTATTCTTGTTTTCGGTGTTATACTTGCATTTTTATTTTTTACTTATATTATGCCTTCACTTGAAAAACAATTTAATAAAGAAAAAACTTCCTTGAAAGAAGGTATGGAAGTAATTGGAAATGATAATAAGATTGATAAATTCGATTTAAAACAATGTTCTAAAAACTGTTGTCTTCATACTCAATGGTCAGTACCTCATCTTAAAAATAAACCACCAAAAGGTTATATAGGTTCAAATTTAATGTGTGCTAATGGTTCTGGTGGAGGGTGTCTATGTGTTACTTCAAAAGAAATGAAAAATTTAGAAGAAAGAGGTGGAAATAAAAGAGAATGTAATTAATTCATAATAGATAACGTAGTTATATTATCAATTTGTATTTAGTAAAATTAATTTTTTAGAAGATAAAAATATTTTATCTACTAAAATATATATAAATGAATATATTAGTAACTGTAAAAAACGAATATATGATTAGAATAAAAAATCTATTAACAAAATTAATTTTTGATGGATTAAATTCTATATATTCAAAAACTAGAGAAGCTGCAACAGACGACGATGTTTTAAAAGTTTTTCAATCGTTACTAAAGAGAGTACCTAAATGGACTGATGAAATTTTAAATAATGAAGTTATCAGAATTAGAGGTATATTAGATTTAGATAATAAATTTGATTTATTGAATGATTTAATAAAGGCATCAATTAAATCTTCTTATAATATTATGATTTTTGGATCTGATATAAATTTCGATATAATTAATTTATTAAATGAATTTAATTTTAAAGATTTTATTAGAAATGTATATATTGAGTCATCTAGAGAAATTTATAATAATCCATTTTTATTTTATCATAATTCATCTCCAGTAGATATCAAAAGAAATCAACGTGAAGTTTTAGTTATTATAGGAACATCTATTGAAGAATCTATAAGAAAGTTATTACCAATAAAAATTATATTAGATGCATATTTAAATAACAATAGTAAAATTTTTAAAGTAGTTTATCCTAATGATATTTTAGACCATAATGCGGATGATAATGTAATTGATAGTTTTGTTAAGAATGATTTAGAAAATGATCCTTTTAAAGTTGTTATAGAGAAATTACCATCTAATGACAAATTTCAAGTTGATTCTCCAAGACCAATTCAAGAAATAAAAGAACAAATACCAATTCAAGAAATAAAAGAACAAATACCACTTGATAATCTTAATAATTTATATAATAGAAATTTAGCCCCCTTACCTACAATGATGGGAGGAAATGCATCTTCTGTAAAAATACTTAATTCAGATGTTAATTTAAATAATTCATCTGAAAATTCTGTTCAAAATAAAATTATGGATATTATAAATGATAAAAGTTTGAATCTAAATATTCAAACAAATATAAGTGAATTTGAAAACACCAATAGTAATAGTAATAGTAATAGTAATAGTAATAGTAATAGTAATAGTAATAGTAATAGTAATAGTAATAGTAATAGTAATAGTAATAGTATTAGTAATAGTAATACTAAAGAATCAATTAAAATCAATGATCCAAGAGATGTTAATGAATCTATTAATAGTGATTCTAAAAATTCTAATAGTAATAATAGTTGCAATGATACATTTATGACAAAAGATGAAAATAAATCAACGTATATTATAAATAATGTATTAGAATCAGCATCAACCAAAATTAATAAAATTAATAGATCACAATCAGAATTAGATAGTAAATTAGAAAAATTACTAAAAAATGATTTAGGAGATTCAGATACCGATTCTACTTTTGCAGTAGATAATCAATCTAATTACCAAGAAGTGTTTTCCAATTCTAATTCATCTCATGATTCATCTTTAAATTCTAACCAAAAAAATGAAGAAATAAATAAAAATAAATTTTTTGCTAATTATTTAAATATTTAAAATATAATGATAAATTGAATCAATTTTATAAATTGTTTCAATTTTCATCTTTCCATTTTTCGTAAAAAATATAAATCAATTTTCATCTTTCGTAAAAAATATAAATCAATTTTCATCTTTCGTAAAAAATATAAATATATAGTAAACAAACACACAGATTACAAAAACAAAAACACAATAAAATTATTTATTTTATTTTTCATTAATTGTTTTTTGACTAATTAATATCGATGGTGATATCATATCAAGTAATGCAAATGAAATTGCAGATATAAAAGCTAATGTAAGTAATTCACTATTATTTAATAATTGATTAGGTATGTATCTAAGAGATACTAACATAATTAAACACATTAAAATATATTTAATAATTCTTTTACACATTTCTTTATTAGTTATTTTTAACATTAATATACTGTAGAAAAAATAATTTAGAAATTGATTTTAGATAAAATTGTTATATACGTATAATAATTTATATTAAATTTTCTTTCTAGTGTTATTATAATGAAAAAAATTATATATTTTATATTTGGAACATTTATTTTAGTTTATTTATTTCAATCTATGGACAAGTCTTGTAAAAGAAAGTCAATATTTGATAAAGTTAAAATTCCTTTACTATCATCATCTTTAATTGGTATTATTTGTTTACATTTAGATGATAAAAGTCCTTCATGTTTACAATTTGTAATGCCATTTAGTAAACCCGTCAATATTGATGGACAAACTATATTTACTGATTTAGGAAACTTTTAAAAGTTCGTTTTATGATTACAAACATTTTTTTCTAAATGTTTGTAATTAATGAGTCATTTAAATGTGAGTGCAGGAGGTTCTCAATTAAGACTAAAGAAATTTAGAATAGATAAAATGGTCGAACATGCTACAATTGCGATGATTGCTAAAAGAGCGTCAGGAAAAAGTTACTTGACAAAAGAAATATTATATCATAAAAAAAGTCTTCCTACTGCAGTTGTTATTAGTAGAACAGAAAAATTAAATCGTTTTTATGGAGAATTTATTGCAGATAGTTTTATTTATAATAGTTTTGAGACAGATATTTTAACAAACATATATCAAAGACAAGCTAAATGTAATGAAGATAATAAAAATAAACTGGCTGAAGGGAAAAAAGAGAAAGATGATCGTATAATGTTAGTTATGGACGATTGTATGAGTTCAAAAGGAACATGGGTAAAAGACCAAAATATTCTTGAATTATTTTTTAATGGTAGACATCACCATGTTTCATTTATTTTAACAATGCAGTATGCTGTAGGTATACCTCCTGAAATGAGAAGTAATTTTGATTATATTTTCTTATTAGCAGAAGATTTTATTTCAAACCAAAAAAGATTGTATGAACATTATGCAGGGATGTTTCCATCATTTGATATTTTCAAACAAGTTTTTACTGAAGTAACACAAAATTATGGAGTAATGGTTATTGATAACAGAATTCATAGTAGTAATATAACTGATAAAGTATTCTGGTATAAAGCAAAAAAAGTACCTGATTTTAAAATGGGATCTAAAATATTTAATAAATATCATAAAAAATATTATGATCCTGAATGGAATAAAAGACCAATGTTATTTGATCCTAATGATATATTATCTAAAAAAAGAAATAATTTTAAGGTTAATGTGAAGAAAGTCAAAAATAATGATGATGATGATTCTTATTAAAGATCAATGCTATTAGATGAATTATCTTTTCCATCTAGTTCTTTACTACATAATTCCTCTTGTTTTACATATTCTTTCTTTTTCTTTTCCAAGCTTTTAATTGATTCCTCAATATCTCCTAATTTTTGTTTTAATGTTTCCTTTTTACTAGAATCATCTGTACTTGATAGTTCTTTTTTAATAATTTCTTTATTTTCATTTGATGTTTTAATTGTTTCTTCAACATTTTCTCTAGCTTGACGATTCTTATATTGTTCATGTAAAATTTTAGATTTCTCACTAGATTCAATATGAGCTTTCATAATTTTATTTAGTTCTTGGTTAGCATATTCAGGTGATCCTGCTTCTTTTGAAGTAGGATCTGGATCAAATGCTAACCATTTACCCATTTCACCAACATAAATATTATGAAGAGTATCAAAAGATTGTAATTTTTTTGCATATTCTTCTGCTTCATTAATTTTATCAAAAACTCCTCTAATTTTAATTCCTGATAATGTTGTTTTATTAGTAGGATCTTGTAAAAAACTGATACAAACAAAATTTTGAGCAGTTGGTAAAAGTGTGTCTTCTGTTAGTAGATCAACGGACATTATAATATTATAATACCATAATAATTATTTAAATAAAAATCAATAAAGTTTTTTATTTAACTTTAAATGATACGATCGAATTAATTGATTTTATTTTATTATTATTTTTCTCTATTTTTTTATTTACTTTTGCTAGTTCGGCTATTAGCTTTAATTTTTGATTAAACAACTTTTTACCTAATAGAATTATACTATTTTGCAAATCATTTTCTGTTTGATTATATTTAGTTCTTTTCATTTCTGATAATGTTTTTTTAATATTTTGATAACTATCAAATTTACTTTTTATTTTATCATATAAAAGTTTTCTTTTTATTACCTTCCTTTGATATTCTATCATTTCTTTTTCAGTTAATTTATTTTTAATAGGTTCTGTTTTTGATACAATTGAATTTAATTCTTTTAATTCTGGTTTTATGAAATTAATATCATCAATAATAAATTCCTGTTTTTTCTGTAATTTAGTGATCTTTTCAATTATTAATGATTCAGATATTTTATCTTTTTTTAATAATTTTTCTTCTTCTTTTCTATTTTCTTTAATCATTTCATTTGTAATTTCTATTTTATTATTTATTTCAATGATTTTTCTTTTATTTTCAATACTTTCATTTTCTAATTCTGTTATTTCTTTCTGAGTTTCATTATCTTTTTTATTGAAATCTTTAGTTAGTTTGTCTGTATATCCCATCCAAGGAGAAGGTTTTTTAAACATTATTTCAAACATATTAGTAGGAAGAGTATCTTGTATTACTAATTCACTATCAATAGTCCTCTTTTTCTCTTCTGCAATTAATTTATTAACAATTTCTTTGTAATTCATATCATTAAATACATAATATGACTTTGTAACATAAAATGTAAGAAATGTTAATCCTACAAATAATATTATAACAGATATGTTTTTTAAGGTTTTCATATTACTATATTGAAGAAATAAATTCCCATTTTAAATTTTTACAAATTTTTTCCCAAACGTCTTCTTGTTCTTTTAAATTTTTAATTGATTTTAATAAAGGAAAACTATTTAGTAAATTATCCAATTCTAATAACTGACAAAATTTGTGTAATACATAAGAATATGATAAAAAGTTTTTTCTTCCTGTAGGTTTATATATTTCCCAAGGATCCTGAATTTTAGAAAACATGTCGATAAACTTTATCTCAATATTTCTGCTTATTGTAGGTGGATCAAGACCAGTTAATTTATTTATTATGAATGGAATATGTTCATATAGATTGTTATGACCCAACTTTTTTAATATTAATTTCATTTTATCTCTTGTTAGTGATTTTAAATCTTTTATTCTATTTTTATTCATTTCAGTAATTATTTCTACAAAAATATTCTCAGGAATTTCTGTAGATTCTTTTGCTTGAAATTGATTTAACCATTCTTTGAAATGATTTTTTCTTTGATAAGGAGAATATTCCTTAATTTGTTTGTCTTCGTCAAGTATAATTTCTTCACTGTCACCACATATTGTACAAACAAATGTAGATTCACCAAAGTCTAATGTTTTTTCAATATTACATTCCTTACAATATTTTATTCTGTTTGTACCATCATCTTTTATTGTTCTCACACCTTCTACTCGTTGACAGTATTTATTTAGTAACCTTGATCTAGAATTAATTTCATCATCCTTTTTAGGCTTTTTTTTAGATAACCAATCAATAATATTTTTGGTTTCATTATATTCATTTTTATTTTCATCTCTTAATTCATAATAATCGCATATAATTTCACCTATTTTATCATAATAATTTATTTCTTCTTTATTACTATTTATTGAATTAACATCAGATTTTAAACTATCAATCTCATTAAGAAAGTTAGCTTTATTTTCTATATCTTTGTCTGTTAATTGATTGTTATCTTTTAGATTATTGATATCAAATAATTTAGTTTCTAGTTCTTCTATTTTTATTTTTTTATCATCAATGTTATTTTTTTGTGTGTGGAACATTTCTGAATATTCCTTGTGTTTTTTATCCAAAGTAGTTGAATCTCTGAAGTCTGTTTTTTCTTTTTTCTTGTTCTTAACTTTAAAATTAGACATTATATATAAAGAAAAAATTTACTTTAAGCCAATATTTATAAAAAATAGATATATTTGTAATCTTAATTGATAGATTCATTTTTAATTATTTTAAAAATCATCTAGAAATAGAATTATAATTAAACGAATTATAGACATTTGAAAATAAAAAGTTATAGAAATTTTAACTTTTTTGTATTTTAAAAAATAATTTAAAAATATATAAAAATTTTTATTTAGAAATTACTATTTTTTAGTTGAAAAATTTAATATTTGGAATAATAAAAATATATAAAAATTTTTTTTCTTTATTAAGTTATATACTAATATGGGAGGAGGACTTATGCAATTAGTCGCCTACGGTGCCCAAGATGTTTATCTTACCGGCCAACCACAAATTACTTTTTTTAAGGTCGTGTACAGAAGACATACCAACTTTTCTGTTGAACCAATTCAACAAACTTTTCAAGGTGCTGCCGAATTCGGTAGAACCGTTACCTGCAACGTTAACAGAAACGGTGATTTAATCACCAATATGTACTTAGTTGCCACCCTTAAATCTGGAGCCAGATCCGGATGGGGTTACGTTTCCAGACTTGGTCACGCTATGATTGAATCATGCAAGATCGAAGTTGGTGGATCCAAAATTGACGAACAATACGGTGACTGGCTTAACGTATGGTACGAATTAACCAGAAACAGTTTCCACGACAGAGGATACTCTCAAATGATCGGTGATGTTGATTCCCTTAAATCTATCGGTGCTCCATCAACCACTTCTGAATTTACCATGTATGTTCCATTATGTTTCTGGTTCAACAGAAACAACGGATTAGCTTTACCTCTTATCGCTTTACAATACCACGATGTTAGAGTTACCATGAAATTGAGAGAAGCTGCTGACTTAGTTAACTACACTGGTACATCTGTCCCAGCTGCCGTTAACAACGACTTGATGAAGGATGCTTACTTATTGATTGACTACGTATATCTTGATTCTGAAGAAAGAAAGAGATTCGCTCAAGCTGCTCACGAATACTTGATCGAACAAGTTCAATTCACTGGTGACGAAACTTACAACGCTTCCAACTTGAAATACAGACTTAACTTCAATCACCCATCCAAGTATCTTGTATGGAATGTATTAAAGACAAGATTCTCTGGCAAGAACTCCTGGTTAGCTTGGGCCTTCAACGGTGACTGGGCTGCTGCCAAGGAAAGATTTGCCAAATACTTATGGCTTGCTACCAGAGGTGACTTTGCCGTTAACGGTGCTGGTGTTTACTCCATCGCTATGACTGACGGTACTTTCGAAGTAGGAGATGTTCCAACTGCCGCAGCTGGTTTATCCACTGCTGTTACCGCTTTGTTAGCCAAGGTTGATGCCCAACTTTTATTCTCTGCCGCTGCTGGTGGTGCCGCTAACTCTGCTGCTGCCTCTGCTGAAAATGTTGTCATCCTAAGAAACGAATTAACCAACGAAGACTTGAACTTAACTCTTTCTGAATTAACTGCTGGTATGGCTGCTACCCCAGTTGCTTTCTTAACTGCCAACTCTTACTCCGTAAGAGATTACCACAATTACTCTGATACCCCAACCGGTACCGGTAACCCAGTCAAAACCGCTAAGTTACAACTTAACGGTCACGATAGATTTACTACCAGAGACGGTAACTACTTCAACTACGTACAACCATACCAACACTTCAGCAACACCCCTGCTGATGGTATTAACGTATACTCATTTGCTCTTAAGCCAGAAGATCATCAACCATCTGGTACTTGCAATTTCTCAAGAATTGATAACACTACTCTTAACATTGAATCAACCTACAGTAACACCGCCGATGATGGTGTCACCAAGGTATACGCTGTAAATTACAACGTATTCAGAGTAATGAGTGGTATGGGTGGGTTAAGCTTTCAGAATTAATTTGAAGAACTGATCCGAAAAGCAACGTGCTATAACAAAAACGATCTCTTGTTATAGGAAAATCACTTGTGCCGTCGTAACAATACCCAGGCCAGTTGCTAGTGTTTTTGAAACTATTTTTGTTTCAATTATGCGACATATCTTGTTGTTCGGGAAACCCCTTATAGCCTTTTCTACCAAGCACAATTCCGAAAGGTTTGTGTGGCCGAGAGTAATGTACTCGGGTATGGTAATAACGAAAAGGATTGGGCAATCCGCATGCTAACTACCTAAAGGCGATTATGCTAGCCAATGGTAGGGCGTCAGAGACTGAACGGATATGGGTCAACAATGAAGGTTTAAGCAACCTGAGTTGGCTTAAGATACAGTCCACCCCTTAGGGAAACTTAAGGGATAAAAGTGAGCTTACTCAAATTAAGCTGCTAGTTTCAATCTAAGAATTTTTTATTTATGATATTAATGATATAAACGAATAAATTTATTCGCATTGCGAAATGAATTTCATTTTAGCTTTGCTAAATAAAATTGATTAAAAATAGATCTTATGGTCTATTTTTAGTTCAAAACATTTTATACATCTACATTAACCGGTTGAGTTATTGCGTCCAATTGTCTTATTATTCTTTTCGCTTCTTCTAATTTTTCTATTATTGTTTTCTTTGCTGATTTTGTGGTCGACATACTTTTTTTATCTATGGACTGAAAATGAAATGTAATAATTCAAAAACATTTTATGAAAATTATCAAATGTTTAAAAAAATAAGGTAATAGAAAAATATCCTACTTACAATATATAATTAGTAACTTTGTATATAAATTTTAAATACATTTAAACAATCATTAAAGTATTAATCAATGAGTCTAAAATATAATTCTGTATATATCGATAATAATGAATATACTGTAAAAAGATATAATGAAATTAAAAAAAAAATTCCAAGGTCAATTATCTTAAAACATGATATTTTTGATAAAAATGGAAAACAACTTGAATATGTAGAAAGTAAACAAGGTAAATTTAGATCACATTTTAGAATTAAAAATAATCAAGAAGGAACAACTAATCCAATGACAGATTGGCATTGTATATGGGGAAATTATTTTTTAGAAATAAAAGAAAAAATTTATAACCATAAAAATATGATTAAATCAAATAGGAGAGCAGATGTAGATTTAAATGAAAAAAAAGTTATTGAGTTTCAACACAGTTGTATTAGTAAAGAAGAAGTTGATAATAGAAAGCATGATTGGAATTTAGTTAATAAAGATATATTATGGATTATAGATGGTTCTGATACTGTTGAAGTAACTGAATTAAAAAATAGTAGTAGGATATTTTTGGAATTCAAATCAGACCCATGGAAATACGAAAGTTTTACAAGTTATGATAATATATATATTGATATTGAAAATAAACTTTATAAAGTTAATCCTAAATTTGTGAAAAGTAATATGATTGATGTTCAATTACCAGTATCTAAAGAAATTTTTATTGATTCTTTAAAAAAAAATAAACAGTTATTTACTGATGAAAAAATACTTCAAACAAATATTTATGTAAAACAACAGGGAGCAGGAAATGGTAAAACATATGGTATAGTTCAATTAATTCAAGATGAAAAATTTAAACATTATGATACGTTTGTTTATTTGACAAAACAACATTCAGCTGTACATGTTATTAGAAGTGAGATTGAAGATCAAATGAAAAGAGGAGATTTAAATGATGTTGAAATTATAAATCAAAATAAGGTAAGTAAAAAATATATTATTAATTTTAAAAATAAATCAAAAAACAATCAAAGAAAAATAATTATAGGAACATTTGATTCTTTTGTATTTGCCTTAGGTAATCAACAAATTAAAGCTTGTGATAAATTTGTAGCAATGGCTAAATCAATAATTGATGAAGAATTAAGATGTACAAGAAATGGAAAAGTCCAATATGCGGGAGGTATTAACTTGAATAAACGTTTATTATTAATTGGTGATGAAATGCAAGATTTATCAGAAGAATATATTAAAGCAGTAATTAAAATTACAAGAGACAGATATGTTGATTTTTATGGTGTAGGGGATTTATTACAGAGTATTTCAATAAAAAAGAATTCTTTTGCTTTTTTATATAAAAACGATTTACCAAATGATACTATCAATGTTACTAAATATCAACCATCCAACATTTGTAGAAGATTTAATGATAAGAAATTAATTAATTTTGTTAATTCAATTGTACCTTTTTCAAAAGAATATTCATTACCAATAGTTAAATCATCAAATGAAACAATAAATGATGATTCTTTAGTAATATTTAATGGAAGAACAGTTTATTCCTATGATGATGATAATAAAGTTCAAGACGAAATAGATAAAATAATGGAACATTATATAAACGAAGTTGAAGTAAATAATTATAGACCAAATGATTTTTTAATTGTTACTCCATTTTCATCTAAAAATACATTAGTAGATGCTTTGAATACTAATATTAGAAATTTTTGGAAAAAAAAATATAAAGATAAAGAATATATTAAACATTCTGTTTTTCATAAATCAGATTCGGGTACTTCTATTGATTTAACAGAATCTGATAATGCTACTAGAATTGTATCAATTCATTCGTCAAAAGGAGATGGAAGACCAGTTGTTTTTGTTATTGGTTTAAGTGAGGATGGTTTGAAGAAGTTCAGTAATGAATCTAATAATTTAATATATGATTCATTAATACATGTTGCATTAACTAGAATGAAGAAAAAATTATATATAAGGTTAGAATGTAACAATGATAATATTCATCAAAGAATTCAGAAATATATGTCAGAATCTGGAGATAAATACAATATAGAACCTTATATAAAAATATCTAAATCTATAAAATTAGAGTCTATGTTTCAAAATACTCAGAAACAAGCAAAAAACTTTAATATTTGTTCAGAAAAAATATTTAAATTTACAAAATATAATGATTTACCAATAGAAGAAGAAGAAAATAAAGAATTAATTGATATGAAACATCATTGTGTTAGGTATATTACATTTTATATAGTATTAGTATTCAAAATTATGGAAGATAAATTAAATGATAAAGATGAAAATATTAGTTTCCAACAAATTTATCAAGTTTTGAGAAACATATTGGATAAAGATATTAATTATACATTAAATTCAAGAACTTACTATAAAAATCTTTATAACAAAAAAAATATTAAAACAAATTTACCAATTTTAAAATATTCTAGTGAAGAAGGCGATTACAGTGTATATTCGTATGTTTTAGAAAAAAGAATAAATAAGACACGGACAAAACTTTCTAATTTTTTAAGAAAAGGTGGCAATATGAAATTAAAAGTTTTAGATTCTATAATAATGTATCATTTAATGCAATTATCAGACCAAGGTAAATTTGGTGATTTACCAATTAGTGATCTTTATGATATAATTGATTTATATAAAAAAGCAAAACCAGATGAAAAAGATATATATTTAAAATCACATTATAATAAGATTAATTTAATCTCAGAATTATATAATAAATTAAAGACAGATTATGTAAATTTAAAATGGTTATTAGATCATTTTGTATATTTTAATGGGAATTCTTCTGATTTTGAAATTTATAAGAAATTTAATATGATTGCTTATAATGATGATGTTGTGTTTGTATGTTATATTAAACCACAATTTAATCAATTAAATTACAATGAAGTTATGTTAGATAGTATATTTGATACTTTTTTAATTAAGAATGTTAAAAAGAATGAGGATAATAAAATATCTGAAAATTATAAAAAATTTAATGGGAAAAAAATATTAACATGTGTTTTATCATTTGATTGTGATGAACCATTTATATTCGATTGGAGCGATATAAAAAATAATGATGATTTAATTAATGTTAATAATGATTCTATTAAAGAAATAGTTAAAGAAGAATTATATTCAAATTTTGAAATGAAAAATAATAATATTTATTTATTTTATAAATATTATTTAGAAGAATTCAAAAATGAAGAACCATTAACTATTATAACAAAAATAATTGATACATATACTAAAATAAAAGATGATGATATATATACAAAATTTCCAAAATACATTGATGAATTATTTTTTGAAATAAAAAGTTCAATTAAAAGGAAAGATAAAGATAAACAACTAGAAATATTAAAAAATTATACTGATAGACAAACTTTTATGGAAGAAATAACATATAATCTAAATGAATCAATAAATAGTTTTTTTTAGCGTATAGATTCTATTTATAATCTACAAATATATATTGGATTAACAAACGATGAAGTTATAAAAAAAATAAAAAATAAATAATTTAACTAATAAAAACATAATTAGGTAATGCAAATTTAGTTTCTCCTGCTGCTGATGTTATTAATGCAATAAAATCTATGCCTGCTACATATGGTGTTATTACGATCTTTAGCAAGACATTGGGACATTTTAAGACATAGGAATAATTCTTATGTCTTAAAATAATATATTTCAGTTTTTATCTAAATTATTATGCTTTCAGTTAGCCATCCATGATACATGATAGCATAAATTTAGTCGAATTGCGTAATTAATTGATCTTATGGTTTATTTTTAGTTCAAAATATTTTTATACACTCACATTAATCCTATTAATCTATTTTGTTATTGGTAACATTTTATATTTATCTACCAATTCTTTTTCTTGTATAGGATCACCAGAAAAAAGCTTTTCTATTTCATCTTTAGTCATAGTTTCATCTCTATTATGCATATATTGTTTATATCCAGTTTTATTTAAATAGAGACGAGTAAAAGAAAAAAAATAATAATCATTCAGTGTTTTGTAATACTTCCAAGGATCTTTTATATCTTTATTTGCATATACCATTTTTTCAAGTACAAATTTAAAGCTACCGTACCATATATAATGCATATCAACATTTTCATTAATATTATCTAAAATTATTTTAAGATTAGATTTATATTCCTCAATTTTTGGATATAATTTTTGATATAATTCATCTTGTTTTTGTTTTTGTGCATTTAATTTTTTTTTCTTTCTTTTTAAATCTGTAAGAAGTTTACCAGTTGTTACATACTTTTTTTTTTCAATTTTAATATCTTCTAATACCTGAGTTATGTTATCGTCAATTGATTTAATTTCTTTTTCTAAATTATCAAGTTCTTTAGATTTTTCTTCAAATATATCATTACAATATTCTATAAATCCTTCAATAGAAATTATTTCATCCTTAGATGCAGTTTTAAGTATTTTTATAAAATCACTTTTTCTAAATTTTAACCATCTTTTCATAAATTCTTCTTGCAATTTTATATTTCCACCTTCCATTAAATTTTTTAAATCATGATATTTTATTTTATATTTTAGATATTTATTCTTAATCTGAATATTATCCATATTATAGATTTAACTAGAATTTATTTATTAATTTCCATAATATTTTCATAACTCTTTAAATATCAGATTCGTTAGTTTTCCCAATTTTTGGTTTTTATGCGGAGTATTCAAATGAATTACACATTTTAACACTGTATATTTATTATATGGTACATTTAAATAAGTAACATTTTCAGTTTAATAATTTTTTTTTATATTTTTGTATTTGATCAATTTATCTTTAGAACTCCCCTCTATACAATCATTGCATTTTTTATTTGGATGATCAATTCCATTTAAATTTGATTTATCACATATTGGATAAAATAATTTATAATCTTCATTTTTATTATTTTTTTGATTTTCTGTAAATTGATCAATAAATTTTGTTGGGTTAAAATAATAATATTCTATATTTTCATTATATTTTTCTAATATATTTTCATTATATTTTTCTAATATATTTTTATTAAAAATAATAAAGAATAACAACTGTTCATTATCAAATATAGCAATATCTATATTTAAATTTTTATATTTATAGTCATACATAATATTATAACCATAAGTACACCAACCATCTGCACTTAAATTTAAGTGTGAATATATATTTTTTCTACAATTTATTGAAAGTTTTCCACATAATATACAATTCCAAAGTAACTCAAACTTATATTTATTTTCAATACAATACTTAATTTTAGATTTACATTCTTCAATTATATCTTTTTCTGGAATACATTTTTCACATATATGAATACAATCATTTCTAATACATGATAATTTTGATTTATTTTTATCAAAATTCATATCATTAATTATATCCGTTGCATTAAAATCAAACCATGGCTCAGGTCTAGCTTCAGCACCTTCATCTATT
>Ga0209664_1000344_pt1 | contig 29531 bp, 25 predicted proteins | sample SaaInlV_150m_DNA_FD_184668 | JGI IMG/M metagenome (GOLD analysis project Ga0209664, IMG submission 184668) | Marine microbial communities from expanding oxygen minimum zones in the Saanich Inlet - Saanich Inlet SI073_LV_135m_DNA (SPAdes) (version 2) | ecosystem: Environmental > Aquatic > Marine... | reverse complement strand
CTTCACTCGGGAAGGATCGGAAACGAAATAAACACAAAGCATCTTGTGATCAAAAATTATTAATCTATTAAAATATTACGCAATAAAAATCTGTATAAACACATATACAGATTTTTAGTTTTTATAGTTGTTTTATAGTTATTCTTCAACAACTTCATTGAACATAGCATCGGCAATCTTGTTAACAAACTCAGTGTATGTTTCTTCTGTAAACTGTAGATTTACGTTCATCAATTGTAGGTATTGATTGATACCAAATAGATTTTCTTGAATAGCTGTGTATCTTTTTGAAATAAGACCTGGTATGTTGTCACGGTGAAGATATCTACATCCAAGAAGGCACCATTTGATAGTGTAGTCTGGATATTGACTTTTTAGTTCATCTACAATAAACTGACATTTTGTGTATGTTGATTTTGATTTTTCTGTGTCGAGATTTAGGTTTGCTTTGAGTTCTGCATAATATACAATTTTTTCATTTTCTCTAATGAATAGATGATCACGTTCTTTTGATCCCTTTTCGTTTTTTGGTTTGATGTCTTTTAACTCAGAATGTTCGCTTTTTTGTAGTATCAAATCTACTAATAACTTTTCAATCCCAGTTCCCAACTTGATACAGTCGCTTTGGGAAAGTTGGCGGATAACAATCGAAGAAAGGCTGTTTTGATCTTTTTTCTTGTTAGAAACTGTTTCCGAAATATATCTATTCTCTTTTATTAGACTGTTCAGTTGTTGTTCCATAAGCGTATATGTATCAGGTTGTAAGGGTGTGGTCTGCATTATCTGGTTACAAATCAATCATTTTCATTAAAGGTTTCAATTTAGTTTATTACATTGTTGGATAGCTGGCTTGCATCAGCATACCGCACTGACCAGATCCATTGTTGTATTGCTTTCCTCTGCCGAGGTAGATATAACCCTCATCTCCCCAAGTAGTTCCCCAGCTGTTCTTCACGCGGTAATAGTCCTCGTTATCCTTTGAACCATAACCAACAACCATAACTCCATGGTCAAGGCTAGTGCCGCACGAACCAGTAAATACTCCTGTGCTGTATAACTGGAAATCTTTCTGATCCGCTTGGATAGCGATGGAAACAGGCTGAACGTTAAGTGCTGCCATCATATCATCATCAGAGTTAGCGGGAACATCTGCAAACGAATGGATCTGACTATTGTCTACATTCTTACAGGATGTTTCGCAAGTTCCAGCACTTTTGGTATCACCCGAAGTGTACGGATAGTCTTGCTCACTGCAAAGTCCACTGTTCTTTTCAATCCAGCTAAATGCACTATCCATAAGACCACCATTGCACCCCATGTCCTTTCCACCGTGTTGACGGTTATCGCAACTTACAAGTTGTTGCTCGGAGAAAGATACAAGTTCGCCGTATTTAATAAAGTATGCTCCCTCCAGTGCACCTGTGGTAGAAAATGACCAACATGATCCACACTGTCCCTGGTTCTTAACGGGAGTGACAGCTCCAGCGGTAACCCAGTCTACAGATTGGTCGACAACAATGTCTGCCAAATAGAGGCGGGGTCCACGCAAATTAATGTGGTTTCCACCAATACCATTCGTATCTAGTCCCAAAAAGAGCGAAAACTCGCTCTCGTCCATACCAGAAAACTGATTGTGACCAAGAGTGTATGTAAGATTTTTAAAGTTAGTTGTCTCAATATGACGGTCGTTCTCTACCCAATTATCAAACGCTCTAAACTCATGGGCGTTATTAATAAACTTCATCTCGTGCTCATCTACCCAATTTCTAAACCGAGAATGGAGCGAGTTGCAAGTAATTCCTGAAATTACACTTAAAAAGGTTCCGATAATCAGAACTTGGCTAAACATTATACTATAGGATAATATAGTGTTTCTCTCTAAGTTGGTATTTTAATTCCTTACTGCATATTATAAATAAGGGATATATTGTAATGCGTCGTTCTCATAAATGGTAATAGAAAATGCTTGATTATATCCTTGTACATAAACAGTGTCGCCGTTATTTAATTCATCGCAACCATATTCGTTTGTGCAACTTCTTCCGTTTTTGATGATTGGTAACTTTACACTGTTGTTATTGTCACTAATTGTATAGTACTGCCATTTTTGACGACTTGTATGTAGTTGTCTTCCCATAAGTGCTAATATTTTTTCACTGCCTCCCGTGGGGGTAAGAATGCCAACCTGTGTATAACTTGTGCTCCTGTGTCCCACATTGGTAGATACGTTAACAGGCATTCTTCCGGGGGGAACATAAGGGTGTGACATAGGAGTGCTTGCACTTGGATGGTTTGCCATATTAACTGGGGGAACATATGGGTTCATAAGAACATCCTGGGGATTGGTGGTATATCCGTGACCAGGTTTCATGAGCATCTCATAATGAGACGATACGGGATCCTCGCACATATTTCTGCCAGGCATATTGAACATAAAAGACGAGTTTTGGGAAGAATTAGATGCATTCTGAGAATGGTACGATGCTGCAATTTGTCTAACATGTGGATATCCTAAATAAAGTGCAATGGCAATTATAAATAATATCACGACAAGCGTCATATTTTCGAGACAAATTACTCCTGGAGGGCATTTCTTTGGCATGGTATAGTATTATATGTATATAGTACTCACATATAATATAACGTTCAATCTGGTTTCAGTATTTTATTCTCTCTTCTCTCTTCTCTCTTTTACGTTTGGATTTATTGTCCACCAATCTTGGAGCTAAGCTTTCCCATCATTTGTTGCATACCCTCAGATCCTCCCATACTTTGCATCATCTCTTTGACTTGTCCAACCATGGGTCCCATATTTTTCATGAGGCCAGCGAGTTGTTGCTGTTGTTTCACTAATTTCTCAGTGTCGTTCGTGAGGTTCTTAATTCCATCCGCCCCTAATATTTTATCGAGATCGTCATATGCCTCTTCTACGGTAGCAGCATAGTCAAGACGGTTGTCTTTTTTATATCCAACCGTCATCTTCTCCTGTTTGTTATTATCGCCTTCTGTTACGACTTGGTCATTGCCTTCTTTCATGCTTTCTTTCTTATCTTCTTCGCCGCCTTCTTTCATGCCTTCTTTCTTGCCTTTACCCTTAAATCCCTCTACATATCCATCTGCAAAGTTTTCCTTGACAACCTTGCACACCATAAACGTGTTTGTGATTGCAAGACTTCCTCCTAATATAATGATCATGTTCTTGGTGAACATAGATGTTACAAAAGCGGTTAACGCGAAGAACGCAATTGTGTAGGTGCAGTTCATCATCATGTAACCAAATATGTTTACTAAGGTAAATATAGCGGTTGCGTACAAGACAAGTTTGTTGTGTAACAACCCATTTATCAACTTCTTAACGTTAGAGAATTTCATCAAACGAACTATATAATGTATTAACAAAATAATTTGTTTTGCCTAGTTATTACTTTGACAATCTAATCGATAACCTAAATAAGATAGAATAGCAAAAAATAGTCATATATAATTTAACTATTTTTTACGGATCATATGATCATACACACTGGATGTATTGAATATATCGTGTTAATGTTTGCGAGATTTCTTTCCCTTACTGCTTGAACGAGACGATCTCTTTGAACGAGTAGATTTCTTAGACTTACTAGACTTAGATTTGGATCTACGCGAGCTTTTCTTGTACATGGCTACATATCCTCCCTTTTTGTGAGTTTTGGATTTGCGGTTATGCATACGTCCTCCTAGGCGGCGGGTTGATCGACCCCCCACTTTTTTCTTTTCTTGGAGGCGACGTTTTCCTTCGGCCTCAAGCTCGTCGCGTTTGGATGGGTCTTTATCGAAAACTTGCATTTCTTCGGGGGTCATCATATTCTTCCACTCTGTAAGGTATATTTGTTTTTTACGGGGAGCTTCTGGGGGGGAGCGGTTGTCGTTTCTAGCTTCTTGCGTTTCTTGTAAGCGTCTTTTTCCTTCTACACGTAAAAACTCTCTGTTTTCGGGAACGCGTCCGTATTGAGCCCTTTCTTGATCAGTCAGGGTAATCCACCATGGCTGTGTTTCCGCCTCACTTAGAGCCTTTTCTTGTGGTGTCATAGGAGGAGCGATATTATCGAATACATCGGTTTCGATAGTCTGGTTCGATGCAGCAGGTTCTGGCTCATCTTCGCCGTCGGAATCCCTCCAGGTGTCATCAATATTATCCTCGGGAGCTTGAAGAGCAGGGGTAGGAGGTGCTTGCTGAGCGGCGGGTTGATCAAACATATTACTAAGAGCACCCTCTTCTAGAAGATCATTATTTTCAGAACGAGAACTAACACGTTGTTCGTGGATTTGTTGCATACGAGACGCAGGAGGTTTGGGCATGTTTAATATATCCTGAAGATCGGAGTTCACTTTCTGCAGAAGAAGCTTAATGTCGCCAACCGTTTTATCGTTGTATTCATGTAAAGTCTGAACTTCTCCCCCCGTCTCATTAATTTCTCTGTTTACTTCGGTGATGTCTCCAAGTAAATCTTGTAAATCTGCGTTAACCTTTTCCAGTTTCTCTCTCTCTTCTCGGTTTTGTCTGCCAAGTTCTTCTAATGCATTCTCTTTTTCGCGAGCCTCGTCGTCACGAGTGGTTATAATAGTATTGACACCCTTAAGATTTTCTTCGGTCTCGGTGAGTTTACCCTGTAATGCGTCTCTTTCTTGTTTTAATGTGTCAAACTCTCCATTAAGATCGCCTTTTTCTTTGACCAACTTTTCAAGTTCCTCTTCTTTTGCCTTCAACGCAGAATCAAGTTCATTGCTTCTTGCTACAAGCTCTTTTATTTGAGCAATCTTGGCATTAATATCATTAATTTCGTTAATAATAGCCTGATTACCTTGTTCTGCTGCCTGACGTGCAACGCTATTTTTATCGCGAATGGCTTTCAATCCTTGCTTCGCGATTTCAAACTGTTCTTTTACTGCAGCTGCACTCATATTGTTGCTTATATACTATGTGAATACAAATATTTATTATGCAGGATATCTATTCTTAAATGTAGATATTATCGTGTCACTACCTTATTTATTTGGATACACCAACAATTTCGCTCAGCTCTTGCTTAATATTTTTTAACTCGCTCAATATCCATTCTTGTTGCATACGGCTTTCATTTATTTTTTCATCATTTATTTCACCCTCAGTTTGTATATCGCCAATGTATCCATTTATGTATTCGAGTGCATTGATCTGTTCATTTTTTTGATTGACTAAAAACTCGTGATAGTTATCATAATCGGTTTTTACTTCTTCAAGAAATCGGTTTTGTTTCATTGCGTTTTTAAGTGCTTCTCTCTTTTGTAATAATAAAAATCTCTTAGAATATAATTGTGCTTCCATGTCACCAAGTATTTTGTCCCTCTTAGCTAAATCAACTTCTAAATCTTTTACATTTCCTAGATTAATAGTGGACATGATATGATTTCTTCTTGTATATAATCAGCAGAGACTATAGTAAAAACTACAAAACTAAAAACCCACAAGTAAAGAATATAAAATCTTCTGTTTAGATAGTATATGTCGATTTCATCTTCAGAACAAAGTGCACATCTGTCTCCGCTGCTTCATGCAAGCAAAGATCGATACGTAATGTTTCCTATAAAGGATACCGATATCTGGAACATGTATAAAAAACAAGTCGAATGTTTTTGGAGAGCAGAAGAAATAGATCTCAGCAATGACATGAAAGACTGGTGTAATTTGACAAAAGATGAACAACATTTTATTACGATGATATTGGCATTCTTCGCCGCAAGTGATGGAATTGTTCTTGAAAATTTGGCAGCTCGATTTATGGGCGAAGTTCAATTAGCAGAGGCAAGAGCTTTTTACGGATTTCAAATAGCTATGGAAAATATACATAGTGAAACTTATAGTTTGTTGATTGATAGCTACGTAAAGGACGAAGGTGAAAAAACACGATTATTTCAGGCAATAGACAACTTTCCATGTATTCAAAAGAAAGCCGACTGGGCAATTCGTTGGATTAATGATCAAACTAGCGATTTCGCAACACGGCTGATCGCGTTTGCCTGTATAGAAGGTATATTTTTTTCAGGTGCATTCTGCAGTATATTTTGGTTGAAAAAGCGAGGTCTTATGCCTGGACTAACATTTTCAAACGAGTTCATTTCTCGGGATGAAGCATTGCATACAGAGTTTGCAGTGCTTCTTTACAGTAAACTAAACGCACCACTTGATCAAACACACGTTCATAAAATTGTGTGCGAGGCAGTCGATATTGAAACAGAGTTTATTTGTGACGCTCTCCCATGTCGACTTATTGGAATGAACTCCGACATGATGCGAAAGTACATTCAGTTTGTGGCCGATAGATTATGTGTTCAATTAGGCTTCGATAAGATATATGGAACTAAGAACCCATTTGAGTTTATGGAAATGATCTCATTAGAGAGCAAAACAAACTTTTTTGAAAGTCGGGTTTCAGACTATGCTTTAGCTGATAAGAAGAGAGAAGATGATGTTTTTGACATGGATGCGAAATTTTAAGTAAGATATTATATTACGATAATATATAGTAATTTAATATCTAAAATGTCAACAGAAATCTCCAGCGAAGGCATACCAATGGAACCAGATGATAGTGATGCTGAAAATATAGAAACTTCCGAAAAAACTAGCAAAACCATACGTGAAATTAATCTAGCTGGATTAGTTACTTTACCATCTACTGAAAAAGAGGGAACGCCTAACAAATCTATTGGTAGGCTTCTGAGACAGTGTGTTGCACTACATGATGATTTTGAAGCGGACAGCTTGACTAAAAGTGTTATTTTATTTGCCACAAATAAGAATGAGAAGAAGACTAAAAAGAAGTTGATTAGCAGTGTTGTTAATGACGATATAATAACCCCTGAATCAGTCCTCCAGCTTGCACATGAAATAGAAGATTCAAAGCGCGATTCATTAAGTACTTTTCAAACAGAACAAATAACAAAAATTATTTTAAAAGCTGTAAAAGCTATTGAGAGCCGAACCGCAAAGGAAAAACAAAATAAAAGTGATATTGTATGTATATCACAATTATGGTATAGTATTCTTGTAAAAAGTATATCGGATGTGGCTCAGTTTGGGTCGGTTGTGCGTAACGCACATCTAATCATGAAGGATCACCCGTCTACCGACGTTCCCCCATGTATCGCATATCTTAGTTCTGATCTTATTGCGGCAGCTGAAGCGACTACTCTTGGTCGACAGATAAAACATCCTTATTTAATACTATCAACTAAAAAAACATCAAATATTACACAACAAATTATCTTGCAAAAGAGAGAAATCGCAGCAACTGCTCTATTTTTAGTTTGTATGTTTGATAATGATAGTGGATATCTTTCAACTATCCTGCGTCAATATATTTCTACTAATGCGAATGATGCAGAAACCATAACAAAAGCTAATAAACATGCCGAAATGATATCGGAGGTCTATAAAGATATGAATAAAACCCAAGGTATTGATGATCCATTTGAGTTAGTAGATAATTTTAAAGCTACTTTTTCGCAAAGATTTTTGCGAAATTTTTCTCTTAATTCATCAACTGCCAACAACTACAATCAACATGACCCATTAATGTTGCAAATACAAAAATGGGCAGATGATACAATAAATGGTGTTGGAACTGGTTCTCCAGAACAAGACTTTCGAGATGGCACATACAAGAGCTTTATAGATAACATAAACGCGTATAGTTATTCACATGAGGAAACTGACACCAATTATATATTTTTTAAGAACCATGATAATACTGGTGTGGAAGGTATAATTAACATATTTCAAGAAATGATTATGTTTGGAAGCAAAGATAATATGTTTGTTATTCCTCGATGGATACATCAACTATCGGTCGATATACATACGTCCAGAGTAGAAAATCAAATAGACAAGTTGAGCCCGGCTGAAGAAACCAATATGTCTATTGCAGAAATTATTGCTGCAACTGAAGATGCGACATATGGACATGACTTTAAATCAATTGAAGGAATTAGATTTCTTGGCGAAGTATTTATGAACAAAGTACTAGCTGAAACTAATGGGATTAAAAGTGAAACGAAAGATCAAGAAAATATATTTAACTATAAACCGTTAAATTATCATAGACATAGAGACAAATCAGTTTCGAAGGGTTCATATGAGAAACGTTGTATTATTGAAGTTTTAGAACGTAATCGTTATGTCACCATTACGCAATATCATGATCAATATGTTGTAATTTTTAACTCAAATGAAAACTTTTTAACATACGATCTAGAAAAAATACCATTGCAAGATACAACCACAAAATGGAATATCGGTCAAACACCTTTATATTCTAACCGGAAAGAACCTGGTCGGACAATTACACATCGCAAGATCTATATGTCTATTGATTACTCTAAGGGAACGCCCAGTTTCTTTGAGCACATTTCAAATACAAAAAATGCGATACGTAGCTATAATAGAGTTGATCCAAATACCTATGCATTTGATTTTATTATGAGTAATAACTATGATACACTTCTACAAGAAATTAATAGTGAAACGGGTTTTAATGAAATAATGGATGTAACAACTATGTTTGATGGTGCGGCACCCATTGGCGGAGTTCCGTATTTTTTTACACAAGGAGATGCTGACCCATCTAGTACTAAAACTCCTGTGCCACATATTAACATAATCACCACATCTGGGGGAATTCTGGAAATGAAAACTTTTGCAAATAATCAATCTTCGCAAGATATAACGAAATGGTTAGAAACACAATCCAGTAAAGGAGGACTTGGGAAAAATATTACTACTTTATCGAAAAAAATAAAAGTGAGTATAGATCAATACAAAACTGATGATTTATCACATACGATAGACGTTTGCAACAGGGATCTTGGCGAAATGTACGAGTTTGGTATTATTCTAGGTATGTTTTTTAATGCGGTGTATAGTAAATCGGAAATAATCCAAAACTATGAATTAATTTTAACCGCTATTGAAACTGCTATATTGAAAGAGAAAAACTCAGAAGGTTCGAGAGAAACAAGGTCAAGAAAACAAACATCTCGATATGGCAGTGAGGTAGACGCGTATCAGGAGATGATAACTACTACAAAAAATACAACGATACAATTAATCGTAACGAAACTTCTTGAGTTTAATGATAATGATAAGGTCATCGACACAATAATGCGTAGAATGAATGGACTAATAAAACCCTTGCCCACACTCTCACCCCAATCATCGTCATCCTCGTCATCCTATGCAAAACAAGATTCTCGTATATTCGATATTATTAATGATGTGTTTAACGTTGCGCTCATTTTTGAAACAAATACCAAAGATAAGTCCGTAGATGGGTATAATGAGACTGACAAAGAAGACGAGGCGTTTTTAGATTGCATGATTACTATGTTAAGTGGTGCATTAAAGATATCTTCGAGCAATATGACAAGTGGTAACTTCTTATCAGGCGAGACCCTATTAAGCAACGGTGTTATAAGACCAGAAATAATACAGGATTTTGAAGAAGCTAAAAATATTTCCAAGACAAAGGATCAGATTGTTGAGATGACATTACACCAAGCGACAAGTATTCAATCAAGAACTGGGGCGAACACAAGTTTACAGTTCGAGAGTCCTCTTCGCATCCACGATACAAACAATGCCCAACATGTTTCACTGTCTGCTAATCCAAGAATGCAAACGACAGGAAAAATGACAGGAAAAACGACAGAAAAAACAGATATATTGGAACCTGTCGGGATAGGGATAGATGAGTTAAGAAGTGACGATGATAGTCGGGGTAATAATACGCCAAGGTCAGCACAAGAAACAGATATGTCAGAGTCAGAAACAGAACAAGACCCACCACAAACAGCAGCGACAGCAGCAGCAGCACAAGAAACAGATATGTCAGGGTCAGAAACAGAACAAGACCCACCACAAACAGCAGCGACAGCAGCAGCACAAGAAACAGATATGTCAGAGTCAGAAACAGATATGTCAGAGTCAGAAACAGAACAAGGCCCACCACAAACAGCAGCGACAGCAGCAGCAGCAGCGACAGGGCAAGAACCAGCATGGCTTACAGAAGGGTCACGACCAATAAAAAAACAAAAAACGTATGGTGTAAAATCAAATAATAAGGGTGGCAGAAATATCTCACACAAGAAGAATAAAAGGGGAAACAATCTAACCCAGCATAGATCTACCAAATCAAATAAGAAAGTAAAATCTTCTCGCAAAGGATCACGAAAAGCACACAAAGAGAGAAAACCACAACGAACCAGACGTCTTAATAAATGAAATGATACTTAAAGATAATACATTCTATCATAATAACTAAGTATTATGAAGGTAAACAGTGTCAAAACATTGCATCCAGTAGAAGTTATATCGTTAGCGGAGCGATCTCTTTGGGGAGAAAGAAATAAACTTCTCAACCACCACAAAAGCTATGCGGTGCGAAGCAGTTATTATCCACATAACATGGATGAATGGCACGAGAAAGAAACCGAGATTTGTCGAGAATATAATATGAAGATCGCGCGCTTAAACCATGTCAGAAGAGAAGTACATAGAACTAGGTATGAAAGCATTCACTCTCTTAATAAAGTTGACCGCGATGATTATGACAGTGACGCAACAGAAACGGATATGACCCCTTCTATGTCACAAGACACGCAAGACACACAACACACTCAAAACAGACAAATGTATATATGTAGATTAAAAAAGTTTATACGCGATCAAGTTCAACTATTGTGGTATTGATTTACTGAATAAATCTTACTGAACAAAACAAGAATACGGTATTCTTGTTTTGTGTTATTTTGTTTACATCCAAATTACATCGGGCGTATCCTAGACAACATATTTCTCCATGTTTCTATCCTAGCTTCCGCAGTGGCACATAGTAGATCGTGCTGATCAGTTGCATACTTGGTCGTTAACAATCCGTGTATTTTATGTTTGAAAACACGATCTCTGAAAAGATCTTCTGCTTCGCGAAATGCACTGTCTGCGTCGCCGTTTTGATCACGATGCATTTTATAAAGCATGCATCTGTCGAAATCGTATGCTGCAAGTAAATCTGCTTCACGCACTACATGGAATGCACGTTGATATTCGCCGTGACACGGAAAGCCATTTTTTTTCACTTTGGAGTAAGACATCGTGGAAATTATGTCTAGAATAGCTTTTCTTTCAATTGGTTTGATAGAGTTACGTTCTAGAAAGAGGCCGATATCATGTATCCCTTGTTCTACATTTGTATATTTATCGTCGCACATATCATGCAATGCTGCTGCACTATAAATAATCTTTTCGTGCTGGGTTATGGTGTGCGATGTGTACTTTTCTTGTTCATATATTTTGCACGCATTATTGAGAACTTTAAATGTATGCGAAATGTCGTGCGTACTATCTATGTTGTTTTTTGCGGACATTGTCATGACAAACTTAAAAACTTCTCGGAAAAAAACAGTCATATAGAGTGACAATATAGTACGTTATAGATGATATTCAATAACGTAGTACATGTTAATTATTTAAGCCAATTAGATACTTGTTTGATAATATTTATAATATGAGGTCTGGTGACGCGAATAACCATCGCTTCGCATAGAATAAGTATTGTCGCCATTGCGAGACCAATCATAGTCATTAGAATGTATCGAGGCCGTGCGTGTTTATCATTAATTCCATATTTGGATAAAAACGTTTCAAAATTATTCTGTGCAATGACAATCGGATTTCCAGGAGCCAAGTATGTCATGAACAAACAAATGAACGCAGCAGACCATCCGTATTCCCAGCTTCTTTTTTCGTGTGTCTCTCTTGCGATCACATAGGTAACCCCTAGTAGTGCAAGATAGTTAATAAACGTCGCATTTATGAAGCCATAGACCGTAAAGTTGCTTGGGTTATATAGGTATCTCAATGCGTTATATGTTGTCGGCCCTCCGTCGTACCCTAAAATGGTTGCCAATATATCAACGTTGGGCATATAGGCTAAAATAAACTCACTCGGCACTTTATTTTTTATCATAAGGTACGGAATGATGATCACGAAAAGAATTATGTATGTAAAGAACCCGATGATATACTTTGGCATATTGTTGTCATTTGGAAAAATCCGGTCACCCGATAATATGGTTCGTTTATCTTCGAGTTCTTGGATGTGTTGTTCTCGGGTAATCTTTTCGTGAGACTTGGAGAGAGGGGGTTGTTTTTTTTCTATTTGTACCTGATTACATGTGCCTCCGTAGGGTGCAACATCAAAGTTGTCAGACATTTATATATATTAAAATATGTGGATATTATTTTTTAACATGTAATATTGAAAAGAGAAAAACGTATATTTTTGAAGTTGTATTTTATGATTAATAGTTATTTAATTATACAAAACTAATCTATACTTCTTTTTGTGTGTAATATGTTCCTATACCTGTAAATGAACTGTTATTTGAGTTTTTTAATAGATCAATTTCACTTTCCGATTCGTATTCATTATCAGAACTATGAAAATAATTCCAATACTGGTTATCAGGATTTGGAAACTTATCACGTAACAGTTTTTTCATATCAATGCTATTTTTTGTGTAGTTTGTATAATCAGTTATAATATAATAACAAGTATTGTGGTTACATTTTGTAATATGTTCAAACACACTTTCATTTGTTATGTTTTTATATAATTGTCTTAAAAAATCTTCGTTTTTGTTTATAGTCACAATACCTTGTTCAATGACGTTATACTTGTTAAGTTTAAGTGCTATTTGTGTATATTTAATAATATCTGGATGACGTTCAAGACCTGTTTTTCTTATTAAAAATAACATACGTTTAGCTTTACCATTATTAGGAAAAAATCCACAATTGACATCTTTTGGTTTTAACACTTCATAGTTATTTTGTTCCATATATTGACCAAGGATAGTTACTAGTTCATTATGGTGTGTTGTTTTAAATAAAGTATTAACTATATGTAAATACTTGGCTGATAGTTGTTTCTTATGATACAAGCAGTGATATAAAATACTATATTTATAATTATCATCACCCATTACATAATAATTTCCATGTATTTTTTTGTTAGCTAACATAGATTGTTCCCAATTTTTATCATAATAATTATCTCCAATGACACGGATGTCTATCTTTGTTTTTACATCACCTAGTTGTATAATATGACCTACCTCTGGATTATCAATTGTAATAAGATATGGTAACAACAGATTATGTGCTTTATCGTAATCATCAGTAAGTATATCTATATCGTCTGGGTATACAGGAATTTGTTCATTTATTTTTTCAAATCCTCTCAAAATTATGTAATTTATGTTATTGAGTATTTCGTGCAGCTCCATTTCTTTAATACACAGTCTATTATCTTTAACTATATATCTTTTAGGTTCTTTTTTCTCATTTTCTGTTAAGTAAACGAACTTATATTTATACTTGTCACACAATGTGCGATTATCGACTATATATTTAAAATGTGGATTACAGTTACCATTGCAATTGTGTGGTTTACTTTTTCCACAGGGTCCCCCAAAATCTATACCAGTCTTATTAGTTTTTTCAATGGCATATTCTATTAATTTAAACCAAGATATTTTGGAAAGCTCAGGATATTTTGTTTTATCATACATTGGCATATGTGAATAATAATAATTATCATACTCTTCAACTATATGCATACATATAGGCTCATCATCTTTTTCAATGATAAAAAACTTTGCATTATTATTTAATTGTATATTTGGTGCGACAATAGAGCTATGTCTAATAAGTTGGTTACCCCATAGCAGCTGAAATTCTCTTTTCAATGACATCCCTTTTTCATATTCATATTCTACAAAAACTATATTATGTTTTTTGTACTTTTTAAAAACCTCATTGTAGTTATACAATGATTTTTTTGTTAACTTAGAGAGATAATCGTCAAATGACGAGTGTGTAGTTTCTATAAGAAAAGGAGTTTTCATAATATATACTAATTTAACAATCTGTTTTTATATTGTAATGTTATTTTACAAATAACAACTTAGAACAGAATTAGTATTTAATAATAAACATGGCAAGTATGCAAGATTATATTACATGTATTGGTTCTCTTATCGAAAAACCTGAGAATGTATTTGACATCGGTTCTAGAGATGGCGAAGATGCAAATACACTAGGACTTGCATTAAATATTCCACATGAGAATATTTATACATTTGAATGTAACACTAGTAACTACGAATCTCTAATATCAAAGTACCCTAAGATGAATAATTTTTCTTTTGGAGTTTCTAATAAGAATGGTCAAGAAACATTTTATAATATAACAAACAGTTCAAACATCGGTGTATCCTCTTTTTTAAAAGAAAATAAAGAATTTCAAAAAAATAGTCGCGAATTTATTGACACAACAGTAAATACAAAAAGAATGGATGATTTTCTAACGGAAAACAATATTAATAATCTAGACGTTGTAAAAATAGATGTTGAAGGGTTTTCATATGAGTGTCTTGAAGGTTTTGGAGAAAAAATAAAAACTATTAAAATTATGCATATTGAAAATGAACACAAAGAATGCTGGCAAAACCAAAAAATGTATGATGAAGTTCACGATATGCTTGTAAAACAAAACTTTTCTCGAGTATTATTTAAATATGGAAACGATAAAAAGGAACAATCTGATTCGATTTATGTAAATAATGAGTTTGTAAGTAAAGAAAAAATTAGGAGTTATATCTCATCACTTTGTGGACGGGGGGGGCGTTAAGACCTTTATTTCAAGCTAACTCATATACAACTATTAAACAACAATGGAACGATCCTGTCATAATACAAAATTATATATCAAAAACACATATTCAAGAAGGTGAAAATAAGATTATAGATGTTTTAAAAACAACGGATGTTAACTTAGAAAATATGTTGGATATTGGAGTTGGTGGTGGAAGAACAACTATGCATTTTGGTCATTTATTTAAAAAATATACAGGTGTCGATATTGCAGATAAGTATCATGAGACCTTGAGGGAGAGATACCCAGATTATTGTTTTATAACGAAAAATATATTAGATTGTGATTTTAGCGAAAAGTTTGACTTCGTCTTTTTTAGTCATAACGGCATAGACTACTTACAAAATATAACTGATTACGTGCAATGTATTGATAAATTATTTAGCTTATCTCGTAAATATATTGCTTTTTCATCACATAATTTTTTCTATAATGGACACGGTAAACAAAATATAAAGTATGTTAGTGAAAGTTCAGATCACAAAATTGTTGAAGAAACTGGCATAGCTGGTTCAAACCAGTTGATTAATACAATTTATACCAATCCACATTTTATATGTAATACTCTAAAAAAGTATCCGTATAAAAGTTTACATATCTTTAACAGAGATGGTAAAAAAATAGAACTTACTGAAAACAACGAAGAATTGGCAAAAGATCAAAACCTATGGCTATATTATTTTATTGAAATATGAAAATAATAATTAATTATTAAATATACTAGATAATATTTGTAATTAAAAGATAATATTTGTAATTAAACAACTGGATTTTAATTACAAGTTTATAATCAAACTTTTATTTATTTTTTATTCTTTTAAATATGAGTAACACGTTTAAATTTACCGTCCCATACAATATATTCATCGTTGAAGTTAAACGTATGAGTTCCATATATATTTGGAAACCAGTTTGGCAATATTTCCTCAACAATCTCTTCTTGATATTCACTTGTAGTTAACTTGTTAATTTCATACATTACTAATGAATAACCATAACCCTTTTCACAATTTTGTGCAGGTCGAAACATACGATTGTTCTGTATAAAAATATTTCCTGCACATCTGCAACTTTTAATGGTTCCATTCATAACAGGATGTTTTTTCCATTCATTCGAAAAAAGATTATCAGAGTAATATATTGTAATTGCATTATTATTATAGTTCTCCGTAGTAAATAACCATATCATATTATCATGTTGTAAGACAACTGTATCCGACAAATTAATATTTTTAATCATAGTATTTTCTAACTCCCACTCATATGGAAAGTTTTTACTTTTATATAGTTCAAGTGTATTGTTTTCTGATGTTTCTGGTAACAAATAATATGTGTCATTATTCTTAAATATAAACGGGAATGACATATGGTATGTAGTTGGAATGATTGTTCTAATTTTAGTAGGTTCTGTTGTAATATTGATACACCCTAGACAGCCTTTACCATAAGTATTTTTATATTCAACAAACAAATATGTATCATCTTTTTCCTTTACAATGAATGGATCAGCGATATACGTTGTATCGTATTTCACCCCATCAATAGTAAGGTCTCTATACAAAATTTTTTCGTAATCAGTAAAATTATATAATTCAGATTTATCATTTTTTTTAAATGCGATAAACCAATCGTTTTTAAGAGTATTATCTGTAATGTTAAACAGTTTTTTTATTCCATTTTCAATCATTTCCGAATACTCTATATGGTTAAATATTTTACATTCGTATAATTCTTGTAGTTTTGGATTATCAGGTTCTATTTGAACATTGATTCCACAAGCTCTTGCTTCAAGAACACAACGATCGCCACCTCCATCTACAGTGCATGGAACATAACACATTTTAGAAGAGTTGTAAACATTACATAGATCTTGGTATGGTATTGCATCAAATACCTCAACTCCGTTATTTTCCAAATATTTAACAATGGGGTTATTATCGTTTCCATATTTATTTCCGTATACTGCTTTTTTTCCTTCAAACTTGGTTATTAAATGTTGGCGTTTATATTGTGCAAAAGTTCCGATACTAATAACATCATATATTTTGTTAGGGTTTTCTTGTGGTTTCATTATATTCGTATCAATACCAAAACCATGATAACAATTCTTATGATACTTTAAAAGAGGATCAGAATTATAATACCAACGTGTTTCATAAAACAATAAATCATAAAACTTTAATTCGTGAGCTTTAGCTCTTCCAGTGCTTGAAATGAATAACCCCACTTTCTGTTTTCCAGTTGTATCTTTGACAAAACCTATAGTAGACGCATAATCAACACCAAAGTTTCCTTTGAACATTACTAAGTCATATTTTGAATATTCTCTCTTGTTTTTATCAAAGTTTACTTTCCAGAAATCAACATTATATTTATGTTTTAAAATAGATACTGCTGAAAAAAATCCATCGTAATATTCTTCTTTTTGAGTAATGGAAACGATTAAAATATTCATTCTATAGAATATTTATGATATAGATGATATTTATAATTAAAGAAAAATCTCTATATTCTTATATGCCTGGTGTGTTTAATATAAAAGTACAAGATAATACCGTATTCAAAAAGTTAGATTCTTCTAATCCTGTATCAATTGAAATAAGAACTCTTCTTAGTAATAAGGATGAGTTATCAAGATATAAAAATACTTTATCCAAATCGTATCAATTACCTATAATAGGTAAATATATATCTAATATTTTACTAGTAGATGACGATGGTAGTTATGAAATGAAATTTATCGATGGTATTAATCTTATGGATATACTAAGTAAGAACAATCCGTTGTGTGTAACAGCTGGATGGGATAGCAAAGAAATTGTTTTGACAAAAAGTGAAGCAGTAAAAATATATAGTAATGTTGTTTCTTTAGAACGTGATTTACATTTATATTCTAAGAAATATTGTTTGATAGGTGATTGGTTTTTACACAATCTTATTTATGATATTAATGAAAATAAAATAGTAAACATTGATCTAGAAGGATTCTATACATATAAATATCCATCTCCAATGTGTGATCTACAATTTTATGTAAAAAGACAGTTTGATGTGTGTAAAGATAATTTAATAACTAATATAGGAGGAGATGTTTTTTCATTTATATTGTGGGAGCCATGTAAAGAATATCAAAGTGAAATATATAACTACATTGAAACAGTGTCAACAATACTTTATGATTGTGAATATTCGATCAATGATATGGAAAAGTTTGTTTATGATATATATAAATTAGATGTTCGTTGTCACAAACCATACTTACCAAAAAAAATAGAAACATTATCGAGATATAATAAATGTATACGCGTATTGTTCGCAACAATTAAAAATCCATTTTATGACAATCAGAATGTTTCAAAGGTTGCTGTAAGAGTTAAAGAAAATATAAGAGGAAAATACAAAGATAAGATAGATAATTACTACAAAGATATTATTATTCACATATCTGATAATTCAAATGAAGCCAAATTAATCCAACATATTTTATTAACTATGTAATATAACGTTTGTTGTAATTGCGTATATATTAATATTTTAATTTGATGAAATATTAATATACACTGTAAGATGGAAAATATCAAAAGATATTCAATCATAGGTTCATTTCCTTATCATTTAGAATGTATTGGGTGTTTACAACATATAATTGGGAATATTGATGTATACGTAAATGAAGACAAGTTTAAAGATATTGAATATTTTAATAATTTGTACAAGTTTAATTCATATCATATATCACAGTTTAATAGCTCTAATTATGATTGTATTATTAAATTATCATCTGACGATCGTTGTTTTGATATCGTAAAAGAAGAAGATAAACACAAACTTATTTCTTTATTACATTTATCCGGATTTGAGTTTGGTCTAACTAAGTTCATTAAGTTTTCAGAACTTGTTACAACTAACGAATATTGTAAGTATATTTTTCCATATTATAAAACAAATATTACGGGAGGTGTATTCGAAAAACGAAGTATTGTATACATAGGTTATTTTGATACGTATCAATTAAACGATGATTTTTTTTCTTTCATAAATAATAGTGGTTATAAGTTTTATTTTTGTTGTCGCATTGAAACAGCTGCATCTAAAATATTAAAAAGTATGAAAAATGTTGTTGTATTTTATGGTTTAACGACACCCGAGATAAATAGAGTTTTAAAAAATGCAACATTTTTATTAGGGCGTATACCAGAAAATAGAGATTATGATAGATTTACAGGAGCATTAACATTAAGTATTACAAATAAGATACCCATTATTTGTCCAAAAAAAATTGCTGGTTCTACACCTGCTATTTTGTTTGAAGATGATTATTGTGAAGTTTTGGATTATGTAAAAAACATTTCAAAACAACAATACGAGGATATGATATGTAACATTAATGATTATATAGACGTCATTGAAAAAGATAATGTAGAACAATTAAATATATTCTTTAATCATATAACTTCTACATAATAATTAATATAAAGTTTAAAAACAAATACTAATACATAGTAATGAAACACAATAAAGTTCTCTTAATTGGCGGTTCAGGTTCACTTGGTAATGCATTCATCAAAAAACATCTAGAACATAATGAGATTTATGTCTACTCTCGTGATGAATGTAAACACTGGACTATGCAACTTCAATATAACAATCATCCCAATCTAAAGTTTATTATTGGAAACGTATGCGACGAAAAGAAAATGCAACAGACTGTGTTGCGTCACAATTTTCATATAATTATTAATGCTGCCGCTATGAAACATATTGACAAGTGCGAATACGAAAGCAATGAGTGCCTCAATACCAATATTAACGGACCACAGAACCTAGTGAATATCATCGAAAACTTTCAACATAATCTTACAAACCTTAAATGTGTTTGTTTCATCAGCACCGACAAAGCGTGCAGTCCGGTAAACATATATGGAATGTCAAAGGCCATCTCCGAGTCGCTATTCGTTGAAAAGGCAAAACATGTATCTAGTATCAAGTTTGTTTCAGTGAGGTATGGCAACGTTCTCAACTCCAGAGGAAGCATTATCCCCATGCTTCACGAAATGGGAGAAAATCCAGACGTAACTCATTTCAAGTTAACAGACGATCGCATGACGAGATTTGTCATGACCCTAGAGCAAAGCGTTGAACTCATTGAAAAGGCAATCAAAGATGGTGAAAGTGGAGACATCGTTATCCCTAAGCTTGTTTCGTGTAAAATCAAGGATCTAATTGAAATCTTCTCACAGCATTATAATAAGCCTGTTAAAAAGATCCCTCTTCGAGCAGGAGAAAAGATGTTGGAGTCGCTTATTAATGAAACTCAGTCATTGCGACTTGTCCGCGAAGAAGAGACGGGGTATATGTTCATCAAGCCTCCGTATAAGGAAACTGTTTCTAACTGTGAAGTCCAGGACTACAACAGTAAGATTAACCCGCTTACTAAGTTTGAACTCAAACAATATTTGTATTCATTGAGGCTAATCGAACTCGACGAAACCGATGTGTTTAATGGAACAACCCAATTAACAAATGAAAGCTTTTGTAATACAAAGCCTTTTCCATATATGAAGATTGATAATGTGTTATCAGAGAGCTTCGCAAAAAAAATACAAACCGAAATATTGGATCTTCCAGATGAAGTATGGGATAGATACGACAATCCGCTTGAACATAAATACACACTGCGTGACAAAAACGCACTGCCGCACCACTCAAATAAACTTTTTGAAAAGCTTACAAGTCAAGAAATGTTAGATTATTTGTCGTCCGTCATGGGATATGCGATTCTAAATGATCCAACAAAGAACTGGTGGGGAGTGCATAAGTATGATGATGGCGATCATTTGGATATTCACGTAGATGCGGGAGTTCATCCAACAACTAAGCAAAAGAAACAGTTGACCCTAGGCATTTACTTGAGTAAAGATTGGAAAGAGGAAAATGGAGGACATCTTGAAATGTGGGAGGGAGAAAATGCATCGAACAACGATGCAAAGATTTTTAATTCTGTAGACAGAGTTCTTCCACAGTTCAATACATTTGTCATGTTTGAATGTAATGATTACTCATGGCACGGTAATCCCACCCCAGTAATCTGTAAAAATGGAGAAAAACGCATATTCCTTACCATTTCTTACGTAAGTGAACAATATACCGATCTTAATAAAAAACAAAAAGCATTCTTTGTGAAACGTCCTGAAGATCCAGAAGATCCCGAAAAAGATAAGATACGCATGCTTAGATTTGATCCTGAGAAGTATAAGGAGGTGTATAGAACATAAAAATACATAATTGTGTTACTGGTTACGAGTTTCTTGTGATTATATGATTATATTTTACATTACTGTGTAAAATATAATGATTTGATTTATTACTTGATTTTGATTTATTTCATAAGAAACGAATGTAGGTTCTCTAGTACTAGATCGCCAGTGTTTCCATCCCCAAGCCAACTTACATCCATCGTAGTTGTTCCGTTATCTACATTGTCTACCCAATTCCATGACTTTTCAAAAGTTTCTTCGGGATCAAATACATCATTTACGTTGAGCATAAAGCTACAGTTTGCCGCAACAGATTGAGGTCTTTCTGTGAAATCGCGGGGAACAACTACAGGTGTTCCAAACATTGCTGGTTCCTCTTGTGCAGTTCCACTATCCGAAATAATAAATCTACAATGATATACCGCGTCTAGATATTCTTTATATGCCATCAAACTAACAAGCTCAACCTTTCCAAGATCAATGCCGTATTCTTTAATAAGCTTAGTAGTACGTCCAAAATCCAACATCTTTACGGGTAATCCATATTTGTTGACACATGCATTCGCGTAGGATAAAATTGTCTTCATTCTACCAGCAAACTTAAAGTTCTCAGGACGGTGCACATCCAGTAAAATCATATCCTTACGTTTTTGAACATCCGATCTAGGCACGAATGGTTCGCATACTTCCACAATCGTATTTCCAACCACATGCACATTATCTCGTATGCTTTCTTTTTCCAAATACTTTTTATATTCGTCGTGATACACGAAATGAATATGACTACAATGATCACACGTTGTTCGATTGATCTCCTCCAACATTCTCTTGTCGAACGATCGCATTCCCGCTTCAATGTGTCCAATAATGTATCCCTCCTTTCTCAAAGGAAGTGCCGCACACACTGTGTTTGAGTCGCCAAGAAAAATAATAATATCAGGCTTAAGATCTTGCTTCTCAATAAGCTCCATAATTGCAACCGATAGATACCCCAGTTGGTGATAATGCGTACCACCTGTTTGCTTTCCGGTGTCTAGGACATAATCGGGTTTTCTAATTTCTAACTCCTTGAAAAATACGCCCGACAACAGATCATCATAGTGCTGACCAGTGTGAACCAAAATATGATTACACCAGTCAGCGTCGTCAAGCTTCTTAAAAATAGAAGACATTCTAATAAAATCAGGGCGAATACCCGAAACAGTCATTACATTCTTTTTCATTGCGGACATGTTGATACGATAGCCTATATAAAGTTAAGTATCAGCACTTATGTAAATACATCATGACAAGTCTTTATATTGTTGTAATTCGGTAATCTGGGTATACAGATCAGGTATATTCATCATTGCACAATGATTATGCTTACTTAAAATTGTCTTGTCCACCATGGTTTCTGTTTCATGTGCAATAATCTTGTTGTTAAGTCCATAAATATCATTGATCATGCCAACTATTTCGTATTTTGAAACAGGCTGAGGCGAAAACATATGGCGAACCCCCTTCCAGTAATGCTTATTCGCCATTATTTTTTCGATAATCTTAGATAGTTGTAGACAAGTTACCCCGTTCCAATAGTGGTTTGTAAATCCTTTTATTTCTTTATCCTGATGACTTTTTACCCACTCTAAGAGAGAATACTTGTTTTTCAGTTCTTCACCTATAATAGATGTTCTGATCACAGTTGCATCGATACCAAGTTCACCAAGTGATTTGGATACACCATAATCATTCGTTTCATCGTGAATGCTGTCTTCAGTGTACGATCCACTTGTGCCTGAAAAAACACAATCGGTTGTTATATGAATATATTTTGTGCATGTTATCTTACATGCAGTCGCAAGCATATTCGGAAAAAGCGAATTAATTCTGAAATACGCACGATTGCTGGTATCATTCACGTTTTTAGATTGAGGAATGATCCCCATACAATTAATAACCACATCATCGCTTGAAATACTAACATCATTTCCGTGAAGAAACTTTATAATAAAATCAGTATCTACCGAATAGGCGTCGATTTCCGATCGTGTTACTTCAATGACCTCAAACTGACTGTTTTTTTTTAAATAACTTGTCATATATCTACCCAACATTCCGGTAGAACCGAATACAAAAACTCTTTGCATATAGAGATAAATAACACTAGTTTTTATCTTTATTACCGCATTATATCATTTGCATATTAAATGTATTTCTTAACCAATTCATCAATAAGACATTGAGGACTAGAAGACTTCAACTTATCTAAATCGAGATTATTACAATAATGTTTTGCATCGGCTGCTCCATTAAACCAATGCACGCCAAAGACATCTGGGTCTGTCTCAACTGAAACAGCCTTCACGGAAGGATCTTTATACATTTTGTCTAATTCATTCCATTTCATTGGAAGATAACACTGTGCATCTTGCATACCTAGCTCAGTAAGCTTCATCTTCTGTAAAACTGGCTTGGCATTCATATAATTTTCCTTATTGAAAATATACTGAAACATTTGACAACCTAAACATTGATATTGATCTGGATTATAAAACTTTTCAATGTTTTGTAAAATACCGCTCAAAATAGAATTGTGTTTACGACCAAGGAAAAGACCAATTGGAATAACATAACGATTTGCATCCTCCCATAAATAGCGATAAATTAGCATTTTTTTATCACCCTTCACATGTGTCTTATGGTATTTTTCAACATTGTTTGTATATACAATATCAAAATCACTCCATAGTCCGCCATATTTGTTAAGCACATACAATCGGAAAAAATCACTCTTTATCACCTCCGATGCATCCTTGTGTTTGAATGGAAGATTGTTAAAATCTATGTAATGAATATTTACATTCAATATTGTCTTTAATTCGTCGAAATAATTTTTTCCAGTGTATTCATCTTTTTGTTCATTCGTTGTCCAAGACTTTGTCTTTACTGGATCCTTGGGACAAAATACATTGATCTTCCATCCAGTATGATAACGATTAAAAGAGAGAACAGTAAGAAGATTTAAATATGAAAAATTAGAGCCATCCCAATAAAGGTGCAATAGCTTAGGAAACTGCATGTGATGTTCTTCATGATATTTTACGTACCCATCGTATAGTGCCTTATTTTTTTCAATTAATGCTTTGTGTTCCTCTTGGGTAAACTTAGATTCTGCGTCACGAGGATGCCATTGGTGAACCACAAACCCAACGTCGGGGCTAAGAGTTTGGATTTTCAGCCCCAGGTTTACTGAAATAGACAATAGGATCTCATTGTCATCAAACCATGCACCCTTTGCAAACTCCTCGTCAAATCCTCCTAACATCTTGAGATTATCATTCATCATTGCGGCACAGAAGTGGTAGTGAACTGGACGAGTAGTAGGGTGGTTATACCAACAAATATTATTCTGTGCATTAAAATTAGGATCGTTTACTAGGTGAATATTTTTCAACAAATTATCTGTAAAATCTGCACTGGTACAGTTGTATGCAGAAAAAGCGAAATAGTCGTTGTGCCCTAGGTTTGATCGCAGATGTCCAAGCAAATTACCAAAATGAATACATTCTGGATTTTGAATGACAACAATCTTTCCTTTGGCCTCCCTAAACCCCTTATTGTAGACACTACATGGATTAATACGGTTTCCTTTCTCTTCGGCGGTTATTTTGATGAGATTGATCGGATAATCATATCCTTTTACTAACTCGTCGAGAGAGTGCTCCGCAGTGCTATTATCGTCCACAATGATAACTTCGTAGTTATACTCTCCGTAAGTTTCTTTAAACTTATCTAATGTATTGGTAAGCTGAGGTTTTCGGTTATAGTATCCCATTACAATTGAAAAATCATACTCGTATTTAAACATCTTTCACAGACGATGCCTTTCTAGAAAAATGTAACAAAATATCTAAGTAATTATTACGTATAATATCTAAGTCACTTGTTTTTTCCAAATATACACATACTCGTCGTAACTGTTTTTTTTTGTTTTTACTAATAAGAACTTATCTTGACACTCCCCAAATAATTTTAATAATACGGTTTCATATACATCAGTATTAATATTTATGATAAAAAATCCACCACAACACAATCCCGCCCATAAAGAGAGAAATATACGCCGATAGAACCCCTCCCACTCTTGTGGGGATCGTTTGGAACTTCCCCTGTAGATTTCAATATTTTTATAGGGCGGAGACGTGCACACCATGTCATACGGATATGTTTTCGCATATTCACCATAATCTATATCATCGCTATTTGCCACTCTCATTGTGGTTTTCTCTCTTTTGTCTTCATCAACCAAATCATTTATCATGAAAGTATACATTGCCTTCAAATTATGATTTATATCAAATCCTCTATATTCTATCTTCATCATTGCCGCCGCGGCCAATCGTCCACCGAACCCGCAGAATGGATCGATCACGCGAGTGCATGGATATTTTTTATATATGCATAATGCATTCGTTATTTTGAATGCATTTATCCTGCCAAAACAAAGCCCATAAATATAATAGTAACGTTTTAATAAACTGTCTCGATATCGATTATTATTTTCGCAAAAGGTAAGAAGAGTTTGTATATACTTTTTCTTCTTGTAATCTTCAACATCGCGTAAAAACTCAAAGAAGTTTATCCCTTTGTTACCAATAGTATGAAGTCTCTCTGTGAAGAAATAATAGTCTATAGTGTCACACCCAACTTTGCTCCGCCCTCCTATGTTCTCCAAATCTTCCAGTGTCATATTTGATAACATGTTCCATTCTCTCTTCACTTTATCAAATGGTATTGTTTTTATATTTGCCGATATCTCGTTGTGCTTGGTATGATCAATAATAGTATCAGACATATATGACATAGATTTGACAGTTAGATGTTGTTTGTTGTTTGTTGTTTATTGTTTATTTATCATAGTTATAGAAATAAACAATCAATAATGACCTTAAAGTTTTTCAAAAAACATGGATCCATCTTCTGATACCCGTTCTAACTCCTTGAGTTGCTCAGGCGTGTTCACTCCTTGGAGTTGGTATTGGTTTATTTGTGGAACTTCTACTACTTCGGTTGAAACATTGTCGCGTATTAGCATATAAAATAAATCTGTCAAATAAAACTCTTTTTGAGCGTTGTCGTTTGTTAAAAGAGGAAGATAACGTTCAAGATCACCAAACGTAAACATATATAGCCCACAGTTTACCATATCAATCTGTTTTTCTTTTTCGCTACAGTCTTTCTGTTCAACAATTCTTGAAAACTGATTACACTCATCCATTACAATTCTTCCGTAACCAGTTGGGTCGCCCATCTTAGTAATTGCCAATGCAACGTTTTTATCTACATTTCTCATTTCGTTTATCATTTCGGTTGAAATAAGAGGAACGTCTCCTGATAATACGAGTACCTTTGTGTGATTGTAACAGGTTTTCGATAACACATCCAGGGTGCATTGCATTGCATGCCCAGTTCCTTGAGGATTGGGTTGATCAACCAGCAAAAGAATAGAAAACTCCTTTTCAGACAAGTTCTCCTTGAGGGTCTTGCTTATAATGTCTCGAAAAATACCCACAATAATAACGATTTTGATTGGATGTAACGCAAGTGCCGTTTTTATGATTTTCACAAGCATAGGCTCGCCCGCGAACTTGTGCAATACCTTGGGGACATCCGACCGCATTCGCTTCCCCATACCACCAGCCATAATAACAGGAACAAAATCTGTGGTCATTCCTGTCGTCTGCCGAATACTACTATATACAATACAGTTTTCTATATTTAAATATATTTAAACACCACATGTCTAAATATATATACATGAAAACATTGCCAATCGAAATAATTTCAGAGCATATAATGCCATACTGTTACTGTCCCCAACCACCAGATCTTTTACAAGATATTCGCAGTTTTTCGAGCGATTATAATGTTGTTAAAATGTGCTCACTGCTATTTTTAACTGAAAGCGAAGACGTAACTACTGCAAATAATGCGTTTGTTATGTCGTTTTTTTTAAATATTATTCATTTTTGCAACGACGCAAAAGATGTCAGAGAAATACCAACGATTAAACTTGGAGATATTCTTAGAAGACATGTCATGAAGAGAGATAATTATACGATGGAAATATATGACCGCATAATAATGGCATACCATCTACCCATTCAACAAAAACAACGAGTTATCAAGTATTTATGGGGACTTCTTACACCATCTGAACGCACAGATTTTATAAATACATACTATATCGATAAGTTTGATTTTGATGATTAAATAATTACAATAATACGTATTATGATTTTAATAAATATAATACATATTATAAAACATCCCATGTGTGGAATTATAGCAGCACTATGCACTACGCCAAATAAATGCTCGACTATTCTATTTAGTGGATTAAAATATATGCAAAATCGAGGCTATGATTCCGCGGGGATCTGCTCGATGTCCTCCGTTGACGGCATTTGTCGTCCCATTACTACCAAGTTTGCGTCCGATGAAGAAAACAGTGCTCTACAGTTAATAGAACCACATCTCTCGTCGCACGCAACATCCTTCATTGGATTTGGACACACTCGCTGGGCTACGCATGGGGCAAAGACTGATCTAAACTCGCACCCACACACAAGCACCAACGGAATATTTACAATAGTTCACAACGGAATATTAGAAAATTATCGTGATTTAAAATCTTCTCTCATCGAGAAAGGTATGAGTTTTCATAGCGAAACAGACACGGAAGTCATTGCCAACTTGTTGGAAACTATATACGTTGACAATGGTTATAGTAAAGATATTTCGGGTGTAGAACAGTGTATCAATGCTACACAAGAGAGAATGTCGGGATCGTGGGGACTGGTTATTTTTTGCAATGATACGCCCAATAATCTATTTTGCGTTAGACATGGAAGCCCGCTATTAATTGGTAAAACTGACACAGAAATAATCGTGGCATCCGAACAATCAGGATTTGGAAATCGCATTAATGAATACTTTATTTTGAATACCCAAGATATTTGCACACTCACTCTATCCGAAGACATGGCCAGGCTCAGTATTTCCACTGGAAATACATACACGATGAAGAATGCGAACCAACAACTTATTCGCGATAGTCCTTCACCTTACCCCCATTGGACAATACGAGAAATAAATGAACAACCAGAAACTATTAAAAATGCGATTAGTATGGGGGGAAGGGTTTTGTCTGATACGACTGTTCACCTAGGTGGTCTAGACAATTACAAAGACGTTATAAAAAAAACAGATAACCTTATTCTTCTCGGATGCGGAACTTCTTATCATTCTGGCATGATAGCAATGAACCATTTCAAAAATATATGTGACCTTAACTGTGTATTTTTATTCGATGGTGCAGAGTTTACCAGCAAAGACATACCCCGTAAAGGTAATACAACTGCTATTTTTATTTCACAGTCTGGTGAAACAAAGGATCTGCATAGATGTATTTCTATTGCGAAAGAACACAATGTTTTCACCGTTGGCGTTGTCAATGTTGTGGATTCGTTAATTGCTCGGGAAGTAAACTGTGGGGTATACTTGAATGCAGGCACCGAAGTCGCGGTAGCTTCTACGAAAGCCTTCACATCGCAAACATTAGTGCTATCAATGATCGCGGTTTGGATTGCTCAACAGAAAGAAATATATAGCGTAAAGAGAGAAGAATATATACGTGATATCCGAAACCTAAGTCGCGATATAGAAAGTGTTTTGAAAATAGGAGATAAACTTATCACACATGAAGTAATCGATATGTTCGAAAATAAACGCAGTTGTTTTTTACTTGGCAAAGGAATGGGTGAAGGCACCTCTCGAGAAGGAGCGTTGAAAATAAAAGAGATTGCGTATATTCATACGGAGGGATATTCATCATCCGCCCTGAAACACGGTCCGTTTGCGTTATTAGAAACTGGTTTCCCAGTGATTATATTTGTGCCATCTGATGAACATTTTTCCAAAAATTATAACGCTCTTCAAGAAGTAGCCTCTAGAGGGGCAAACATTATATGCGTTCATAATAGTATCGATACATTAAACGATGGGTTTATTAAAGAAGATATTGCTTCTCTCTTTGATGGTGTAAAACATTCTCTTTGCGTTCCATTTAATAAAACGTTCCAAAGTCTTGTTAACATCATTCCTATCCAAATACTCGCGTACAAACTATCTATTAGTAAAGGAATTAATCCCGATAGGCCAAAAAATCTAGCGAAGGTGGTAACTGTGGAATAATTTCTATCTATATTATATAAATGGCTAGTCGTATTGGAGTATCAAAGGTTCCGACACCTAAACACGGTCAAATTATTAAAAACCCCAGGTTTACACCCTTGAAGATTTAAAACGCCTGTTATTATATTACAAACTAATATAAAGGAATACTACTAATCATAGTAAGCAATAATGAAGAATAATGGGGTTGCTTCTCCTGTTTTACTGGATTTAGGTGATGTGCGTGAGCGATAAAAGCAAAAAG
>Ga0209664_1000339_pt1 | contig 29669 bp, 27 predicted proteins | sample SaaInlV_150m_DNA_FD_184668 | JGI IMG/M metagenome (GOLD analysis project Ga0209664, IMG submission 184668) | Marine microbial communities from expanding oxygen minimum zones in the Saanich Inlet - Saanich Inlet SI073_LV_135m_DNA (SPAdes) (version 2) | ecosystem: Environmental > Aquatic > Marine... | reverse complement strand
AGAAAGTTTCCGAATCCGAAGTTTTTGAAAAACACGTTCAAAGCATAATGCTGTCATTTGGATTTTTCCTTGAAATATTTGACTGCATACTTTTTTTTTATTATTTTGACGCGAAATGATTTAGGGGTTTTTTTGTTACCCTAATATAAGATAAAAATGGTAAATAATTTTACCCCAAAAAACCCCAATAGTTTTGAATGTAAACAATGCGCATTTATTACGAGCAATAAAAAAGATTATATGCGTCATTTATCAACTGCAAAACATAAAAAGATAACAGATGGTAACGATTTTACCCCAAAAAAACCCCTCACACATATATGCGAACATTGTAATAAAGAATTCAAATATGCGTCTGGTTTATCGAGACACAGTAAAAAATGCACTCTTAAACAAGAACCTACACAAGAATCGATAGAAGAAACCAACGACAAACTTCCCGAAGTTCCCTCTATGAGCATGTTTATGGAACTTCTCAAACAAAACCACGAACTACAGAAACAACTCATAGAAGCAACCAAAGCAGGTGGACAACATATAGAGAACCAGACGAATACGAACATTAACAACAATAACCAACGCTTCAATTTGAATTTCTTTTTGAATGAACAATGCAAAGATGCAATCAATATGTCCGACTTTTTGGAGAACATGGAATTAAATTTGGAAGACCTCACAGAGACAGGTAGATTAGGATATGTAGGCGGCATTTCACGTATTTTGGTGAATAAATTACAAGAATTGGATGTATACAAGCGTCCGATGCACTGTACAGATATGAAACGCGAGACATTGTATATAAAAGAGAATGACGAATGGGAGAAACAGGTGAATTCCAAAGAAAAGATAAAGACTATCATCAATAAAGTCGCGAATGAGAACTGTAAAAACTTGCCACAATGGCGAGACGAACACCCAGAGTCTCAAGTATTCGATACACCCGAGAACCTGGAGTATGTAAATATATGTAATGCATCTCTTGGAGGATTCGGAGAAGACGAAAATCGTCAATATCGCGATAAAATCCTCCGGAGTGTGGTGAAAGAAATCATGATAAATAAATAAATAAAAGAAAATGATGTGTAGGTTCTCATACATATCATTTTGATAGTGTCTCATCTAAGAATTGCACACAGTATACTCTATGAAGTGTATAATCTAAGAAGAGTTTGAAAAGTAGGTAGAAGAGAACCTATAAGGTTTTTATTTTAATTATTTTAATTATTTTAATTATTTTAATTACAGAAATGAGTGACAAATTAAGAAATGAGTGACAAATCAAGAAATGAGTAATGAATTAAAATACCGAAAACAATAGATGTTCTCAAAGAAAGTAAAAATAATATATAGAAACGTATATAATAAGAATAGTAAAGAAAAGGGTGCATGATAATCATCGAAAAGGAAGAAAATAACGAGAACCCAACAATCGAAATACCCAGAACATCCTCTAGAACAAATCTATGTTCTCAAACAAGGTCATCTAAGACGCTCAGACAGGTTGAAAAGGTATGTTATAGAATGGGTCAACAACAATATTTAATCAAGATATCGCATCATCTACATTCGTGGGAGATACCATATAGATATTATCAAGCGAATATGGACCCAGCGAAGGCATTTCTGCAGAACAACACTATTCGAAATCACAATTCGCGTGTCTATTGGAACAATAAAATTCTATTTTATTTCTAAGGTTCTCATTTTATTTATAAGGTTCTCATTTTATTTATAAGGTTCTCGTTTTCAAAGGGTTTTGTATATAAAATTGAAAATATTGTTGTAATCCATGTAATTACAACAATCAAGTATCAACAATCAATCATTCACGAGTCTTTACTAACAAGTCTTTACTAACAATTTAAGAATGGAATTATCAAAAGAAGTGTACCCCAAATCTCCCGAGAAAAAGGATATTCAGTCGGTAGTCAATGACCTATTGCAAGATGAGAAAATAGTGGGTAAAAAGAAGAAAAATGAGAAAAAAGAGAAAAAAGAGAAAAATGAGAAAAAAGAGAAAAAAGAAAAAAAAGAGAACATAGAAGAAAACCCAGAAGAGAAAAAGGAAGAAAACCCAGAAAAAAACTCAGAAGAGAAAAAGGAAGAGAAAAAGGAAGAGAAAAAGGAAGATAAAAAGGAAGAGAAAAACTCAGAAGATAAAAAGGAAGAGAAAAAGGAAGAGAAACCGATAGAGAAGAAAAGGAGAGGTCGTCCACCTAAGAAAAATATACAAATCGAAGACAAATCGGAATCTAAACTTGACGTTGACGTTGACGTTGACGTTGAGGTCCTTCCCAAAAAACCTAGAGGTAGGCCTCGCAAAATTAAACTACCATCTACTCCACAACATGATACCACACATCATGATACCACACACCATGACACCACACATCATCACACCACACATCATCTCCCCACACACATCCTTCCACTTATTCAATCTATCTCTTCTACTCACCTCCTTCACACTCTTCCAGACAAAACCCTCAAATATATCATCTTCCTCATACACCTCTCCTACCATACTCCTATCACACAAAACACTCTTCACACACTCATACACACCTCCATTCACTCTTTCAAACACTTCTCCCCCCTACGCACTCACTTCATCAAACATCAACTACTCTCCGCATCATCTGCTCCGTCTGAACCATTTGCTCCGATTGAACCGTCTGATACGAGTCCTTAAAATATATAATTATTATCATAAAAACAATAATTAAAAGCATATTACATGTTTTTTAATAAATATTCGAGTTGCATCACTCCACCACGATTATAAATTTGTGGAGTTTCTGTATGTATTCTCAATTCAAATACGATTTCATTTTGCATATCATCAGGTATTTTTGCTAATAATTCAGAACAACTCGAAACGGTTGGTTGTTCTATCGAATGAGTGTCTGCTTCGGATAGGATTTCAGAAAGAGTGTCGTGAGTCTGTATGTCAGGGGTTGAAACATTCATATTGTTCATATTGTTCATATTGTTAGACAAGTAGTTACCCATATCATCGAATACTTTTTCGAATTTTATATATGGATAGGTAGTATTGGGTCCTCTACCTCCATCATACACTTCATCTTGAAACATATTATCTAAATACAAATCTAACTGGTAATCTAAGTTTTTTTCATTTAATTTATTACAAAGGCCGCTAATGTAATTCTTGACTAGTTGCGGATTACCACTTTGATACAATCGTAGATAAAAGATATTTTCGTGTTTTCCCATAAGAACTTATTATATATAATAGAAATACTTTATATGAAAAATTGATTGAATTATCAAAGAAGTATAATTGATAACATTACACAGATAATATTATTCGAAATGGTAAGAAATACAACTGGAGGAACCGGTACAAAAGGTCTTGCGAGAAAGCATCAGACTGCGTCGCGTGATGGTAAGTTGATTCTACCATCAAGTGAATTGGAACAGATTTGTTGTGTGACCAAAATGCTTGGAAATGGGATGTGTGAAGTATACACGGAAGAGGGTACCAGATTGATAGCGCATATTCGTAACAAGTTTCGTGGTCGTCAAAAGCGCCACAATATGATTAGTGCTTCCAGCATTGTAATGGTTGGACTTCGCGAATGGGAAAACCCGGTGAAAAACTGTGATATTATGGAAATATATAGTGACTCGCAGATAGAACAAATCAAAAACATACCCAGACTAAACATAGAAAACTCATTAAAACTTCGCCTAGGTGCGCATGGGGTAGTGTCTAAAGAGCAAGATGATATGTTTGATTTTGCGGAAGATAATGAACCAACGGATGACTTGCCGTCAACCAATGAATTTACTGAAGAGTTTACTCTTAATAAAGTAAAAGAAGTGGATATTGATGATATTTAAAATCATAAATATAATAAATCGAATGTTTACAATAGTTGTATTTTTATTTTATTGCGCACATTATTCTCGTCTTCAAAGACAAATACGCGTATCTCACATGTGTCGTATTCTAGTAACTCCTTATCTGAAATAGCAGGTAGGAACACGTTCAACTTGGGAACAAACACGTTATAATGATGTATATCCTCTTTTTTGTCTTTATCTACAACAATGCAAGGAAGGTTATCATCGTATAGGTCTGTATATTCACGACATGTATGGATTAATTGTAATTTATTTTGCACGTACTTAGTATTCTTTGTATCTTCATTGATTTTATCCAAATTATTCATGCAAGAAATCAACATTTGTTGTGCTGAATGTGAAATACCCGATATATGATGGCATCTATACAATAGAACTAATTGATTCAACAGATCCACCTTTCTCCGAATAGGACTGGTAATATGTGTATACATGTCTTTGTTCATGATTACGTGTTGTAAATCTCGTTGTTCACTGGTCACATAATTACTTGAAGCATTTTTATAATGAAACAATGTATCACATATATTCTTGTCGAAGCCTAAAGTCGTCCGTTCAGTGTATTTCAAGGCAGAAGTTCTGAATATACCGATATCGTATTGTTGTAATTCCTTTGCCAAATACATATTTACTTGTATCATCCAAAAAGAGACTACATCATGACTATCACAAACAGACGAATCCATGGCGTGTGTAACTTTATATAGGTCCTGGTAACGTTGATTCGCCAGTAAATTCGGTTCTTCGTAGTCATAATTCTTACGAACTTTTACGACAGCATTACCAAAAGTGGTATTTTTTAAATCGAGGTCGCCGTTAGGTAAAATAGGGAATCTGGCAAACATAGTAATATTTCGCTGTTTCTGCTGCAAAGAGCATACTTGGTCGCTTAATATACTAGGGAGCATCGTTTTTTTGCGGTCAGGTAAATAGATAGTGGATACGCGTCCCGTTAGATGTGTCCAAAGTTGAATGTATTCCAACCATACAGCTACATTTGCGATATGAACGGTAACGAATGTCTGTCCGTCGATTGTATCAATCGCAAAAGCGTCGTCATAATCTTTACTGCCATGAGGGTCAATCGAAAAGACGTATTGTTCGGGTTTGTGTTGCACCTTAAAATGTGAACTACGACATATATCTTCAATCATCTCATCTTGTGGTTTAAGTATCGTCTTCAAATGCTTAGTCATGTCTTTCAACGAATATTGTAAATGGTGTCCATACAATTCATATTCCGCGAGTGCGTCCAAATCATTTACATCACCAAGACTCTCACATAAGAGTCCTTGTGGATGTCGGGAAGACCATTCGTGAAAACTAAACAATACGTATTTATTTGACACACACTTTGAAAAGTCAAGTGAAACATCGTATGGAACTAGAAATTCCGGTAAGTTGGTGTCATATGGAATACATTTATACAACAAACGTTTTTTGTTGGACGTTCGTCCATATGTGCGATTATTTTGTAAGACAAGCACGCCCGGGAGATTTTTCTTTGAACGTACGACGGATTCTTGAATACAAACGCAACGTTGGTCATCAAGTGTAAAAATATCTCCGTGAAATAGACAATGGTCAATGGGGTCAATGTCTAATTCAACCTTGTCAGTTTGCTTATTCTGGTCATTCGTAAAAAATTCATAGTCACTATAGTCACGATTATTAACATGAATCAAAAAAGAGTGTTTCATTGTTGTACACTATAATTTATAAATTATGTTTATATTTATATTTTTAATATATTTTTCCAGCTCCGCATACGAATACGAGCAGAACTCGATAATAAGGTGTGTTGCGATTGAGAATATTCAGTAACTAACAAGTTGTCTTCATGGTGACGCATAACTCGATTATCGAACAACTCTTCTGCGTTATGAAATGCTTTTCGCACATCACTGTCATTTTTATTCATATGATAAATCATGCACCTATCAAAGTCATATGCTGCTAACAAGTCGGATTCTCTAACAATATGATATGCTAACTGATAGTTACCCATTGATGGAAAGCCTTGTTTTTTTACTTTCGAATACGACATGGTATTAATAATCGTTTTGACAATATTTATCTCTTCTTGAGATAAATCACTTGTAAGCACATTATTTATTTCGTTCAATCCATTTTCAACGTCCATATATTTATTATCACACATATCATGTAAAATCGCCGAAGAATAAATGATTTTCTCTTGGTCTTCCAAATAGGGATTTCGTTTCAGTTCACTTTGATATAGAGTATGCGCATTATGTAAGACATTCATGCTATGGGATAATCCATGGGACTCATCAATATTATATTTGGCAATTGTGCACAAAACGAAGTTGAAAAGAGTCGTGTATAGGCTCATGATTATATGCAATCAATGTAAAAAATATACACTAATTCAATTTTATTAAGTTAAACGGGTGAAATTTTAAATAGTAACTTTTGAAATTCGTCTACGCGACGTTCATAATAATGATACGGACCTGTGTGTCCATCGAAGACTCTTTGTAGGAGATTTGAATACACTTTATGACGATTTTCCAATGCAGTTCTCAACTTAACGATATGTCTATATAATGCCTGTTGTTCCATAGACCTAGACTGACCATACTGTAGGTCATATAACGCCAAGTTTACATTTTGAACGAGTTCATCATCGTATCGCATGGATTTTTTGTATTCAATATTCAAACATACTGATATGTAGTGATTGCGAACAAAAGGTATATACGACGGCATCATACCGATAAGAAATAGAGTTGGACCAATCATTCTTTGTGTTGAAATAATAGTGAATATATATTATTTCAATTTTCAACTTGGACAATTTATATACACATTACTTATGGTAGTCATATAGAATGATGATGATAGTACACTATATCGTGTTCCATGTCTACATTTTATAAGTCAACATCCAAATCAAAATCAAAATCAAAAACATACAAACCCAAGCAAATTCATAGTGACCAGTTAGACGATGCGGTTTATTTAATTATTGTCGAATCTCCGTCCAAATGCAAGAAGATAGAGTCTTATTTGGGAAACAAATATTGTTGCATTGCGTCCATGGGTCACATTCGAACATTGAATGGGTTGAAATCAATCGACACGAAAAACACATTTGAACCTTCATTTGATATGATAGAGGAAAAACAACATCATGTGAACGAAATGAAAAAGATAATATCACGATTTGAACATAAAAATATCTATATTGGTGCGGACGATGATCGAGAGGGTGAAGCGATTGGATGGCATATTTGTGAGGTGTTCGGTCTACCGATTGAAACTACCAAGCGTATTATTTTCCACGAAGTGACCAAACCGGCCTTACAGAAAGCGGTGGATAATCCAATATATCTGAATATGAAATTAATAAAGGCGCAACATGCTCGTCAAGTTCTCGATGTAATTGTTGGATACAAGATTTCACCTTATTTATGGAAATATTTATACAATGATAAGAACAATGCGTTATCCGCCGGTAGGTGTCAAACACCAGCATTGCGACTGGTGTATGATAACGAACAACAAATACAAAATTCCCAGACAAGTTCTCCGATATACAAGGTTCATGGTAACTTCTTGTCTGATAAATTGGATTTTGTACTGAAACACGAATTCGAGTCAATCGAAGATACCGAAAAATGTATGAAGAAATCGGTGCATCATAAACACATACTCACATTAAATCCGAAAAAAGAATTACGACGTTCTCCACCAAAACCCCTGAATACGTCTTCGTTGCTTCAATTAGCGAGTTCAACATTGAACATGTCTCCAGGAGAAACAATGAAACATAGTCAAACCTTATATCAAAACGGGTATATTACGTATATGCGAACAGATAGTAGAGAATATTCAAAACAGTTTTTAGAATATGCTGAAAAATATATTACAACAAAATATGGTCAAGGTTCTCAAATGAGTAATTTACAAACCCTTGAGAATAAATCAACTTCCAATCCGCACGAGGCAATTCGTGTTACTCAACTAGTTCTACAAACTATCAATACTGAGAACACAAGAACATTATCTTTATATAAATTAATTTGGCGAAATACCATAGAAAGTTGCATGGAAGACTATAAATATAACCAATATGAAATAAATATTAGTTCTCCAATAAAGGCATTGTATAGTCATATGTTAGACATACCAACTAAGTATGGATGGAAGACAATCGAAGAAAAGCGCCCTATCATCGAAATACAAAGTGAATTGTGCGGATTAAAACTGAAATTAGAGAGTCAACAAAACACCGAAGTTGCTTATAATAAAATAGAAACAAAGTGCACGATTAAGAAAGGGACCAGTCATTACACAGAGGCATCGTTGATTAAGAAATTGGAGGACTTTGGAATTGGTAGACCATCGACATTTGCGTCATTGGTAGAAACGATTGTAGATCGCGGGTATGTAAAAAAACAAGATGTGAAAGGTATATTACATAAAACGACGAATTATGTTCTCGAATCTGGGAAACTCAAGAAGTCTACGCAATCAAAAGAGTATGGTGAAGAGAAGGGGAAACTGGTGATTCAAGAAGTCGGTACATTGGTTCTCGACTTTTTACTGAAATATTACAATCCATTATTCTCTTATGAATACACGAAGAATATGGAATCTCAACTAGACGAAATATCAGAAGGTGCTATTGAAGAATGGGAGAAAGTATGTAAAGATTGTTATGAAGAAATCAAAGAATTATCAAAAAACGTGAAAAACGTGAGCAAGTTCTCTATGTCATTGGATGAGACGTATGATTTTATCATAGAAAAATACGGACCGGTTTTACGGTATACAACGGAAGACAACAAGACAGCATACAAAAGTATCAAAAAAGAGTTGAATGTTACAATCCAAGACATCAAAAACAAAAAATATAGTGCCGAAGAGTTAATAGAAGAAGACAATCAATGTGTAGGTATGTATGAAGAACACGAAGTATATGTAAAACAAGGACGATATGGCGCGTATGTAGAATGGAACGAACAAAAGAAAAGTTTGAAGAACATCGACAAACCAACGAATGAGATTACACTGGAAGATATTATTCCAATTCTTGGAGAAGAAAAACCAGAAAAGAGTGCGTTGCGAACATTGAACGCCAATCTAAGTATTCGAAAAGGGAAATATGGTCCCTATATATATTATAAATCCCCAAGTTCAGCAAAGCCGCAGTTTTTCAATCTAAAAAAATACAAGGGGAATTCGTTCGATGATGATGTGAAAATATTACTTGAATGGATAAAAGATACTTATCACGTAGAATAATATATTATCACAATATACACCTTTGAAGATTTAAATCCGCACAAATGATTTAAAAATATTTATATTAATATATTAGATATGAATATAGATGATATACTGGTTGAAAACGAAAAACTGAAAATAGAAAATATGGAGTTAAAACGCCAGATAGATACATATTCTAAACCACAGAAGTTATATTATGAACGAAATAAGGAAGTAGTAAATCAAAAGGCAAAGGAAAGAATGAAAAAAATAGCACAAGAAAATCCCAATAAGTTAAAAGAGATAAACAGAAAGGCATATCTAAAACGAAAAGAAAAAATATCAGTCAAACAAAATGAGAATATTTAGGAAATACATTTTCATAAAAAACTGAAACATTTAGGAATAATTAATATTTTGATAAAGAACTTAAAATTATTTTCTTTATCTAATATATAGAATGGAAAAAGCAAAAGAGAAACCACCCGAGTTTTTCAAATCCACCAAAACTTCGCTGAAAAGCATACTAAAACACCCTGAAATAAACACACGGAAAATTAACGATGTAGTTATCAAGGCACACAAAATCGTTATTCACACTTTGCAATTTCTAAAATTGTATATTCTTCATCATTACCAAACACAATCACAAACCATACCGATTATTGATAAGATTTTGATTTTGAATGTTATGAAGGTTGTTTGTGGAGAAAAACATACTAAACAAGGAAAACCACCCAAAAAGGAAACGGTGGAACTCACTACAAAACTTACTTCATTCTATACAGAGCATTATAAACCATATACACAACCAGAGCAATTGGATTATGAATATATGAGTAATGTGCTTTCTTACTTATGTGAAGACATTATGACGATGTATGAAAATAACATTCAATTACATTATGTGAATTATGTAGAGCGATTTGTAAATGTGGTTTGGAAAAAGAAGATGATGGTTGAGAAGATACGAAAATTATTTCTTACCAAAAAAGAACGAGAATCACGAATTAGACATTTAGAAAAGGAACTGCGGAAAATAAAAAATGATTTGCTAAATATTGATAATAGTGTTGCTTATACAGCACAACCACATTATCATAAATGGATTACCCAACAAAAGAAACATATTATTCCCAACAAAGATAAGTTCCAAAAGCAAAGTATCTATTATGATTTGAAATGTAAACCGATGGATTATTTCCGTTGTATGATTGCGATGATGGAACAAGTAGAAAATGACGTGGAAACAATCAGTAATGTTTTTCCATTACGAAGCAGTATATCACCTGGTTATATTCGGTTAGACACGATTACATTAGTAAATATGCTTTTACGAAAAGAGCAAGGAAAGAAACGTGATTTCAGTAATCAAGGCAATACCAAGAAACACGAGGATAAAATATGGAAGTTCTTTTTTCGCACAGAAAAGAAGGTATTTAGTAAGAATGATTTTTCTTTCCATCATATGATTTCTACAGATGGAGTAGGAGTTTCTATATTATTTATTCGTGATGATTTGGTTGGAAAGCGATTACCAAGTGCTAAAAAGGGTGTATCAAAAGAATTGTATATTGATGAACTGAATGATTATTCTGCTTTACAAAATAAGAAGATTATTGGGATTGACCCTGGTAAGGAAGATTTGATTTATTGTGTAGATGATGCTTCAAAAGGTGCGAATGTATTTCGGTATTCACAGAACCAACGAAGGAAAGAAACCAAGATGAAAAAATACAACAATATCATATTGGGTATGAAAACCAATAAAATACAAGGAAAAAGTGTTATTGATTACGAAACAGAGTTGTCTTTGTATAATCGTAAAACACTTTGTATGGATAAGTTCAAGGCATACATAAATGAAAAGAACCGAATAAATCATTTATTATTTGATTTTTATGCGAAACATTTGTTTCGTAAGTTGAAGTTTGGAAGACATATCAATATCAAACGCAACGAACAAAAGATGATGAGTGATTTTAGGAAGATGTATGGTAATCCTGAAAATGTAGTTATTTGTATTGGAGATTGGGAACAACGAAAACAAATGAAATACAAAGAACCAACATTAGGAATAGGAATGAGAAGTTTGCTTCGTAAAAACAACTACAAGGTGTATTTAGTGGATGAGTTTAGAAGTTCCTGTAAATGCTCCAAATGCGATGGAGGAGTATGTGAGAAGTTTATGGTAAGGAAAAATCCAAGACCAAATAAAGATGATATGCGGTTGGTTCACGGACTACTACGCTGTAAGAGCGGTTGTGGGTCGTGGAACAGGGACCGCAATGGTTCATCAAATATTTACAAGATAGCATATCAAGCAATATATGGTTTAGAAAGACCAGGTTATCTATGTAGAACAAGTAATCAAAGTGCTTCAACGAGTGCTTATACACAAAATATACACAAGGTATGAAAAGACCTAAACTTTGAATGTATTTTTTTTTCGCATTTTGTGCGGATTAAAATCTTCATAGATGTATAACTATGCAAGAACATTCATATATAAACTACCTTATTTTTGCGATTATGTATGCGACCTCGATATTCTTTTCTTACAAAGAATATACAGAGTCTATCTCCATATTAGCATTATTTGTAATAAACACCTCATTTTTAATGTATATGAGCAAAGACATTTTCTATCATATGACGAGTAAAGGAATCAGCACCTCTATGTTACAATACACCATTATATTCAGTATTTTAGGTTCTCTCTTGATAAACTCTTGTGCTTTGTTCTTGGAGAATTTATCGTTGATGACAGTCCGCTCAAAGAATTCAGAAAATCTAGGAAATAGTTTAGATATGACTACAAAGAACATATTATTATTCGATGACTTCAGAAAATCACAAAAAATATTTGCTATATTGTTAGGTCTGGTTCTAGGCTCTTTCTTATATTATTATGAAAATATCGGTTTCAATTTGGTCAACATTATTAATTATGGAGGTAATTGGAATAATGTAATCAGTGTGGGTATATTATGTGGAGGATTGTATCTACTATCTTTGTCGTCTGCGACATTAGGAAACTCGAGAGAGTTCTCAAAAGTACGTCTGTAAAATAACAAATGGGTAATTACAGTATAAAAAATACTTATATGTTTTATTAAAACACATAAGCAGCAATGAAATATTATGAAACGTCTTTTGATGATTATTTGAAGTCAAATAATCTGTACAATATTCATCCAGAATTGGAAGAAATTCAGAATAGACTTCCTCGTTCAGCAAACCAGATGGAAAATATAATCGTATATGGACCACCAGGTGTAGGAAAATATACACAAACATTGAAAATTATATCAAAATACAGTGAAAGTCTATTGAAATATGACAAAAAGCTCGAAATTCTAACAGACAAACAAGACTATATAATGCGTTTCAGTGATATACACTATGAGATAGATATGTCGTTACTTGGATGTAATGCCAAAACATTATGGCACGAAATTTTCTTTCAAATCGTGGATATTGTGTCAACGAAGAAGGAAAAAATAGGAATAATATTGTGTAAGAATTTCCATCATATAAATAGTGAACTGCTCGACGTGTTTTATAGTTATATACAACATTACGACCGGAACGACAACATTCAAATAAAGTTTGTATTAATAACCGAACAAATCAGTTTCATTCCGAACAAAATGACGAACATATGTGATTTGATAACAATCCCTCGCTTAGAAAACGAACCCTATGAAAAATTAAACAAAATTAATGATATTGTCGCAAAAAACACGTACCTAAGTAATTTTACTACCAAAATATCTACTTGTTTACCGGAAGTACAATTTCAACAAACCAATCCGACCTACAAAGAAAACGCTGTATTTAAAGAAATCGATAGTGAGTGTATTAACAACTTGAAGGAAATGAAACTATTTACATATTTGAACAAATCAGAAGACATACCCGATGACACATTCGATATTATTTGTGATAAAATAATAAATAGTATAACGGACCTTCGCGATTTTCAATTTACACAATTCAGAGATACATTGTACGATATTTTGATTTACAATATAGACATGTTTGAATGTGTTTGGGTGGTAGTATCACATTTTGTAACAAGCGACAAGTTGAGTGCGGAAGATTGCTCTGATATCATGATAAAAACCTTTCATTTTTTCAAGCAATATAATAATAATTATAGACCCATATATCACTTAGAGAGTATGATGTTGTATATAATAAACAAATTGCATCATTATGAGATACAAGAAAGCGTGTGAATTATTAGAAGTGACTACCGACGTGTCTATCCAAAATATAAAAAAACAATATCGATTGAAAGCTTTATTGTATCATCCAGATAAAAACCCATCAGAAGATGCGAATGCGAGGTTCCAAGAATTATCTGAAGCATATCACTATTTATTAGACCATGAAAATCACGATGAATACAATGATGAGGAGGATGAAACATTATCCGACATGGATTATAAATATTACTTGTTTACGTTTTTGAAGAATACAATCAAGGGGAACTCGCAAGAATCCTTATTATATGCTGTATTGAAAAAGATTACGACATTATGTAGCGAAAAGGCCATACAACTATTACAAAACCTCGAAAAACCATCACTGATAAAGATATATGAGATTTTAAAGAAAAATAAACATTACTTACATATTGAATCGGATTTGTTAGATAAAATCGAAGAATTAATAAGTGGAAAGATCGAAAACGACGAATGTGTTATATTACAACCGCATATAAACGATTTATTCGAGAATAATTTGTATAAATTAACAATCAATCATCATATTTACATTGTTCCATTATGGCATAACAATCTGGTATATGATAACTCAGGGAATGATATTTATGTAAAATGTTTTCCAATACTGGACGATAATGTGGAAATAGATAAACAAAACAATCTTCATGTTCAGCACGTAACTAGTTTACGTACTATATGGGAATCGAAAGAATTATATATTGAATTGGGTAAACGCAAGATAGAGATACCCATAGAACAGATTACATTAAAAAGTAAACAAATTATATGTTTAAAAAATGCGGGGATTTCACAAATAAATCCCAACAACATATACGATGTATCAAATAAATCACATATATACGTGTATTTACATGTATCGTAAACTCAATTCGTAGAAGGTGGAAATGCATAAAAAATAATAACCAAAAGAATTGGCTATTATTTTCTGTTTTGTTAATTTTTAGTTTGTTAGTTAGTTTTGTTGATTTTTAGTTTGTTAGTTAGTTTTGTTGATTTTTAGTTAGTTTTGTTGATTTTTAGTTTGTTTTGTTTACTCGGCGACAACCTTCTTCTTCACCACCTTCTTCTTAGGAGCAGGAGCATCTTCCTCTACTGGAGCACTCTTCTTGACGACCTTCTTCTTGGGTGCGGGAGCAGGGGCGGGAGCCTCTTCCACTTCCTCCTCCTCCTCGTCACTATCAGGAGCAGCGGTATCTTGAGCAACCTTATCAGTAGTATCCTCCACCTCATCGTTGACGTCGTCACTCTCCTCGACCTTCTGGGTCTCGATGGTGTTGAAATCATCAAGAGACAACTGAACGTTACACTTTCCAAAGATGGTCGTATTCTCACTTGGCTTGACCACACACTGGCTCAACTTCCAAGAAACACCCCATGCCTTACCAGTGGTCCAAACACCTCCGCACTGAATAACACATGCGACCTTACTCTTCTTAGGAATCAAGTCAATCGGAGTTTCATTCTCGTTATCACTAGGGAACAACAACTCCTGTTGGGTGTTGTAAATCTCGATATTCTGCCACTGTCCCTGGTAGCAAGGGACCTTCAGAGAAAGAGTAGGAGGACGAGTGTAATCAGTCTTCTTGGTAATCTTATCCTTAGGATACTTCATGAAGGGAAACATGGCATCCTTCACAAGCTCACGAGACTTCTCCACACCAAACCATGCCTCACTGTGAACAACCGCATCGTCAATTACGCGTTCCTCAAACGCCTTAAGCTTCTCAAGGAAGATATCAGTATTTTTATTGGAATATTCAGCACCGGGGAAAGCAAGACTCATCTTGAACTTTCCATCGGACTCGCCGGTCTTCTCATCAACGTAATCGGAAACGCCCCAAGTCATAATCAAAGGAGTAGATAGGTACAAACTGCGGCCAGTCTGACCACTAATGACACTCACCGTAGTAAGACCACGGTCACTTACGCGAGGGTTCATATAGCGCACGGCGGAGGTCTCCCACTCACCACTAGTAACAACACGAGGATTAGATGACATAACTATAAATAAGGTATAATAACTGTAATATAGTATAAGTCTATTCTTTAAATCAATTTTCTAGATGGATTGTAAATTATTGTATTTAATATCGCATTATTATGCAGTGGATTATGTCATAATGTTCTCTTTATAATATAAGTCATAAGAATATAAAATCTATGTCTATATATATCATATCATACAATATGGAAGCCAATACGCAGAAAATAAAACGAAAGTACACAAAAAAAACAAACGACTATGAAATAACCTATGATAACTACCAGACACGTGACATGGATTTAAAAAAATATAGCGTAGGTGAACTAAAAATAGCTATAAAAAAATTAGGAAACATACGTATAACGGGCAATAAACCACAACTCATCGAACGTATTGCTAGACGGTTCAATGAAATAAAACATAGTATTATTATTCAAAGACATTTCAGAGGATGGTATTTAAGGTTTATTCAAACATTGCGAGGGCCTGCTCTGAAAAATCGAAAACTTTGTACGAATGACAGCGATATGGCTACGTTGGAACCAATTGATGAGGTCACAACACCATTTTTCTTCTCATATAAAGATGATGACAATTTTATATATGGGTTTGATGTATCGTCGCTTATACCACACATACAGAACAAAGGAAAATTCTTTAATCCATACACGAGAGGTGTTGTAAGTAGCAAAATAACAAAAAATGTATTCCGTGTGTACAGGGGAAGTTATGCAATGTTTGCGGAGTTTCGCGAAAACAATAAAAAACTCGATACACCATCAAAAAGACGTCAATATACAGCAAATACAATGATGTCTATACAGAGTCGCATGGAGTCGCTGCGCAACCAATTTCAAGAGTCAACCGCCACATCAAGTGTTTTTTCCATTATTCAAACACGAGTCTCACAATTACGTAGTCGAACGATAGATGAACGCATACGTGCACTATTCGTAGAAATAGATCAATTGGGGAATTATACACAACATACGTGGTTTGATACATTAAGTCACCGGGAATTAGTGTTATTTTACAGGGGACTATATGATATATGGTATTATCGTGCGGGACTAACACATTCTACAAAAAAGAACATTTGTTACGGGGTATCACACAACGCGTCTTCGCCGTTCACGCGACATCGTAATCTGGGATATAGAGAAATCTCATTTCTGGATTACAATGAATTAAAATCATCTTCATTGGAGCTAATTGAAAATTTGGTATATTGTGGTATTGATAACGACCACAAAAAAATAGGCACACTTCATGCATTATCTGCGCTTACCTTAGTTTCTAGGAACGCTCGATTAGCGATGCCGTGGTTATACGAATCGGTAATCTAGATAACCCACTTATTCGTTGATTTTACCAGATTAATATGTATTTACTTAATAATATATATTCATCAACGCATTTATCATTTGATAAAATTGATAATTTATATTATTAAGTAAATCAATATAAAAAGCATACGTGTTATATATTATAATCACAATGGTTAGAGCTACTAAGACTGATAAGAGTGCCCCCGAGACCCCTAAGCCCCGTGCTACTAAGAAGGCTGCCCCTAAGGCTGAGGCCCAGGCTGCCACCCCTCCTCCTGCCCCTGTGGTGGAGGAGACCGCTGCTCCCGTAGAGGAGATGGATGCGGCTACGATTATGTCCGGTAAGATGAACGAGTATAGTGCTAAGCTTCAGCAGCTCGTCGGTCTGCTATCTACTCTTAAGAGTGATTTCAAGACCCTTGAGAAGACTGTTTCTCGTGAGATGAAGGTTGCACAGAAGCTTGCGAACAAGAAGCGTCGCAACACCAACCCCCGTAAGCCTTCTGGTTTTACCAAGGCTACTCCTATTAGCGAGGAGCTTGCCAACTTCCTTGGAAAGGCTGTTGGTACCGAGATGGCGCGTACTGAGGTGAGCAAGGAGATCACCAAGTACATCAAGGCTAACAGCCTTCAGGATACTTCTAACGGGCGTATTATCCTGGCTGATGCCAAGCTGTCCAAGCTTCTCCGTCTTGGAAAGGAGGACGAGCTTACCTTCTTCAACCTTCAGAGATACATGAAGGTTCACTTCGCTAAGGCTGGTGAGACTATCTAAAACACGTAAAACAGAAAAAAAATGAATAACCTCCCGTATTTTTACATTACCTATCACCATAAACAAATATATTATATCTTCGTAATATATTTGTATTCTGTACCATATACACCTTCTTCAAATAATCAAAAGGAAGAAGAAAAGTTAGACCATCGTAGGTGATGCTCCGACGATTGTGTAATAATTACAATGTGGAAAACATAACGCAAGTGGCTAGATTATTTATTGTTAATCACACGAAAGCATTTAAATAATTGTATCCATATTATTTTATTACCTTTGTAGATGACTACAGTCCCCGAATCACATCGAGAAACGATTGAGAGTTATTTACAGGCAAACGAAACGCCATGCTTGTATATTTTGACTCCTTGTTATGGAGGAGTTTGTTACACAAGCTATACCCGGTCAATTATGAACACGGTGGAAAAGTTAAAACAATATAATATTGACATCCACGTAGAATTCTGTAACAGTGATAGTTTGGTTTCGCGTGCACGCAATAATCTCATTGCGAAGGCAATGTCAAACCCCAAAACCACACATATTATGTTTATCGATGCGGATATTACATGGAATCCTGATGATATTATCAAATTACTTATTTCCAATAAGGATTTATGCGGTGGAGTATATCCTCTCAAGAAATACAATTGGGACCGATTGATTGAATCTAGGTCAGGTGAAAAAGATACGGAAGTATTGTCAAAATGGATAGATAAGAAGGACAGAAGTATTTTTAAAAATATGATTAGCGATAAAGAGTATATTCAGCATCAGATGCTTAGTTATAATCTCAATTACGTAGAAAACAAAGTGGTTATCAAGGATAATATGACAGAAGTACGTCACATAGCAACTGGTTTCATGATGATGAAGCGGAATGTCATTCATCGTATGGCGGATGGGTTTCCATATACCAAGTATACAGATGACATCGGATTTTTGAACGGGGATGAAAATGATTTTGCATACGCCCTCTTTGACTGTGGAGTCGAAAACAATCATTATTTATCTGAAGATTGGATGTTTTGTGAAAGATGGCGAAAGTTGGGTGGTTCAATTTATGTAGATGTCACAATTAATTTGATTCACACTGGAACTGAACAATACAACGGATGTTATTTGTCTAGTATTATGTGATAAAAAATATCTGTTATAGCACGCCAACGTTACGAAAATATAAATCCTACTTCGCTCATAATTTCTTGTAATAACACGGTATTTTCCTTTTTTTGTTTATATTCATAATTAAATCGAGTGAATGTAGATTCATCAATCACGAATAATTGATGTGTCTTAATGAGCACATGAAAATCTTTTATGTATTTTGTATTTTTTGTTAACCACAAATAAAATCCGTAATATTGTTTATTGTTTTCAATACTATGGTTTATGTAATGTTTATATTGGTGAAACCATTTCAGCGTTTCGTGTAGAGTTGTTTCCATTTTCGTATTGTAATCAGTTCCTGAAATAACAAGTATTTCTCTGAATTGTGATTCAGTCATTCCCAAGTCATGTAATATATTCGGCGTTTCGTAACATGATACCGATTGATTCAATAAACTAAAATTTCGCAAAACAATTGGACATCCGTAGAGAAACATATCCATATCATCGCTAATACATCCATAAGCGAGTCCCGTCTTTACAAAATATGCGCACAATTCATCTGCTTCGTTCGGAGCGTCATAGTAAGAAACTCCATACGCATCCATGAGTGTTTTTATATTCGCAATATCTGTATCTTGAACGCGAATAAACTGTCTTTTTAATGCGTCCATTTCCACTTCCATCATTCTTCTATCATTTTCATCCATTTTGTTATCTTCTAATGATTTGGATAAATCATTGAATTTTTTTTCGGCGAGTTTTTTTTTCGCACTGCGTTCTTTAAGCAATTCCCGCTTTTCTTGAGGAGGTTTCCCATCAAATATGAAAATCGGGGTTATCTTGCAGGATTTCATTATAGAAATAAACAAATACATATTTTCCATAAGCGCATTTTCACCTATAAATTGATACAAATATATACTTGTGTCTATCACTAATGTTTTATTCTCAAATGTAGTCAACTTCGTTTTATAAATCGCATTATTCGAACATTTTTCTTTCAAATATCTATTCAAATTTTTAATTCCCATATTTTGGTTAGTTTTGTACAATCTATATTTGGTGAAATAACACAATCAATTTTTCGGTTAATAACATTTGTTAAAAATAAAAAGTACATATGCACCTTTTATTTTTATTTTTTTTATAGATTATGGTTGGTTATTAAACAATATTTACATCAGTCGCGGTGGTCTCTCCGGTAATTTGAACCATTTGCTTATAACGCTCTAGTTCTTTCTGTAGTTCTTCCACTTCAGTCGTCTTCTTTTCCAACTCTTCGGTCAAATATACGTTTGCTGCCTGGAGTTGGTGGATATTCACCTCATTTTCCACTTCAGGAATAGGTTTGTGGTTAATCTTGAATACAATGTATCCAGGTACCTTGTCGCCATCTTCGTTCATAGAATACAGTTTACAGAATACCCCATTATTATATTCACCCTTGAAACGATAATGTCCAGTAGTATCAAGCATAGTACGAAAATTCTTTGTGTACTCGGAACTATACCAACGTTCAAAGTGAATAAACAATGCTTTTCCGCGACTACCATTCTCCAACTCGCGGTCGACAAAGTCCACTCGTGAAATCTTACCGATACAAAGAGTGGATTCAATATAATCCCGAACCATGGGAATAAATCTCGTAGTCGACCCCTCGGGCGTCGCAATGAGCATATTGGAAGCAATGAACGGAATGTATAGACTCTTCCAATCCTTATCCGACAATTCCAACTCGCGATTATCGCCGGTATCTTTTGAGACACCGAATAGAGATTGAGCAGATGAAGTATTCTTACTTACAGACAAATGAGTCATTGGTTCGCCATTCTCCCAATACAACTGGTCGTTCGCGACAATCGAAATTTTTGTATGGATATTGTCGTTAAAATGCTGAATGAGTTGCTTGGTAGCAGTGGTATTCTTACAATATTCAAAATCGACGCTCGCGCTATGGGTAGTGGTATTTGTATTCAGTCTGCGATTAAAGAAATTTTTTTCTGTAATAGTCACATTCGATACTTTTCCAATACTCAGAATCTCCTCAAATAGTTTCTTCGCACTATCCTCATCAGTGTAGTTCTTTGGAAGGGTGGTCACACGCAAACTCAAGGTATCTTTCATCGTATCTTCCTTCTCAATCAAATTGGTAGTAGTAAAATAAACGCAAGGTTTCTCATAAGCCATGTTATTCACCTGGTCGTCAGCGTAAGAAAGGGAACTCATGTTATTCAATAATAATAATAATAATAATAGATGTTATCACTATGATTATTATAGAACGCTATTCTTTATTCAATTTTATATATAGTATATGACAATGGTTACATAAAACTACTTATTGAGAACATAATTGGTCAATATCTTTTCTGAGTTTCATTAATAATATGTCTGTGTCTGGTTCATGACCGCGTACAAAATGTATTAATTTGGCATTATGCGTATTTTTTAACATATTCTTTAAATCCGGGTTCTGACAAAATTTCGCCTTTAATGATTCAAATCGTTCTACTTCATGACGAGGGTTGGAACCAAATTCATAATAGTCGGGGTCTACTACAATATGACGCTCACGATATACTTTATCTTTATTTCGTCCGGTTTTACTTCCTGCAATGCGTGCTTTTACCAGGTCTTTTGAAATCGTGCTATCACTGTCTAGAGAAAAACTGCGATAAAAGTCAGGAAACCCTTTTCTAAACTGCGATGCTAATTTGTAGTGTTCTACGCTGTTCCAACGATGTCCATCCAATGTAAAAGGTGATAAATGACTGTCGTCTAATTGACGTCGCCAATTGTTTTTCTTATGTTTCAGCAATAAGTCTTTAAACATGACTATATCGTCGCTATTTATTTTTTCACCGGAACCTTTTCCGGGTTTTGGTTCTCCGTTTGAATTTGCATGAAACATAAATACAGTTTTGTTATTGTACAAATGATCATTTAAATATGCATCGTCGGGGTCATCCAATTTACCTTCGTCTACATGAATACCTAATTTCATTTTTAATTGACGAAATTCGGGGATGGAGTAATAAGGTCCCGCGTTTTTCTCGATACACTTGTTAATGATTAATGATTTGATTTGACTAGGTAAAGTTCCAAAAGTAAAACGTTTGCGTGTATCATAAGTAATTAATGTATAATGGTTTCCTGTATAAGATGTCAGAATATACAATTCAGGGTTTTTACTTGCTTGGGTCGTTTCGTTATCTTGGCCACAAAGTAAGACGGAATCCAGGTCATTTGACTTGTAAGCTTCTTCGGAAAACACTACTATTTTAATATTCAGTTTTTTCTCTAGTGTGCTGATTGCCCACGTATCACCCCAATACTCAGAAGTGAGGACATATTTTTTCAGGTCATCTATACTTGATATGTTTTCCATGAATCGAAATTCATTCATTAATTCATTCACCGAATTCTTATCAGTATTCATTGTTGCGTAGTTCTCACGTAGCTCGGTAATTCTATTCAACATGGCCTTATTATCCTGTTTGTTACTAATAGTATTGTATTGTTTCTTTAACTTTTGAATATTATCTTTTACATGTTTCATATTGGATTCTATATTCTGTAATTCAGAATGGATGCCCATATAAATTGTTTGATATTGTTCGAAAATACTGTCGTTCACATTCTCCGATAAAATTTTACGTAGGTCTTCTACGTTCGTTTGTAATTCAGTATCTTCTAGAGCCATTTGTATAACCAAAAAGAAGCAATCTCCACAACCTTCATTATCGACTATGTGATATTGATTGTTTTTCATAAAATTCGCAATCCAGTCATTGTCATCGTTTTCAACAAACGTTAATCCATCCAACCGTTCTGTTTGGACGGTTTCCACAAATTCGTCTTGTTCTTCAACTGGAGTTGTATTTTCAAATATATATTGCTGATCAACAAATAATAATATGTGTCCTTGATCAATATCAACATCACCGTCTTCGTCAATAATTGAAATCATTTTATTTGACTCTACTTCGAATACACCTATTCGCGAATGTATTTTATCATTTGATACTAAATATACTGAAAAATAGACAATGTTGTCGTTTGAATAACTATGGTTTTCGCGCCCCAGTGCTATCTGTATCGGTTTATCAAAGTACTCAATTTCGTATATTGTAGATGCGTGTCCGATATCATCGTTATTTATTTCTTTTATTTCATTATATTGAATTTTATCTGGATAGATAAAGGATTTTACCATATGATATATACTATAGCATTACATATCATTTTTTATGTTAGTTATGTCTAGTAGACAATTTACCGCATTTTCTTTAATGCATCTTGAATATCCATATATTTGAATACTATTCTGGAGGATATACTTTTATGGTCTTTAGCTTTTAATTTACTACATTGATTCAACTTATCAATTAATACCTTCCATTGACTATGTGTTTTTAAAAATTTATGCGAATGAATGATAAATATAAACAAATTCTCGGTGATTTCTTCTATCAATACAGTTTTTAATTCTTCATCTATATTGTCTATCACCTTATTAAATAAGTTATCAATCGTTGCTATCAACTCACTTTCATCTACGAGTTTGTAGTCTGTCAAATTTACCATAAAATTACTATTCGAACGTCTATGGTCATTTTGTTTTACCAACTCACAATAACCGTCATAATTGTCGTTTGCGTCAATGTCCACAATATTATCGTAGCTACTATTGTATGTATTTACAAATTTCGATATGTGTGTAGCAAAACTAGGATAACACTGAATCATTTCTTTTAATACAATTACGTATATTTCATGTCCTGTCTTCATCTTTTTTGAAATATCAAACAATACGTCTATAATTCGCGAATAACTATCTAGTTCTTGTGAATCTTCATCTTCGCTGTCGGAATTTTCTTCATTCATAATAAAATTTACAATTTCTATGACTTTGGGTAACATTGAATCTTGGTTTTTCATCGTGATTTTATTCAATATGCTTCTCATCTCGCTATATTTTATATCAATGCCCTCTTTCCTTTCTAATTTAGTTGCTTTAAATGGTGTTTGTGAAGCCCATTGTCCATTATTATCATATTTTCGATTATTATTGTGTTTATAATGTCTTCGTTGTTTTTTCTTATCATAATGAGGGTACTCATTCGCAGTAACTGGAGGAAGTGTAGCAATATATTCATTCACCAGTTTATATAATTCTTCGAAATCTTGAATAGTTTGTTCAGACAACTTATCATTTTCGACTTGTTCGGTGTTTATTTGTTCATAATCATCGAATGTATATCGCATCAGCATACTTGGCTATAAAGTATACACACGTTGTATTTATATATGTTGTATTTATTTTCTTCTATTCGTTCACACGAGTAAAACATAATCGCCAATTAACGTATATGAGTTTTCAAGACATTATACATACGTATTTTGATACACCCAAAAATACAGATAATTCCAATAATTTTATTAATGACTATGAAAAAGAGGATATATATGATGAAACGCTATCATTTACATTACCTATACGTTATCTGCCGGATACCCATGTATATCCTATACAATCTCACGTCAAAGACGATCTAGAAATGGATTCTAATCAAGAAAACGCAAAGTGTATGTATGATCATGCTCTTAATCCTACGAATGTATTTGGTCAATGCACAATGAAATTATGGAGTGACCATATTACAAACGACGTTCCTTTCCTACATGACACACAACGTATATTGCGTAGTATGGATAAATTTGAATATTCTACTACAGAAGAGGTGGAACATATTATACCAGTTTGGAAAATGTTGAAAAAGGACACTTCATTTCTCGACCGGTATAATTATATAGATTGGGACCGATTTAAAAGTCTCAATTATTCAACTCCTTTTTTACAGGTTCTCTCTACTATGACTGTGTTGTCGCCTCTGATTAGTTTGATTATACCTATTATTTTTATGGTCTTTCCGTTTGTCTTGTTGAAAATACAGGGAGTGCCGATTGATTTTGCGAATTACATCAAAATATTAACCCAACTCGCTAAACATCATTTCATTGGGAAGGCAATTGTTACTATGTCGAATTTTTCGGTAGAGAACTTTGTCTATTTATTAATTACGTTTGGTTTATATGGTGTTCAAGTCTACCAAAATGTAACTACTTGTGTGAAATACCACAAAAACGTTCAGAAAATCAATCAATCGTTGAAAATCATTGAAGGTTTCACTAGTCGTTCAATTGAACAGATTTCCAAGTTCCATTCTTTATCGAACGATTGTTCCACGTATACTACATTCCGTGAACAACTTACGCTGCATATATCCAAACTCAAGTATATAAAACAGTTGGTAGAGAACATACCTCCATTTTCGGGGTCATTGAAAGATTATACAACGAACGGGTATATGCTCCGCTGTTTTTATGAATTACACGACAACAAAGAAATTGAAGAAACGATGATTTTTTCTTTTGGATTTGAAGGTTATTTGAATAATATGCACGGAATATGTCAAAACGTGCAGAATACACATTTGTCGTACGCTGAATATAGTGATGAAGTGGATACAAATATCAAGCAACAATATTATCCTCCTTTGATTTGCGAGAACGTGGTGAAAAACAATTGTGACCTGTCTAATAATATGATCATATCGGCACCCAATAAAGCCGGGAAAACTACTATATTGAAGACTACCACACTCAATATCATATTTTCCCAACAATTCGGGTGTGGTTTCTACGAGTCTGCCGTTATACAACCATATCAATATATTCACTCTTATCTGAATATTCCCGATACGTCTCAGAGAGATAGTTTGTTCCAAGCAGAGTCCCGTCGTTGTAAAAATATTATTGACCAAATTTTGGAGAACCCACGTTCTCGTCATTTCTGTATTTTCGACGAATTATACTCGGGAACGAACCCAGACGAGGCGTCTCAGGCAGGAAAAGCATTTATTAATTATTTATCTAAGTTCTCCAATGTTGATTTCATATTGACTACTCACTATTTTAAAATCTGCAAGTTCTTTAAAGGACATACAAAAGTTACCAACCATAAGATGGAAGTAGGCGTGGAGAACACAGGAGAATTTAATTACACATATAAATTAAAAAAAGGAATATCTACTCTAAAAGGTGGTATTCGCGTCCTAAAAGACCTCAATTACCCTGAAGAAATACTGAAAGAGATAGAATAAATACAAAACATAATATGTAAATGATGAGAACATTACACATTATGAGAATACTAGGATGCGTTCGCTTGGTTGTTTATGCGTGGTTACATGTACATTTTTATTATACATGGGTAAATCGTGAGTTTGTTTGAAATATTTGGTAGTAATAGTATTCATATCTTTAATTAAATCGTATTGTTCTCGTGTATTCGAAGAACCATATCCAGACAAAATATAACACAACTTACCATTTGGTCCTAATACCTTGCGGCACAATTGGATAGTCGCTTCCCAATACTTCTCCAACCATTCCTCATATGTCTTGTATTTGGTAGTGCTTTGATTTTTACCCTCATATAACTCTAATTTATAGTAAGGGGGACTAAAAAACACGGTATCGAAATGGTTCTCGTATTTTTTCATAAAACGTTTGCTTTTTGCCAAATCTTCAGAAGGTTTACAATAAATGTCTTTTTGCGCGTCTGGATATAAATCCGTAATCAATTGGTCTGTTTTTTTGCATACATCGGGAATAACATCCGTCCCCACGTATTCTTTGACCATAGAAGATTCAAAAAATCCATAAGCATAAGAACTCCACCCTAACGTAGGTGTAAATATCTTGGTACCTTGTAACAGGTTCTCGTTCAAAGAATAAATAACATATGGATTCAAAATAGATGCTCTAAAATAATAAGAAGACAAGACACTTCCAAACCTACGTTTTTCTATATAATGAAGAGAACTTGGCGTAAGTATTTTATAATCGATGATTTTATCACGTAGCAGTGATTTCAATACATCCATGTAAGTAGGTACGTTCTCGATGCCGGATTTGGTATTTTCTAAAATATGTTTGTAATGCAAATTGCGAATTAGGTTTTTCAACAATGGTTCTTGGTTGTTATTAATTTGTTGTAACTTCATTGGTTTATAATGTTCTCCAAAACTGACGTTTTTATCTTTTATTAATAGAGACATGTTGTAAAAACGTTCTAAATACGCCTCAATATTTACAATCTCATTAAATAATAAGACAAGGTTCTCCGTTTTCAATGATTTTTTATCGGAATACTCTTTTAATGGCACTATCTTTTTACTTACACGGACTTTGTAGTTTTGCATAAAATAATCGAAAGACATTGATTTCACTGGACATATTTCTTTTATAAAATCAGATAACTCGATGAAGGAATTCATATATATATATTTATATTGAGAACATATACACCTTTGAAGATTTAAAATGGCACGGTTAGCACCAAAAAAATACATTCAAAGTTTAGGTCTTTTCATACCTTATGTATATTTTGTTTATAGCAATTCGTTAAAACTGCTTGATTACTTTTGATTTCTCTACATAGATAACTTGGTCTTTCCAAACCATATATTGCTTGGTGTGCTATCTTATAGATGTTTGATGAACCATTACGGTCTCTGTTCCACGCCCCACAACCGCTCTTACAGCGTAGTAGTCCGTGAACCAACCGCATATCAGCTTTTTTTGGTCTTGGATTTTTCCTTACCATAAACTTCTCACATACTCCTCCATCACATTTGGAACATTTACAACTTGTTCTAAACTCATCTACCAAATACACTTTGTATTTGTTTTTACGAAGCAAACTTCTCATTCCTTTTCCTAATGTTGGTTCTTTGTATTTCATTTGTTTTCGCTGTTCCCAGTCTCCTATACAAATCACAACTTCTTCAGGATTACCATACATTTTCCTAAAATCACTCATCATCTTTTGTTCGTTGCGTTTGATATTGATATGTCTTCCAAACTTTAACTTACGAAACAACTGCTTCGCATAAAATCCAAATAATATATGGTTTATTCTATTCTTTTCGGTTATGTATGACTTGAACTTATCCATACAAAGTGTTTTACGATTATACAAAGATAATTCTGTTTCATATTCAATTACACTTTTTCCTTGTATTTTATTGGTTTTCATTCCCAATATGATATTGTTGTATTTTTTCATCTTGGTTTCCTTTCTTCGCTGGTTTTGTGAATACCGAAATACATTTGCATCTTTGGAAGCATCATCAACACAATAAATCAAATCTTCTTTCCCAGGGTCGACGCCCACAATAGTTTTATCTCGTAAAGCAGAGTAATCATTCAATTCATCAATATACAATTCTTTTGATACACCCTTTTTAGCACTTGGTAATCGTTTTCCTACTAAATCTTCTCGTAAAAATAATACACTTACTCCAACACCATCAGTAGAAATCATATGATGGAAAGAAAAATCAGTTTTACGAAACACCTTCTTTTCTGTGCGAAAAAAGAACTTCCATATTTTATCTTCGTGTTTCTTTGTATTGCCTTGATTACTAAAATCACTTTTCTTTCCTTGTTCTTTTCGTAAAAGCAAATACACTAATGTAATCGTGTCTAACCGAATATAACCAGGAGCAATACTACTTCGTAAAGGAAAAACATTACTGATTGTTTCCTCATCAGTTTCCACTTGTTTCATCATCGCAATCATACAGGGGAAATAATCCATCGGTTTACATTTCAAATCATAATAGATGCTTTGCTTTTGGAACTTCTCTTTATCTGGAATAATGTGTTTCTTTTGTTCGGTAACCCATTTATGATAGTGTGGTTGTGATGTGTATTCAATATTATTATCTACATTCAACAAATCATTCTTTATTTTTCGCAGTTCCTTTTCCAATTGCCGAACTCGTGCTTCTCGTTCTTTTTTGGTGGGAAATATTTTTCGTATCTTCTCAACCATCATCTTCTTTTTCCAGACAACATTTACAAAGCGTTCTACATAATCCACATAATGTAATTGGATGTTATTTTCATACATCGTCATAATGTCTTCACATAAGTAAGAAAGCACATTACTCATATATTCATAATCTAATTGCTCTGGTTGTGTATACGGTTTGTAATGCTCTGTATAGAATGAAGTAAGTTTTTCAGTGAGTTCAACGGTTTCTTTCTTGGGTGGTTTACCTTGTTTAGTATGTTTTTCGCCACAAACAACCTTCATAACATTCAAAATCAAAATCTTATCAATAATAGGTATGGTTTGTGAGTGTGTTTGGTAATGATAAAGAGTATACATTTTTAGAAATTGTAAAGTATGAATAACGATTTTGTGTGCCTTGATAACTACATCATTGATTTTCGTTGTGTTGATTTCATGGTGTTTCAGTATGCTTTTTAGAGAAGTTTTTGTGGATTTGAAAAACCCGAGTGGTTTCTCTTTTGCTTTTTCCATTCTATATACTTACTAAACATTTTATTTTTAAGTCGTTTATTAATTAACAAACAACCTATTTATTCCTAAATATTTTATACGTTGAAAGTTATTTATTAATTAACAAATAACTTACTTATTCCTAAATATTCTATATTTTGAAGTTGATATAGATTTTCCGTTTTCAAATCCAATCAATATAGGCGATGATTCAAACGTGTATCCTTGCTTTCGTAATATACCACGCAGAATATTTATATACGGTCTCTTACACGTTGCGTTTGGTTTGAAAGGTGATAAACAACTGACCGCAAAATATTTTTGTATTTCATCTTTCATATCCAATATTTTTGTTTGCTTATCAGTATCATTTTCTAACGCATTCAGTAAAATAGAATGTGTTTCATCTAATTCTAAAATGCTAATCAATCTATTACATATATCTTCTCTTTCTGTATGGTATTTCGTTTCTAATTTTTCTCGCATTAATTCAGTTATAATATAATACGATTATGTTTTTATATTATTATACCTAATTTATTCTTACCGTGCCATTTTAAATCTTCAAAGGTGTAATTATGGATTTTCAAACCGTTTATTCTAGAATATGTCTATCTAACTCGGGGATAGTATTTTCATCATAAATTGTAAAGCAATTTACATTAGTAATACTTAAAAAATACTTTTCTTTTGGATTAAT
>Ga0209664_1000337_pt1 | contig 29753 bp, 37 predicted proteins | sample SaaInlV_150m_DNA_FD_184668 | JGI IMG/M metagenome (GOLD analysis project Ga0209664, IMG submission 184668) | Marine microbial communities from expanding oxygen minimum zones in the Saanich Inlet - Saanich Inlet SI073_LV_135m_DNA (SPAdes) (version 2) | ecosystem: Environmental > Aquatic > Marine... | reverse complement strand
ATCACCACGACGATAGAGTTTGTTTAGTGCTTTGAGCTCTGGTATTGTGAGTTGCATCTCTTCTTCGTATTCAAGAAGATTTTTTTGTGCATAGTAAATTTCATCTTTAGTCGCTTTTAATGCATCAGCTAATTTCTTATCTAATTTAGCGCCTTTTAGCCAATCAAAATTGGTTTCATTATCAGTGAATAATTTAAAGAATTGTTCTCTTTCCATGCCAGCATACAAACAAGCATTTAGAATAGATTTTTCTTGTTTTTTCATCATTGCAACGCGGTCACAAATAACTTCCATCATGGTGCTAACCAGTTTTGGCGCAAGACGTAAATCAGATAATCCGAGTGATAATTGCTCACGAGCATCAACGGTTTTCTTATGACGGAAGCCATGTTTTTCGTTAACAGCTTGGTAACCTTCAGAGCACTTTAAGATAGTCTCAAAACGGGTGTACACTTTTTCCTCATCTGGGCCAGTGTATTCCATTTCTTCCATGTCTTCATATTCTTCATCATCGTCAAACTCACCAGCATCAAAGGCGGCTTTTTTTGCAGCAAAATCTTCAGCATCGCCTTGGTAACCAATGATGACATCAGTCATCTTACATTTTCCTTCTTCAAGACGCGTATGTGCTTTGAAGAAGAAGCCGGTAATAGCAGGGTAGAGCGTAATAGCTTGCATAATCTCAAATACACCTGCTTCGATTTCTTTAGCAATACGAACCTCATCTGATTGCTCTAATAAATCAACCACACCCATTTCACGCATGTACATTCTAACTGGGTCTGTGGTTCTACCAAACTCTGAGTCAAGTGCTGCTAATGCTGCCACCGCCGCTTCTGCAGAAGTAGATTGCGCCTTAGCGCCTGATTCAACAACCAGCGTATCAGCATCAGGAACGGTCTCAGAAACAACAATGTCTAATTCTTCTAGAATAGTAACAATGGGCTCAATCTGTTCTTGCGTGAGCAAGTCTTTTGGTAATAAATCGTTAAGCTCGGCATAGGTTAAGTAACCTTTGTCCTTGCCGACCATGATGAGTTTTTGTAGTGCTTGCTTGTGTTCTTTAGTTGTAGATTTCATAGGTTACAGTGTTTGTTTTTTACCAGCCAAAGGCTGGATTATACCCAAAATTAACCCAAAATTATGGGTTAAAAATTAGAGCCTTGAAAGGGGCTTTGTAAATGCTTGTTTTTACTGAGTATCAGTAAAGATGGTACTGATAGATTCTTCTTCACTAATGCGCTTAATTACTTCTGCCATTGTTGGTGCGATTGACAGTTGTCTAATCTTGTCGCAATTAGCTGCGTCTTTAGATAAAGGAATAGTATTGGTAGTGACCAGTTCATCAAGCTCAGAATTGTTGATATTGTCAATCGCATTGCCAGATAAAACAGCATGTGTTGCATAAGCAACGACATTTTTTGCGCCTTTTTCTTTTAAGATGTTAGCTGCTTGGCATAGTGTACCAGCCGTATCAACCATATCATCAATGATGATACAAGTACGACCTTCAACATCACCAATCACGTTCATGACTTTCACCATATTTGGTGCAGGGCGACGTTTATCAATAATGGCAAGGTCTGCATCGTTAATGCGTTTTGCTGCAGCACGTGCACGTACCACACCACCTACATCGGGAGAGACAACCACAACATCGTCATAACCCTTAGACAAAATATCACCAATCAAGACTGGTTGTGCGTAAATATTGTCAATCGGAATATTGAAAAATCCTTGAATTTGGTCTGCGTGTAAATCAACCGTTAAGATGCGATCAACCCCAGAAGCTTCCACCATTTTTGCGGCTAATTTTGCGGTGATTGGTACACGGGTTAAACGAGAACGACGATCTTGTCTTGAATAACCAAAGTAAGGCACAACCGCTGTAATACGAGCCGCTGACGAGCGTTTAAGTGCATCAACGATGACTAAAAGCTCCATCAGTGTTTCAGCCGGTGAAGGCCCACAAGTCGGTTGAATAATAAACACATCACAACCACGCACATTTTCTAAGATCTCAACTTGAGACTCGCCATCACTAAATCGCCCAACTAAGGCTTTGCCTTGAGCAACATTAAGTTGAGAAATAATTTCACCAGAAAGTTCAGGATTAGCGTTACCGCTAAAGATTTTAATTTTGTCGAGTGACATAGGTATTAAGAATAGCCATTAAAGTGTTTGAATTATACTACGATAGAAAACTATATTCTGTTAAATACTTTGTCTATGTTTTTAGCGCTAATTAACTGACTTATGCAAAATTGAATTGATTAAAGTTTGGTAAGGAATGCCTTCTTTCATTGCCCTAGTTTTTAAGCGAGATAAATCCGTTTTTGGTATTCTAAGTGAAATTGGCGCACGTTCTTCATTCATCTTAGCGCGAGCAGAGGCTTGCAATTCTTGTAATCGATCAGATGTTAAAGCGCTATCGCCCACTTGATAATCATGACGTTCGATCGCTTCGATCAGTTGCTTTTCATCATCATCAATGTATTTTTTTATTTTTGGATTATTGTTCATCACTTTCCCTCGGTTAAATAAATTGCGGCATGTTTTCTACTTGGAAAAACTGTTTTTAAAAAAATCTCATCATCCGTTTCAACATAAGGCACGATATAAGCATAATTATTAATTCCTAAAACAAACATGCGCTGATTGGGATATTGCTTGCTAGGATTAGGTATATCGTCCAACACTCTGCCTTCCTCTATTGCAATTACACAGTCTTCAAAACCTACATTCCCCCGACTGTTGTCATTTCTTAAAATTCCTGCTTTTTCAATATCCCAATTTATTGTTTTCATTTCGACATTATATATACAGAGTATATCATATTGTGATTTTTTTTGACAATTATTAAAATTTCCAAAATTTTTGGATTTGTATTATAGGCAAGGCCTATAACATGCAAAAAGTGGCATTTTAAGCGTAAAACAGCTGTTTTTATGGGTTTCTGATTGAGGTTTTTAGTGCTTTAAGATGCATTCATAAAATTTGCTAAATTTTTTCTTAAATTATTTTCCACAAATTTTCAATTTGCTCTTTGAGGACTTGATACTTTTCCTAACAATTATAAAAAGTATCAAAAATAAAAGGATGGTATTTTAATTAACTTAGATATCACTTTAAATTTGCATTATCAATTACTTTTTGTGCTTTTCTTCTTTCCAGCTCATCAGAAACTGCGGAATGTACACATTTTTTATTTACTGGGTTTAAGTATGTTCCCAAAGATTTTGCCACAACCAATGCGGCCGGTATTCCAATAATACTTATAAATAAGCCGACTACTTGAAATGCGCCAAAAATAGCAAGAATCAATCCAAAAGGAAAATACAATACCATGACAATTGTTGAATATGTTTTCCATACGGGGTTTTGCTCTACATTGAGCTCTTTTTTACTAATCATTGCATTGCCGAATGGCCAAAACAAAAATTTTCCAAATTCCATAAGTCCTACGCCAATAGGCGCTGCTATTACCGTTATAGTTAAAACAACCCCCAGTATATATACGCATATTGCGCTAACAAAGCCTAAGAAGGGGATGTGCCATAAGATGTTGCCCAGTACTTTCATATTTTTTTCTCTTGTTGTGAATAGTAGAAGGGTGGCGGTTCTTTTTTATACAGGCCTACCAAGAAAGTGACTTTTGACTTGCTTTAAGGTTTTCTTGATACATCATCCAAATGGTTGAATAATTACACATATCTAATACACTGTTGCAGTAATCGGCTATTACACGATCCATTATTAGTCTATTTTTCGCCTTAGTGGCTTTTTTGAAAGAGTTTAAGTTTTCCTGTTCCATCATTCGAAGTGTTGTTGCTTGGCACATGTCTAAGCCACTTTCGCAATAATCTTTTTTTACTCGATCCTTAATGGTTTTGATTATTGCCTCTTTTTGAAGCTCAGAGCCATCAAAATCCATAGGGTGAATGAATTCTGAAAGAGTGCTGATTGGAAAAATTAAAATTAGTAATAGTAAAGAATTTTTCATTTTATCTCCATGGTGGATATAGTTAACAGTCTGATAAAAAAGGTGTCGCTTAGATTTCTTTAATTTGATGAGTGGTGTTTTAGTTTACTTCTCTTACCACTCTCCATATTTAATACTGATGTAATCTTTTTTAATTGCGTCATCCTCTGGAATTTTGGCAATCTCATTCATGAGAAAGGTCATTTTTTTTGAGGCTAAATTTGAAAGCTCTACGGTTGACTTGCATTTGTTTTTGTAGTCTGCCACTCCGTAGCTCTCTTTGCAGTTAACTACTTTTTTACTTAATTTAAGGTTTAACTCCATAAGTTCATTTATAGAGCAGTTGCTGACATTTCCATATTCTGTACAGCTAATAGAAGTCGAAACAACATTTTCTTTAGTTGTAGGCTCTTTTGTCACAATCCCTTCATCGTCAGTAAATATCCCGATTAGCACCACTATCACAAATAAAATAACTAGTATTTTAAAAACAAATTTAATTAATTTCATATAATACCCATCTTTGGTTTTGTTACTTAATAAGTATAGATGCTATCGTCGGATTTTACGAGTATTTTTTCTTTGTATAAGGCGGACGACAGAGTGAGTGAGGGAATATAGATGTCACTATATGACCGAACGAGGGATAAGTCCAACGCAGTAGAAAGAAAAAAGAAGAGGTAAAATGGCTGGGCTGGCAGGATTTGAACCTGCGCATGACGGGATCAAAACCCGTTGCCTTACCGCTTGGCGACAGCCCATTAAAGTGTTTAACCGCTAGGTTAAAGCTGGAGAGGTATTGAGCGCTTGCGCTACAAATCCAGACCATTGTTTTGGTAGATTGTCGAGTGCTACCAAAGCATCTTTCTCATGTTTAAACTCCACAAAAACACAGCTTCCTGTGCCGGTCATTCTTGGCTGGTATAGATAATTTTCGGATGATTTTAAATGCGCTAATGCATCTAAAACTTCGCCCTCTAAATCTATGGCCGCCTCAAGACAATCATTGTGTGGATTGATTAACTCTGAGAAGTCGCATATTTTCCCTATCAATGGCGTCATTGTCAATGCTTTGTGAGAGAATATTTCTTTGGTTGAGATATGTTTATTGATTGAAACCACTAAAAAATAGTGCTTTGGCAAGCTCATGGGTGTAAGAACTTCACCCACGCCTTCGGCCCAAGCACTGCGCCCGGCAATAAAAATAGGCACATCAGCGCCCAATGATAAGCCAATTTCTGAGAGTTGTTGATTTGAGTATTGCGTGTTCCACAGTTGGTTTAGTGCAATTAATGTGGTGGCTGCATTTGAGCTGCCACCACCTAACCCACCACCAGCAGGAATGCGTTTAACCACAGAAATATCAGCGCCAAGTTTTGTGCCAGTTGCACTTTGTAATGCTTTGGTTGCTTTAATAATTAAGTCAATTTCCTCAGGCACATCTTCATTGCCACTAGTGCGATTAATGACGCCATCTTGCCTAATATTGAAACTCAATTCATCGCAATAATCCAGTAATTGGAAAATACTTTGTAGATTGTGGTAGCCGTCTTCTCGTTTAGAGTTGATGTGCAAAAATAAGTTAATTTTTGCAGGTGAATGCCAAACTTTGGGCAGTTTAGACATCAATAAAGCTTTCTCGATAATGCTTGAGTTCTTTGATAGAATCGTGAATATCAGACAATGCTAAGTGTGCAGATTCGCCTTCGCGTACCATGACAGCTTCAGGCTTCCAACGTACCGCTAACTCTTTGAGTGTGGTGACATCAATGTGTCGATAATGGAAAAATTGCTCCAACTTAGGCATGTAGTTGTACAAGAACCTTCTGTCTTGGCAGATGGTGTTGCCACACATTGGTGAGACACGTGGGTTGACGTATTTTTCTAAAAAATCAAGGGTTTGAATTTCAGCTTGTTTGGTAGAAATGTCACTGTCTTTAACGCGTTTCACTAAGCCAGAATTGCCATGATGCTCAGTATTCCATTCATCCATACCTGCAAGTATTGTACTGCTTTGGTGGATGGCTAATGCCGGGCCTTCGGCCAGTACGTTGAGGTCTTTGTCAGTGACGATGGTGGCGATTTCAATAATGACGTCTTTTTCTGGTAATAAGCCTGTCATTTCCAAATCGATCCAAATTAGGTTAGTATCTTTATCCATTTTTTATCATTCCTTGTTTTTAACAGCCAGTTGATTCACGAACAAAGTCGTCTAATTTTTGGTGGGCAGAGCCACCGTTTAAAATCCCAAGCGCTGTGTTGATACCCGCTTGTAAAGATTTAGCCATGCCAGAGACATAAATAGCAGCACCTGAATTTAGTGCGATGATGTTTTTAGCAGCGCCGTCTTTACCATCAAGCGCTTGTTGGATAAGCTTTAGTGAGCTATCTGCATCATCGGCTTTAATGTCGTTTAAATCACCTAAAGGCAAGCCGAACTCTGTCGGGTTGATGGTGTAGGTGGTAACTGCGCCATCTTTTAATTCTGCAACGTAAGTGTCATCTGCAATGGAGATTTCATCCAAGCCATCTTTAGAGTGTACTACCATTACGTGCTTAGAGCCAAGGCTTTTAAGTACATTGGCAATCGGCTCAACTAAAGCTTTATCGTACACGCCCATTACTTGGTGTGGTGCTTTTGCCGGGTTGGTGAGTGGGCCCAGCACATTAAAAATAGTGCGTACTGCTAAGTCTTTGCGTGCACCGATTGCGTGCTTCATGGCTGAGTGATGTGCCGGTGCGAACATAAACCCAACACCAATTTTTTCAACACATTTGCTGATTTTCTCAGGGCTCATGTCGAGGTTGACGCCTGCCGCCTCTAAAACATCAGCACTGCCTGATTTAGAAGAAATAGAACGGTTACCATGTTTAGCAACTTGACCACCAGCACTAGCCACCACAAAAGCACAAGCAGTTGAGATGTTAAATAAACCTAAGCCATCACCACCCGTACCACAAGTGTCAACCAAATACTTAGGGTGATGAATTTGCACGCCAGTTGCTAAGGATCGCATTACTTTTGCTGCGGCGGTAATTTCAGCAACCGTTTCTCCTTTCATCGATAAGCCGACTAAAAAACCACCAATTTGCGCATCGGTGGTTTTACCGGTCATGATGTCGTTCATCACGGCGTGCATTTCGTCTTCGGTTAGATCTTGTTTTGCAATCACTGCTTTTATTGCTTGTTGTATGTTCATTTTTCTCTCATTAATGATTCTATGTCGTCAATTTCTTTAACCAGTGCTTCGGTTAATACTTTGTTTCCATTATCGGTAATTAAAACATCATCTTCAATCCTGATGCCAATGCCCCAATAAATTGGGTTGATTTTATCATCCTTGCGAATATAAATGCCTGGTTCGACAGTGGTCACCATGCCTGCCTCATATTGGCGATGCTGCTTGTTTTTTTGATAAGCACCTACATCATGTACATCGAGCCCAAGGTAGTGCCCTGTGCCGTGCATGTAGAACTGCGATAAGTCGCCATCAGCTTGCAAAATACCCAAATCAATTAATCCTTGTTGGATAACTTGGGTGGCAATTTGGTGGGGTTTAACTACCATTACACTTGGCTTAATACTTTCAATGGCCGCCAATTGTGCATCGAGCACAATTTGGTAAACTTGTCGTTGTGCTTTGCTGAATACGCCATTGACTGGAAAGGTGCGAGTAATGTCTGAAGCATAACCTTGTACTTCACAACCGGCATCGATGAGTAATAAATCACCATCGTTTAAAACTTTGTTGTTTTCAATATAGTGCAATACACAGGCGTTTTCGCCACCAGCGACAATCGGCGTGTAAGCGTGCTCTGTATTGTTTTTTCTAAATTCAGCATCAAAGATACTCGCCACTTCAAATTCGAATAAATCAGCTTGCGTTTTTTGCATGGCTAATTGATGCGCAGCAACAGAAATATCGGCTGCTTTTTGCATAAGCTTAACTTCTGACTTATCTTTAATTAAACGCATTTCATGTGCGTAGGTAGCGAGTGATTGGTAGTTAGTTTTTGCTAAAATTTCAATGATTTCATCATCTAAAGCACAAGGCTTAAAATCATAATACAGCGTTGTTGCATCTGCAATTAATAATGGTAATTTGTGCTTTATATCATCAATAGCGTAGGCTTCATCTGCTTTTAATGCTTGTGGTGCGCCTGATATGCCTAGGCGTTTTCCATCCCAAATCTCGCGTGCTGGATCTTTGTCTCTTAAGAAAATGGTGTAAGTGTCTTTTGAAAAAACAGCAATTGCTTGCGGCTCAGTAAAACCGGTTAAATACCAAAAATCACTGTGTGGGCGAAAAGGGTAATGCACATCACCATTACGCAGTTGTTCTGGGTTGGTAGAAACGATAACAACAGCACCATCGTCAAGTTGTTCGAGTAGTGCTGTTCTGCGTTTTTGATGTATCATTAGCGCGAAGAGTTCTTAAAGTTCAACAAGATACCATGAAACACGTTCGTTTGTACCAAAATACCCCTTTGAATATTGGCGAAGAATTGACGCTAGATAGCTACGCCTCCCATCATTTGGTTAAGGTGTTGCGTTTTCCTCAAGGGCAGACCGTTACCTTGTTTAATGGCGATGGGTTTAATTACAGCGCCGAAGTGATTAAAGCCAAGAAAGATTGTGTGGTCAAGTTGTTGGATAAAATTGACAACCCATCTGAATCAAAACTCAATCTTACCTTGGCACAAGGCATTGCCAAAGGCGAGAAAATGGATTTTTTAATACAAAAATCTATTGAGTTAGGCGTGGGAAAAATCATCCCTATTTTGACCGAACGTTGCGTGGTCAGACTTAAGGGTGACAAGCTTGCAAAGCGCCAAGCGCATTGGCAAAAAATTGTTATTGGTGCGTGTGAACAATCAGGGCGATCAGTTGTTCCAGAAGTGACTACCCCGATAAGTTTGGACGAGTTTTTGCAGCAGACAATTTCGAATGGCTTTGTTTTGCATCACCGATCTGAGCAAACACTACTCGATGTGGCAACAACCAATAAAGCCACGATTTTAATTGGCCCAGAAGGCGGGCTGAGTGAAACAGAAATCACTCAAGCTACTCAAGCGGGTTATCAATCGTTGTTGTTGGGCTCGCGCGTACTGAGAACTGAAACCGCGTCGCTAGCAGCGATAGCCAATATGCAGTTATTGTGGGGTAGTTAGGATCTTTAAAGCGTCTTGAATTGGGTTAAGTACATTATCTAGTTTTTTACGAATGGCTGACCCGGCCAAACTATGAGCAGAAATTGTACTCACGGCTAATCGCTCATTAACGCCTGCAAGTAATAATCGTGCTTTAATTTTATCATCGTCTAAACCCAATTTTTCTAGTACTGATTGTGCTTGGTTTTGCAAATCTTCAATTTGATCCATGGGCTGAATCATCGGGTGTGATAAACAAGCGCCTAACACCTCCAATGTGCGATACAAAACATGCTCTTGATTGATCTTTTTCAAGATATGTGCAATGGTCTTTAGCATGATTTGCCCTTGTTCAGTACTGACACATTTTAGCTCTTTAATGTCTTTATCTAATGCTATCGTGCCGTCATTATTCGGTAAGTCATCTTTCATTCGTTCAATGAAGCCTACTAAGAATGCTGGCTTTCTCTGGCCTTGTTTCCACAATCTGTCTTTAGATTCTTTAGAAATTAGACCGTTTTGTAACAGTAGGTTGGTGGTGTCAATCAGCTGTGTTGTGTCGTCGGTAAAAGGTAAAAATTCTAACAAATAATCAGCAATTTTTTTGCCAACAGCGTGTTTCACTACAAAATCTCTTGTCAGTAAAAATCGCCCAATTTCTGCTTGTTGATCGGTATTAGTGGCGCACCACCAAACTAGATCTAACACTTCGTCGTTTAAGTTTTGAGAGTTAGCAACAGCTACCACCGCTTCAATGTTGCCAATTTTTAACAGTGAGCCTAAATTATTTGAACTGACCTGTCCCATTCGTGACCAGCGCTTTAGGTACGATGGGTAGCCACCCATACTGCCGAGCACCTGAGAGACTAATAGTTTTTGCACTGCTTGGATGTATTTACCGCTATCGATATCTGGGTTAAGCGTAATGGTTTGTTCTTTTTTGTCTGCTGTGAGGCCGATAACGACCAATTTATAAACATCAACTCGAATCGCCACACAAGTTGCAATTAGAACATTGAGTCTAAGTGTGTCTTCAGGTGTTAGCATTCAGGTATCGGTTAAGTTGTGAGAGTGACCCAGAATCTATGGCGTCTTTAAAGATCACAACTGATTCTTTTCCGGCCTCAATTATCACCAAAAATCGAGATTGATAGGTTGGATAAAACCAAGGGTATTGCTTAGTAGATTGATTGTTTTTTTCTATGACAATCTGTTTTTTATTCAGTGCAATTTTGGTAATTGAATTGGGCTGTGTCAGTAGTACATTTTTGGGTAAGAAATTAGCCAGCCATGCAGACAAGACAAGGCTAATAACCAAGCTTAACCAAATATTGTAAAAGTAATACCAAGCACTAAATAGGCTTAATAAATAGACGCCAATGCTAATTACTAAATAGTTTTTTGATGTTTCTATTTGGACAATTAACCCGTCAGACTCGTTAGTCATCATCGCCAAGCTCAGTGCCCATTTTTCTGGCACGATCAAACGCAGCTCGCATCGCATGAGAAACAATCATCTCAAAATTTTGATCTTGGAAGCTTTCAATAGCCGCTTGTGTGGTACCATTTGGCGAGGTGACTTTGGCACGTAATTCATGCGCAGAATCCTCACCATTGCTGGCCATCATGCTAGCGCCAAGTGCTGTTTGAATACTAAGCTGTTCGGCGGTTTTTTCGTCTAGCCCTAAGGCGACGCCCGCTTTAGCCATAGACTCAATCATTAAAAAGAAATAAGCTGGCCCACTGCCTGAGAGTGCCGTAACCGCGTCTATCATTTTTTCGTCCTCTACCCATAAGCATTGACTTACCGCGCCGAGTATTTGCTCAGCTAAAGCTTTTTGTTTATCATTTACGGCATCATTGGCCATCATCCCAGTTGCGCCTTTTCCAAGTAGAGCTGGGGTATTCGGCATACTGCGAACAATTGCGCTATCGCCACCCAACCAACGATTAATATCTGTGGCTCGCACACCTGCTGCGATTGAAATCATTAAAGGTTTGTGGTCGATATGCGCTTGCAGCTCTTTGCAAACGACAGACAATATTTGTGGCTTAACGGAAAATACAATAATATCGCATTGGCTAGCCAATGCAGTATTGTCCGTAAAAACCTTAAGGTTAAATTCATTAGCACGTAGGGATAATAAGGCTGCATCGGTATCGCTCAACTTAATGTTCTGCGCACTAAAGCCATTGTTAATTAGGCCAGAAATTAGCGCATAAGCCATGTTGCCCGCACCAATAAAACCGATTGTTGTAGAGTTTTGCATTAAAATATCTCAAACGTAATAGGTTGTATATTCTACCAAATACTACTCTTTAATAATACAAGGATAACAATGAAAAAATTCAACCCCAAGTTAATTATGATCGATGTCGATGGCACATTGGTCGACAGCGTGCCAGATTTGGCTTATTGTGTTGATGAGTTAATGGTCGCCATGGGTAGAGAAAAATGGGGCGAAGCTAAGGTGCGCCATTGGGTAGGTAATGGTGTGCCAAAATTGGTAGAGCGCTCACTCACGGGCGAGCTTGAAGGTACAGTCGATAAAGCTGATTTTGATAAAGCTTATCCAATATTCTTAGAGTTGTATGCTGTCAATACGTCGGGTCGTTCGTCATTGTACGACGGCGTTAAAGAAGGCTTAGATTATATGAAAGCACAAGGCTACACTTTGGGTTGTGTGACTAACAAAGCCGAACAATTCACTTTGCCAATTCTTAAAGATCTGGGTATTTTTGATTATTTTGGCATCGTGGTATCTGGCGATACGTTAGCAAAGAAAAAGCCAGATCCATTGCCATTGCTACACAGTGCTGAATTTTTTGGCATCGATCCAAAAGATTCAATGATGCTAGGTGATTCGGTGAGTGATGTTAAGGCCTCACGTGCTGCCGGGTTTGAGATTATTTGCATGTCATATGGTTACAATCATGGCAATGATATTCGTGACACTAATCCTGATTTAGTCATTGATTCAATGGCAGAGTTGAAAGACTACCTATAACAAGTAGTATCAGTAAAATGTATCTAATGGATACATTTGATCAACAAAATATTTGGCATCCTTATGCCAAAGTTCCCAATGAAATTTCGACTTTTCTAGTTGAGTCAGCCGACGGTGTCTACCTTAATTTAGAAGGCGATATCAAAGTGGTTGATGGTATGAGCTCATGGTGGAGTGCGATTCATGGTTATAACCATTCAGTACTCAATAAAGCCATTCAAAATCAATTGGGAAAAATGTCACACGTAATGTTTGGTGGACTCACCCACGAGCCTGCTATTACGCTAGCAAAAACCTTAGTTGGAATTACACCAGAGAATTTAACCAAGGTCTTTTTTACCGACTCAGGCTCAGTATCAGTTGAAGTGGCTTTAAAAATGGCATTGCAATATTGGCAAAACAAAGGTCAAGTCGAAAAGCATAAATTTGTCACCATTCGTGGTGGCTATCATGGCGATACTTTTGGTGCTATGAGTGTGTGTGACCCTGATAACGGCATGCATCATTTATTCTCAGGTGTATTACCAAAACACTTTTTTGTTAAAAGTCCATCGATGGTGAGCATGGATGAAGCTCTGCAAGATTTAGAGTTAACACTCAGGCAAAATGCCAATTCAATTGCTGCAATGATTTTAGAACCCGTGGTGCAAGGTGCAGGTGGTATGCGTATTTACAACCCACAGTATTTAACTCAGGCAAAAGCACTGTGTGAGCAGTTTGATGTGTTGTTTATTTTGGATGAAATTGCCACTGGTTTTGGCAGAACAGGTGAGCTCTTTGCGCTAGAGTATGTAGATGTTACACCAGATATTTTGTGCCTGGGTAAGGCGCTGACGGGTGGTTATATGACACTTGCTGCCACACTCACCACAGATGAGATTACCAACACTGTCGGCACACTCATGCATGGCCCAACCTTTATGGCCAACCCTTTAGCTTGTGCAGTGGCGAATGCCAGTATCGAATTATTACTTAATTCGCCATGGCAAGATGACATTGCTCGTATAGAAAAAATATTTCATGCTGAGCTCTCCAGTCTTAGACAGCAGGATAAAGTAGCTGATGTACGCATCTTAGGTGCCATTGCAGTGATTGAAATGAAAGAAGAAATTAGAGTAGAGTGGATGCAAAAGCGCCTGATTGAGCTCGGGGTTTGGTTAAGACCATATGGAAAGTTACTTTACACCATGCCACCCTTTGTTATTACTGATGATGAGTTAATAACCATCACCAAGGCAATTAAAACCATTGTGGAGGCGTCATGAAAATATTAATTTTATTACTAACGCTATTGACTTTCTCGGTCCAGGCCGAAGAATATGAAGCTGTCGGTGTTGAAGTCAAGGCGCAAAAATTAACTGGCGATGCTTATTATGTACCTGGCATGTCAGGCGCGGCCACTGAGTATGAGGGTTTTATTTCTAATGCTGGTTTTGTAGTAACTAATGAGGGCGTGGTAGTATTTGATGCACTCGGCACACCATCGCTTGCACATGCGATGTTGGGTGAGATTCGTAAGATTACCAATCAACCCATCAAGATTGTAGTGATGAGTCACTATCATGCGGATCATTTATACGGCTTGCAAGTTTTTAAAGGTGAAGGTGCACAAGTTTGGGCACCTAAAGGCACTTGGGATTACTTAGATTCAGAAACCGCAGAAACCTTACTAGAATCAAGGCGTACAGCCTTGTTCCCTTGGGTAACGGATGATACTTATTTAGTCAAACCAGACCGTATTATCGACCAAGATACCAAGTTTAGTTTGGGCGGCCATGAGTTTATGATTAACTACTTTGGTAAGGTACATTCTGATGGCGACATGTCATTACTCAGCGTGAAGGATCAAACTCTTTATAGTGGTGATATTATTTTTGAAGGTCGCCTACCATTTGTGGGCGATGCCAATATTATTGATTGGGTTAAAACTCTAGAGCGTATGCAGCACACACAAGTAGATTATTTTGTGCCAGGCCATGGTAGTGCTTCTAATCAACCACAGCAAACCATGGATCTAACTTATCGTTACCTGAAATTTCTACTAGAAAAACTCAGTAAAGCCGTTGAAGATATGGAACAGTTTGAAGAGACTTATGAGGCTATTGACTGGTCAGAATTTGAAGATGAAACGGCGTTTGATATTGCCAATCGAAAGAATGCTTACGCGGTATATTTATTTTTAGAAAGAACTTTGGATTAGTTACTCAATCGGGTCAATATCCAAATACCAACGTACTTTATTTTTCAATTTTAAAGTATCAATGTGTTCGTTAAAAGTAGCCAACATTTGATGTAGCGCTTTTCTATCATCTGATTGTAAATATAGGTTGAAATAATAATAATCCGCTTTTTTCTCAAAAATATTAGCCACTGGTCCCCAAATTTCCACAGTATCTATCTGAATGCTTTTTAGCAAACCAGCCGCCTCACGCAAAAAATCTTCAGCCACTTGTTTATTTTTAGCATTTGCGCACAATAGAGCCTGGTGTGAATAAGGTGGTAGCAAAGCACTACTTCGTTGTTTAAGCAACTGAATTGCGAACTGTGTATAGCGTGATGAAAGTACATAATTAAAAATTGGATGATCAGGATAGCGTGTTTGAATAACCACCTCACCTTGTTCTTTATTGCGCCCAGCACGGCCTGAAACTTGAATGAGTAATTGTGCCAAATGTTCAGTCGCACGAAAATCTAGTGAGAGTAAACCGGCATCAGTATCCAGAATACCCACCATTGCTAAATTAGAAAAATCATGCCCTTTGGCAAGCATTTGCGTACCAACGATAATGCAAGGCTCGCCAGAGTTGATTTTTTTTAAGTGTTCGCCAAAGGCTTTTTTGCGACGTGTGGTGTCACGATCAATGCGAATAATAGGAGTGTCGGCAAAATGCGACGACAAAGTTTCTTCCAATCGTTCGGTACCGTAACCCAGTACTTCTAAACTAGGTTGTTTACACTCAGGGCAAGTGTGCTCTGGCATCTGCTCATCGCCACAGTGATGACATTTAAGTCGGTTAATGTGACGATGATAAATCATGCCAGAATCGCAACGCCCGCACTCGGCTTTCCAGCCACACTCTTTGCAATAATAAACCGGCGCATAGCCGCGACGATTAATAAACAACATTACCTGCTTGCCTTTGGATAAATATTGTTTCATTTTTTCGATTAACAAGTTAGATAACAATCCATCGCTCTTTTCAGTACCCCCTTGAGGGGTGAAATGTTGCCTCATATCAATCAAACTAACTTTTGGCATTGTTGCACCGCCAGCACGCTGTGTGAGTGTGAGGCGTGTGATTTTTTTATCCATCACATTTTTTAGCATTTCCAGTGAAGGTGTTGCTGTGCCTAATACCAGCGGAATGTTGGCTTGCTTAGCACGGATAAAGCATAAATCTCTAGCGGAATAGCGAAAGTTAGATTGTTGTTTGAACGAGCCATCGTGCTCTTCATCAATAATAATCAAGCCTAAATTTGGCATCGGTGCAAAAATCGCGCTTCGTGTGCCAAGCACAACACCCGCTTCGCCATTTTTTGCCATTAGGTAAGCATCAAGTTTTTGTGTTTCGTTTAGTTGAGAATGAATTGCCACTACACGTGTTTCTAAACGGGACTCAAAACGTGTGATCATTTGCGGGGTAAGTCCAATCTCAGGCACCAGTACAAGCACTTGCTTGCCTTGATCGAGCACAGTTTGAGTAATATTAAGGTAAACCTCGGTCTTGCCGCTGCCAGTCACGCCATGCAGTAAAAACCCATGATAGCTGTCTTGAGATTTAAGGATTTCATTAATCGCATGGGATTGTTCATCGGTAATTTTGTAATCTGGTTTTTCAGTATCTAGCGATAATCCAGTGACTTTTTTAATTTTTGCCTCTTTGCCAAGGCGTAGATTTTTTGGCAATGCTGCACAGATCACCTCGCCAATCGGATGGTGGTAATACCTAGCCGACCAAAACAAAAAATCGAGAATAGGCTTATCCAATATTGGCGTGTCATCTAACACTTCTTCGACTGATTTTAGTTTTTCAAATTCACTTTTGTCTTTAACTGCAAGTATTACGCCCACAACTTTTTTGCGAATGAAGGGCACTCTCACACGCGCACCAACAGCCACTTCACCATCGCACAGATAGTCAAATGTTTTGTTTAGCGGTACAGGTATTGCAACTTCAACGATCGCCATTAAGGGATAAATTTATATGGGTAAAATGAGTTATTTTATTCTTAAAAAAACCATAATGGTTGTTATTCAAAACCCTATTAACGATGTTTTAATCAATGAGCAAAATTTCAAAGAGACTTTGCAACAAGTGATGGCTGATTTGGGCAAAGGCGAGAGTGAATTGTTAATTCGAATTGTCGATAAAGCCGAGATTCAAGACCTTAATAAAACCTATCGAGACAAAGACCAGCCAACCAATGTTTTGTCTTTCCCGTCTGACTTGCCTATTGAGATCGATGAAGCGATTTTAGGTGATGTAGTCATTTGCACTGATGTAGTGGCTGATGAGGCTAGAGCACAAAATAAAACATTTGATCATCATCTGATTCATATGGCCATTCACGGCACGTTGCACTTATTGGGCTATGACCATATTGACGAAAAAGAAGCGTTAATCATGGAAGGCTTGGAAATAAAAATTTTAGAAAAAATAGAAATCGCTAATCCTTACGAATAATAGAGGTTTATTTAGCGTGCTCCATACGACCGATGCGCTCCATCGCGCGTAGTTCATCTTCAATATAGTACATTTTTAACGAATTTCGCTCCCATGGAGGGATGTTAGCGTCTTGTAGAACCTTTTTCAGAGATTGAGAGTGATTTTTCCCCGGTAATTTAATACGCTGACCCTCGATGCGATAGCGAATAGAAAAATTTGGAAAATTTTCAAATTCCGTATGAAGCGGGCAATTTTCTGATTTTTTTTCTGCTTGGTTGTTAATAAAATACAATTCACCTTGATAACGACGAACCTCGAACATATCCCACGCCACTAAAGGTTTGGCATCTTGCTTGGCATGTAATAAATCAATAATTTGACTCATAATCGAATCGCTAGGCGCTAAAAACCCTAATAAACTCAAATGATGACGCAAAATATTCTTTATTCTATGAATTTCTAATTTAATTAGCTTGGCTGTATCGATGCGCCCACTATCGTTAATAAGGTTATTTTCTCTAATATCGATATTGGCCAATTCACGTGTTAGTTTTAGCGCTTCTGATTGGTGCTTTGCGCTTCTAGACAAGATTTTTGTCAAATTTTTATATACTGTTTCTAGTTTTGGAAGAATGTCCAGTCTTAAAAAGTTGCGTCTAAAGTTAGTGTTTTTGTTGCTATCATCTTCTATCCAGCTTAACTTGTGTTTTTCTGCATAGTTAATAATATGATGTTTTTCAATATTTAGTAGTGGTCGGTAATGGCTACCTTTGCCTAAAGGCTTTTGTCTGGGCATAGCGGCAAGGCCCGCAATACCTGAGCCTCTAAATAGTTGCAATAATAGCGTTTCTGCTTGGTCGTTTTGATGATGAGCCGTGCACAGTACTTCATTGTCTTTTAATGAGCAAGATAATGAATGATAGCGTTTTTTACGTGCATTTTCCTCTACGTTAGATTCTTTTTCTATAGAAAGATTGATATTCTCATAACTGATACCAAGTGTTTTGCATAGGTTTTGACAAAACTTTTCCCACTCATCGCAGTGTTTGGATAGATGATGGTTGCAGTGAATCACACGCAGATTGCTGGGGTGGTGCGTGTGTAGATAATGCAGTAAGACGACAGAATCGATACCACCACTTAAACCAAGGACAATATCTTTGCCCTCGAGAAAGGCGTCTTTAGTCTTTAAATCGTCCAAAGCCTAATAATTTTTCTTGTCTATTTTGTAATAACTTCTCAGTAGAAATTTTTTCGATTTTTTCTATCTGCTGTTTAAGTGCCGCTCTTAACAAAACTTTTGCTTGATCAGTATCACGATGAATACCGCCTAATGGCTCTTTGATAATGACATCAACCATGCCTTCTTTTTTAAGATGAGTTGATGTTAGTTTTAAAGATTCTGCTGCTAAGTTGGCTTTTGATGCATCTTTATACAAAATTGACGCACAACCTTCTGGAGATATAACCGAATAAATCGAGTATTCAAACATCATCATCGTATCAGCCACACCAATAGCCAGCGCACCACCTGAGCCGCCTTCACCAATCACCACCGAGATAATGGGCGTTGCCAAAGTTGACATCTCAAATAGATTTTTTGCAATGGCTTCAGATTGCCCGCGCTCTTCAGCACCAATACCTGGGTAAGCACCTGGCGTGTCAATAAAAGTAACAATTGGCATTGAGAATTTCTCAGCCATTTTCATGAGTCTTAATGCTTTTCGGTAGCCCTCTGGGCGCGGCATACCAAAGTTGTATTTGATTTTATCTTGTGTTGAACGACCTTTTTGTTGACCGATAAACATCACTGATTTTCCGTCTAGTTTGGCGATGCCACCAACAATAGCAAGATCGTCTGCATAAGCGCGGTCGCCATGAAGCTCGGTAAATTCATCAAACACAGTATCGATATAATCCAACGTATAAAGTCTGTTCGGATGCCGAGCTAATTGTGAAACCTGCCAATCACTAAGTGATGAAAATATTTTTTTGGTTAGTGCGCCACTTTTGGCTTTTAACGCTTCCATTTCTTTGACAATGTCAGCTTTATCTTTAATATTGCAAAGTGCCTGAATTTTTCCTTCTAAGTCGGCAATCGGTTGTTCAAAATCAAGGTAATCTAGGTTCATATCGCGTTAAAATCAGTTTTTAATAATTATTTAAATTATAGCAGATGGATCTATTTACACCACCTTCTTTAGGCTGATGACACGGGACGTTATTAAAAGCACTTTTCCAGTGCTATTTGGCTACATACCGCTAGGGATAGCATTTGGTATGTTGTTTCAAGATTTGGGCTATCCTTGGTATTTGGCAACGTTAATGGCATTTTTTGTTTATGCCGGCACAGCGCAGTTTATGATTGTTGGCTTGTTGGCAGCAGGTGTTGGGCTAACTGAAATTGCTATATCCACCTTCCTGATAAATTCCAGGCATATATTCTATGGTCTGTCTATGTTAAATAGCTATGGAGATTGGGGGCTGAGAAAAGTGTATCTTGCCTTTGGCCTTACTGATGAAACTTATTCTTTGGTAACAACGATTAACCCCAAAGATGCCACCAAAAAAGAGCAACAGTATTTTTTGATTACCGCTCTAAATCATAGTTATTGGGTTATTAGTTGCACAATAGGCGCTGTGATTGGTAGTTCATTTAGCATTAATACACAAGGCATGGAATTTACCTTAACGGCATTATTTGTTGTTTTGGTTATAGAGCAATGGAAAAAAATAAAAAAACTATTGCCATTTATGATTGCTATTTTCTCTTCAATTATTGCTTTGTATTTATTCTCAGAGCAAATGTTATTAGGCAGTATCGCGTTATCTGTAACGCTGTTAATCGTTAACAATCTATTGAGAAATCGACATGAATAATACAGAGTATATTTTGATGGTTATTTTGGTAATGACAATGGCAACATTTGCCACCAGGATTATGCCGTTTCTATTTTTTCATGGCCGTAGCAACCACTCAACGATGAATTATATTGCCAAATATACGCCACCGATGATTATGAGTATTTTGGTTGTTTATGTTTTGAAAGATGTCAATTTTTCAAACGATATTGGCCTTTATACAGTTTTATCTGTTGTGGTTACTATCACTATTCATATCTGGAAAGGCAACCCTCTAGTTAGTATATTTACGGGTACATTTCTTTATATGTTTTTAGTTCAGATGTAGTTATACTGAATCATGGATATTTCACAATTTATAGCGCTTTTTTTAATTGCTTTTGTATTTGTTATTACCCCTGGTCCAGGCACTTTGGCGGTATTTGCTAAGAGTATGTCGCAAGGCTTTATGCCGACATTTTATTTATCATTAGGCATGGTTTTAGGGGATCTGATTTATTTATCAGTGGTTATTTTTTCGCTAGAGTTGTTTTCTGATTTAATTACTCCAGTCATGAATTATGTTCGAATTCTGGGTGGTGTTTATTTAATCTATTTAGGTATTCAAGCCTGGAATGCGCACAAGATAACTTTAAGTGAAGCCTCGAAACGAAAAAGCAATATTAGTGAGTTTTTAACCGGTTTATTGATTTCAATTACCAACCCAAAGGTGATGATTTTTTATATTGCTATCTTGCCTGCATTTATTGATTTGTCAGATGTTAGTCTGGTTTACGCATTAGAAATACTGGCCACCGTTGGTGTAGGCTTAATGGTGGGTATTAGTATGATTAATGTAATGGTAAGTCGCATTAAAATATTATTTTCCAAGCCGGGCATGGATAAGCGTATTAACCAATTAGTCGCTATTGTAATGGTGTTGGCGGGTGTGTTGCTAGGGGCGTTATGACGACCGATAATAGATTGTTTTTTTGGATGACCTTAGCAATGCTGGGCTGGGGCGCTTCATGGCCGATTGCTAAAATACTTTCAAGCTATATCACTGAACACGAATTAGTGACTTATCGCTATGTTTTGACAACATTTACCATGCTACCTATTTTGTACTGGATGAAATTGTCTTTTAAAATCAGCTTAAAAAATTTAGCATTGTCCATCATTACTGGTGTGTTTTTGATCTTTTATACTAAGTTGTTTTTTCTAGGTACAAAATATGGCGAGGCAGGACTTGCTGGTGCGTTAGTCACTACGCTAATGCCAATTATTGTTTATATCTTAATGCTGTTCAGTCGACAGAAAAAACCACAAACTAAAGACTGGCTGGCATTGGTGTTAGGCGTTATTGGTGTTTTTACCATGATCAAAGTTTGGACTTTTGAAACCAGTCAAATCTTCAATGTGTCGAATGTTTATTTATTGTGGGCGGCATTATGTTGGGCTGTAATGTCAATATCGGCTTCTTATGCGAAAGATACGCATCCAGTCGTTTTGAGTTTTTATATTTATCTGTTTGCCACATTGATTGATTGGCTGGTGTTTTTCAAGCCGACCAGTGGCTCGATTTTTGCAATGGATCAAACCTTTTGGGCTGGATTTGTATTTTTGGCAATTGGATCCACTACATTTGCCACCACCGTGTATTTTTTAGGTATTCAAAAATTAGGCTCTAACAAAGGCAGTGTGTTTACTTTTTTAGTGCCGTTTTTTGCCATTGGGCTGAGTGTGGTTTTACTAGGCGAATCATTACAACTAACCACTTTAATTGGCGTGTTAATGACCATTGTTTCATTGATGATATTGAACAATGTTAATTTAGATTTTTGGAAAAACAAACTTTATAAAAACTAAATACATCTAGTTTTTTAGATTAAATTCAGCAAAAGCTTAGAATTTTATGGAAATTAATTGTGTTAATATGAACTTATGAAATTAATTAAAGTGCAAAAATGGATGTAATTTATTGGCTAATACCAAGTATGATTTTTGTCGGCGTTGTTCTTGTAATCCTTTTAATGATGGGGGTTAAGAGCGGACAGTACGATGATTTGGAGGGTGAAGGACAACGAATTTTATTTGATGAAGATAATGATGATTTCAAGCCTCAAAAAAAATCTTAAATAAGGCTTGACACACAGTTGTATTTATTGAAAATTCGCACTTAGAACATAGAAGAAAAATAAAGCGATAACAAAGAGGAAAAGAAGATGGCAAAAAGTATTATTGACGGACTATTTGGTAAGTCACCAATCAGCCCATTACAACAACATATGACCAGTGTGCATTCGTGTATTGCAGAGCTCAAAGGTTTTATGGTCGCTATCCATGCCCAAGATTGGGATCAAGCCGAACAAATTAGAAGTGAGATTGGCACCAAAGAAGGTGAAGCCGATACACTTAAAAAGAAGTTACGCCTAAGTTTACCTTCAACCTTCATGATGCCGTTTTCACGTCGTGATTTGTTAGATTTATTACTGATTCAAGATTCTATTGCCAATATTGCTAAAGACGTTTCTGGCCTTATGATTAATCGTAAGATGACATTGCCAAACGAAATATTTGATGACATTATTGAACTCACCGATGTTTGTATTAAGACCTCAGCAACGGCGCTCAAAGCGGTCAATGAGCTAGATGAATTATTAGAAACCGCATTTGGTACTCGTGAGCGCAGAGTGGTTGGTTCAATTATTTCAGACATTAACAATCTTGAAAGTAAGTCAGACAAGATTCAACACGAAATCCGTGCCAAATTATTTCCATTAGAGGCAAGCCTTCCGCCAGTCGATGTAATGTTTTACTATCGTGCTGTTGAGTGGCTAGGTGAGTTGGCGGATGCTGCTCAAAAAGTTGGCTCCCGATTAGAAGTGTTACTCGCCAAGTAAGGAGTTCTATATGGAAATCATTGCAAATTACGGTGACGTATTACTAGTTTTAGCAGTTGTTTTTGGCTTGTTTATGGCTTGGGGTGTGGGTGCAAACGATGTCGCAAATGCCATGGGTACTTCGGTAGGTTCTGGTGCAATCACCATTAAACAAGCCATTATTATTGCTGTTATTTTTGAATTTGCTGGCGCGATTTTAGCGGGTGGCGAAGTGACTGCTACCATTCGTAAAGGTATTTTGGATGCCAACATCTTCACCGATAGCCCGCACTTATTAGTTTATGGCATGTTGGCTTCACTCTTGGCAGCAGGAACCTGGCTAATGATCGCTTCAAATTTGGGTTGGCCAGTATCGACTACACACTCGATCGTTGGTGCAATCGTTGGTTTTGGCGCAGTAGGTGTTGGTGTTGATGCCGTTGCTTGGGGCAAGGTAGGTAATATTGCTATGAGTTGGGTTGTTTCGCCAATCTTGGCAGGTAGTATCGCCTTCATGCTGTTTAGAAGCTTGCAAAGCCTAATTATTGATACCAAACACCCATTTGATAATGCTAAGAAATACGTACCGTTTTATATGTTTTTGGTGGGTTTTATTATTTCTTTAGTGACTATTCTTAAAGGCCTTAAGCATGTTGGTTTAGAGCTTGATACGGGCACTAGTTATCTATATGCTTTTTATTTTGGTGTGCTTGTGGCTATTATTGGAACAATTATTATCAGACGTATCAATGTCGATCCTAGTGAAAATGAAGATTTTCACTTTACTTCAATGGAAAGAATTTTCAGTGTACTGATGATCATCACGGCTGCAGCCATGGCGTTTGCCCATGGATCAAATGATGTGGCCAATGCGATTGGCCCATTAGCCGCTATTTATGGTGTGATTGAAAGTGGCGGCTTGATTGGTGCTGAGAGTGTATTACCAGTTTGGGTATTGCTGGTTGGTGGTGGTGGTATTGTTTTTGGTCTAGTAACTTATGGGCACAAAGTAATTGCCACAGTGGGTACCGGTATTACACAGCTAACCCCGTCACGTGGTTTTGCAGCAACCTTAGCGGCGGCAGCAACGGTTGTTATTGCTTCAGGTACAGGTTTACCAGTATCGACCACGCAAGTGCTAGTAGGCGCAGTTTTAGGCGTTGGTTTGGCACGTGGTTTAGCAGCACTGGATACACGCGTGATTAACAAAATTTTCTTATCATGGTTGATTACATTGCCGGCTGGTGCAATTATGTCGATTGTATTTTTCTTTATGCTTAAAGGCATATTCGGAGCATAATTATGACTTTAGAAGAAATTCAGGCCAAGCTCGAAGCGGGCGTTGCAGACTCAACAGTTACCATGGATGGTGATGGCTGCAACTGTTCAACCTTAGTAGTCTCACCTATTTTTGAAGGTATGTCGTTATTGGCTAGGCAAAAAATGGTATTGGCTGCAGTACGTGAAAACATCGACAGTGGCGAACTACATGCGCTTAGCATTAAAGCCAGAACCCCAGCAGAGAACACTTAACTTTATTTAGCATTATAGGCAAAGTCTATAATACTAAAATCTATTCATTTTCGTGAGTGGCAGATACTTGCACTTGTTGATCAAAGTCAATTTCAATATTGATATTAATCGGTCGACAACAGACTGAGCAGTCTTCAATATAACTCTGGCTTGGTTCAGAACAATCTACATCTACTTCAATATTTTCACCACAATATGGGCAGTTTATTGAATGTTGTTGTAGTTCATTCATCAATATTTCGACTATCTAAGTCCTGCATAATTGCTTTTCGCATTGAATCTGAATAATTAATCCAGTTAGTGATTTCGTCGCTATGGCGTTTACAGCCTACACAATAGTTGTTTTTATTGTATTTACATATGTCAACACAAGGGCTCTGGATTGGTTGTTTTTCATTCATATTCTTTATTATAGTTCGCTAATGTAAAATACCAGTCTTTAATTTTTATAAACATTTTTATGGGATTTTCTAAATTAGGCTTATCAGATTCTATTCTGAAAGCGATTAAACAACAAGGCTATGATAAGCCCTCTCCGATTCAAGAAAAATCTATTCCAATCGTACTAGATGGAAAAGACTTAATGGCAGCTGCACAAACCGGCACCGGTAAAACGGCAGGCTTCACCTTGCCAATCTTGCAGTTATTGTCAAAAGGCCAGCCCACAAATTCAAACCAAGTGCGCACACTGATACTAACACCCACTCGAGAGCTAGCAGCTCAGGTGCAAGACAGTGTCGCCACTTATGGTAAGCATTTACCACTTAAATCAGCTGTGGTTTTTGGTGGTGTTAAGATCAATCCACAAATGAAAAAATTGCGTGGCGGTGTCGATATTTTGGTTGCTACTCCGGGTCGATTGTTAGATCTTCATTCACAAAATGCAGTGAAGTTCGATCAGCTAGAAATCATCGTATTTGATGAAGCTGATAGAATGTTAGATATGGGATTTTTACCCGACATTAAGAGAATTTTAAAGACGTTACCACCTAAAAGACAGACATTAATGTTTTCAGCTACCTTTTCTGATGATATTAGAAAGCTGGCAAAAACTCTGGTCCACAATCCAGTTGAAGTTTCAACCGCAGTACGTAATACAACCGTTGAAACCGTTAAACAATGGATTCATCCCGTTGATAAATCTAAGAAACAAGGGTTATTAACAAAACTTATTAAAGATCATGGCTGGTATCAAGTATTGGTATTTAGTCGTACCAAACATGGTGCTAACCGTATTGCCACACAGCTTGGAAAGAAAGGTATAACAGCAGCGGCCATCCATGGCAATAAGTCTCAAGGCGCACGTACACGTGCACTGGCTGATTTTAAAGCCGGCAAGGTTAATGTATTGGTAGCCACTGATATTGCCGCACGTGGTATTGATATTGATCAACTACCGCATGTGGTTAATTTTGACTTGCCACACGTACCAGAAGACTATGTTCACCGTATCGGCCGTACTGGCCGTGCAGGCTCAAAAGGCGAAGCAATTTCTTTAGTAAGCGCTGATGAAGTTAAGCAGTTATTTGACATTGAACGTTTGATTCAAAACAAGCTTGAGCGCATTATGGTAGATGATTTTGTGCCGGATCATGACGTGCCAGAGTCGCTTAAAAATCAACTGCCTCCGAAGAATAAAAAACCTAAAAAGAACAAGCCTCGCAACAAGCCAAGATATGGCAAAGGCAGTAATTCTAAAGACAAAAAACCCAATAAGAAAAGAAGTTTTTGGGATTCTAAGAAAAAATCTCAAAAGAAATAAGGTAATGACATGAGCTGGTGGACAACAATTTTAGGCGGAACAGTTGGTTTTATGTTGGGCGGGCCACTCGGTGCAATGCTTGGTGTGGCATTTGCAGGTAATTTTTCTAAAAGCAAAGCCAGTTTTGGTGGGTTTGATAAAGGCTTTAATCCAGGTGATCAACAACGCGTTCAAGCAGCATTTTTTAGTGGTGTATTTTCAGTCATGGGCTATATTGCCAAAGCCGATGGCAAAGTGTCAAAGGCTGAGATACTACTAGCACAACAAGTTATGCAGCACATGCAACTAGATGCCAATATGCAAAAAGTTGCAAAAGAGTTGTTTAATCAAGGCAAGCAACCAGGCTTTAAGTTAGACGAAGTACTTGAGCAGTTCCGTCTTGAGAGCCATAGACGCACAGATCTAGTGCGTATGTTTTTAGAGATTCAAATCCAAGCCACTTATGCAGATGGCGTGTTAGATGATAAAGAACACGATGCACTTAAATACATCGCCCAAAAACTACACTTCTCATTGCATGAACTAGAAAATCTTATCCAGCAGTTTTCCGCTACCAGTCATCATATTAGCAAGCTAAGCATTGACGATGCCTATGTGATATTAGGTGTGGATAAAAATCTAACGGATAAAGAAATAAAACGTGCTTATCGTCGATTATTGTCACAGCATCATCCAGACAAATTAGTAGCTAAAGGCCTACCAGAGGAAATGATGACAATCGCCAAAGAGAAAACTCAAGAAATTATTAGTGCTTACGAGCTTATTAAAAAGCAACATGGCATGCGTTAATCTAAAACGCATTATCCATTTTTATAAACAACGTGAAGGAAATTATCTTATGAAGAAAATAGTAACAATAATTGCATTAGTGGCGTCATTAAATTCGACTGCCTTTTTTACTGAAATCGTCTCAAATCAAGCGTTCAGAGATTTAGATAACAATGGTATATTTGCCTATAATAGTTACAGTTATTGGGATCCTCGCTGGTATGCTGAAGAGTTTATTAGTTTTATTAATACTATTGAAACAGACGTTAATGGTAAGAGCGATGATGAATTTTAAACTAACCACATTCTTAATCACATTGCTAGTATCAGTATCTGCTCAAGCAGGGCTTTGGGAAAAAATGACTACCATGGGTGCTACAACTGTTAAACCTAGCTCTGAATATTTGATTGAAACCGCAGGCTGGAATATTCGTGTGTACGAGTGGATCCCAGCTGATAATCCAAATGCACGCTGTATGTTTGCAGCCGGATCACAAAAAGGTGGCGTTGCTTGTTATTCGATTAACGACTAAGTAATCGTTATGTCTAATTCTGTAGTTGTTTCAATTATAGAATCCATGATGTTTCCAGACTTTGGCGCCCTATATCAGCGTAAAGGTATCGAAGAATTTAGAGTTGACAGTGTTCGTAAAGCCGTCACTTTGGTTAAAAAACAACCAGTAGATTTTATTGTTGCAGAGTTTTCCTATGCTTATAGTACTAATTATAGTGGCATCTATAAATCTAATTTAGAGGTGTTGTTGGTTAGCCTTATTAAGTATTCTCCCAATACCAAAGTAATCGTTCTGGCAAAAAAGAAAGAAATGCAATATCTCAATGTACTTGATGCGGTGGATTATCCCGTGCATGGTGTGTTGCAACTGCCAGTCACTTCGCTATCACCAATGGAAGAATTACTTGATATGAAGTAAAAAACCAGCCTTAAAAAAATCTGGTTTTGTTAGTTTGGTGGAGATGGCGGGGATCGAACCCTAATCTTAATCTAGCATACGCCAGTAAATACTACTACTAAAGAGTTTTAAAAATTCAACTTGGTGTAAATTGAGAGCATTTGGTAGCCATGTTGTCAAAATGTTGTCATAGATTTTTTTGTAAAATATCACCGAGTAAGTTAGAGTTATAAAGATAAAAAAAGGAAATTTTTTTGAGTATTTGTATTTGAAAATGGTAGGTTAGTTCGACTTTTGGAGATTTCTCTGCTCAACGATGCTAACTCAATAAATTTTCAAAATTTCTAAAAACCTTAGTATATTGCGTGTATTATTAAACTATTTATTTCTATATGCCTTAGGGAGAGAGTTTTGTATGTTTACAAAGAAGTCTATTAAGAAAATTGTTGGTATGTTGGCCACTGCGTCTTTAGTTGTTATAAGCAATGCTCAAGCTCAACCTTTAGGGAGTCTAATTCCAGGCTTATTACAAAGCCATGACAAAATCAAAGCCGCACAAGATGATGTTGAGAGTAAAAGGTATGGTTTAGAATCTTCCGAAGGTGCTTGGTTGCCTACATTAGACTTAAATCTTGAGTATGGTCATGAGGTCAAAAAGAAGGTTGCCGATGAAACAGAATATGGAGATGCCTTTCAGCGTAAGGTAACTTTAAAACAGCTTATTACCGATTTTGGTAAAACCTCTTCAGACATCAGAAAAGCTGAGTTGGATTTAGATACAAAAAACATTGATCTTGAGTCTGCCAAGCAAAAAGTGTTGCTTGACGGTGTTAAAGCTTATGTAAATTTACTCAGTGCTATGGAAGAGTTAAGAGATGCAAATCGCTCTGAAGCTAATATTAAAAAGCAAACAGGTATGGAGAAAGCTCGAGTTAAGATGGGCTCAGGTTATTCAACTGATGTACTTAGAAGTAAAGGTAAGCTTGCAGGTGCGAATGCAAAGGTGGCAACAAAACAAGGCGCCCTTATTATTGCTCAAAATAAATTTAGGTCGGTATTTGGCAATATTAAGTTAGATTTGAAGAAGCTTAAAAAGCCAGCACAGCCTTATAGGTATATGACAAGAACACTGGCCGAATCTATTCAGATTGCTAAAAAAAATAGCGCTACATTGTTAAAGGCAAAAATTACTAAAGATAAGGCCGTCCAAACCATCAAAGGCAAGAAGGCAACCTTGTGGGGACCTACAACAGAGCTAAAAATAGAATACAAAGATAAGAATAACTGGAGTGGTACTGCAGGTAGAGAAGAGGAAACACTCTCAGTAATTGAGGTTAAATTCCCATTATTTGCTGGTGGCAAGAATACTGCCGATTATCGTGGCGCCCAACATGACAGAGCGGCGGCACATAGTAAGTATTTAGATTCATTACGTACGGTGGAAGAAAAAGTTAGGAATGCTTGGCAAAAAGTATCTACCTCTAAAGCCACTGCCGGCTTTAAGAGAAACCAGGCAAATATTGATTCAGAATTCTTAAGCTTGGCTCGAAAGGAGCGCAAATTAGGCAAGCGCTCGCTGCAAGATATTTTAAGTGCGGAGAACGATTATATTAGCTCCCTGGGTGCTGCAGTAGAAGCTGAAAAAGACATGCAGTTGGCAGCTTATGAGCTATTTGAAACCATGGGTGTTTTAGATACGTCAATTATTTTAGGTACAAAAACTGCAAGAGTTGCTATTGAGAAGAAGGTTGAGGCAACGCCTGAAGCCGCTAAACCAGCACCAAAAGAGGATTCTACGTTCAAAGATGGTAAGCATAATTGGAATAGTGCCACTAACGACAAGGTAAGTGTTGTTGCACCAGTAGCGCCTAAAGTAGTAGCAAAACAAGAGAGATTAGTATCTGAAGTAAAAATATCTACAACCACTAAGACTGTTAAAGTAAAGCCAGCAATGAATAAAGACACTGGTTTTAAGGGTGACACATATAATTGGAATTAAACAAAATAAATTTGTATGTTATTGATAGGCGGGCGCACAATTAAAATGTAACTTGGGGAAAAGACATGGCTGATGAAAAAATTCAACAGATTAATTTAGAAGGATTAAGCGAAGAAGAATTATTACTAATTCTACAAGGTCAAGCTCCAGCTGCAGAAGCAGGTGCTCCAGCAGGTGCTCCAGAAGGTGATGCTCCACAAGGTCAAGCTCCAGAACAAGATGCCGGTGCTCCAGAAGGTGGCGCTCCAG
>Ga0209664_1000316_pt1 | contig 31046 bp, 27 predicted proteins | sample SaaInlV_150m_DNA_FD_184668 | JGI IMG/M metagenome (GOLD analysis project Ga0209664, IMG submission 184668) | Marine microbial communities from expanding oxygen minimum zones in the Saanich Inlet - Saanich Inlet SI073_LV_135m_DNA (SPAdes) (version 2) | ecosystem: Environmental > Aquatic > Marine... | reverse complement strand
TAATACGGAAGTGACCGAACGTGCGACGACCGTAAGAAACGTAAATCTAGAAACCCAATTTTACAACATTTTCCGAACCATTGCGCGTTTAAATTTAAATGATTTCGAACACAGAGATATACGAAAAGAAATTATAGACACTGTCGATGACCCCCAAATCTCATATAGAGGAAAGATAAAAAGTGTAGAAGCAAATTTGATAAAATTGCTCGGAGATAAGGTAGATTTTAAAGAAATGGAACAGGCAGATCTTGGACAGATAGAAAGGATTGTCTTATGTAATCAAGATGGGAATTGTAACGACGACGATGGAAGCCGTCCAGTATATTGTATTGTAAGTGATGATGGTAATTGCGTTTCTATTTTTCCCAAAAAACATTTATTATCTGGAAACGATAATGAGAAAATATATTTCGGGCGTCTCTCGGACGAATTAATAAGATATAAAAGAAGTCGTTTATTTATGTTTTATCCTAAAAATTACATGAACATTACGAATACGGACTTATTTATCAATGAAAACGAACTTTTTTTATTAGAATCCCGTTTAATACGCGATTATTTCCGAAATATGACGCCATTTGGATATTCACAAAATATCACATATGATACCGCTCAGCCCGATTCGGAATATAGCGGTACTCAACAAAATTATGCGAATAAAGTGTTATTAAGTGAACAAAAGGTAGAACCGACTACTAAAATTACCCCCAAAACAGAAATAAAGAATTTCATTTTAGATTGTATTACGATGACCAAACCAAATGTAGTAGGAAACATGAAGGAGGGTTCATGGCGAAAGATATTTCCATCGACAGCAAAAGAGTTGATTTTCAGCAATTCTGTAAATTGTAGTTTTATACCCTTAATTTATATTTTCCAGAATGTATACTATTCTGCTATTTCAATACAAAATATAAAGACTGCGTTATGGAAAGGTTATAGTACTATTATAACAGATCCAAATTCCGAAAAATACGTATATAGTATTTTAAAAAAACAAGGAAAATCCGATTTTATGGAAAAAATAAGAAAAAAAGAGGCCGATTTTGAAACGATTATTCAAAGTGACGAATATTATATAACAGATTTAGACATATGGGTGTTTTGTAATATAGCACAATTACCGGTTGTTTTATTTTCTTCCACCACATTAAAAACATTAATGCTCCGAAACAGATGGTTACGAGTGGGAGGAAGAACATTATCAGAATCCCATTATTTTATACGTTCAAAAACCGATATTAAGAAAAATATTCCAACAAGTTATCAAGTCATTGATGTAGGTTATAAATTACACGAACTACACGATGATGAATTTATGAAAGCGATACATGGAGACCAGCTATATGCGTCGAATTTAATAGAATTAAACAATTTTATATCAAAAACTACAATTATACGTGATAAAAAATAGCCATAATATATATCATGAATTGTATAGAAATTTTATATTTAACGGTTCTCTTTATCGTATGTAGTCCGGGAATATTAATACCGAAAATGTATTACAAATCCGTTAAAAACATACTCTTGATAACAATATTACACGGCGTTTTGTTTATCGGCCTATTTCGCATGACTTATCCAATTGTTAGGTCCAATACAACTATTGTGGAGAATTTAGAGGTAACAGGTAATACGGACTCTTTAGTCAATATTTTCAACACTATTATTGATGGGTTAAAATCAAAACCAACCAAAAAATACACTATTAATACTGAACTTATTCAGGTAACTCCCGATGTTGCTGAAAAATACACATTTACAGAAGAAAAAATAGGAAACAAAGTTTTAGTATTACCAAATAACTGAAACCGATACAAAATAAAATAATAAAATATATTATAATGAATATTTTATTTATAATATATATTTTCGCATTATTTGTGATTACTTCACCGAATGTATTCTTTAATTTAAATGGGAAAAATGATTTGATATCAACTATAATACACGCTGCTATTTTTGTATTTATAATTTATTTAACAAAAGATATTGTATTTGATTACCGCGAGGAAATGGTAATAGGAACCATGATAAAGAATGGTGTTGAAAGTGATGTTGTTGTTCCGGATGGACTTGATTTATCTGGATTGATTAGTCCAAGAGTAGAACCAATAGAGGAGGAAGAGATTGTAATTAACAACACTGTTTTAGATTATGGAGATTATAACAATCCAAAGGGTGAATATTATCCATTACCAGGTCCATTACCAAGTATATATGACGATGAAACCGAGGGTTTTGAAGGGTTTAAAATAGACCTTGATGGTATAAATAGTATTAAAAAAATGTTCAGTGAGTTTAAAAATGACGAACCTATTAAAATAAAAATAAACAATCGTATTGAAGAACCTATTGTTAAAACGATAAGACATTCAGTAGGTCCAGAATTATTACCCGAAGAAACAGAAGCAGTAATTTCAGAAGAATCCGAGATATTATCACAATTGCCTGGAATGAATCAATCGCCTGGAATGAATCAATCGCCTGGAATGAATCAGTTACTTGGACTTGCGCCCGGAATAAATGAGTTGCCTGGAATAAATCTGTTACCTGGAATGAATCAATCGCCTAGAATGAATGAATCTCCTGGTCAGTGTGCTATTTTTTTTTAGGGTAATATTATAAAATACGGAAATATAAATGAACCATTATTTAAATGCCCCCGTTATATTACGTTCATTTGTGAAAATGAAAAAAACACTTGTTAAAAATGTATTATTCGTAACTATGATATTGTTATTATCAGGATTTATTGTCTATTATTTGGGTTATAAATATCGCGAGAATATGAATGTGTTTCATTTAAATGTTGACGAACCATCGGGCTTATTAAACCTATTTGATATATTTAGAGATAAACCCAAAAATGTGGAAATCGAGATAGACAATACAAAAACGCAACAACATATCATATCTATTCCTGATAATTCGAAAAATAGTTCGTCTAGTGAAATCAAAAATGACGTAAATCAAGTACGACAAGCGCCTAATTATTGTAGATATGATTTTGGTTCAGATAATGAAAATATACTGGAAATATGTCTTGAAGATAAACCAAAGTGTGATGGATATAATTTTGCGGAAAATAATTGGGGGAAATGTGTTATAGAATAAATGAAAAATATTAGAATATTATAATTATTATAAGTAATTATTATAATAAGTAATGAATTATACCTTTTTTCTTTCTATTTTCATTGTATTTATTTTATTAATACAATGTTTAAAAATGGGAAAAAACAGTAATGATATTAACATTAATCTGATTGTTTCTGTTATTTTTACAACAATATTTATGTTAATAAATTTCTATTTAGTTAAAACTCCAATTATTGAAGGTAATACGATGGACATAACTATTGATGGTGTTAAAAAATTGGAAAGCATTGTGGAAACTGCGTTTAAACCCGACACTACAGAAGATGTGAGAATAAACGTAGTGAATAACCATAGAGGTAGGGTTATACCAAAATTCAATAATACGGGATATACGCAATTTACTACAGATGCTCTCATAGAAACTGAGGTGTCTGATGAAGCAGCAATAGAAGCCGAAGCAGCAATAGAAGCCGAAGCAGCAATAGAAGCCGAAGCAGCAATAGAAGCAGAAGCAGCAAGGGTATCAGCAGAAAAGGCAGAAGCAGCAATAGAAGCCGAAGCAGCAATAGAAGCCGAAGCAGCAATAGAAGCAAGAGAAGCAAAAGAAAAAGAAACAGCTGAAAAAGCAGCAAAAGAAAAAGAAAAAGCTGAAAAAGCTGAAAAAGCAGCAGCAGAAAGAGCATCAGTAAGAAAAAAAGTAGAAGCATTGTTTGGAAGATTTGTTTATTAATAAATTTAGCTTGTTCAGAATGGAAAGGGATATTAAGTTTCATAAAAACATCAGCGAGTCCTTGGACACCGATACCGATAGGTCTATGTTGTACTGTACAAAGCGGAGGTGATTGGGCAGCTCATTGGAATGATACAGATGGTAATAATGATGGTCGTTATACAAACGTCGGAGATACAGAAGAAAAAGAAGCAGCCGAAAAAGAAAAAGCAGCAAAAGAAGCAGCAGAAGCAGCAATATAAGCAGCAGCAGCAATAAATGTGATGAGAGGTCGGGGAGGAGGTCGGGGAGGAGGAGGTTGGGGAGGTCGGGGAACAGGAGGTATAGCAGGAGGTATAAGGAGGTAAATAAGTATATTGAATTAAATGAAAGTAATTTTTATCAATGCTCTATAATACAAATGATTTATTTATAATAAATTATAAATAAATGATATACACCAATGTTAAAATATATATATTTCATAATAATTTTGATATTAGTCATATTTTTAATAATTAAATTACGTGAAAAGATGTATAACGAATCATTCGAAGGGGTGAAAATAGATGTAAAGGGTGTTACTGAATTAGAGAAAATTGTGAATGCTACACAGTCGGGAAAAAAAACACCGATGAATTTAAAACTAAATAATAATTTAGGAGAAGACCAATATCTTGTCCAAGAACCGTCATATAATATTTCAGAAGATGTACATACATTTCCGGATTCTTGTCCGGTTGATTTAGGCTGTTCTGACCCACCTGAACAAAATGAAAAGGCAATTTTAGATGTTTATAGAAATACATTAAATAGAGAACCAGATAAATTGGGGTTTTATTATTGGGTCGACCGTATAAAGACAAAAGGTGATACTATCGATGTAGTAACACAGGCATTTAAAAAATCTCCTGAATATAGGCATGTATTGGCCGGATATGATAAAACAGTATTAGATGATATAAATGATTTATATAATATAAATAATTCACCACAATCCGAAGGTATATCAAATACAATGTGTAAAAGTAGTTTTGGAACATTTGCGAATAAAGATATGGAAGACCGTTTTATTTGTTCAAAAGAAAACCCTATATGTTGGGGGTACAGTTATGAAAATGGTTTAGGTAACTGCGGAGGAAATAAGGGATATATTGGTTCAAATGTAGTTGTTCTTGGAAATTATAATATGGAACCGTGGAAAATGGATTCAGGTTGGTTGGACATCGATGCTAAATGGATTTGGTATACCGAAAATGCCGATATAGAAGCAGGAATAACGGGGAATGTATCGTTTTACTATACATATTATAACTATGATGACGAAAAGAAAGTAGATATATATATAGCCGTAGAAGACCATGCAGAGGTATATTTAAATAAATCTCATTTATTAACACAGTCGGGTGGATTTCCAACCCCAGGTATTCATAGAGATTTTACATTAATTAAAGGTGAGAATAATTTCCAGATAGATGTGTTAAATAAGGGTAATTACCCAAAACCGGCGGGTCTATTATTAGCAGTAAGCGGAAAAAATGGGGATAATAATAACGAACCTATATTACAGACAGATGATTCTTGGACATATCAACATGCAATTCCGGTTAGACCTCGAACATATATAGACGAAAAAATGGATACACAATCTAAAGAATTCAACCCATTAATAGCCCTATGGAACAAAAAACATGGTGGATTTTTAAAAATGTCTCTAGATACGTCTATTGATCCACTTAATGAATTAGGAGAGGTATCACTTTTAAAATCACAAGATAAGAAATTACCAAATACATATGAGATGGAATCCGCTATATTTAAATATGCTAGGGTAAAGCTTAATTTCCGTGATGATAGACCAGTATTTAGTTTATATAATTGTAGAAATCAACGTTATCTACGTAACAATGAACATAATATTGTAGATACATCACATATAGTGATAGATCAAAACTTATCACACAATTATGTGAATGAGAGATGGATTCCTATTATAAATGAGGATAAAACGGTCTCGATAAAAACAGCAAGTAGAACAACCGATTCGACGCGAATATTATCAGTAAATAATGACGATTTAATTGTTACAAAAGCAATGACGGAACCTGATGATGATTCCAAATGGGAAATCGTGAATATAGATACAATTCATATTGGTGATGCGAGTTTATTAGATAAAAATAAAGACAATCAACCGGGATTTATAAAAAAAATAACAGATTATATTGGTTATGTCGGTAATTTTCCAATTAATACACAATATCACGACAAACCCATATGGAATGAATCATTTATGTCGCATAATATTACGTCATACGATGGTAAAAAGACTGTCTCTATATTCCGAACCGATGTTATAGATTCTGATTTAGGATGGGATCAAAAGTTAACCTTATTTGGTATTCATGGTAATTATGTGAATAAATTACAACCCTCTAATTTTCAATTGCTATCTAATGGAACAGCAAAAAGAATGATTATCACAAATGATAAGATGGTGTGTTTTGTAACAAATGAAACTCCCTATTTCAGAGAATTAAACGATTTGGACACAGATTCGGATAGTTGGTATAAATTATCAAACGGTGATAATATTACTGATATAACAAGTGGTATGATAAATGATAAAAAGTATTTATTTGCCGTTATAGAAGGAATAATTAAATTCCGTAGTTTATCAAAAATATATGACGTTTCGATTTGGGAAACATACAATTCACATATAAGTGGATTTAAAGAAATAAAATATGATTATTATTCGAAAATGCTGTATGGTTTAAAAGATAACAAAATGTATATTGTTATTTCACGCAGTGAACAATTAAAACTAGATATTAATTTAAATGTAAAAACTTTTGCTGTATTAAAAAACAATACGAATATTGGTACATATTTATTACTTGTAGACAATAGTGGAAAATTATTTATATCATCCATTACAAAAGGTAAATCTGAAAACCCAATGTTATTAGCAAACAATATTAATATTCGTAGATTGGATAGTATAAATAATATCATATTCGCAATACGTGAAGATACGGGACAATTGTATTATAAACCTGTGTTAAAAGATATACCATTCATAATTTATAATAAACACTTACCTGGTAATTTAATCGATGTTCATATTTACAAGGATGAGATTTACGTAATTGATAGAAAAAATCAAGTATTAAAATGTCCCATTATTCTTAACTAAAAATATGATAAGAATATATAAAAGATATGTTTTTCAAATTTTTCGCAATATTTTTATTATTTGTTTTGATTACTCCTGGACTCAATTTATTTAAAAAGAGTAATAGATATTACCATATATTGGTTAGTTTATTATTTACCATTTTGTTTCATTTCGTAATGTTATTTTTCAAACAATATCGCGAAGGATATACCGAAAGTTATAAAATAACTTTTAACGGAGTTAATGATTTAGTAAAGATAATTGAAGAGATGATGAAGAAAGAAGAAGAAAAAAAAACAGTTATTATTAACAATGATTTAACAAAACAAAATAGATAGATAAATTGTTATTTTTTTCATAATAGATATATATAGAATTTATTATGAATTGGTTATTTTTGATATATATTTTTATATTATTCATTTTATTCACACCAAATATATGGATTACTGTGAATATTGATAAAAATATACTTTATTTATTACACGGATTTGTCTTTACTTTTTTGTTATATTTTGGTCGTTATATGTTTGATATAAAAGAATCCATGATTAATAATAAAACTTTTGATATCACGGTGAATAATCATCCAAATATGAATGTTCATAGAGATAAGTATATTCAATATTATCGCGAATATTACAAGCAAATTCAGGAAAAACAAAACAAGAAATACGCTGAAAATATTAAAAAGGCAGAAGAAGAAATAGAAAAGCTCGATAATATGATTCAACAACAGATACATGATAGTGAAGTAAAGAAGGGAGAAATAAATAAACAATTAGATAGGTATAAAGCATATCAAGAAGGAAAACTAAATGATTTAAAAGCAGCTCAAGCAAATAATTTAGAATTACAGAAAAAAAATGAACAAGACATAAAAGATAAATTTGATGTTAAATATAAAAGTTTAATGGAAGCAAATGCATTAGTTGAAATAAATTATAATAAAGAATCGAGCAATTTAAAAAGTACTATAGCTGATTTGAATAGTAAAATACAGACAAATACAAATGCTTATCAACAACAGGCCATACAACAACAGATTGAGGTAACCGCACAAAAATTATTATTAAGAGAACAACAAAAGACTGCTGAAAGTATTCGAATTGAAAAGGAAGCAGAAATCACAAGACAAAAGGCGATTGTTGAAATAAATAAAACTAAATATGATGGAGATATTCTAACAATTAATAATGAGAATAAGCGTATTATTGATGAAAAGAATTCCAATATAGCAAGCTTAAATGCTAAAAATCTACAATTGGATACAGACTTGGCGCTGAAAATAACAGAATTATCTGCTGAAAGAGAAAAAAATGAGAATGCTAAAACAAGTGTAGAAGCATTACGTTCAGAATATAATGCTACAATAACCGCGAAAATTTCGGAAATGGAGGGATTGGATTCCAATGTTCCTGGTGATTTAGAAAAAATTAACATCTTAGCGGCTGATTTAGATGGATATGTAACAGGTTTACGAAAAAACCGTATTGATAATCAAGAGAACTATAATACGCTATTCGCAGGTACAGAAAAACTTAATAACCAATATACGACATTAACTGGTGAAAAAAATGAGCTTATTGAAAAAAATTCGACATTAACTGGTGAAAAAGATGATCTTATTGAAAAAAATTCGACATTAACTGGTGAGAAGGAACAAATCAAAACAGATTTTAGTAATTTACAAACTTCATATGATACCAATATCCAGAATAATAAAGATCTTCAATCCAGGTTTGATGCTTTAAAAAAAAAAAAAGATGATTTAGAACAAGCATTGGGTGATTTACAAACTTCATATGATACCAATATCAAGAATAATAAAGATCTTCAATCCAGGTTTGATATTTTAAAAAAAGAAAAAGGTGATTTAGACGATTCCTATACTAAATTACAACAAGAAAAAGGTGATTTAGAAAAAGCATTGGGTGATTTAGAAAATCAAACTAATACCATGTCTGGTAATATTAGTGAACTTGACACCCAATATACTACATTACAACAAGAAAAGGGTGAATTATTTACTAAGTATACCGCATTAGAAAGTACAAAGGCTAAACTTAAAACAGATTATGACGACATCGAATTAAAATTAAATTTGAAAACTAATGAATATAACGACCTAGAAAAAAAAATAAAGAATGATTATAGAACAGCAAAAGAGTATAATGAATTAAATACACAATTAGAAACTAAAAAGAATGAAATAGAAACTAAAAATACGGAAATAGAAACTAAAAATACGGAAATAGAAACTAAAAATAACGAGATAAATAAATTGTTGAAAACAAACTCGAATTCGTCATCCTTACAAACAGAAATAGAAACTAAAAATACGGAAATAGAAACTAAAAAGCAGGAAATAGAAACTAAAAATACGGAAATAGAAACTAAAAAGCAGGAAATAGAAACTAAAAATACGGAAATAGAAACTAAAAAGCAGGAAATAGAAACTAAAAATACGGAAATAGCAAATCAAAAGAAGGAAATAGCAAATAAAAATAAAGAGATATTCGAATTGTCTGCAAAATTAGCTGATATTAAATTAGCAATTTCCAATTGGGATACTTCTAATGCAACGTATATTCAATCTATTCAGGATAAAATGGTTACACCAAAAAATAACTATATTAAAGATATAAACGCATATAATACTGATGTAAATAATACATTACAAACAACAATGAATGAATTAACTCTATGCAGTAGAAATCCAAAAGGAAAGGTGCCTATTGCAAGAGGGAGGCAGAGCAGTGACGTAAGATATACAGATGCATATGCAGAGGCAGTATGGTATGATAGTGGGGACGGTGGGTATACGAATGTTATGTATTACAGATGGATGAATACAGGACACGATGCTGTATATGTATATATGTTCGCTGACGATTATGTTAAATTATATGTTAATGATCATACATTCCGAGGTAGTACCGTGACAAACCATACATATAGTAGTCCTGGAGCATACACTCCTCACAAGATTGATACGAGAATGGGTTTAAAAAAATTTGGCTGTAATACATTTAAATTTAAGATTTACGATGATAGAAAATCAGAACATTTTACAGCAGCCGTATATTCTAAAATTCATGACTATAGTAAGAATGGTAGTATGAAAAAATATGCTTTATTTGCGACTGGTCCATCTTGGAATGAGGGATGGTTTTTTATTTCAAGCATGAAGAGACGAGAAGGAACTTCATATACGCTACCCGCAAGTCAAGAGCATGTAGATACACGTGCGACTAGCACACCGGATAAAACTATATTAAATTCTATCATTGAAAGTACTAAAAAAATGCCGTCTCTCACTGCTAGTAATTATGTAGTGGATAATAATGATATTATAACAAAGAAGGAATATTCTATGAGTAAACAACAATCGGTAATGTCTATATTAAACAATGTAGATTCTGGTAATAATTCAAATGTTTATAAAAAAGAATATGATGAATTATTTTCTAAATATAAAAATGAATTAGATTCACATAAAGATGAAATCTCAAAATTAAATTCAGACAATAAAGAATCATTAGATAAGTCGAATCATTATATTCGTAATTTGGAAATACGTAATAAATGTAAACCTCCTACCGGTTCGGATAACCCAAGTAAACACGGTAAACAAATAACAAATAGGATATACAATGACGTTGGTGCAGAGGGTATATGGGACAATGTCTACGGTAGTGATGTTGCTAACGTTTTATATTATAACTGGTTAAATCCGGGATTAGACAAAGTGTATGTATATATGTACTGTGATGATTATGTTAAACTATATGTGAATGGGTTTAACTGGATAGCGAGCAGTACTTATGAGGGTGATGCACCATCAAAAGCGAATGAAGTTGTTCCCAGATCTGACGGAAAAGGTTTTTTAAAGAATGGCTGTAATGTGTTTAAATTTCTTGTTCGTGAAAGGGATGGTGACCAACATCTTACAGTCGCAGTATATGCTCAACCCCACGATTCAAAGAAATCTGCTCAAGAAAATGAAAAAAATCTTTTATTTGCTAGTGGTCCAAAATGGAATCAAGATTGGTATGTATTTGAAGAGATGCGCACCACTGGTGAAAAAAATAATGAATTGCGTTTATCAGACGGTAAGGCGAGACAACCTTCCTGGTTACAGGACTGGATTGGTGGACTTAATGCAACATCATTCATTTATAAGCCAGTAACAAAAGAGAATTGTTTAGAAAGCGCGAAAGAAGTATATGGTGATAAAGTTACTGCTAAAAGAGGAAAACTCATTGCTGGTAATTGGGGACATCTTCCTCAAGGTTGTTCTGTACAAAGTGGAGGTGATTGGGCAGCTCATTGGAATAATACAGATGGTAATAATAGTGGTAGATATACAAAAGTAGTAGTTCCATTGTCTATATTAAACAATGTAGATTCTGGTAATAATTCAAATGATTATAAAACACAATATGATGAATTATATTCTCAATATAACAATAAATTAGATTCACATACAGTTGAAATCTCACAATTAAAATCAGATCAAAATGAATTAGATTCTCAATATAACAATAAATTAGATTCACATAAAGATGAAATCTCAAAATTAAAATCAGATCATAAAAAATCAATTTATAAGTTAATACCAGCAACAAGAGAGAACTGTTTAGATATAGCGAAAGCAGAATATGGTGATAAAGTTACTGCTAAAAGAGGAACACTCATTGCTGGTAATTGGCCTCATCTACCTCAAGGTTGTTCTGTACAAAGTGGAGGTGATTGGGCAGCTCATTGGAATGATAAAGATGGTTATAATAATGGTACTTATACAAAAGTCGGAGATATAGGGACGACAATAACAAAAGCTAACTGTTTAGATAGAGCGAAAGCAGAATTTGGTTCTAAAGTTACTGCTAAAAGAGGACATCTCAGTACTGGTAATTGGTGGTGGGTTCCTCAAGGTTGTTCTGTCGCAAGTAATAATGATTGGGCAGCTCATTGGAATTATCAAGATGGTACAAATAATGGTGAATATCTAAACGTCGGAGATACAGGGCCGATGATAACAAAAACTAACTGTTTAGATAGAGCGATAGAACAATATGGTTCTAACGTTACTGCTAAAAGAAAATATCTCACAGTGGGGTCGTGGAGTAGTCTTTCTCAAGGTTGTACTGCTGCCGATAATGGTGTTCATTGGAATACTTACGATGGTAGACTTAATAATGCTTATAAAAAAGTCAATGGTGCATCGCGCCATGACAAAATCAAAGCCAAAGCAGCAGCAGCAAAAGCAGCAGCAGACAAAGTAGCAGCAGCAAAAGCAGCAGCAGCAGCAGCAGACAAAGCAGCAAAAGAAGCAAAAGCAGCATTAGGAAGAGGTATAGGCGGATACGCAGGTCCTGTAAAAAAATAAACATATTTTATCATAATCACTGCTCGTTTTTCGTCTTTTTACACGCAAGACCCTAAAACTAACATAGGCAATAAAAATGACTATTAATTTACAACTAATATATTTATTGTAATCACAACAAATATATAAAAAACAACAAAAAATATAAATATCAAATAGGGTAGGGGGTATAATCTTATTTAAAATCCTACATTATATCCATCATCACAAATATCGTCTTCCACGCCTTTTTGAATATTCGCAATATTGTTTTGGATTGTGATATTCGACTTTGAACAGTCACCCTTTGTCTTGTGTTTTTCAAAACGTTCGTCAATTGCCTGGTCTGTATCAGTCGTATCTACATCAAAAGCATCCAATTTCTCCATTTCATTCATATCAAGAACCACCTGGAAAGCACCTGTTCCATAATTACCATATTGTCCAGTCATTACATTTGCGGATACACCACGCATATGGTCAAATTCACCGTGTCTAGCTGAGTTCAATAGAACTTCTGTATGGACCTCGAATGTTGCCTTCGCAATAGGCCCTACATTATCGTTCAACAAACCAGAACGGAATATCGGAACCATGTTCTCATTACACGTCATACGATCACATAATAGTCCCAAATGGTGATAATTAATATAGACACCACTGAATTCCATTACCTCCGTCATTTCCAAATATATGGTTTGCCGAGCAGCTTCCATACCCAATACGTTAAATATCTCTCGAATATCATTACTGGTTGTGCGCGAGGAGTCTATGAAATCAAGTGCGAGTGCGTGAAGAAGGTTGGTTCCGGTTGAATCAAGCACCCAGATATCATTCTTCACATATTTACCATCCTCTTTTTTAATAGACATTTCATTTTCACCCGCCACCGAAAACATTCCCTTTTTAATAACAGGCATAGCATCTACCTTTTTAACAGAGTTTTGGATTTTTCGTGCAGTAACATTTTCGATATTATTGATACCACGCAATACAATATTTTGAAGAAGTGTCTCTTGGAAATTATTCAAGAGATAAATATCATCGGATTGGTCAAGTGTTTCGGCCACACCCTTCTTCTTACCCTTGTTCAAAACAGAACCATTCACGCGAATACGGAATACCAAATTATCGTTATTGTAATCCGAAAACACGCACTCGACATCACTTCCGTAATTACTGTTTGATATGGCGAAATGAATATCGTCTGTGGTAATATTCTTATCCAACATGGCTTCAGTATCAAGTTCGATACGAACCACCCATTTTGATTTGGTAGAATCTTCTACTTTTACTACATCAACTGGGTCAAGACAATCGTCGAACAACCTCTCAAATTCATAAAACTGTTCTAATAAGAGTTGGTCATCTAGAATAGACGTGTCGCGAATTCGGGGTTCAAAATGAATTTGAACAGAACGTGTGATATCAACCAATTTTGTATGTTCCATCATTGTAGCATACATAGTGGCTTTTTCTTGGTCAGACTCCTCGAATGGCTTCAAGTAGACAGTTAACGAAGGATGTTTAGGATTCTTTGTTAGACGCAAAATTTCCTCAATTCTAGGAACACCACGAGTAACATTGGATTTACTCGACACACCCGCCAAATGGAATGTATTCAGTGTAAGTTGTGTAGTAGGTTCACCAATAGATTGTCCAGCAATTACACCCACCATTTCGCCTGGATGAACAAGTGCCTCTCTATGTTTAAGAGCGACTGTCTCTAATAGAACAATGAGTGCTTTACGATGGAAACGCTTATTCACAAGGAGTTCACGTGGGGATAGGTAGAAGTAATACATGACTTCAAATAGCGGAGTAAGAGGTGCGTAAGTCATCTCATTCATCTTTTTGAAATTTTCCTCGATTAAGTCGAATGCTTCTAGAGGGGTAATATCAACAACACTATTTTGATTTAGACCCATTTGACCCTGGATATTCACAATAATATTTTGGAAAGACACAGGCATAGAGATTGAATTCTCGTTTTTATGTTTAAATACGTTCTTCACGATTGAATTGCGCATATCCAACATATTATCGATATATTTACGACATCTCATACGAGTATCACCACGCTGCTTCTTAAGTCTCGAAATAGCACCTCGTGTATATACAGATAACAATTCACTCGCCTGGTCGTTAATACCCACAATATCATAATGCATGTATATATCTTCAACACTCATTCCAACAAGGGGGATGACCTGATTCTCAACACGAGTTGTGTCGAATGAGTCATCACCGTATGTGAATTGGATAATCTTACCCTTGTTGTTTCGAACAGTCATATCATACTCAACTTTAAGATCCTCAAGACCTTTGATAAGACGACGTTGAATATAACCAGTTTGCGATGTCTTCACTGCTGTATCAATAAGACCCACTCTACCACCCATTGCGTGAAAGAATAGTTCGGGAGCAGTCAATCCTGAAATATAGGAATTCTCGATGAAACCACGTGCTCCTGGACTGTCGTTGTATTTATGGTAATGAGGAAGTGTTCTGCCGTCATATCCATATGGAATACGTTTACCGTCCACACTGGTCTGTCCCAAACAAGATATCATCTGGGCAATATTGGTAGGATTACCCTTTGAACCTGAATTCACAATAATGAGGAAGCGATTGTTTTTATCCAAACTATCACGTCCAATTTTGCCGGCCTCATCCGTTGCCTTGTTCAAAATATTACCAACATTGGTCTCAAATTCGATGATACTGGACTTAGCAGTATTGTTCTCAAATACACCCAAATGAACCTTGTCGATTAGTTCCTGAACTTCGGCTTTTTGTTGGGCAATAATCGTCAAAATCTGTGTCTGGGTTGCTTTATTAGCAATCAAATCACTAATACCCACACTATATGCGCTTGTTTTCAGATATTCGGTCACAATATTTTGTAGATTATCGTTGAAATTTACACACGCCATGTTGCCGAAATCATTATTGATGCGATGGAGCATACCTTTGGTAGTAGAACCAATAACAGACTTATCTAGTTGTCCTCGGATGAACTTACCATTTCGGACTTCAAAGACGTTGGGTGAAGTTGCGAAATCGTCGCCGTCCTTAAATTGTTTTGTTTTATAAACCATGGTCATTGGGGGGATAATCTGTGATAGAACATCGAAAGAAGACAGTATTTTCTTCTCTTTCAAAGCAGCAGTGTCTACGTGAGGATACATCATCAAGAGGTTCATTGCTTCTCGATGATTAAATTTAATATTCTCACGAGTTAACCGATAAGATCCGAGAAGTGAATCTTGATAAATACCGATAATCGGTGAATTACTCGCAGGACTAATAGTACAGTATGGGATTGCCGCCAAAGTGCGTAGTTCGGTTTCCGCCAATACATTTTGAGGCATGTGCATATTCATCTCATCACCATCAAAATCCGCATTATAAGGCTTTGTATCACCTACATTCATACGAAATGTATCGCCTACCTTCATAACTTTTACAATATGACACATCATAGACATTCTATGAAGACTGGGTTGTCTGTTGAACAAAACAGCATCACCGTCCATCATATGACGATGAACTGTATCTCCATTGTATAACTCGATGGTCTCGCGGTCAACATTTCGGAGTGAGATATTTTCACCAGATTTTCTCTCGAGGATCTTCGCACCGGGTTCGCCATTAGGTCCACCATCGGGACCATTTTGAACTATTTTTGTTAGGAAATCGCGATTTCGGTCATTCACTATCACTGGTTTTGTAATATTCATCGCAATCTTCAAAGGTACACCGAGTTGTTTGACGGATAGATTTGGGTCGCCTGTAATAACCGAACGGGCACTAAAATCAACACGTTTTCCCATAAGATTGCCTCTAATACGGCCATTCTTTGAATTCAAACGTCCCATAATACAATTGAGTGGACGTCCTGAACGTTGCGCCATAGGAGCAACACCTTTGATTTTATTATTCGCAATCATCGCGACGGAATGTTGTAGAATTGTATACCAACCCTCTGTAACATTCGCATTTGATTCAGGATTCGCCATCTTTTCGCGCAAAATATTGTTATATTTAATAATACTTCTATAGATATGCGTCAAATCGTCTTCACTTCTCTGTTGCGCATCATGCTTCACCGATGGTCTTACGGCGGGGGGAGGAACCGGTAGAACTTCCCAAATCATCCAACTCGGTCTCGACCACACAGGACTAAATCCCATAAAATTAATATCATCATCGGAAATACGTTTGAAAATTTTCAGCATATTCTCGGCGGTCATCTTTTTGGTGACTTTATTATCACCATCACCTTCTGTGTCTAGATTTTCCCACGTCGCACAAATGGTGGCCATACCTTCGAGTTTAATTTTATCAGGTTGCTTACATCCACAACCATCTTCGGTTTGTTCACCACAACGCTTAATAGTTTTAGATGTAAGTGAATTTACATAATCCCAACGCTTGGAATTGGGCAATTCTAATATATGCTTGTGTTGATTTTTGTTAACGAGTAACTTACTACACTTGAAACAGATTGAACGCGAGATTTTCAAAATATCCTTCATATTTTGAATTGAAAACACCGGTCTAGCTAGTTCAATATGTCCAAAATATCCAGGAGTATCAATATAAGTCATACCGTCTGTTGGACAAATAAGACCTGGTTCCAAAACACCCATACGAGGATCAAATAAACCACCGACAACTGGCTTATTATTGTTATATGTATCCCCTGAAGTTATTTCGACCACTGAATTTTTACGAATTTCCTCGGGCGATAACATACTAAATTGGACACCAATAATTCTAGATGGTCTCTCAATATTGTCTTTACTTGAACGTTTGGACATGTTTAATATAATATAATTGGCTATATTTTATATTGTTTTACTTTCTATTAATCTAAATCAATTTTGTTGAATGATATATATTTCAAAAAAAGGTAATAAAGTTAAGATACTATTTAATATTAGTTACTGATATTATGCCTAGTAAATCCAGTGAAAAAAAGCCCAATACACGAAGTAAGATCAAACGCCGTAAGGAGGATTCGGACTCTTCCGATGACGACAATGATATTGAGTATATTTTGTATTCTAATGACGAAGACGACGAAGATAGCGATTCAGACTCTGATTCTGATTATATTCCTAAAAGTCAAAAAAAAAAGAAAGTATATAGGGTTTTGGAATATGAATCGGATGAATCACCCGACGAAGAAACTGATGACGAAGAAATTGAATATGAGATTGAAGATGACGAAGATGGTTCGAATATAGATCCACGTGAATTACGTAAAACGATTGCTACATTATTTCCATCTAATTATATTAACGAGAAGGTGAAACAAGATGACAAGAAGTCTAAAAAGTCCAAAAAAAATATAAAAACAGTGAAATCCAAAAAAGTAGTTAAGAAAAAAGGAAAGTATAAGAAACGTGTTGAGGAGAGTGATACTGAATCCGAGTATGAATTTTACGAAGAAGATGAAGATGAAGATGATGATGATGATGAAAATATGCAAGAATTTAATCTCTTATTTTCTGCCCTAACTGGTGGTGGACCAAATGAAGATGAAATCAACGACCAAAATGCGATTAAGGACGATCGTCATGAAGAATGTGATAGTGATGATGAGAAACTATTTATGCGTGAAAATTACGAAACGATTCCCATTCCTGAAGGAATTGTTACGAAGTCAATGAAAAATAAGCAAAAGGAAAAGGAGAAGGAAAAGAAAAGGCAGAAAAAACGGAATACTTCCGAAAAATCCGATAATTCCGAAACAGTAGATGCTGAAAAAGAGTATAAAAGTTTGATTGAGTTGAAAAAATATCTTTCTACACAACTTAAGGAAAATCCAAAGAGCAAGATTTTGATGAAAGCCGTCGACGAATGTCATGATTCTATTCGTAAATTAGTCAAAAAGTCTCGTCTAAAGAACGCCAAAAAATATTACAAAATGGTCAACGGACAAGACGAGAAAAAGACAGGAGAAATCGAATATTTTAAAAAGCAGTTGTCTAATAAAGAGCAATTGCGTGTAATTAAAGAACTCAAAGAAATCAACGAACATATTAGTATTAAAAAACCGTATCGTCTTACCTTACTAGACAGTAATATTCCCCCGAAGTTCAAGGCGACTGTTATGCAAAAGGTAAGTATGTTACGGTCTATGGAACCAGGAGACCCCGAATATTTTAAACTCAAGACATGGGTAGATGGATTTATGCGTATTCCATTTGGTGTTCATAAACATCTCATTGTTAATATAACGGATGGTATTGAGAAATGTAGCGAATTTATGGAAAATGCGAAAACCATACTAGATAGTTGTGTTTATGGTTTGAATGATGCTAAAATGCAGATTATGCAAATGATGGGACAATGGATTACAAACCCCGACGCGCTTGGAACAGCAATTGCGATTAAGGGTCCTCCTGGAACCGGTAAGACTTCTCTCGTAAAAGAAGGGATTAGTAAGATTTTGGGTAGAGAATTCTCATTTATCGCATTGGGTGGAACTGGAGATGCGAGCTCTTTGGAAGGTCATGGATATACATATGAAGGTAGTCTTTGGGGACGCATTGTCCAGATTTTGATGGATAGTAAGTGTATGAACCCCGTCATTTATTTTGATGAGTTGGATAAGGTCAGTGATACTCCTAGAGGTGAGGAAATCATTGGTATTCTTACACATCTCACGGATACGTCACAAAATAGTCAATTCCACGACAAGTATTTTTCGGAAATTCATTTCGATTTAAGTAAGTGTCTGTTTATTTTTAGTTATAATGATGAATCGCGTATTAATCCTATTTTACGAGACAGAATGTATCGAATTGAGACCAAGGGATATGATAAAAAGGAAAAACAGATTATCGCACGCGATTTCTTGTTGCCTAAAATCAGAGAACAGGTCTGTTTTAAACAAGACGAACTTATTATTCCAGACGAGACACTCGAAGAAATTATTTCGAACGATACAATTACCAAGGGTGAAGAAGGTGTGAGAAATCTAAAAAGATGTCTAGAAATTATTCATACAAAACTCAATCTTTTTCGTCTAATGAAACCAGAAAAGAATATTTTCGCTAAGGATTTGGATTTGGAAATATCCTTCCCTGTTACAGTTACAAAGGAGCATATTAAGAAATTGGTGGATTGTAAAGAACATATTAATCAGAGCCTGTTTGGACTATATGTATAAGGGTACATTTGTACCATTATAATCCCTATTTTTTATTTTAGATAAGAAAATACTACAATTTTACTATAATTATATGATATTTAGTAAAATTGATTTAAATTACCATACAAAAAAAACTATGTAATTAAAAATGAACACAATGTTTGAATTCTATCTCAATTTATTTGATCAGAAGAAACTGTCTACGAACGATTATATGCGTTCTTTCGCACAATTTATAAATTTAAATGGAATACAAATGACGAATGTAGATGAACTAAAAGATGATGATGAATATTATACATTTAACATTCCTTATAAAAGACAAAGTTATGAATATAGTTCTACAGATAAAAAGTTTATTGGAGACCCTACATCAACTTACTTTACTATAAAGGATTATAAAGACATGACCTCTATCTACTTACCAAACCGATATAATGGTATAGTAGAATATACAATGAAAAAAAAAACAAAAAAGGCTATATTAGAAAGGATATTGTTAACGGATAACTTTACTAAACGCCCTACGTGTGCGATATGTTTAGAAGATAAATTTACGGAAACAGGACCATATGTAGCAGTAAGTTTTAACGATACAATATGTAACAAACATATATTTCATGAAGGATGTGTTAAAGATGGTCGAGTGAAAATTTGTCCGTCGTGTAGCAGTGATAAAAAAGAATTAACACGAGTAGATTTATCTAATTTGTTGCCTATATATAAATATAGCGAATATGATTATGTCGTCCCTACAAAATTAATGAATATAATACCAGGAACAAAACAGTATTCGTAAATTGAGGATATTAGATTATTTTATAAAACTTATTAAATATTATTTCATTAGTATATTTAATATGGATAACTGCACAATTGAACATCTCATTCAGGTCAAAAGTTTATTAATTTCGTGTGAAAAAAATGATGAAATAAACGATATTATAAAAAAAGTGGATATTTTTTTGATAAAATACTGTCCGCATCGGATTGTAGATGACGTAATAGATATTGATCCGGATCGATCAAAATCTATCCAATATTGTGATAAATGTTACACTACATTTCATTAAATATTTAGTGACGTATTATTTCTGTAAAATACAATATATAAATTACAGTTATAGAATGGATAGTTTCGAGAGTACGAATAATTGGATTAAAAAAACGCACGAAAATATGTGTAATGAAGAAAAATACCTCAAAAAAATTGAGAATAACGAAGATACATCCTCGTTTAATGTTAAACAAAGTAGAGCCACAAAAAGTTTAATTCCTATTCATAATATTCCAAAATATGATGCTACACTACATAATTTTATAATCGAAACGACTCAAACTATATACAAATTAAACGAGAGAATCGCAGAATTAGAAGAAAAATTAGAACAATAAAGGATTAATACCTGTACCTATTTTTTTCTACAAACACTAATATTGTTTGTAGAAAAACAAATCTCATATCTAGCAAAATATATATTTGATAAAAAATTTAAGCAGAAGGACTAGCACAACCTGACTGGTTTCCACCACGTGTCTTGAGCATCTCAATTTGTTTATCATCTAAACATAAATATCCTTGGGAATTACTTAATCCACTTGAACGCATCATGCAGTCCTCACTTAATCCACCTTTTGCTCTAGAGTATGAATCAATAACCTTGTCTTTGTCGTCAGGTCCAAATAGACCTTTCATTTTAGGAACGCGTTGGTCAGTAGGCTGGGATGCAGTGCTATCGATAAGATGTCTGTCCTTAATATCGACGGCATTTCCATCAGGATAACTCGCATAATGAACAGGTCTAAATCCCTCGACACTTGCGTATTTGGGACGAGCATTGTAAGGCATCACATTGGAACATCCAGCACAAGTAGTCAACATAACGACAACGGCTAAACCAATGAGTATGAATAGTAGTCCAGTTGAAATTTTTCCAGTTGGTTTCATTTTTTATTTATATATCTAGATGAGAAATTCTATATTTATACAATTTAATTATTATCTGTGACTTTATTTTTATCAATATACGGTAATGTTTTTTTGTCTAGTTCTGTTAATGAACGATACAGTTTTTGAAGGGGGGATGTATATTGTTTAAAATACGGATCTTTTAATGTATCTTCTATTTGAAATCGAAGTTGGGCTAAATGTTCTGGTAATCCGCGAATAGAGTCTAAAACATAATCTGGAGCACTATGAATATTATGTAAGATGGATTCTAAATTTCCTAAATATTTTGACGCAATTAAATTAGTAATACTCGTTATTTTATCAATTTCACTCACCGAATTTTTGATAAATTCATCGTTATTTTTTAGATTATCATCTATGTATTTATCCGCATTTTCTAATTTGTCTTTACCTTCTTGCGTTGTTTGACGAACACCTTCGTATTTATTTGTTTTATTATTATATTTTGATACAGTATCGTAGTAAATCTTCTTTAATGCTATAAATTTAGGGTCTTTTAATATCAAATTAGAATTTTTGTTCACACACGGTTTTCCATAATAAAACATTGGGTCACATTTATCTATACGTGTGTAATATTCGTATTTAAATACTAAAAATAAAATGATGGTGAATAAAATAAACATATTAATTATAATCACGGATCCGAAATAATAGGGTCTATTATATTGAAAGTAATCTAATGGTATGTAATTATAGAAAGTCGGCATTATTTAATATAATATATAACACGTTAAAAACGTTTTATATATACTGAATTATTCTTGCGGGCTTTTATATGTTTTCTTGATTATGATTTAACGGTGTTTATTGCTCCGTCTTTCACATAATTTCCTAATACAAATGCTCCACCTAGTTTTGATATGGTGTCTCGCAATTTCGCAATATTTTGCTGAATAGAAACGCCTAAACTATTTGATTCGACATATTTCTTTGGAACTTCGGTTTGAACCTTGGTGTCTAATCTCGATGCTGAACTATCCAATCTAGCATTCACTGTTTCTAAATTCATCGCAGAAGATGTGATATCATTCATTACCGTCGAAATTATTTCGCCTTGTGAATTTTTCATATATTGTTCGAACTTATGCTCGGGGTCTTTACCAAATAAATAGGAATTCGATATTACACTTATTCTATTTTGATAATCCGTAAAATTAGCATATACATATGCGAAAAGAATACCAATAAACATCAAACCGAAAAATATAAAAATAACAATTGCTTGCCCCCATTTGTAATATTCAATTGTTTTAGGTGGAATAAAATATCGATTCATTATCTTGTCTAATGTAATATTTTGGTCGGTAACATTAACTACAGGTTCTTCGGTACCAGTTTGAGTAGATGTTAGTTCAGGCATGTTATAATATATAGTATTCGCCTATATATTATAAAGGGTTCAAAATACATAAAAAAACGATAATATACTGTTTTATATTATGACTTCCAGTTTAAGTGATGATGATAGACTTAATCTAAAAAAAATGATGACCGAAATGGATTATGTCGATAATACAGAGACAATTCGTCGTCTTAAACACAGTGTTCAAATTCGTGATAATATTCGTAAATTGGAAGATTTAAAACGCGAACACGCGGATATGCGTATTCGGTCTCCTGAACAATTTTTCAATATCGCATATACCGAATGCGATTTTTTATACAACAATTATTCCGATATTTTTAGACGTCTTATGAACGACACAGTCGATATTAATATAATGTCTAAACTGTTGATTGTTTTAAAGCTGATTGAAGAGGGACATTTAGACCAAGAGGATGGTGCTATTCGCGTCGGTAAATTATTAAAGGAATTATATTTGGATTCTGCTGTTAGACATGCAGATGCTCTCGATAAAGAACATGAAGGCGATAAACCAGTTGTTAATGATGGTAAGAAAGTATCTTGGACTAGATTTAAACAAGGGGGTATGCCTACGAATGCTTAAATGAATCGCAATTTACTGACGTCTACCTCTCGTTTTGTTTTTTCTCCCTTCTCATCTTTATTATTCTCATTTTCGTCCAATAACATTACACCCATCGCCGCATAATTATGTAAATCCATAAGTGTATCGCGAATTCCTTCATCATCCACTAAATTCACACCATTCTTTGTTATAGACAAAGAACGTTGTATTTTATCTTCAATGCGCATCAGTATTCCAATCACTCCAAATTTCGCGAAAGCATCTCCATAATCTTGGTTTTTCTTCTTGAACATTTCAAGACATTTATTTTGAACAATTTCCAATTGTTTTACACGGTCCATGGTATACAGACTAATAAATACACGTATTTATATACGTTAAATTTAAATATTTGTAAAATATATTTTGAATAACTATTATAACTAGATATGTCTGAATCGGATGATATATTTACCATTTATAAGGGTAGAGGGCTACATCAGTCAAAACATAAAACGAATACAATTAAAAATTTTGTATTTGACCTAGATGAGACAATCGGTTCATTCTCTGAAATGTATATTTTGTTTAAATGTATTCAGTCTGTCCAAGAAGATACCAATACTGTATTATATGATTCATTAGATGGGCTGTTATTTTCTATCATGGACGAATTTCCAGAATTTTTTAGATATGGAATTTCGGTATTATTTAAATATTTAAACAGTAAAAAGAAACTCTATTCAAATATATGTATTTATATTTACACAAATAACGCTTGTATTCCTATTTCTTGGACATCTATCATTGTGAAATACATCGAACAAAAATGGAATCTACAACTCTTTGATAATATTATAAGATGTTTCAAAATAAAAGACCACATTGTTGAATATAACAGAACTACACACGATAAAACGTTTACTGATTTGATTTGTTGTGTAAAATTACCCGATAAAACGGAACTATGTTTTGTTGATAATACATTATTTCCAAAGATGCAGCATCGTCACGTATATTATTTACGTCCGAAACCATACTACCACTATGTGAATAGAAATGATATATTGAATCGTTTTTTTAATTCGGAAAAGGGGGTAGATATTGCGAAACGTCTGGATTTGACTAGTTCAGAACTAATAGACAAGACCAAAACGTGGTATACAATGAACAATTATAACTTTGACGTCTTTTCAAAACAACGGGAAGAAATGGAAATAGACATCGAAGTGTCCAATAAGATGTTATACCATTGTCGCCTTTTCTTCTACATTACTACAAAGACGATTAGAACGAGGAGAAAAAAACAACGAATAATTTTAAATAAAACGAAAAAAAATTATTGTAAATAGGCGGGTGATTATTAATCCTTTAATTGTAGGATGAGTAGTTCATCCATTGTTAATTTTTGGAAGGTTATACAGTCATCAAATTTATATTGAATAAACCGTTGCCCGTTCTTGCATAGAATTTGGGTTCCATTTTCTAGAAATTTCACATCAACGACTATTCCTCCATTCGTCAACTTATCGTTTCTTAACCATCGTATATGTTTCCCTTTATGAACATGATACACCTTTTCCACTAATCTATAATTTATAAGACTCGCACTGTATTTATGTATAATCTCTTTTGATATATCTTGCTCACTCAATATATCAAACACCTCTTGTGTAATAGAAGACAATGAGTGGTCGCCTATGTATTGATGGTCTACATTTCCTGCGGATTCCAATATAGTGTCCAAGTCCAATGTATTTTGTAATTCCGGATTATTTCGTTCATTTTCTATGAGTACATCCATTGTATATCTATAACACATATCATTTATATCCATTTTTTATGGTATTTTACGATTTATTCTCTTATTCTTGGACACTCTCTGGATATAAAATATAAATAGGATGTATAAATCAATGGTGCATGTTGATATTTGTCCTCAATGCGAAGATTTTATTATTATAGAGAAATTAAATTGTGGTATTTTCAGACATGGTGTATGTAAAGAGACACATAAACAGATCGACCCTCACTTATCGAGAGATAAATGCGAACTATTAATAAAGAATGATTTAATATATGGGTGTGGAAAACCTTTTCAAATATTAAATTTAGATGGTGTATGGAAAATACAGAAATGCGAATATATTTAGTCGTCATTATCAAGACAAATTTCTTTTGTAAATTGTCTTGGACATTTTTGATTTTTTAAATACATATTCATTATTTCCGCAGGTGTAAACGTATTTGTCGATATTCTATCTTGGACATTTCGTGGGATATTTTTCTCATAAAGATGTCGGTATATATCCACAATGGATTTTCTCGATAATTTCGACATTTCCATCCGAAGGTCGATCCTACCTGGACGTGTTAAAGCCGGATCCAATTTATCATAATGATTACTTGTAATTATCATGATTCTTCCCGAATGTTCTTGAATACCGTCCCATATGTTTAAAATATCATCTAGTGTAATTGGGTCAGTATTTGCTATTTTGAACACCATTTTTTGTTTATCTTCACAATTTCCTTCAGTTTTATCTGAATCTTTCTTCTCCATCATCGATTCTATTAATTTCACTGTATTATCCTTTTTTTCATCTACATCCTTTCTTTGTAAAACAATATCACCCAAACAATCAATATCCTCAATAACGATGATTTTCTTATCAAATGTTATGGAATCATCTATATTTTTTCGATTATAGGTATTTTCAAAGAAAAATTTATACAATTGTCCCCGGGTTTTAAACAATTTCATCGATAAATTCACAATATGTCTGTCGGTATATTTCGCAATTGCCTTTATAATAGACGTTTTTCCAGTTCCCGGTTCTCCCGATAAACCTATTCCCAACGTATACGGAATTCCTTTTTTATAATACCATTCCTTATTGTGTAGAAAAAAATCTATCTGGTTTAGAAGTCGTGTCTTATTATCAAAAAACAGATTATCAAATGAACGTGTGGTTGTGAAAATAGATTCATTCCAACATTCCTGATAATAATCTTCGTGATCCACTTGTTTTATCGTATAAATATATCGATTTTTCTCCCGAACTGTCTTTATATTTTCGGTATATTTGGTGGTAATATCATTTAAAAACCCTTTAATCGAATCTACTTTTGTCGTATACGAAAATAGTTCGATTGTAATTGTATACGATTCACACGGACCAGAATTCCCCTTTTTCTCAAGCGTCTCTTTCGAAACATTGGTATGTCCGTATATATCGAGTTTTTTATCGACAAGAAACGCGTGCGGTTGAGATACATAAAAAAACGTATTATTCTCATTATTTATACGAGAACTAGACGTCCGGTTTAGTTCGGTCATTTCCAATATATGATCATCGTTATTGTTGTTTAAAATATGCTCCCATATAGCAGAAAAAGTATTTGTAAAACTTTCCACTATAGTGGCCTCTCCTGAAAAAAGACATACACTACGAATACGTTCACCCTTTAGACAAATGGTATATTTCATATTGAATAGATTATTCCATTGAATAGCAGAAAACCACGATAAAAATTGTGATATATTAAATCCATCCACTTTAGATAAAACCTGTGTTAACATAGTCACGAGCAGGGGTATAAATATAAATTGATACATATTATTGGGCTCCATGTTCGAAGCTTCTTTGTAAAAATATAAACAAATCTTTATATTTTTACACCTACACATTATTTTTTATTGTTATATTATATAATGGACTATAGTTCAGGAAAAACTAACCAAGAAAAGTGGATGTGTACATTCTACACAACAATATTATTTTTTGTAATTGTAAATCCCATGACTTACAAATTAGTAAACAAATTGTTAAGACGTTTCGTTACAATTGCAGATCGTGCTGGATGTCCTACATTTAGTGGAATGTTAGTTCATGGTGTTGTATTTGCTTTATTATTTAGATTAATGATGGATATGGGAAATTTAATTGAAGGTAATAGAGGTGGTAGACTAGCTGATCCACGATACAACGACGAAGTCGAAGTCGAAAAGTTAAAGAACAATAAGTCAAAGTTCAAGAAGTTAAAGAACAAGGGTACGAATTTTAAAAAACGACCTTGGGGCAAGATGCAACAGGCTGCTGGTCAGGCTCATCTTCCTTCTCATGTTCCAAGGCCCAAAGGAATGTAGGTAATTATTTATAAGGGGAGCGTGTTTTTAATAAATAATAAATTCAAAACGACTTAATAAAATAGCGGTAACATATATTATAATGCTTTATATCTGTCTCTTCGCAGTTCTCACTACTTTCTCAAACGCACACAACCATTTCGATGAATGGTTGCATAAATTTTCTATCCACGTAAGTGACGATTCTCATCGTGAGCATTTGTTCCAAAACTGGTTTTCAAACGACAAGTATATTCAGGAGGTGAATGGCCATAATTTGACGTATACTTTAGGACATAATCATTTTTCAGGAATGAACAGTGTTGAATTTAGCGGTTTTTTAAATAAAAACAACCACTTTGTTGAACATATGAATACAGATAATATTTTTGCTAGAATTATTGACTATTCTGTGCCTGATTCCGTAAATTGGGTAGAGAAGGGTGCGGTGACCCCAGTTAAGGACCAGGGACAGTGTGGTTCGTGTTGGAGTTTTTCTACTACGGGTGCTTTAGAGGGTGCCTATTTTATCACTTATGGTGAGCTACTATCATTTTCCGAGCAGCAATTGGTGTCTTGCGACTCATTGAGAAACGGAGGACGTGACCATGGATGTAACGGTGGTCTTATGGACAATGCTTTCCAGTGGATTGATAAGAACGACGGACTCTGTATTGAGTCTGATTATCCATACACATCTGGAACAACTATGCAGGCAGGCAATTGTGAGACCACTTGTTCTGTCGTTTCCCAAAGTGACGTCCAGACATACAGTGATGTGAAACCTAATTCTGACGATGATATGATGGCGGCTTTAAGTCAGCAACCTGTATCAATTGCGATACAGGCAGACCAGAAAGATTTCCAACTCTATAGTTCAGGTGTATTTACTGGAGATTGTGGAACTAGTCTTGACCACGGTGTATTGGCGGTAGGATATGGAAGTGAAAGTGGGGGTGACTATTATATCGTCAAAAACTCATGGAGTGATACTTGGGGTGACGGTGGATATATTAAACTCGGTCGCGGTATTCAGTATAACAATGGCGCCGGACAATGTGGTATGCTAATGCAGGCCAGTTTTCCTACCGTATAACTTTTTTATCGTCCTATATTAAATGAGCCATTCAAAAGATCCGATTTCTATAGATGATAAGGATTTTGAACGGTTGAAACTAGAAATATATAATAAAATGAATAATGAAGAATCCTATAAAAACGAACAAACCGCACTAAAAATTAAAGCGAAACAAGAGATGGTTATTTTAAAGAATATAGTAAATCAAACAGAAAAAATAAAACCTAGTTTCGACGAAAGTATTTTACTAAACGAATTAATCGATTTTTCAAAAAAGAAGAAGACGAAGAATAAGAAATAATAGAAACCTAAAGCATATTAACAATATTCCATACGTTTATTGTTAATAAAAATTGATTTATAGAGATAGAATTATAATACAGTATAAAATACTACATATGATCACACCCTATTCAGATTTATCTGTATCATTGACCAAACAAATAGACAAAATCGAAAAACAAAACAATGGTATCTATTTCACACCCCCCGCCACGATTTTACGAAACCTAGAGATTTTAAAACCCTACATGAAAAACGTGAGACGTGTTTTGGAACCTTCTTGTGGTTCTTGTGAATATATTACAGCATTATGCTCACAATATCCAAATTTAGATATAACCGGAATAGAATTTAACGAAACAATATATCAATCGATCCAATATTTGGCGACGGAAAAGACAATGCTATACAATGAAGATTTTCTAAAACGACAAAATTCAGGGGGTTATGACCTAATCCTGGGAAATCCGCCGTATTTTGTAATGAAAAAACAGGATGTGGACCCAATGTTTCATGATTATTTTGATGGCCGCCCAAATATTTTCATATTGTTTATCATAAAATCACTAAATCTCCTAAACGAGAATGGAATATTGAGTTTTGTATTGCCCAAAAATTTCCTAAATTGTTTATATTACGACAAAACTCGAAAGTATATCAATGGTCATTACCAAATCATCGATATTTTGGAATGTGCGGATGACTATATTGAAACCAAACAAGACACTATTATTGTAATTGTTCAAAAGGTGGTAATTAACACAATCGACAATCGACCGTTTTGTCTAAACAATGGCGACTATTCGATATTTGGTACACCTCAAACAATTGTTGAATTAAACCAACTATATCTAAACTCAACGACTCTAAATAAGTTGGGATTTCGTGTAAGTGTGGGAACTGTGGTATGGAATCAGTGTAAGGATATTTTAACGGATGATTCTTCTAAAACACGGCTAATCTATAGTTCCGACATCAAAAACCAAAAACTAGTGGTTCAAAAATATTCAAACAAGGACAAAAAAAATTATATAGACAAAAAAGGGGGTCGAACGCCACTTTTGATTTTGAACCGCGGCTACGGAGTTGGGAAATATAAGTTTGAATATTGTTTGATACAACCAGAGTTTGATTATTTGATAGAGAATCATTTGATTTGTATCAAATATACAAAGCAAATTGGAGCGGAAGAATTGATGGAACTCTATAAAAAAATAATAACATCATTTGATAACGATAAAACAATGTCGTTTATAAAATTGTATTTTGGAAACAATGCTATAAATACAACTGAATTGGGTGAAATAATGCCTATTTATGATATAGAACAAATATCACATACATTGTGGTAAGAGTTGGGTATCAATCGTCCGTAAACATAATCCCTTTGCCGTCACAACAATAATGACTGAATATACCAAAATTCGATATATATGGTTGTGCGAGTCTACAAATCTCCCGTGTTTTAAAATGAATGGTAGGTATTTTTTGTTCTGTTACTTTATTTAATACTTCAAAACAATGATACAAATCCTTATTATCGTGTTGAAAACATACTCGTTTACCTTTATATTCTATAATATTACATGTATCGAATATAGGTGATATATTTGATACTTCTATAATATCCTTTTCAATATCAAATATACGTTTACAAATAAATGTATTTATGTAAATTAATAGTTCGTCTGGTAACATATTATGTTATAATACAATATGTTATCTCTATATATCTCTTATTTTACACAATATTTTCCATTTTTATGATATAGAACATATATCACATACATCTTCATAAGATATGGGTTTAAAATATTCTCCTTGATTATCAACCCATACACGCGATTCGCCCAAGTACACTACCTTACCGTCTATATCATATACACGACAACGTTTTCCTCTTGTTTTTATATCTTGTTGCCTATCGATCGAGATAAACATTGGACTAGATAATATCCCCCATTTATTTCTATATAATTTATATAAATGAATTTAACACTTGGTTATCTTACACCCTTGAAGATTTAAAACGCCGTTTTCACAACATAAAAAAATAATCAAGAATGTAAAATCAATAGTAGGAGTTTCGCCTACGATGGTCTAACTTTTTCCTCTTCCTTTTGATTATTTGAAGA